>Ga0315282_10013779_pt1 | contig 12133 bp, 9 predicted proteins | sample YL17G07_20_MG_FD_203693 | JGI IMG/M metagenome (GOLD analysis project Ga0315282, IMG submission 203693) | Sediment microbial communities from Yellowstone Lake, YNP, Wyoming, USA - YL17G07_20 | ecosystem: Environmental > Aquatic > Freshwater > Lake > Sediment | place: USA: Wyoming | collected... | reverse complement strand
CGCGTGGTTAAAGCCATTGCGGTTGGCGGTCTCCAGGTGGTCCACCGCCAGGGTTCGACTGATCCAGGGATGGTAAGGCATCGTGGTGGTGTCGGTGACAAATGGCTGGCAACCTCTTTCCTTAAGAACATCCACGAATGTGCGGACAATGACCGGTCTTAAGTATCCAACATTGTAAGCCTCACCCATGTGAGTCTTAAGGGCTACAATGTCTCCTGGCTTGAGGTTGTCGAGAAACCCGGAATGCTCAAGGATCTGACGACCTTTTATGGCCGTTGACTCCAAGAAACGCTTGGCCCGAGCATCCATAAACCAAACTGTCGCCTTTCCCATGTTTCCTCCTTAGCATTTACTAACGCAAACGTAACAAATCATTTGTAGTGGAGGGCTTTATGCCCATCGTTCTTAAGCTGGGTGGATGATAAGAGCAATGCGATAAAATGTTTTGTGTTAAACGAAGTATAAGGGTAAGATCCCTCAGGTGTCAAGGTGATGCAGCGTTGTCGAAAGGAGAAAATTAGGGGTTGGTTTTGGGGTTGTTCATCCGCTTACGCAGGAGACCGCGCATGGGCAAGCGATGAAATTGTCTCTTTTAGGATGGGTTGGCTTGAGAGACCTGGCTCTCCTCTTCGATGTATTTGACCAATGTTTCGTAAATCTTGTCCTCAATCAATCCTACATTGTGAAGCCAAGTCATGGCATCACTGATCCTGAACAGCACATGGGGCTCCATCCGAGCCTTCCGAAGTCTTTGCTGGCCTCCCTGTTCCCGGTCGAGGAGGACGACGAGTTCATTGACCACACCCCCTTGATCTCTGATCACCTCCGCTGTCTCAATCACACTCTCGCCTGTGGTAATGAGATCATCAATGATGAGGACCCGATCATTCCGTTCCAGAATCCCCTCAACCTTCTTTCTCACCCCGTGCTCTTTTCTCGCTTGACGATAATAGATGAGTGGGATGCCTAACTTCTGGCTGACAACCGTGGCAAAGGGAACTCCTGCCGTGGGAACTCCTAATATCTTATCGATCTTACTCCTGCCGATTTCATTAAGGATGATCCTCGTCAAAGAATTGGCGATCCAGTCCATAGTGATGGGACTTGAGATGGTCTGTCTCAGATCGATGTAGTAAGGACTCTTCTTTCCCGAGGCGAGGATATAATCTCCGAATTTGATCGCATCGTTCTTGATCAACAGGATTCCGACCTGCTTCATGAGGAAGAGCTTCTCCTCTTCCCAAACCTTCCGCTCAATCTCCTCGAGTCGTAGAATCATAGAACACCTTTTATTAAAATTTTAAATGAAAGTCAAGAAGAAATTAAAAAGAATAAAGCCCCCAACTCCCGCATTTTTCAGTCTTATAAGTATTCGATATTATTAAGCGTGATTTTTTCAAAAATGGTCAAATTTGCTTTTTTTACACTTTCGTTAGGCAAAACTAAATTCTTGACAAGTGGTATAACCGAAGTTATACTAAATGTGTGAAAACAGGTATCTCCGTTCCTGAAAAAGTTTTTCGCTCCGCTGATTCTTTGGCGAAGCGCCTTGGTGTTTCTCGGAGCCAGCTCTACACCACTGCAGTGACTGAGTTCCTAACAAAGCATCAGGCCAGCCATGTGACAGCGCGCCTTGATTCAATTTACGCTGAGGAAGATTCTTCCTTATCTCCCAGCCTGATCCTACTTCAAGCTAAGTCGTTACCCCATGAGGAGTGGTAATGGAACGGGGAGAGGTGTGGTGGGCACAGCTACCAGATCCCATAGCCTCGGAACCAGGTTTTAGACGGCCCGTCTTAATCATCCAGTCGAACGCTTTCAATCGTAGTCGCATTCGGACAGTCATCACTATTGTTCTGACTTCAAATCTTCGCCTTGCAGAAGCGCCGGGCAACGTAATTGTTCCCGCATCCGAATCTGACCTTCCAAAGGATTCCGTTGCCAACGTATCACAAGTCATTACTCTGGATCGTACATTTCTCACGGAAAAATGTAGTCGCTTGTCGTCACAATTGATAAAGTCTATCGATGAGGGTTTACGCTTGGTTCTTTCTTTATAATGCAATTCACTTCGTAATGGTTGTTCCCGCCTCTCCTTTAACCGCTCTTAGAAGATTTTCAGGTAATGTAATGATCGCCTTTTCACCTCCGCCTTCAAGGAACTCGATAATCGCCTCGATTTTTGGCTTCATTGATCCTGGCTTGAAATGTCCTTCTTCCAGATATCGCTTTATCTCCGAGAGGGAGACACGGCGAAGAGGTTTTTGGCCCTCCTGGCCAAAGTTGAGATAGACAGCATCAACAGCCGTTGATATAATGAAGGTGTCTGCACCAACATTTCTGGCCAAAAGCGAAGATCCAAGGTCTTTGTCAATGACGGCTTCAACACCTTCGAGATCCCCCTGCTCATTCCGGATTACAGGGATGCCACCTCCACCTGCAGCGATCACAATATATCCACTCTGTACCAACAGCTCGATCACGTCCAGCTCGATGATTTTCCTCGGTATGGGCGAAGGGACAACCCGCCTGTAACCCCGACCGGCATCCTCTGCTACATCCCAGCCATACCCCTGCTTATTGGCAAGGGCCTCTTCCTCCGACATAAAAGAACCAATCGGTTTTGTGGGGTGTTTAAAGGACCTGTCCTCTCTGTCGACGATCACTTTCGTCACCACTGCGGTCACTTTTTTGTCAATCCCTCTTCTCCGAAATTCGTTTAGGAGGGCCTTTTCGATCATATACCCAATAGCCCCTTGCGTGTCAGCTCCACAGATGTCGAGGGGAATAAGGGGAAGCTCGCGACGGGCGAGTTCCCCTCGTCTATAAATAAAACCCACTTGAGGGCCATTGCCGTGAGTGATCACCATGCTCAGCCCTTCTGCAATAAGCTCAGCAATATACTTTGAGGTTTCCTGTACCGCTTCATACTGGGAGGACAAGGCTATGTGGCTCTTATCCTTGATAAGAGAATTTCCCCCAATAGCCAAAACAGCTAAACGAGACTTCATGGGCTGACCTCGTTCAAATGCGTGCCTCCCTCATCTCCCACTGCTTAATCGCGGTCCCCACCAAGAACGACAATAATCTCGGCCATCAGCCTATCTTTCTGATCTACCAAATCCCCCCTCCCCCCCTTTGCTAAAGGGGGGTTGGAGGGGATTATAATGAGCTCATCCTTTATCTAAGGTTACCGTTTCCCCAAAACCATGGCGAGTAAAGCCATTCTGATAAAAACCCCATTCCTTACCTGTCTGAAATAGGCCGCTCCCGGGTAGGAATCGACTTCCGGACTGATCTCATTGACCCTTGGAAGGGGATGCAAAATAGTGATCTTCTTTTTGAGCTTTCCAAGAAAATCGCCATCGATGATGTAATAGCCTTTGATGCGCTCATACTCTGAAAGATCCTCGAATCGTTCCTTTTGAATCCTTGTCATGTAAAGGAGATCACTCTCAGAAGCTGCTTTCATCATATCTTCTGTCTCCACCACATCGATCCCCTTGCCTTTCAGATTGGCAGTGATCGCCTCAGGCATTCGAAGGGCGCCGGGAGAAACGAAATAGAGTCGTGTCTGAAAGAGGGACAAGAGCTCAACCAAGGCATGAACCGTACGACCGTTCTTCAAATCGCCAACCATGGCAATCGTCAGATTCTTGAGAGAACCTATCTCTTTCTTAATGGTATAAATATCGAGAAGGGCCTGGGTGGGGTGCTGTCCTGTTCCGTCCCCTGCATTGATCACGGGGATTGGAGCAACATCGGCCGCCTCCTTGGCAGACCCGGTACGGGGATGGCGGATAACGATTGCATCTGCGTATTGGCAGACAGTCTGCACCGTATCGGCTAAGGTCTCACCTTTTGCAACCGAGGAGCTTTCCACTGAGCCCATGCCAATGACACCGCCCCCCAGCCGCTGCATCGCTGCCTCAAAGGAGAGCCGGGTCCGCGTACTGGGCTCATAGAAGAGAGTGGCCAAAATCTTTCCCCTTAATAGAGTGAGAGAATCCTTCTTCTTCAGTTCCTTTTTAAAGTCGGATGCGATTTTGAGGATGACATCGATCTCCTTCCTCGAAAACTGATTCCCATGAAGAATATCCTTTCCTTTAAGGCTGCCCATTATTTCCTCCTCAATTGTATCCCCTCTGTATCCCCTCCCCCTTTGACGGGGGAGGGTGCGGGTGGGCGTGGATAGAAATTCCTAATCCCCCTCCCCTTCATCCCCTCCCGCCAAGGGAGGGGAGTTTAAGTTTGGGGTTAATTGTTGTCGCAAGAAACCTTCCATCACCTGGTTTTCCTTTCATCTCTCCTCCTTCGATCAGAATCTTTCCTCTCTGCATGGAGAGAGTGGGCATCCCCAGGCATCTTCTCCCTTCGTAAAGCGTGTACGGAGCTTTGGAGTGTTGGGTCTCATGGTGAATCGTATGAATTTGTTTAGGATCAAAAAGAATGAGATCTGCATCCGATCCCTTTTGAATGGCACCCTTTTTTGGATAGAGGCCGAAGATCTTGGCAGGATTCTCTGAAAATAGTTGAACCAACTTATTCGGTTTGACCCTTCCTTTATGAACACCTTCATCATAGGTGACGGTTAACATCGTTTCAGTTTGGGGTGATCCATAGGGAGCCTCGAAAAAGGGATCTTCTATCTTCTTCACTTTTGGGGCATGATCGCTTGCCACAACGTCAATGATGCCATCTTGTATCGCTTTCCAGAGAGCGATCCGATCTTTTTCGGTTCGAAGGGGGGGCCCAATTTTGGCTAAGGGGCCTAACTTCTGAAGCTTTGCGTCGGTCATCGTAAGGTATTGAGGACAAGTCTCGGCATAGACCGATTGACCTTCTGCTTTCGCTTGCTGGATCGGGCCGACACCCCTTTCTGTGCTCAGATGAACAATATAGAGAGGACAGCGGGTGACGGCAGCAATTGATAAAGCTCTGAAGATCGCCTCTGCCTCTAAGTAATCAGGCCTTGTCTTCAGAAAAACCCTTTTCTGATCCTCGCCTTTCTTCAGAGACCTGTCTTCCAGATAATCGGTCGCCAAACCATTTTCTGCATGGACCATCGCCAACCCCCCGCACTGAGCAATGAGATCCATGGCAGCGGTGAGATGATAATCATCCGTCATCCACCTCAGCTTGGCATAGGCCATGAACATTTTGAATGAAGTCACCCCGAGGTCAAAGGCTCCTGGGATCTCTTCAATTTGAGAAGAAGGGTCAAACAACGCCCCATGGATCCCAAAATCGAGATAGGATTTCTGAGCACCCTCTTCCTGATATTTCTTTATCGTATCGATCAGTTTCATTCCCGGCTTGGCGTAAGCAAAATGGATGAGAGTGGTCACCCCACCATGGGCTGCCGTCAATGAACTTCCCCCCATGTCATCTTCATACACAGGATGGACATGGACATCGATCGCTCCAGGCATCACATATTTCCCGGAGGCATCCATCACTTGACTTGCCTCTTCCCGTTTTAAGCCTCGTTTAACAGCCACAATTTTCTCCCCTTTTATGGCGACATCTGCCTTCTCGATTCCAGAACCAGTCACCACAAGACCCCCTTGGATCAAGATGTCGTATTTTTCTCTCATAGGTGCTCCTTCAAGGATCGAATACTATTTTCCCCTTCCACCCTTCACTCTTTTTGAACACTCCTGAATCGCCTTTACAATTTGAGTATATCCTGTGCACCGACACATATTTCCTCGAATATGCTCTCGGATCTCGTCCTCGGTGGGATTGGATTTCTCGTCCAGCAGGACCTTTCCCATGAGAATCATCCCGGGTGTACAAAAACCGCACTGGACTGCCCCATGTTCTAAGAAAGACTCTTGAATCGGATGGAGACTCCCATCCGACTGAGAGAGTCCCTCTACCGTCACAATATCACTTCCGTCGAGGCCGATGGCCAGCGTAAGGCAAGAGAGTACCGGCTCTCCATCCACAAGAACCGTACAAGACCCGCATTCTCCGATCCCACATCCATATTTTGCACCGGTCAAACCAAAACGGTCCCTGAGGACATTGAGGATAAGCTCATTCGGTGAGACAAGAATCTCTCGCTTTATGCCATTGATCTTCAACACGATCTGCTTGCTCAAATCATCTCCTCCACCCGATACGTTGTGGCCTTTGGATTGCGGAGTTCAGAATTTTTATTCCGCAATCTGCATTCTGCAATCGAATCACCCTTACATGGTCAGTGCCATCAGAGCCTTTTGTGCATGAAGCCTGTTTTCAGCCTGATCGAAGATCACGCTATTTTCTGAATCGGCCACCTCATCGGTCACCTCTTCACCGCGATGGGCCGGCAGGCAGTGCATGAAGATGTAATCCTCCTTGGCCGCTTTGACCAACCGGGCATTTACCTGATAGGGTTTAAAAATCTTAACCCTCTCCCCATGCTCTTTCTCTTGACCCATGCTGGCCCAGACATCTGTGTAAATAATATCAGCCCTTTCGACCGCTTCTTTTGGATCGTTTGTCACATTCACTTCGCACCCGCTTCGTTTGGCCTCTTTCTTTGCCTCTGAAACGACTTTCGGATTTGGTTCATAACCCTTTGGACAGCCAAGAAAGATGTTCATCCCAACCTTCGAACAGCCATAGAGGAGCGAATGGGCCACATTATTTCCGTCGCCCACATAGGCAAGTCTCAATCCCGAAAGCCTCCCTTTCTTCTCATAGATGGTGAAAAGATCTGCAAGACCCTGACAAGGGTGGGTCAAGTCTGAAAGCCCATTGATCACCGGTACTCTCGAATATTTGACCAGATCAAGGATCGTCTGATGGGCAAAGACCCTTGCCATTATTCCGTTGACATAACGGGAAAGAACCGCAGCGGTGTCCGCAATGGTCTCGCCACGGCCCAACTGAAGGTCGCTCGCACTCAAATAAAGAGCATAGCCCCCGAGCTGCCACATTCCCGCTTCGAAGGAGACACGAGTTCTCGTCGAAGGCTTCTCGAAGATCATGGCCAAAGTCTTTCCCTTTAACGTAGGATGTTCTTGACCGCGAAGAAGTTGAAGCTTCAGTAATTCTGAAGTCTTTAGAATCTGCTCGATCTCTTCTTTTCTTAAATCTTTAAGGCTGGCTAACGATTTCCCTTTCATCGAAATGGCCATTTCTTACGCTCCTCTCTCCGCTCTTTTCCAAGCAAGATCGATTGCATCTCTGATCATGACCTGAGCGACTTCCTTACGATACCAGGCAGTTGAACGAATGTCAGTGATGGGCTGGATCTCCTGAACTGCTTGAAGGCTCGCCTTCTCGGCAGTGGTTCCCTTATAAACCTCTTCTTTCAAAATGGCCTCCGCCTTTTTTACTCTCAAAGGCGCCTTCGCGACGGAGCCCAAGACAATCCTGCAATCTTTGCAGACATTTCCATCTCGGATCATTGCAACAGCCACATTGACCTTTGCCATGTCTGCAGAAACCCTCGCCATCTTCAGAAAGGAGCTTCCCAACCATCCCGAAAATTCAGGAACCTCCACTTCAACCAGGATCTCCCTGGGAGATAGAACCGTTACTCCGGGGCCCACAAAGAAATCCTCTAAAGGAACTCGTCTTTCTCCCTCTATTCCGACCAATTTCGCCTTTGCTCCAAAAGCAATTAATGGAGGAGCAGAATCAGCAGCCGGGGAAGCATTGCAAAGGTTGCCACCCACTGTCCCTGCTATTTTAATCTGAACAGAACTCACAGACCTGGCCGCTTCAAAAAGGGCGGTAAACTTCTTCTCTATCCCCTGAGATCTTTCAATCTCCCGGAAGGGAGTAAGGGAACCGATTCGAAGCCCTCTCTCTTCAATGAGAAACCGTAAAGCCGGAATTCTTGAAATATGAACCAAATATCCCGGTCGAAGCTTTCCCATCTTCATCTGGACCAAGAGATCTGTCCCGCCCGCAATGATTTTTGCCTTATCTCCATATTGAGTGAGATATTTAACGGTTTCCTCAACCGTCTTGGGTTCAAGATATTCAAATTCCTGTGTGAGAATGTGGGTGTTGATCATTAAACAGGTCCCCCCAGCTTAAGGGATCAATAATCATTGCAAAATTGAAAGTGGAAAGTTAGCATTAAAAACCAATCCCATTTGAATGGGATATTGCTCATTTTGTAATTTGCATTTTACAATGCTTTTTGCTTTAGAGCCTCAAGAACCTTCTCCGGCGTAATGGGGATTTCAGTGAACCTGATTCCAATGGCATCGTAGACCGCATTTGCTAAGGCCGCTGCCGTGGGATTGAGGGCTGCTTCGCCGATTCCCTTGGCACCGAATGGACCCGTTGGTTCCCTCGTATTGGTGAAGTAGGTCTGGACATTCCCCAAGGCCGGCATGTCCTCAGCCGTCAACATTTTAAAATCCGTGAATAACCCTTTGTTCTTCAACTCCCCTGTCTCCTCATCATATTGGGTATCTTCGAGAAGGGCATAGCCGAGACCTCGGTAGAGGCCTCCAAACAGCTGCCCCTCTGCAAGATCTGGATTGATCACTTGACCCGCATCGCTACAGAGGACTGCGCGAATAGGTTTAATCACTCCCGTTTCCTTGTTGACTTCAACCTCGATGAATTGAGCATTAAATGTGGGCGGGCAATTCACTTGACGAAGGCTATCCACGGCGGCAATCGTTCCCCAGTCGTTGATCTGGGCAGTCTTGGCCACCTCTCCCACAGAGATCCTCTTCCCCGGCACACCATCCACATAGATGATCCCTTGACCTGCCTCCTCGTCCACCTCCATCTTTAAGGAATGAGGAGGAGCTTGAAGAATTCTTGAGGCAAACTCCAAAAGTTTTGCCTTGGCTTGACCCGTGACTTTATGGAGGGCACCTCCTCCGCAATAGATGCCCCTTGTGGCATGCGTGCAGACATCATAAACAGTGGTTCGAGTATCAACAGGCGAGATACCCACTTTGTCGAGGGGGATCTTGAGCTCCTCTGCAACAATCTTTGCTAAGGCATCCAGGGTCCCTCCCCCCAGGTCCATCAGAGCCGTTAGGAAATCCACTGATCCATCTTCATTGATCTTCACGATGCTGCCGGAGTAGTCGATCACCTCACCCGGCATAGGAGCTCCTGCCCCTGAAGTATGGAATCCTCTCGCCATCCCGAGGCCCCGCCGAATCGGTGTTTTCTCTTCTTCCCTCCTCTCTCTGTCCTTCCACCCGGCGAGCTCCGCCCCCTTCTGGAGCATCTCCTCCACACCACAACTGCGAATCACAGAACGGACCGTAGGCCCCTGTCCCCAGAAGGTCTCTCCCAGGCCCACGTAATTCTTCAGACGGAGTTCGATCGAGTCCATGCCCAGTCGCTCCGCCAAGATCTCCATCATCGATTCGACGGCAAACGTGACCTGCGGATTTCCAAACCCCTGCATGGCACAGGCAGGAACTTTGTTTGTATAGACCGCCTTGCCTTCGAACTTGAGGTGAGGTAAGCGATAAAGAGAAACCCACCAACCGGCCATGCATCCGAGAAGAGGATAGGCCTGTGTATTATGAGCACCGATATCCACCATCACTTTCATATGACCGGCCACGAGAATACCGTTTCTCTTCGCTCCCAGTTTCAGCTGAATCCAAGAAGGATATTTGCAGTGATCGTACATATCCTCTTCTCGAGTGGAAACGAGTTTGACCGCCCTCCTGGCCTTTAGGGCAAGGGCTACACCAATCGGAACGATGGAATTCATCTGAATGCTCGACCCGAAGGAACCTCCCACCGCAATTCGCTTTACATTCACCTTGCTCAGAGGAATTTGGAAGATCTCTCCAAGGAGTTGTCTCACATTATGGATCGTCTGAGTCGTCGTCCAGACCGTAATCCCCCCATCTGCCTCGGGCTGGCACACCACCGATTTTGTTTCCATCTGCGCATGATAAACCCGACCTGTCTTGAACATATCCTCGATGATGATCTCCGCTTCTTTAAAACCCTCCTCAATATTCCCTTCGACGATATCCCTGGTGGCAGCGATATTATTCTTGACCTCAATCTCTTCATGACCAAAGAGAATGGTCTCGTGGAGGAGCGGGCTCTCCGGTCTCATCGCTTCCATGGCATCGAAGACAGCGGGCAGTCTTTCATATTCCACTTTGATCGAATTCAGGGCCTTCTCTGCCAATTCTTCCGTCTCAGCGGCCACAGCGGCAATCGCCTCTCCCACATGACGCGGCCGATCGGTCAATACCTGTCTGTCCTTAAAAGTCTTCTCGGGTATCGTGACGAGGCGCTCCGCATACTTTATCTTGGGAACTTCTTTAATGGTGATACACGTAGCCCCCATCTCTTCCGCAGCTTTTGTATCAATGCTTTTCACTTTGGCATGAGGGAAAGGACTCCTCAACACGCGGCCATGAAGCATTCTGGGCAAGGAGATGTCAGTGCTATAAAGCTCCTGTCCCGTCACTTTGGCGATCCCATCCTTTCGAACGGATCGTTTGCCGATGGCATGATAGTGGGGCTTTTCCATAGTGTTTTCTTTAGCTCAAATCCTCCCCTTTACTAAAGAAGGGAGAGGGGATTACTTTTTGTTCTTCTCCTTAATTGCCCTGACAACCTTCTCCGGTGTGAGCGGAAGATCATAGATCCTCACCCCAATGGCATCTTGCACAGCATTGGAAATGGCAGGAGCGACCGAACAGACCGAGGGCTCTCCCACTCCCTTTGCTCCGAAGGGGCCCACACCGTCACCTGATTCGATCAGAATCGTCTGAACATCAGGCACGTCCAATGATGTAGGCAAGAGATATTCTGAAAATGATGGGGTCCTCGTCATCCCTCTTTCCAAGACCACCTCTTCCGTTAATCCATAACCCATCCCGTAGATCGCCCCGCCCTCAAGTTGACCCTCTACACTTGATTGGTTAATCGCCCTGCCTACATCAAAGCAGGATATGAGTTTCAGCACTTGAACCCTTCCCGTCTCCTCATCCACAGCAACCTCTGCCGCATGGGTACCAAAGGTGAAATCGGGAAAGACTTGCCCTTCAATTCTTTCAAATTGGGTTAGATTTCGAAAGGGCGCTTTAAAAAGAGCAATATGATAAAGAGGAAGTCCGTCAGAGGCACAGGCTTTGACCACTTCCTTGATGGGAAGATTCTTGCCGGAACCTTCCACATCCACCACTTCCCGGTCTACAAGGTCAAGTCTCTGGGGATCGATCTTCAGCATCTCGGAGGCCTTCCTGAGCAGGGTTCTCCGAACCTCCTCGGCTGCCATGAGCGTTGCATTCCCTGACATATAAAGCTGCCTTGTGGCAGTGGTCGTCCCGGCAAATGGGGTCAAGGCAGTATCAGCAATATAGATTTTGATATCCTCAAGAGGGACACCTAAAACCTCTGACACGATCTGGCAGAGCGAAGAAGCCTGCCCTCCTCCAATATCCTGAACCCCTGCGCGAATCGTGACGCTACTGTCCATCTCGATGGAGACATGAGATCGTGAAGTATCGTGGAGAAAAATCATTCGGCCATAACTCGTCATCCCGGAGGCGATCCCTTGCCCAATCCTCACCTTTCCTGGGGAAGGTGTTTTCTCCCCAAGGGCCTCTAAAGCCCTTTCTGTCGTCTCCTTCAAGGCAACATGATGTTCAAGAATCTGACCTGTAGCTAAGGCCTCCCCTTTCTCCAGGTAGTTCTTTATGCGAATCTGTTTGGGATCCATCTCAAGTCTTCTGGCCAACTCATCCATTTGGGATTCACAGGCGAAACAGGGTTGAGGAGCTCCGAATCCTCGATTGGCACTGGTAAAGGTATTATTGGTCAGAACAGTATAACCATCAATCTTTACATGGGGAATTCGATAAGGACCAGCTGCATCAACCATAGAGTAGAGGAGAACCCATGGGCTGAGATAAACATAAGCGCCTGCATCGGAGACCAATTTTGCCTGAAGAGCAGTCAATCGGCCATCCTTCTTCGCTCCGGTCTTATAGACCATGACATAAGGATGTCGTTTGCTATGACAAAGGATCGATTCTTCCCGAGTATAAGTCAATTTGACTGGTTTGCCTGTCTTATAAGTCAAAAGGGCCAGTAAGCTCTCGACCGTGATATCCTCTTTTCCACCGAATCCTCCACCTACATAGGTCCCGATCACCCTCACTCGATTGTGAGGAAGATT
>Ga0315282_10013778_pt1 | contig 12134 bp, 11 predicted proteins | sample YL17G07_20_MG_FD_203693 | JGI IMG/M metagenome (GOLD analysis project Ga0315282, IMG submission 203693) | Sediment microbial communities from Yellowstone Lake, YNP, Wyoming, USA - YL17G07_20 | ecosystem: Environmental > Aquatic > Freshwater > Lake > Sediment | place: USA: Wyoming | collected... | reverse complement strand
CCACCAGACCCTCCAGGAGCATGGCCCCGTAGCCGATGGGCCGGGCGTCGGTTTCGCGCTTGAGTTGTTTGCTCGTGGTGCCGGAAGAGATGATGGCGTGGAAGCCCGAGCACGCTCCGCACGCCACCAGGATGAAAAGGGTGGGGAAGAGCGGCCCCTTCGTGGAGTCCCAACCCTTGAAAGCGGGGAAAGCCACGGTCTTCCCCGCAAACAAGAGACCCACCGCCCCCGCGCCCAGCGCCAGGAACAGGAAGTAGCCCCCCAGGTGACCGCGCGGCTGCAGGAGCAGCCACATCGGGACCAGCGAAGCCACCAGACAGTACAGCAGCAAGGCCACGTCCCAGATCTTCCGCCCGCTGGCCACCTCGATGCCCAGCACCTTGTCCAGGTTGAAGGGGATGCGCGGGCCCGCCCAGATGGCCACCCCCACCAGGGGCAGGAAGATGGCCGTCGCCCAACCCAGCGAGAGCTTCCCGCGGTGCATCAGCACACCCATGGCGACCGGGAGCGCCAGGTACAAGAGCGAGGAGGTGGCGATGGCGCCGCCGGGGATTCGGGTGCCGTCCTCCAACTCCACCAGGCCCACGAAGGAACTGGCGGTGATGTCCGTGAAGACGACGATGATGTAGACCAGGGCAATCCAGATGAAGACCAGGAACAGAAGGAATGCCCGGCGGGAGACGTGCTGGCGTACGACCTGGGTGATGGAGCAGGCCTTGTGGCGAATAGAGGCAACGAGCGTGCCCAGGTCGTGGGCGCCGCCGATGAAAATGCAGCCCCCCAGGATCCAGAGCAGCGCGGGGAGCCAACCGAAGGTCAGCCCGGCCAGGATCGGGCCGACGATGGGCCCCGCCGCAGCGATGGCCGAGAAGTGTTGTCCCAGGAGGAACCGCGGCTCGATGGGGATGTAGTCCACGCCGTCCTGCATTTCGACGGCCGGGGTGGGCTTCCGGGCATCGAGTTGAAAGAAGCGCGCCAGAAACTTGCCGTACGTAACGTAGGCCAAGGCAATGCAAGCCACCGAGATGAGGGCTACCGCCAGGAGACTCGTCGCAACTCCTCCGCTCTCACGGGCTCGCCTTGCCCGCCGGCAGACCCGGCGAACCAAAACCGCAAGGGAAGACGCGGCAACCCTGCGGGGACTCCCCCCACAAGACTCCGCACGGGCCCTCTCGTCCAGGTTCCGCTTTCTTCCTCAGCAACGTACCGCGCCCGTCGACTCGCGTCAAGCGACAAGGGACCGCCGAGCGCGTGTGCGCGGTACGCAGGGAGACGGACGGCATCTTCCGGCAGCCCTTGTCCCCCGCCCATGCGCGGGCAGTCACCCTTGGCGTATTTGCTTGACGCCTCGTGCCCGGCAGAGGTAGGATGAGATGTTGGCCGGTTGACGACGGTCTGTTGCGTCAGCTGTCGAGGGAGCCTGGCAGCTCGCACACAAATCGGCCCGCCTCACCACCGCGAAGGAGGGGTTCACGATGCGTGCCCTCGGCCGGATCAAGAGAATCCTGCAAGCGGTCGTCAAGGACATCATCCGCAAAGCCTCTGACCCGGAACTCGAACTCGCCAAGTTCGTGGAGAAGGCTGAGTTGAGCCTGGGTGAAGTGCGCGCCGAACTGGAGGAAGCGGAGCTTCGCCGCGACGCCCTCAAGAGGGACGCCGTCGAGCAGCGACGTTCGGCGGGCCAATGGATGGAGAAGGCGGAACAGGCCGCGGCCGCTGACCAGGACGAAGAGGCGAAACAGGCCCTTCGCCAGCATCGCCAGGCCGGCGACGAAGCCGAAAGCAGCGAGGAGCGCCTCGCCGAAGCTGAACTGACCATTGCCACCCTGCGCCGGGATGAGGCCGAACTGGAACAGAAACTGCGGGAGGCGCAACTGGAGCAGAAACGCCTGTCCATCAAGCTTCGCCGGGCGGAAGCCGAACAGCGGGCCGGCGCGGTCCTCTTCCGCTCCGAGGGGGGTGGCGGGCCGGCGGAGGAGACCCGGGAAAGGATTATGAAAGCCGAAGCGGCCAGCGAAGCCCTACGCGAGGTGCATAAGGGCTCGGTGGAGACCGAGTTTCGCGAAGTCGGGGCGCCAGCCTCGCTCGATGAAGAGCTGGCGAAGCTGAAACGGCGGCTCAAACGGAAGAAGGCCCAGGGCGGGTAGGTCCCTTCGGCGATGAGGGCCGAGGCGTCTTCCCGCCGAGCCGCGGGGGCCGGTCTGGGTGTGGCGAATGGAGTGCGTCCGCACAGTACTGGGTGCGGGACCGAGAATGTAGCGCTGGGTTTCATGGGCTGTTCGGCGCCGACGGAAGGTCACCACCGGCGGCAGGAGCGAGGATGGCGCCATGGGAACCTTTGGGCTTTTTCACGTCTACCTTGTCTTCTTCTTGGTAGGCCTGGGCTACGCCACCATCGCCATCCTCATGGGGCATCTCCTGGGAGGCGGAGCGCACGGAGGGGCCGACCATGACATCGGCACGGGGCAAGCCGAGGCGGACGGCCTCTCGGTCGGAGCCGGCGATGCCGGCGTCCACGACCTCGGCGTAGGTGCACACGACTTCGACGCCGGTGGACACGATGTCGGTGGGCATGACGCCGGCGGCCACGACGTCGACCACGGCGATGCCGGCCACCACCCCGGGGGGGCGGACGTGGACGCGGGTGAGGCCATGCCCAGCATCTCGCCCCTCAGCCCCGTCACCATGGCCACCTTCGCCACCAGCTTCGGGGGCATCGGGTTGGTCCTGGAAGAGGCGGGCTTTCCGGGAGCGCTCAGCATTCCCCTCGCCGGCGCCTCGGGCTTTGCGGTGGCCGGCGCGGTCTTCTACATCTTCTTCCTGGTCTTCCGGGTGACGCAAAGCTCCAGTGCCGTGTCACCGCGGCAGTCGCTGGGCAAACCGGCCGAGGTCATCACCGCCATCCCCCAAAACGGCGCCGGTGAGATCGCCTACGTGCTGGGCGGCCGCCGCTTCACCGCACCGGCCCGCACAGAGGATGGGCACCCGATCCCCCACAACGCCTCGGTCGTCATCGTGCGCATCACGCGGGGGGCGTACTTCGTGCGCGAGCAAGCGGGGGGACCGCTCCGAGAGAGACAGAAGGAGGCGAGCACCCGGTGAGTCAGGGAGGGAGCCTGCCGATGAGGAGGAGAACATGGGTCCGACGAACGTGGCACTGATCGTGGCTGGTGGCGTACTCTTTGTCGTCTTCATCTTCATCATCATCTGGTCCGGCCGCTACGTGAAGGTGGGGCCCAACGAGGTGCTGGTGGTCTCCGGCCGGGCCAAGAAGATCATCGACGAAACCGGGGTGGCCCGCCGGGTCGGCTTCCGGCTGGTGCAGGGAGGCGGGACCTTCGTCTGGCCCATCATCGAGCGGTACGACGTCCTGTCGCTGGAGCTGCTGACACTGGAGCCGCGCTGCGAGAACGTCTACACCGTCCAGGGCGTCCCCGTCACCGTCAACGGTGTGGCCCAGACCAAGGTGAAAGGTGACGAGGTCTCTATCACCACGGCCGCCGAGCAGTTCCTCAGCAAAGGTCGCCAGGAGGTGCACCGCATCGCCCTGGAGACCCTGGAAGGGCACCTGCGCGCCATCCTGGGCATGATGACCGTGGAGGAAATCTACAAGAGCCGCGACGCCTTCGCCCAGCGGGTGCAGGATGTCGCCGCGGGCGACATGGCCAACATGGGTCTGGGCATGGTCTCCTTCACCATCAAGGAGATCTCCGACCCCGTGGGGTACCTGGAGGCCCTGGGGAAGCCCCGCATCGCCGAGGTCCAGCGCGACGCCATCATCGCCAAAGCCGAGGCCGACCGCGACGCCACCGTCAGGAGCGCCCAGGCCAGCCAGGTCGGTGAGCAGGCCAAGTACGCGGCCGGTATCCAGGTCGCCCAGGCCAAGCGCGATTACGAGATGAAGGCGGCTGAGTTCCAGGCCTCGGTCAACCAGAAGAAGGCCGATGCCGACCTGGCCTACGACCTCCAGAGATACAAGACCAGCCAGGCCGTCAAGCGCGAGGAAGTCCAGGTCGAGATTGTCGCCAAGGAGATGCAGACCTCGGTCCAGGAGAAGGAGATCGAGAGGAAGGCCCGTGAGCTTCAGGCCACGGTGGAGCGGCCAGCTGACGCCGAACGCTACCGCGTCCGCACCCTCGCCGAAGCCGAACAGTACCGCCTCCAGGCGACGGCTGTGGGCCGGGCGGAGGCGAGCAAGTCGGAAGGCTTCGCCGCGGCCGACGTGGAAAAGGCCAAAGGCTTCGCCGAAGCCGACGTCCGCCAGCGCCAGGGCCTGGCCCAGGCGGAGGTGACCAAGGCCACCGGCTTCGCCGAGGCCGAGGCCATGCAGAAGAAAGCCGACTCCTGGCAGGCCTATAACGAAGCCGCCATCATCCAGATCGTGCTGGAGAAGTTGCCGCAGATCGCCGCCGCCATCGCCGAGCCGCTCAGCAAGACGGAGAAGATCGTCATCGTGAACTCTGGCGGCGAGGGGGGAGCCGGCGCCGCCAAAATCACCAAAGACGTCGCCGAGATCATCGCCCAGGTCCCGACCATCGTCGAAGCCTTGAGTGGCATGAACCTGAAAGACCTCATCTCCAAGCTCCCGGGCCTCGCGGGCAAGCAGGCACCGTCGGGCAGGGGAGGCGGAACAGGAAAGGAGGGGTAAGATGGGCTTCTTCAGCAGGCTCGGTGACATCGTCTCGGCCAACCTGAACGACCTCCTCGACCGGATGGAGAACCCCGAGAAGATGCTCAAGCAGCTCCTCGGTGAGATGGAGCAGGCCGTCGGACAAGGGAAGGAGGCCCTGGTCGAGGCCATCACGGCCGAGCGGCGGCTCGAGAAGGAAATCGGCCTGTACAAGGCCCGCGCCGCCGAGTGGGAAGCCAAGGCCGTCGAGGCGGTGAGGAAGGACCGCGACGACCTGGCCCGAAAGGCCCTGGAGCTCCATACCGAGAGCGAGGACATCCTGTCGGCCCTGGAGGGCGAGCTGGCCGCGGCGCACAGCAACGCCGAAGCCGCCCGCACCCAGCTCCGCGGGCTCCAGGCCAAGTACCAGGAAGCCAGGCGTAAGCAGGCGTCCCTCGCTGCCCGCAACGTCTCCGCGGAGATCCAAACCAAGGCCGCGAGAGGCGGCGGCAGGGGGAAGAAGGCCGGCGCCTCGGCCTTTGCTGAGTTCGAGAAGATCGAAGACAAGATCGCCGTCAAGGAAGTCAAGGCGCAAGCCCGGGCCGAAGTCGCCTCCGCCGAGCGCTCCGTGGAGGAGGAGTTCGCCGCCCTCGCCGGCCCCGACAAGGTCGAGCAGAAGCTCTCCGCCCTCAAGGAGAAACTGAAAAAGCATGGCGCGTGAGGACGACCGCCGGGCCCCCGTGGTACCCTTGTACATCGGCGCCCTGGCGGTACTGGCGCTGGGCGCGGTGTGGCTGCTCTGGCCCCTGTTGCGGGCCGTAGCCATCCTCGCCATCGATGCCGTCATCTTCGTCCTCCTGGGGACAGGTGCCTATCTCTACCTTCGGCGGTGGCGACGGAGGAGGGAGCACGCCGCGGAGGAGGAAGCCCCGCCGGTTGAGGAGGAGGTTCCTCTACCGGCGGCGGAAGCGGAAGAATCGCCTCCGTCCGAAGAGGAACCTGCGCCCCCGCCCGTCCCCGCCCGGGACCGGGCCGCTGAGGTCGAAGCCCGACTGCAAGCCATCAAGCGCCGACTCGGCAAAGAGTGAGGAGCGAGCCGAGCCCTCGTCGTCGACCTCCGCGCCAACGCCGGCGGAAGCGAGCCGCTGGGCCAGGCGGCGGGGAGCAACGACCTACGGCAGCTCCGGCAACCCCAAGCCAACCGAGCTTTCGAACGGCGTGACCGTCTACCTGCCGAGCTGGAAGACCATGCGCCCCGACGGGAGCTGCTTCGAGGGCGAAGGGATCAAGCCGGACGTCCTCGTCTCCCCCTCCCCGGAAGCCTTCGCTGGCCAGGACCCCGTGCTGGACAAGGCCCTCGAACTCGCGCGCACATCCGCAGCACGGTAGCGGGTCACGACGCCGCCGCTCTGCCACCCAGCTTCGCCAGTGGAGCAGAAATCCTTGACCTATCTCAAATGGGGAGTTAAAATGTCCATTCGGAACGTAGAGGGTTGCCATGGGAACACGAAAAGACGGACTCAGAACACGGAAGCGCATCCTGGACGCGGCCGTCACTGTCTTCAGCAGGAAGGGCTTCCGTGACGCCACCATCGGGGACATCTGCAGAGTCGCGCGGACGAACACGGCTTCCGTAAACTACCATTTCCGCGGCAAGGAAACCCTCTACGTGGAAGCATGGCGGCTGGCGTTCCAACGCTCGGTGGAGGCCCACCCCCCGGCTGGCGGGGTGCTCGCGGAGGCGCCCCCCGAGGAGCGCCTGCGCGGGCGAGTGCTGTCTTTCATGCAACGGATTCTTGACCCGGCGAGCCACGAGTTCGAGATCGTCCACCGGGAGTTGGCGAGCCCGACGAACCTGCTGGTCAAGGTGATGCGCGAGTCCATCGAGCCGATTCGCCGGGATTTCGGCGCCCTGGTGCGGGAGCTCCTCGGCGAGCACGCGCCCGAAACGCAGGTGCTCCTCTGCCTGCGGAGCACCCTCTCCCAGTGCCTCCACCTGATGGTCGACCGTCGGCGCCCACTCTCGTCGAGCACCAGGGCGACGGTCAGGCCGCCATATCTCCGCTCGGATGTCGAAACGCTGGCAGAGCACGTCACCCGTTTCAGCCTGGCCGGCATCCGCGAGGTCCGACGACAGATTGAGCGCGGGACCACAGGCAGCCCGCTACGTAGGGCAAAGCGGAGAGCGGGCGCGGAGACGCAGACCGCTCCCGCGGGCATCGCTGTTCGTCGAGGTGCTGAACGATGACGCGCTTTCTCAAAGGACTGGTGGTGGCACTGCTCGTCCTGGCGCTTGGGGGCGGAGGTGTCGCCTGGTACGTGTCCCGTGTCCGGCGGGAGGCGCTCCTCTTCAGCACGGCCCCGGTCACGCGCGGCGACCTTGTGGTCACCATCAGCGCCACGGGCACGGTGGAGCCCGAGGAGGTGATCGACGTCGGGGCGCAGGTCGCCGGGCAGATCCTTTCCTTCGGAAAGGACGGTAGCGGAAAGCCCATCGATTACGGCTCGGCTGTGGACGAAGGGACGGTGCTGGCCCAGATAGACGACTCCTTGTACGCAGCCGACGCGGCAGAAGCCGCGGCGCAGGTGCAGCAGGCCGGGGCGGGGCGCGAGCGGGCTCAGGCCGACCTCGAGCAGATGAAGGCGAAGCTCTACCAGGCGCAGCGTGACTGGGAGCGGGCGCAGAAGCTCGGACCCTCGGAGGCGCTGGCAGAGTCGAGCTACGACGCCTACCAGTCAGCCTATGAGACAGCCAAGGCCAATGTGGCGGTGGACGAGGCGGCGATCGCGCAAGCTCAGGCCACCCTGACCCAGGCCCAAGCCGCCCTCCAGCGGGCGCAGCGCAACCTCAGCTACTGCACCATCAAGTCGCCGGCCAAGGGTGTCATCATCGACCGCCGGGTGAACATCGGCCAGACGGTCGTAGCCAGCCTCAATGCCCCCAGCCTGTTTCCGCTGGCCAAGGACCTGAAACGGATGCAGGTGTGGGTCGCCGTCAACGAGGCCGACATCGGCAACATCCATCCCGGGTAACCGGTGACCTTCACCGTGGACGCCTTCCCCGGCCGCACCTTCACCGGAGAGGTGAACAAGCTGCGCCTCAACGCCACCATGACCCAGAACGTGGTCACCTACACCGTCGAGGTCAGCACGGACAATTCGAGCGGGACGCTCCTCCCCTACCTCACCGCCAACGTACAGTTCGAGCTGAGCCGGCGGGAGAAGGTCCTGCTGGTGCCGAACGCAGCGCTGCGCTGGGCACCGCAGCCGAGCCAGATCGCGCCGGAGTACCCTTCGGGTCGGGTGCCCAGCGCGGGCCCGCCTGAGGGCGGGCCCGGGGCGCCCGCGAAGCTGGCTGCCGCCCAGGCGGAGCCTCCCACCTCCCCCGAGCGCAGCCGAAAGGTTCTCTGGGTCGAGCAAGGGGAGTACGTCCGACCCATCAGCGTGACCGCGGGCGCGACCGATGGCACTGTGACCGAAGTCCAGGGCCCCGAGCTCCAGGAAGGGATGCCCGTCATCGTCGGCGAACAGATGCCCGCGGCGACCGAGGGCGGTACCACGAACCCCTTCACCCCCCAGATACGGAGAAGCCGCGAGGGCGAACAGCCCACCACAGCCGGCCAGACCAGGTGAGTAAGGAGACCAGTTGAGCCGGAGAAAAAAGATGCAGGCAGAGCCCAGGCATGTGTGTGACCGAGGATGCCGGGCCTCCCCTCGGGGTCACCGGCTTCCGGTGCGAGAACGGCTTTGACGCAGAGCGCAGAGCTTGGGGTGGGCCTCTCCCCTTCTGTGGTCTCTGCGGTTTAGTCTTCTTTCTCTGCGTCTTTGCGTCCCTGCGTGGAAAAAGCGGAGTCGCCGGACATGCTGCTGATCGAACTGCGGAACATTCACAAGACCTACTACATCGGGAAGTTGGCTGTCCCGGTCCTCAAGGGAGTATCCCTGGCCATCGCAGAGCGCGAGTTAGTGGCGGTGATGGGTGCCTCCGGCTCGGGAAAGAGCACCCTCATGAACATCCTGGGGTGCCTGGACCGGCCGACGTCCGGAGAATACTGGCTGGCCGGGCAGGAGGTATCGCTCCTTTCGGGTGAGCAGCGCGCACACCTGCGCAACCGGACGGTGGGTTTCGTGTTCCAGAACTTCAACCTCCTCCCCCGCACCAGCGCCCTGGAGAACGTCATGATGCCGCTGGAATATACCGCCGAGAACCTGCCCTGGCGGGAAGCCCGCGGAAGGGCCGCGGAGCTCCTCCAACGGGTTGGCCTGGGCGACCGACTCGACCACGAACCTTCCCAGCTTTCGGGTGGCGAGCAACAGCGGGTCGCCATCGCCCGCGCCCTCGTCAACCGACCGCCGCTCCTCTTCGCCGACGAGCCCACAGGCAACCTGGACTCGCGGACCAGTGAGGAGGTGCTGCGCATGTTGGAGGAACTCAACAAGAGCGAGGGCATCACCATCATCGTGGTCACGCACGATGCCACCGTGGCCCAGCACGCCGACCGCGTCATCCGCATCCATGACGGCGTCATCGTGGATGGCGCGCCCGCACCCGGCCCGCGGCCGGCGGAACCCGGCCCGGCGTCCCCACCTTCCCCCGCCGGGAGGAGAGAACCAGAATGAAGCTTCACCGGACCATGCGCACGGCCTTCTGGGCGCTCCGCCGCAATCCGCTGCGCGCCGGGTTGACGACTCTCGGCATCGTCATCGGCGTCGCCGCCGTCATCACCATGATGGAAATCGGCAGCGGCTCTTCCGACGCCATCCAGAAGACCATCGCCAGCATGGGCGCGAGCATCCTCCTTGTCATGCCCGGCACGGCGGCCAGCGGCGGGGTGAGCTTCGGCGCGGGGAGTGTCGTGACCCTGACGGCGCAGGATTCCACCGCCATGCTCCAGGAGTGCCCGGCGGTGAGGACCGCCACGCCCGTCGTCCGCGCACGCACGCAGGTCGTCTACAGCAGCCGAAACTGGGTGCCGCTCTTCATCTACGGGACGACGCCCGCATTCCTGGACGTCCGGAACTGGAACAATCTCGCCGAGGGCGACATGTTCACCGACCGCGACGTCCGCAACGCCAGCAAGGTCTGCGTGCTGGGGCAGACGCTCGTCCGGGAACTCTTCCAGGGCGAATCGCCCATCGGCAAGGAGGTGCGCATCCAGAACGTGTCCTTCCGGGTGGTCGGCGTGCTGGCGAGCAAGGGGGCCAACATGATGGGCATGGACCAGGACGACATCATCCTGGCCCCCTGGACGACCATCAAGTACCGGGTCACCGGCTCCTCGCTGGCCAACGTCAACCAGAGCCAGGCGAGTTCCGCCACCTCGTCCTCCACGACTTCGCTCAGTGACCTCTACCCCGGGGGCCAGCCGAGCCTCTTTCCGGGCGAATCCTCCACCGAGGCAGCCGACAACCCCTTGCCCGTGCGCTTCAGCAACATCGACGAAATCCTGGTCTCGGCCGGGAGCACCGAGCAGATTCCCACGGCCATGCGGCAGGTGACCGCGCTCCTGCGGGAACGGCACCGGATCCACGCCGGTGAGCCGGACGACTTCACCATCCGCGACATGACCGAGATCACCAAAGCGCTCAGTTCCACCACCGCCCTGATGACCAAGTTGCTCCTGTGCGTGGCCCTCATCTCGCTGGTGGTCGGCGGCGTGGGCATCATGAACATCATGCTGGTTTCCGTCACCGAGCGCACGCACGAGATCGGACTGCGGATGGCGGTGGGGGCGCGCGCCCGCGACATCCTCAGACAGTTCCTGGTGGAAGCCGTGGTCCTCTGCCTGGTGGGCGGGGCCGTGGGCATCCTGCTGGGCCACGGCGGGTCCGTCGTGGTCCGGTTGGTCCTTCATTGGCCCGTCGAGACTTCCCCCGTTGCCATCGCCGCCGCGGCCCTAGTCTCGGCAACCGTGGGCATCATCTTCGGGTATTACCCGGCGTGGAAGGCCTCGCGCCTCGACCCTATCGAGGCCCTGCACTACGAGTGATGGGCAGGGGCCACGTGCGTCCCTCGGGTTCGAGAAGGAGGGTGGACTATGTCGCACCAGGGTCAAGCCGGCCCATCGCGACTGATTCGTGCCTGCGGCCTTGTCCTTCTGGCGTACCCTTGGCTGGCGGCCGTGACCGGCTGCGCCGTGGGCCCTGACTACAAGCCGCCCGAGACAGAAGTGCCCGCGAACTGGACGGGGCCAACCCCTCCCGCCGGCCCCGAGGAGCCGGCAGTTGCGGCCGAAGACCTGGCGCACTGGTGGACGAGGTTCCAGGACCCCGTGTTGACCTCGCTGGTGGAAAGGGCCCTCACGGGCAACCTGAACCTGAAGCAGGCGGAAGCCCGCATCCGCCAGGCGCAAGCCGCCCGCGGCATCGCCTTCTCCGGGCTCGGGCCCACGGCCGACCTGAGCGGGTCCTTCCGACGCAGCCGCTCCCCCGGCGGGCCCGCCGCGCTCACCAGCAACAACTACCAGACCGGCCTCGACGCGACCTGGAACCTGGACGTCATCGGTGGCTCGCGCCGTAACGTCGAGGCTGCGGATGCCGACCTGCAGGCGGCCGTGGAGGCCCGCCGGGACCTGCAGGTGGCGCTGGCGGCTGAGGTGGCGCTCAACTACATCGATGTCCGCGCCTTCGAGCAGCGGGTGACCATCGCCAGAGAGAACCTCACCACCCAGCAGCACAGCGCGGAGGTCGTGCGCACGAGGTTCCGCGCCGGATTCGTCGGGGCCCTGGACGTCGCCAACGCCGAGGCCCAGGTCGCCACCACGGCCTCACAGATCGCGACGCTGGAAGCCTCCGCCAGGCAGGCTATCTATAACCTCAGCGTCCTCCTCGGCCAGGAACCCGCCGCTTTGGTGGAGGAACTGTCGCCAGGGCGAGCGATCCCGGCCGCTCCGCCGCGAATGCCCCTGGGCATCCCTTCGGACCTCCTCCGCCGACGTCCGGACGTCCGCCAGGCCGAAGCCCAGATTCACGCTAGCACCGCCCGCATCGGTGTGGCCGAGGCCGACCTCTTCCCCCAGGTGACCATCTCCGGCTCGGCAGGCTTCCAGGGCACGCGGGCGAGCTCCTGGCTGGATTGGGCCAACCGCTTCTGGGCCTTCGGCCCCACGGTCAGCTGGCAGCTCTTCACCACCGGCAGGGTCCTCTCCAACATCGCTCTCGCGCAGGCTCTCGAGGAGCAATCCCTCCTCACCTATCGACAGACGGTCCTCACCGCGCTCCAGCAAGTGGAGAACGCCTTGGTCGCGGGAGCGAAGGAGGAGGAGCGTCGCCAGGCCCTGGCGGACGCCGTCGCCGCCAACCGAAAGGCGGTGGCCCTGGCCACCCAGCTCTACACGCAGGGACAGACAGACTTCCTGAACGTGCTGCAGGCCCAAGGGGCCCTGTACGCGACCGAGGATGCCCTGGTCCAGAGCACGAGCGCGGTGTCGACGAACCTGGTTGCCCTCTACCAGGCGCTTGGTGGCGGATGGGACGAGGAGCCATCGGCTGGGAGCCCGCCTCCGGCCGTTTCCACGCAGAGACG
>Ga0315282_10013777_pt1 | contig 12134 bp, 18 predicted proteins | sample YL17G07_20_MG_FD_203693 | JGI IMG/M metagenome (GOLD analysis project Ga0315282, IMG submission 203693) | Sediment microbial communities from Yellowstone Lake, YNP, Wyoming, USA - YL17G07_20 | ecosystem: Environmental > Aquatic > Freshwater > Lake > Sediment | place: USA: Wyoming | collected... | reverse complement strand
TAATTGTTTCAGGAAAAGGAATTTGGTCTACTCATGGAGTAACACCTTATTTAGTGTCAAATGAAGGTGTGACTTTATCAGCAGATTATAGCAACCCAGAAGTTTATTGGATTGCAATAGGGAGTTATTGAAATGACAAATAATGACTATATAATAGTAACATTTATAAAGAAAAAAAGATATATAAATATTAGATTTTGGATTTAAAAAATGGATTTTGGATTTAAAAAAAATGGATTTAAGACATTTCTTAAAAAGAATTTCTTTTCTTTAATTCTCTTAGTGATGACTTTGATTTTATTCATAAGAGGGAGCAAGCAAAATGATTAGACTTAAAGAGATATTTATGCTTATGGGATTATTGGCAATAGGAATAGCAACAACTTTATTCATGAAAAACATAGCTGTTTTTATTAATGAAACAATCAAGGAAATTGGAATGGAGTTTTAAAATGAGATTTTTAAAAGATAAACGAAGCAAGACATTATTTGGAATAGCTCTGGCTTTCTTGATGGTTTTTGCTATATTCTACTTACTTTATTCTCCAAAGCAAGTTAGGGCAGATATAACCGTTTCAACTTGCATTAATATAACTTCATCAGGAAATTATATCTTGGTTTCAGATATTCTAAATAATGCATATTATGGAAATAATGCAAATAGAAAAGCCTGTATTAATATTACTATTGCAGATGTCCTTTTTGACTGCAATGGTTTTAAAATGAGTCATCTAAGCGATACAGCAAATGAAATTCCTTATACTGATGCAATAAAGATAGAAGGGATAGTATTAGCAAAATTAACAAATGTTTCAGTTAAAAATTGTTATTTGTTGAATTGGAGCAGAGGAATAAATTATAATTATGTTGAAAATTCCACAGTTGAAAATGTGTCTAGTTTGTTTAATTACAGAGAAGATGTTTTGTTGGTCAATTCTGCGTTTATGAATATAACTAATATAACAAAAAAGTATGGGACAGGTTACAATGTTCATGGAGATATTAGAATAGAATCATCTAAATATATTAATCTGACTAATCTAAGAAATAGTTTAATAATATATCGTGCAGTAAATATTTCTGCTTATGATATAATTAATGGAGTTGACAAAGTAGGGATATATGCTTCAAATAATTCTGTTTTTTCTAATATTTTTGCAGATAGTTTTGAATTTGGAGATTGGTCTTGGAATAATACTTTAATTAATTATAGCAATAATCTTTCTTCCTATAGTGCTATGACTATTGGTTATCCATACGGATATGCAAATTATAATAATCTTCTTAATATAACAATAAATAACTGCACAGAATATGGGCTTCTTATTTTAAATTCAAACTATACTCAAATAATAAATAGCTCTTTTTATAATAATACTAATGGATACCCAGCAGGTTATGGTGGAGGAGTGATAATAGGTGGCAACTCTTTTTATACTAATATTACAGGATGCACTTTTCAAAATAATTCGGTTGGAATTGATTTTAATAATCCAGATACAGGATTTTCTGGCATTGTTCAAAATTCATTAATATGGAATAATATATTCAATAACACACCAAATGGCGGATTGAATTGGATTATGAGACCAGAAAATTATACAAATTATTTTAATATAACAAAAATAGCAGGAAAAAACATTTATGGTGGAACTTCATTTGGAGGGAATTATTGGAGTGATTATTCTTTCAGGATAGATGCAGATAGCGATGGACTTGGCGATATGCCCTATATAATAAATGAAACTTATATGGTGGATTGGTTGCCTTTGATGAATCCAACATCCCCAGTAACAATTTATACTTATGAGAATAATACAAATAAGTCAATCAATATCTTAAATTTTTCTTGGAGTCATTCAACTAATAATGGAACATATACTTTTGTAATATCCAATAATTCAAATTTTGCACAATCATCTATTTGGTTAAATAAATCCTTTCAGTTTAATAATTATACTATGGATATACTTGAGAATTTTTCTGACAATAGATATTTCTGGAAAGTTAGAATTAATGATTCAATAGTTTATAGTGCTTGGAGCAAGATTAACTCTTTTATAGTAGATACTCAACCACCAAATATCTATATAAACTCTCCAAATTCTTATGATTTATACAATCCATCTGCCTTTCCCTTTGGTTTGGTTATAAATTATTCAGTTATTCACCAGAAAGAAAAATCTTGGATTACAAACATATCCAAAGTATATTGGAATGCAAGTTCTACTGATGCCTATGGGACTGTTACTTTGATTGACTATGGAAGCATTGATGTTTCAGATTTTACAAAAATAAACTCGAATCAGACAATTTCATTTGCAATAAGCTCTTTTGCAGCTTATAATTTTTCTCTTTATGCAAATTCAAGTACAGACCCTTCTTTATATAATCTAAAAAGCATAATATTAAGAGTTGAATCTTCTTCAAGTGGAGGAGGTGCTGGTGGAGGAGGTGGGGGAGGAGAGCCGATTCCTACACTTAATATAACTGCAATAGAACAAAATATAACTCAAGCAATAATAAATCAGACAGGATACTGCGGAGATAAAATATGCCAAGAGCCAAGAGAAACAAAATACAATTGCATAGAGGATTGTGGAATTAAATTGAACATTCAAACTTTAAAATCAAACTGGTTTATTTATGCAATTTTTATTGCATCCATTGCCTTGATTGTAGCATATTTTGTTTTCCCAAAACCAAAATTTATTAAAAAATATTTCACTCTGGAGGGGAAAAGGATATGAATAAATTATTTGAAAACATAATCATCGGAATATCTTTTTTGATAATTGGAATAGTTTCTGTTTTATTTATTAAGAAGTTTATTATACCCCTATCAAATAATATTACTGAAAAAACAGTTGGGAACTGGACTGGATTGATAGGGAGATTGAAATGACTGATTTGATGAAGTTTTTGATAATATTCGGAATAATATTTATAATTTTATGGTGGATTAATCATACTAAAATTGAGAGGAAACTGCTTGGGGGGCTGATAATGTCTTACGGAATTATGGTCGCAACACCTTTTTATCCAGATTTTGATTTGCCTTTTTTCCTTATTTATCTTAATTATCATGGAATTGGACAAATGCCAATAGCACAATTTATTTCACAATTTCCACAACTTTATGCCCATTATATTATATTAGCTATAATAGGAGGCATCCTTATATCTTTAATTGGAATGTCAATTGCGGGAATTTCTTTAAAAGGATTATATAGAAAATTTAAAAGAAGTATGGGGTTATAGAATGGACAATAGAATTAAGAATAAATATTTTCAAGATAGGAGGTTAAAATGGTAAAAATAGCGGATTATTATGAAGTTATCTTTATTTTATTCCTTTTTCTCACTTTGTTTTATCTTGGTTTTCCAGTTGTTAAAACTTACATAGATAATATTTCCTACACACTTTATCCCGACAATCCAGTAGTTGGGCTCTACATCATAATATTTTTCATATTTTTAATTGGTTATGGACTTTACAGACAAAGTGGAGATGGGTGAAAAGAAAATTAAATATTGGATTTAAAATTTGGATTTAAAAATGGCAGATGAAGAAAAAAGATGGGTTTGGACAAGAAAAAATTTAATCATAATAGCATTGGCTTTGTTGATTATTATCTATCTTATATTTTCTTTATTGGATGGTTATGAATCAAGAGTATCCATCTTAGAAAATCAAACATCATCTATAATTGATTATATTGGAACTGGTGCAACTCATGTAGCTTCATGGTTGCAGTGTACTTCGTGCGTAAAAGACCAACAATTATCCCCTGTGTTTTACAAAGATTATGTTTTTTATGGGAATATAAATTTCAGCAATATAAGTGTCAGCAAGATTAATGAAATAGACTTGACTACTCCTTGGGTTTCTTTAGGCAATATAAGCATAAATTCAACTGGCAATCTTTCATTTTATCAGATTAATTCATCAGGAGACCAATGGTGCAATTCAACTAATTGCTATTCTCTTTCTGATTTTTTAGCAGGAATGAATTTTGCAAATATAACCTTGAACAACCAGACATTCATAGCAAATATAACAGCCAATAATACCCTATTTTGCAATGGAACTATATGCTTTACATTTTCTGATTTCAATACAACAAATATGACACAGTGGCTTGAAGCATTGAATAAGCTCAATATAAGCTATCAAGAGGCATTTCTTTATTATAATGATACTTTAGTCTTGGGAAATGCAGGAGTATGTCCTGTTGGAAATTATAGCTTTGGAGTTTATCTTAATGGAACTCCCAAATGCAGGAATGATTTGCAAGGAAGTGGAGGAATTGATACACTTGCAGCAAATTATTCTGCTGGGCTTTTGAATTTTATTAAAGATGCAAATTTTTCAGAAATAAATATTACAAATAATTTAACAATAGGGATAGGTGGAACACCAAGTTATTTGAAATTTGGATATGGAGAGAATAGTATTCTTGGAGCTGAAGGAAATGGGATAACACTTGGGGGAATAGGAGGTGGGACAGAATTATTTTTCAATGTAGGAATGATAACTGACAGCCAAGTATCGGCATGGGTTGGTGAGTATACTGCTCCTTATAAACATGGGGCAATTGGAGTAACAGGAATTGATTTTATTTCTGGGCATGATATAACAAATTATCTTGAGTTAACTATGGAAAATGAAAGTGGGTTTTTGACAGTTTATAGGGGGAATTTAAGTTTGATAATTCAGGGAGGATATCTTAATTTTACTTCTAATCTTACTAATGGCTCTTTAGTTGTTACTTGGAATGATTTTTATAATTGGAGTCATTTATCTTTAGGTGGAACAACAAACATGTCTTATAGAACAGTAGATAATTTTACCGGTATTTTGAAACCAAGTGACTGGAATGCAACTAATATGACATATAGAACTGTTGATAATTTCTCAGGTTTATTGCCTGCTTCAATCTATAACAATACAAACTTTACTTTGAATGCTCTTAACCAAGGAAATCAAACATATGACTTGCTTTCAGACAATGCAACTAAATGGGGAATAATTAATGCTCTTAATGCAAATTGGAGCAATAATGGATTTAATCCTAATGCTTATATCAATGCAACAAATATTAATGTAAGTGGATATGCAAATTTTGGCGATGATGTGAATATTACAGGAAATCTTAATGTCACTGGCAATGCAACAATAGGAAATGCTTATTTAGGCATGTATCCATTTGGCAATACTCTTATGCAATTATCACACTATTTAATGATGGGGTCTGGACAATATGCCTTAGTTCAAAGTGATGTCGGGGCAACTTATTTAGGGGCAGCATCAGGACAGACAATAATTTTATCTGTTGGGAATAATAATGTCGGAACTTTTACTCCAACAAGTTCTAATTTTTCTGGGGATGTTGGTATTAAAAAAGGACTGAATATTACAGGAAATCTTAATGTAACGGGAAATGCAATAATAGGAAATGCTTATATCGGGATTTCAAGAGCTTATGGTGGTGGTTATGCAGAATTTTCCCATTCAGCAATGAGTGCAGCTGGGCAATTTGGAGTGATGCAACAAAGTACTGGAAATTTGTTTTTAAATGCACCAACTGGACAAACTATGTACTTTGGAATCAATAATGCTTATACTGCTTATCTTACAGCAACTGGGTTCAATGTTTCAGCAACAAATGGAATTAATTCTACAAAAGTAAACAGTGTTATCTATTCCCTGAATCAAACTATCAACTGGACAATTACTTCATCAGGAATGAGAGAGAATTATGGGAACAATCAAAACTTTTCAACGAATAATACTGCGATATGCTGGAATTGTTAAAAAATGAAAAATAAATATAAAGAAAGAATTTATAAAATGAACAATAAATTAATTGTCTTTTTTATAATTTTAATTGTGGGTATTAATATAATTATGATAATTAAATTAGTAAGTGGATTGGAGTGTTCCTGTCCAAGTTCGGGTAATTGGGTAGTTAGTTCCTCATGCCAGATAACAACCGCCTGCCTATTGTCACAGAATTCAAAAATATCAATAACTGGAGGAAGGGTTCAAGTAACCTCAACAGGAATATTAAGCATTTATGGAGGAAATATAATAAAGCCTGGAAGCCTGCAAGTAGATAAATCAGGAAAATTTATAATTAAAAAACCTTATTAAAAATGGAAACTGAAACATTGTATATAATATTAGTATGCAATCTTGCACTAGCCTTCTGCTTTGGAACATATTTTCTTTCAAGCATTCTGCCATCATCTATCCAACAGAAAGCAGATGCTTTATGTATGGGTTTTGGATATAGATATTATGACCCAATCCAAAGAGATTGTTATTACGATGACTGGAACTATGACGTCATAAGAGAAAATGGAAGTATAGTTGATTTAAGAATTAATAATTTCAAGCATTATTCAGAGATGGATAAAGGAAAAGGAGATTGAAAAAAATATTATTAATTTTATTGATAGGAATATTTTTAATAGTTGGAACAACTGCTCTAATTAGCAAAACATCACTAGAAACAAAAATCAGTCAAGATATAGAGAGAGATTTAAATATCAAGGCAGACGTAAGCATAATAGAAAATTGGAATATTGAATATTTAAGTTATGAGAAAGATGTGAAAAGCAACATAACAATTTTAAACTCCACAACCTTAGAAATAAATATAACTAATTATGGAGGAGGCGGGTATAAATGGATGTCTGCTATATGCAATTATTCAGGAGTGGATGCTATAGAAAAATTTGAATACAATCCTGCAACAAATGTCTGGACTTCAACAGGAAACTTGAATTATGGCAAATTAATTAATTATGGAATGAACTCAACTTGGTGTTCTGAAAATAATGGTTACGGGTATGTGCTGTTTGCTTCAACATCTAAAAATAAATTATTCAGATTGAAATTTCAGGAAGGATATAAAAAATTAAAGATAATTACAGGAAGTGGAAGCGAAATAATCCTGCTTGAGTTTTCAGGAATAAAAGAAGAAAACGGGATTGTAATAGCAAAATTCAAGAGCAATATCCCTAATTATACAGATAAACAAATCACCCTTATAACAACAAAAAAGTAGGCACACTCAAATTTATTTAAATTTATCTATTATTTCTTTAAAATTGTCTATATTGCTTTTAAACTTGTGATTTGTCGGGTGAATTAAAAGTTGAGAAAATTGGATATTTGAATATCTTGAGCGGAGGAAAAATGTCAGCAATGAGCATCTCATTCCAAAATTCATCATCAGCAAGATATCGTGTATGGAAACAGTCATCGTGTATGGAAACAGTCAATCCCTGGAATTTCTCCAGGACTATTGCATTATGGTAATTGACATGCTAAAACTATGTCACTTTGGCACTTTTCTTTAATTTATCATAATTTTTAACCTGAAAAAAGTTCTTTTACTCAATCCAGTTTCATTTATCCATTCTTTAATTTGTTCTTGAACAGAAGAATATTGTTTTTCTAATTTTCTTATAATCGCTATTCTTTCATCTTCTTCCAATATCGCCTTTGCATAATCTTGCCATTTATCCTTTGAATATCTATAAAATTCCATAAAAAGATGAAATAATCTTAATGATAAATTTTTAGTGGCAATAGAGCAATTATCTTTAATCCAATTTGCTATCATAATTCTTTCTTGCTCACTTAATTCTTTATAGGGCTGTTTTGCTAATTCAAAAATAATCTGAATTTTCTCTTTATAATTCATCTTTAGTTCTATAAATAACACCCTATCTCTTAGAGCCATCAAATCTTCATTTCCTTTATCTAATGGCTTATTTCCGAGAAAAATAACTGCCCCCTTAAAAATGAATGAACTTGGAGCAGTTCTTTTTGGGCTTGTTGTTTCATAATGCAAAATTCTTGTTTCTGAATTGCTAAACATAGCAGATTTCAATATGCTTATACTAATTGGATTTGATAACAAGTTGCAGGTATCATCAAACAAAATCAAATCATTTGAATTTTGGTAAAGTATATTATATAATTCCAAAGGCGTCAAAAAATTATTGAAAAATACAAATGGGATTTTATTTTCTTTTAATGCCCTTATTACATTATAAGATTTTCCAATTCCATTTTCTCCTATTACTATCATTCCATAAATGCCATCTTTTCTTGCCACTATCTGAGTAAAATTTCTTAATTTATCATAATATTTTTTTAAGACATCTGTTTCCTTATTTTTAATTATGCTATCAAGAGATTTAATAAATTCTATTTCATTCTCTCTTTCAAGATTTTGTAGGAAAGTCTGCCTATCTGCTTCGGCTCTTAAATTGCTTTCCTTTATGTCTGCTTTCTTAATATTATCTAAATTCTGCTCTTTGAATGGCTTTATTTTTTCAAGAATTATTCTTCGGTTTTCTTCCACAGAAAGTGTATTGTCTATTTCATCTTTCCAATTTCCTTTGTCATAATCATTCGGCAATTCTTTTTTAATAAGTTGTGACAATTGTCTAACTTCTTTTTCTTTCAATTTAACTCCAATTCCTCATTTTCATTATGGTTTCTTATTTCTGGACGACTTTTTACGAATAAGTATATCGGTGAACTACCAATCAATGAATTGATTGGCTTCTCTTTTCATTGGGGACTCTTTCACTATTTCTAGCAAAGAGGAGTCTCCTCTAAGAGGGCTAATTCCTAGCCCAAAATATTTAATGATATTTCTGGCAGAGTTTATATCTCTGTCAATATTTAAGCCACATACTTCACATTTGTAGATTCTTTCTGAAAGTTTTATTTCTTTTATGCTTCCACAATTACTACATTTCTTTGTAGTTGGCTCAAACCTATTACACACTAAAATCTTACAACTAGCACTTTCAGCCTTGTATGTTAGATATTTAGTAATGAATGTTTTCCAGCCAGATACTTGATAATTTTTAGCATTATAAGATTTTTGCATTAATTCTTTCAAGTCTAAATCTTCTATTGCTATTACTTTGCAATTAGTGACTAAATTATGAGATAGTTGATGAAAGAAATCATGTTTCATGTTTGTTTGTCTTTGGTAAGATGTTTGTAATCTCTTAATTGCTTTTAATCTTCTTTTACTCCCTTTCTTTTTTCTTGATAAATTTCTATGAGATTTTTTGATTTTAGTTTGAATTTGCTGAATATTATTAGGGATAGAAATCTTATTTCCTTCATTATCTGTGTAAAAGTTAATTAGTCCAAAGTCTAAGCCTATCTCTTTGTCTCCACATTTATTTATTATGTTTGCATCAGTTTGAATAATAGCATACCACTTGTCTATTTCTCTTTTAATTATTACTTGTTTGATATTTCCCATCATTTCTCTATGCAATTTGATTTTTATTTCTCCAATTTTACTTAGATGTAATTTATTATCAATTAATTTGAAACCAGATTGGCTATAAGTGAATGTCTTTTTCCAACCTTTGCCTTTGAATCTTAATCTTCCAACCTTATTTCCATTTTTCTTTGAAGCAGATAATCCTGTCAAATTTCTAAAAAGATTATCATTTTCTACTTGTAAAGATTTAGAATAGACACTTAACATATTAGGATTACAAACTTTTAAATCTAAAAGATAATTAGACAATTCGTTCTTAGTGAAACCTTCATCCAATCCAGATAGCAAGTGATTATAAGTTTGTCTGCAAACTTCTAAAGACAATTCTAACTTTTCAAGTTGTTCTTTGTTTGGATATAATCTGAATTTATAACTTATCATTTTATTTTTTTAACATCTATTTCAACAAAATCTCCATCTTTTATTTTCATTTTCTTTAGTATAGGTTTATCTATAATAATTCCACTACTTGTACCAAATTTAAATATCTTTTTTGTTAATTTCATATATTTATATGTATATTCAAGTATTTAAATGTTTACTTTTAAAGGCAAATTCATCTGATGTTTAAAAACATCACCTGAATCTCTAAATTGCTTTTAATCTTTTGTATTATTCCTCGTTTTGAATATTCTATAACTTTCAAGTGTTCAAAGATTTTCAATGGATAAAATAATGTCTTAAACATTTTCCCCCGAGTTCCAAAAAAAGTTTCATAGCTGAATGCTCCATCAATAAAAAATTCTTCAAAATCATCTCTATAAGTTTTAGCCAATAATTCTGCAAAATCCCTGACTTTTATTTCCTTGTCATTTAAGGAGAGCAATATATTAAAAACCCTCATTACATTTTCAAGAGGAATTTCGTGATGTAATTCGCGAGGTTTGATTTCTGGACTTTCTTTCCTGAACTCGCTGATAATCCATAATTTAGGCAACCTTTCAAAGCGAAGCTGACTTTTTCCTTTCCAATTTATGCTTGGATATTCCAGATTAATTCTTGCCTGAAGCTCAATATTAAAAGATTTAAATTTCTCCAAGATTTCCTCAATTAAAAGTAAATGCTCAGATATTGAAATACTTTTTAATCCTTTCTCTTTCAGATTTTGTATATGCGTAATCCTTCCACTAAGATAATTTTCAAAGTTTTTCATTTTTTTCTGAAAGCTGTGATGCTTCAAATTGCATTTCATCTAATTCCATATTTCTGCATCTTCCAATATTCATCTGGCAAGAGCCACAGATAAGCATTTTATCATAATCTAACTTTTCTCCTTCTTCTTTAATAAGTAAAGACATCATTCTTTTGTCAACACAGACAGGGCAGTAACATTTAGTATTTTCACATTTCATGCACATTCTCCATCACCTTTTTTCTGTGTTCTCTTGTCCTTCTCTTGCCCCAGATTCTTGCTTTAACCAAACATTCTTCACAAGTTTTAAATCCTTTCTTTGCTGGAACTTTGAAACAATCCTTGCAATATCCTTTCTTTTCACTTATTTCCCTCATTTTCTTCTGGTATAATCTGTTTGGTTCTCTCTCTAAATCATTAAAATGTTCCCTATTTTCTGCTATCCATTTTCTAAATTCTTCTTTTTGCCTTAGCTTATACTCTGGTTCGTTCTTGTTTTTTTCATAATGTTCTCGGCTTTGCTTTTTAACCCTTTCCCTGTATTTTTCATTATTATGATAATGCCACAAATTAGCACAATTTTTTTTGCAGAATTTTATTTGCATTCCTTTTAATTCTTTTCCGCAATATAAACAAGTATGAGGTAGAACCTCCTCCACAATCCTATTGACAGCATCTCTTATTTTATCCATTTTTAAACCACCTGTAATAATCTTCTTTCGCCCTATCATGAATTAATAACAAAGGCAACTCAATCTTTAACCTTTGCCAATTTAATATTATCCTCCCAGTTCTCCCATTTCCATCTCGGAATGGATGTATCTTTTCAAACTGAATGTGAAAAGTTTTAATCTGTTCTTCGGTATAGTCGGGATAAAGCCCTTTATTGCACAATAACCTTAATTCTTCCCTTATATTCTCTGGATTTATTCCCTTTCTATTCCCAACCCAGATATCACAATCTCTTATCTTACCTGCAATTTCAGGATTTAATCTTTTCATTAATCTCTTATGAATCTGGCATATAAAATAAATATTCATCTGCCCACTATATCTTTTTGTAAATTTCCAAGCTCTTTTTGAATCTTCCAAAGCTTTTTGAGAAAATTCGCCTTCTATTGCGTTTGATTCCTTCAAAAATAGTTCTTCTAATTGTTCTTCTTGCTTCTTTCTTTCAAGTTCCTTATATCTCTCTCTTTTTTTCATATAAATCGTGCCCTTTCACATTAATTCTCCCAATCTTTTTATACTTGCTTCAAATTTCTTGGTTATCTTTTTCTCTTTTCTTTCAGATTCTTTTATATGTCTTTTCATCTGGGATAATATTTTCAAAATCTCATTTTTATCTTCTTTTTTCATTTTAGTTTTTCTCCTTCTATTTCTGCTATTAACTCATTAAACAATTTAATAAACTCTTTTTTAACTTCTTGCCTTCCTAATTTCAATCCATAATTAAATCCCTCATTTTGAGTATGACAAACACATTCACATTCGGTTGCCTGACAAGCAAATCTACAATTCTCACAATAACTTCTATTTTCTTCTTTGGTTTCTGGTTTCATTTTGCTTCTCCTTCTATCTTCTTGTCAAGGCATTTAATTACATAATTTTCTCGCTTTGCTTTCCAAGTCTTGCACTTGAATGATTTATATGCAACAGCAACCGTGTAA
>Ga0315282_10013775_pt1 | contig 12135 bp, 13 predicted proteins | sample YL17G07_20_MG_FD_203693 | JGI IMG/M metagenome (GOLD analysis project Ga0315282, IMG submission 203693) | Sediment microbial communities from Yellowstone Lake, YNP, Wyoming, USA - YL17G07_20 | ecosystem: Environmental > Aquatic > Freshwater > Lake > Sediment | place: USA: Wyoming | collected... | reverse complement strand
ACCGTGTTTACTTCTTGTTAACGAATATTACTTACCCTTCAGAGTATTTAAGTTTTGTTGTACAATTCTTTATTTTCCTCTGTCAAATCTTAAATCTTTTCCTATCTATTTTTAATATAAAATATCTTTCAGGATATAAAAATGTTTTCCCTACAAAGCGGTGTATAAAAGGAAAAAAGCAGAATTAAAGGAGGGGAAGGTAGTTTTGCTTATTCGATTTGGTCGATTTTCGCTTCGCCCTCGGCTTGTCCCTCTTTCCTCTTGGGCTCCTTTTCTTTTTTCTTGGTGACGATCTTCCCGGGGAAGTTGGAAAGGATGATGATGTCGCCGACGGAGTTCACCCAGCGGTAGGGGACGGCGATGTCGACGCTGCCTTCGACGAGGGACGGGTTGGTGTTGGTGACAAGGAGGCTTCCGATCCGTTTTTCTTCGATTTCCAAGAAGACGTTCTTGACGTGCCCCACGTACAGGCCTTCGCGAGTATATACCGGGAGTTTGAGAAAAGAGGTAACCTCTTCGGGCTTCGACAGGTTCTCCTTTTGCATAGACCAAGCATACGTTAGCTGCTATTAAAATGTGATGGTTTTTATTTTTGATATTGTCCTTTTTTTAGAGATGCTTAATTGTGAAGAGTTTGAACAGAAGTCCCAGGAGAAGGACGTAGCTGATGAGAATGAAGATTAGAGCGATGGGGAAGTTGACGAAGGCCAAGGCAAAGGCCAGGGTACTGAGCATGAAGATGAGGGCGACCAGGTAGCGAAGCTTCTGCAGGGCAGACACTGATACGATGTTGAGGGATGGGAGCTTGATCCTCGGTTTCTTTTTTTCAGGGGCCGGGACGGTAGGGATGGTCTCTATGGTGGTCGTGCGTGTCTCAAGGATGGGCTCTGGTGGAGCCGGGATGTTTTTTTGTGGTGATCGCTTCTTTCGTGCGGGCATGCATGTACCCAAGAGGAATCGAGGTTCTTATATTTTATTGTACAAGCCTTATTTTAGCCCTATCGGTTCCTTCCCTGAGGGGGACCATTCTTTGGCGAACTTTTTTGAGGGGGAAGCGAATTACCCTACTCGGTATGGGACGACGCGTGCTGGACCAACGGTACCAGGATGTGCTGCGTGAGCTGGATGATTTCCAGCGGCGTGACTTTAGTTTTGCGAGCGGCCGGATCCTCGGGTCGATGTGCGCGCTGCCGCATCCCATCGCCCGGGAGGCGTATATCCGGTTTCTTGAGACGAACCTTGGGGACCCTGAGCTGTGCCCGGGGACCAAGGCCATCGAGGAGCGGTTCGTCGCGTTTCTCGCTGAGCTGCTTCATGCGCCGCGGACCGCGACTGGGCAGATCGTCAGCGGGGGAACTGAGGGGAACATCACGGCGATGTGGCTGGCAAAGCAGCTGACCGGGAAAAAGGAGATTGTCCTGCCGAAGAGCGCGCATTTCTCGTTCGCCAAGATTGCGTCGCTGATGAGCCTGAAGCTGGTGGAGGTGCCGCTGACCAAGGAGTTTGCCATGGACGTCTCGGCGCTGAAGAAGAGGATACAGAGTACGACCGCGGGGGTGGTCGGGGTCGCGGGGTCCACAGAGCTTGGCGCGGTCGATCCGATCCCGGAGATCGGCGAGATGTGCGCTGAGGAGCACCTCTTCTTTCATGTCGATGCTGCGTTCGGTGGCTTCGTCATCCCGTTCCTGCGGGAGCTCGGGTATGATGTCCCCGCGTTCGATTTCCAGTGCCGGGGGGTTAGCACGATTTCTTTGGATTCGCATAAGATGGGGTACTCGGCGATCCCGCTGGGGACGCTGATGATCCGGGAGTCGTCTTGGCTTAGGGAGATTACCGTGGAGTCGCCCTATATCAGCAGTGAGCGGCAGACGGGTATCCTGGGGACGCGTTCGGGCGCGCCGGTGGCCGCGGCGTACGCGGTGTCGCGCTATCTTGGGCATGAGGGGTATATCGAGGTGGTGCGGTCGTGCATGGATGTCACGAGGTATGCGCAGCGGCGGATCACGGGGCTTGGGCTGAGTCTGGTCATGGAGCCGACGATGAACGTGCTCGGGGTCCGGCTCAAGAGGCCGGCGACCGTGGTTAAGCGGTTGTCGGAGCAGGGATGGCGGGTGAATAAGGTCGAGCGCCTGTCCTGCATCCGCATCGTGTGCATGCCACATATCACAAAGCAGATTATCGATGAGTTCATTCCGGTGTTGAAGAAGACGTGTGAGGAGGTCGGAGAGCTGTGAGCCTGGAAATTCTTAAGAAGTCCTTGTATGAGGCCCCGATTATCAAGAAAGGCGACTATTACTACATCATCCATCCGATTACCGATGGTGTGCCGATGATCGCTCCGGAGCTGCTGAAGGAAGTCACGGATGAGATGAAGAAACAGATTTCAAAAGTCGGGAAAATTGATCGGATCGTGACGATGGAAGCGATGGGGATTCCGTTGGCATCGGTGTTGTCACTTGAACTTGGTATCCCTTTTACGATTATCCGTAAGCGGGAGTATGGGCTTCCTGGTGAGGTCTCTGTTGAGCAAGTCACGGGGTATTCGAAATCCCGTATGTTTGTGAATGGGTTGAAAAAGGGAGACCGAGTGGTCATAGTTGACGATGTCCTCAGCACCGGGGGGACACTTCGGGCGGTCCTCGCTGTTTTAAATAAATTAGGGGTGAAAACGAAGGGGATCTTTATCGCTATCGATAAAGGGACCTGCGCAAATGAGATAAGCAGAGAATTTGGAATTCACATTACTTCACTTATCCAAATCGATGTCAACAATGGACAAGTCTGCCTACATTCATGAAATTTAATTGAAAAATTATCAGATATTTCATGGGTCTTATACTGTTATCATTGTCAAGAGAGAATAACCTATCATGAAAAATTTATGATGAATATAAGGAGGCCGTAAGAAGGGGTCAATATCAGATACACAATGTCCTATACCAAAAAAACCTAGGGAATATCCATTGTGAGAATATGTTATTTCTTTGTATCCCAATAAGCCTGATATTCCAATATCAACGGGTAAAACTTCATAACCCCAATAACCTGGGTCTGCATTCCACCGCAAGCATCCTCCAAAGGAAAAGAGGCGTATCATATGTAGACATGGAAATCCATCCATATATCCTGGACACCATGCGTCATCTTCATCTGTGCTTATGATTTTTGAAAAATAGATACCCCGAATCGATAAGGTATTTTCCGTGATGATTCTATGCGCATCTTCGGAGTTTACAATCCCCTTCTCTTCGATGAGTTTAATTACTTCACTTACGAAAATGCGAACATCATTGTCCTTTATTTTCGAAATATATTTCTCCAATAATGGTAAATTTTTTCTGGTGAGCACAAGCTCGGAATCGACGTAAATCGTGATTTGATCCTGTTTTGTAGCTGTGGCACACATTGAATTCATCGATAATAGAATCAATAACGTTATTGCTCCAAAACCAAATGTCATTCTTCCTTTTTTCATCGAACGATACCTCCCAATGATCTTTCCTGCTATAATGTAGCACGTTTTGCATGCATTTTCCTCTATTTTAATTTTATCTTAAAATCTTCGAACAGCATCCATTTATCACCCATTCTTAAAAGAGATGCATTTATTAGCCAGAATCTCAGCAACAAAAGAAAAAAATCCGCAGTTGTACATCTCAGAAATCATAAAATTAAATTCATAAAAGTATATAAATATATAAACCAACTGCCTTTACATAGAGCGGACAGCGAAAAGAAGAACTGATCCTATGGTCTCACGCTTCGAATGGCTGCTGATCCTCTTCGGACTCGGAGTGATCCAAATCATCTGCTTCTGGGGCATCGACATCTCTGTCTCCGCCATGCTCACCGACCCGCGATCCATCCTCACCAACGGCTGGAACATCAAGTCACCGGTCACCATCTACCACCTCTGCCTCTACGTCAGCATCTTCGTCACCATCGTTGACATCATCATCGCCACCCACATCGTCGAAAAATTCACTGACAAATGGAAGAAGACCACAGAAACCGACACCACCCAAAACCCCTAGCCTTCTCGAAGCAGACACCGTGCCGCCGAGAAAACACAAACTATTTCTGCAGCAACATGATTCCCTCATGGAATCACTATGGTCGACCAAATACCACAGCACACCCACTGCCAGATCTGCCGCAAGGCCACCACCACCCAGGAGCCGTTCTGTTCCGAGGAATGCAAACAGCAATACATGACGATGAAGAAACGAAACCGGATGTGGGTCTATATCATGTACGCCCTCATGGTCTTCATCATCATCGTCATCGTCCTCTCATCCTTCAAATTCTAAAGGCCACGAAACCCCACTTTTTTCTCCACCCTTATTTCAAATTCATAAGAGAAAGAAAACCAGGCACAGTCAAGCCGGGCTACTCGCTCAGTTCCTCTTGGAGATCGATGACCATCTCAGTGAGCACATCCTCAAAAATCTGATGCCGATACTCCTTGACCGAACCGTTCGCGAGATGCGCCCGCGCCACGAAATCACGGCCGTCCTTCAGGATCTCAATATGACAAACGGTCTCCATAGTTTCCCATACCGATATTTTAACCCCGCAATCCAGTCACTCTATATATAACTTATTGTACGCAAGACTTATCAAATTTGCCGCCATGACCGTACACCGAAGAGAGGAACGCCCTATGGCACAAAAACCCATCAGACCGCCCGCCGTCGCAGGACAATTCTACCCAGGCGGCGAAACCGGCCTCCGACAGCAACTCACCGACTGCTTCCGCGACCCACGCGGCATCGGCAGCATCCCCACCCCAGCCAACCGACCCCCACCCGTCCAAGGCATCGTCGTCCCCCACGCCGGCTACATCTACTCCGGCCCCATCGCCACCCACGCCTATAGCGCACTCGCCACCCACGGATTCGCAGACACCTTCATCATCCTCGGCCCCAACCACACCGGCTACGGCTCCGGCGTCTCCCTCATGACCCAAGGCGCCTGGCGCACCCCCCTCGGCATCGTCCCCATCAACGAGCCCCTCGCCACCGACCTCCACCGCGGCATCATCGACGCAGACGACACCGCCCACCGCTACGAACACAGCATCGAAGTCCAACTCCCCTTCCTCCAACTCCTCGCCAAAGACCGCCCCTTCGACTTCATTCCCATCTGCATGATGATGCAAGACCTCCAGACCGCCGAAGAAATCGGCAGCCTCATCGCCGACACCATCCACCGACACCCAAAAAACAAGACCGTGATCATCGCCAGCTCCGACTTCTCCCACGTCGGCTTCAACTACATGAACAGCCCACCCGAAGGCATCCGCGTCGACGACTACGCCCGGCAACAAGACCGCCTCGCCATCGACAAGATCATCGCCTTCGACCCCGCCGGACTCATCGCCACCGTCGAAGCACACCACATCACCATGTGCGGCTACGGACCCGTCGCCGCCATGCTCTTCGCCACCAAAAAACTCGGCGCGACCAAAGCGGAACTCTTAAGATACGGGACCTCGTACGACGTCCATCCCGACACCTCATGCGTCGGCTACGGCGCCCTCGCCGTCTACTCAGGAGCAATCCAATGAAGAAACCGGCAGTCCAAGACCTCACGCTTGAAAAAAACATGACACTCGACCAGCTCATCCGCGGCTACGCCGCCGCCGGCGGCTTCAGCGCCAAACACGTCGCCACCGGCGTCGACATCCTCGACGCCATGATGCACGCCAAAGACTGCACCAAGATCCTCTCCTTTCCTGCCTGCATCATGGCCACCGGCACCCGCGGCATCATCAAAGAACTCCTCCGCCGCAGACTCTTCGACGCGGTCATCACCACGGCCGGTACCCTGGACCACGACCTCGCCAGACTCTGGAAACCTTACTACCAGGGGACCTTCATGGCCGACGACAAAGACCTCCACCGGCAGGGCATCAACCGCCTCGGCAACGTCTTTATCCCCATCGCTAGCTACGGCACCATTCTCGAACAAAAACTCCAGCCTCTCATTAATACCCTATACCAACAGAAACAGAAATGGTCGACTAAAGATCTCGTCTGGGCACTCGGTGAACACCTCGACAAGGAGAAGAAAAAAGAGGAATCAGTCGTCTACTGGGCCTGGAAGAACAAGATCCCCATCTACATCCCCGGCATCACGGACGGCGCGATCGGCTGCCAGCTCTGGATGTACTACCAGGACCACCGGAACCTCACCATCGACCTCTTCCGAGACGAGCAGGAGCTCTCCGACCTCGTCTTCGACGCCAAACAGACCGGCGCCCTCATCGTCGGCGGCGGCATCTCCAAGCACCACACCATCTGGTGGAACCAGTTCAAAGGCGGACTGGACTACGCCGTGTACATAACGACCGCGGTCGAATGGGACGGCAGCCTCTCCGGCGCCCAGACCCGCGAGGCGATCTCCTGGGGAAAAATCGCGGAGCGTGCGCAGAACATCACCATCGAAGGTGATGCCACGGTCCTCCTGCCGCTGATGATCGGCGCGCTTATCGATCGCCTGTAGCAACCGTCCGGCGGTCCTTCTTATCCATCATCCGGTCCAGTAGAGTCCCTTCATCTACCTGACGGCTCGTGACCGCGTTCGTCGCGGACCGCACCTGAGACTCCGCCCGCTTGCCCTTGGCGATTAGCTCGAAGACCTCGCCGATGAAATCCAGTTCTTCGATGGTGGGACACCAGCTGACCGTCTCCTGGTCGACTGAGACGTTCGGCGCCTCCTTGCTGAAATGGATGTCCAACAAAAGACCGCCTGAAGTCTGGTCTTTGCGCAGCTGCAGCGAAACGAAGATGTTCTCCGGTTTCTTCATGCCCATCCCATCCTAGGGAATCGAAACTCGTTGTTTGTTAATATACTTTTCTTCGGCAGTCTCGTTACCATTATATGGACTTTGGGGATATCCACCGGTGAGATGAGAAGACGCATGCCCCTCCTGGTTAGTCCCCGTTGCCTGGCCGCCGCGCGCGTCGCACTAGCGGTCCTCTGCGTCATCGTCAGTGTATTCCTCGTGTCACCCATGGGATTCGGCCCTGGCCTGCTGCGACGGCTCACCTCTGTGCTCCTGCTTCTCATCGTCGTTGTCCTCTATCTCCCCCAGGTAGGGCGTAGGGGCATCTGGTCGCGGCGCGTCTTCGCCAGGTACGCCCTAGGCATCGGACTTATCCTGGCCGGAGTAGCCGGGGTCCTGTCGACTCCGTTGATGATTGAGGCCGCGGCACTCCCTGTTTTCCTCTTCGGCCTCTGGGTTTTTTTGGATCCGCCTGGTCCGCTGCGCCGGGAACTACTGGTGCTTGGCGCAGGCGCCCTGGCCTCCGCCGTCTTCAGCCTACTCCTCCTCTGCATCCCTCCGCTCTGGATTGGCATCCAACAGCTTTCCCTCACCGTCTCCAGCGGGGTCGGCGGCCTCCTCGGCCGTCCCCTGGCTGTCGGCCCGATGGTCAGTGGATTGTACGCGGTGCTCCTCGCGGTCATCTTCCTCGCCGTCGGCATCGGGATGATCCCAGCTTCCAGAATGTTGAGATACCACTGGGGTCTAACCTGCATTTGCCTCGCGGCCATTGCATGGCTCTGCTGGCTCGCCAGCCTGGCATTCGCTTTCCCGACGACCGCCGAGGTGGAATGGAGAGCCTGGCTGTTCCTTGGCATCTGCCTCGTTTTCCCGATAGTGCTGTATCTTCGTCTCGGAGTCTACGCAGGCGGTTTTCAAGAACCGTTTTCACCCGTCGTTTGGCGACCGCGGGGGATGGTAGCATCGGCACTTGTCGTCATCCTCCTCGGATCTTCGATGGTCGTGTTGACCTACTCCCCGGTCTCCTCGCAAAAACCGGGGGAACAGGTCGTGTTCTACGCGCAGCACATGGTCGGAACCTGGGATGTCCCGTCCTACGCGTCCTTCGGCCGGGTGGCCTCTGGGATGTTCGGGCTACTGCCTCAATATCTGGCGGCCAGCGGCTATCAGGTCACCCTGCTGGTCCAGAACGCGACCCGGTTCCCGCAGGATTCCCGTCTCTCCCAGGTCGAATCCTTCAATGCCGAGACCAATTTCTCCTCGGCAGTGACGCTTCGTCAAACCACAGAGGTCTCGGAGGCGGACCTCGCGGACGCCTCGGTGCTGGTGGTGATCAACCTGAACGTCTCGTTCTCCGCGCGGGAGCAGGCGACGATCTGGGGGTTCGTCCAGCGAGGCGGCGGCCTCTGGGTCCTCGGGGACCATACCAACGCGGGGGGCATCCGCCAGCCGCTCAATGATCTGCTCGCCCCGGTCGACATCCGACTCCGGTTCGATGCAGCGCTGCCCTACAACGAGCAGTCCTCCTGGGAGGCGAATCAGCGGCTGCTTGCAGAGCCGCTCGGCCTCTGGGCGGGGGACGACCTCAAGTTTCCATGGGGCGTCGGCGCGTCCCTGGATGTCGGCCCGTCTGGGATCCCCGTCATCGTCGGGACATGCGTCCTTTCCGACAATGGGAACGCCTCGAATCAGGGTTCGGCGTTCCTTGGTGACTACGCGTATACCCCCGGGGAGCAGGCGGGGGACGTGGTCGTGACCGCAGCCGCGTACTATGGGAACGGCCGGGTCATGGTCTGGGGGGACACCTCGGCGGTACAGAACCCCGTGCTCTCCTCGTCGTATCCGAGCCTGCTGAATGTGGTCCACTGGCTTGGGGGGTCCTCTTCGGGTCAAGGCCTCATGAATGTCCTTCTGGGTGGTGTGGTGCTTCTGGCGGCGGCGGGCCTCATGTACTGGGTGGGGCGCCCTCGGCTGCCGCTGGTGGCTTTTGCGGTGGCCGTTGCAGGAGGGCTGCTCATCTCCCTGGTCGCGTCGTCCCCGGTGGTCGCTGTCCCGCGACTGGGGTCAAACGAAGTCGTCGTCGATGTTTCGCATGGGGAGCGGTTCTCACGGGATGCGATGATGACGTCCGGGGTCTCCGGCCTGGTGATGAACCTGGAGCGCAAGTCTCTGCTCCCCTTGTACGGGAGTGATCCGTCGTTCGGTCGGCTTGCGGGTGCGGCGTTCGTCTTCCTCATCGCTCCCACCCAGGGGCTGTCCCCTGGTCAGGTGCAGGCGCTGCGGGACTACATGCGGGATGGGGGGCACGTGGTCGTCTCCTGCGGCTACGAGGAGCAAGGGGCGACGGCGCCCCTGTTGTCTGCCTGCGGGGTGGCCATTGAGGAGGTCCCCCTCGGCCCAGTACCGTACCTCTCCGGGACGGAGAATGAGACGCTGCAGCAGCCGCGGTTCGTCGACAGCTGGCCGATCCTGTTTTCCGCGGGTCAGGCCCGCTCCTTCTATAATTTCACGTACGCCAATGAGACCTACCATCTTGTGGTCTACGTGCCGCAGGGTCAGGGCGGCCTTCTCGTGATCGCAGACAGCCGGTTCCTGCTGGACAGCAACCTGGAGTCCCTCTACGACTACTGGCCTGGGAACATCCTGTTCCTCAAGAACCTCCTGGAAGAGGTCCATGGGGGTGCGGGCGTATGAGGCGGTGGCTGTGGCTGGGGGTGTTCTTCCTTTCGGCGAGCTGGCTGTTCCTGCTCGGTGAGTTCGTCCCCGCCGATTGGTTGGTCGGCGGTGGCCTGTTGGGCCTCGGGGTGGTGTTCACGGTCATCGGCGCCTGGCGGTCCTCCCCATATAGCGTACCCGCACAGCTCCTGCTCGTGGTCCCCGTGGGTTTCGCCGCGGCGATCATCACGGTCCCCTACAATCTGGGCGCCGTGGTCCTGGCCGTCGGCCTGCTGGTCGCGGAGCTGGGCCGGCGTCAACGGCTGCTGTCTCGAGCAGCGTGTGGCGTCTGTCTGGCGGGCAGCTTGCTGCTGCTGCAAGCCGGCGTCCTCGTGCTGTACGCCGTCTGGGTCAGCCATGGGCATCGGGTGGATCTCCTCTCCCCCGTGGTCAGTGGCGGCGCGAACCTTCTCGGCCTATCAACCGCGACGCTGAACGGCGTCATGTACCTACAGACCAGTACGCAGGTCTATGCCGTGACCGTGACGCTGGAGAAGATAGGCGCCTCATTGCTGCTGCCGTTTCTGGCCAGCGCCCTGTTCCTCCTCTTCCTGTTTCTGCCCCGGCGCCGGCTGCCCTCAGGCCTACTCGTTGTCCTGCTGGCCTTTGGCTCGTACCTCGTCCTGCGGTTCATCGCGGTCCTCGCCTGGTTCTCCGTGACTGCGCAGTTGGAGGTCTTCTGGGACCCTGGGCTTGTGGCCCTGTCGTTTCTGCCCCTCGCCCTGGTGTTCACCCGGTTCCCCCTCCTCCCCCATGAACATGGGGAGCATGGTCCGCCTGTCCAGGGGCGGTTGGTGATCCCGCGTCGGTCGATCCTCGCCGCCGCCCTTGTCATCCTCTGCGCCGCCTGCGTCCTGACTGCCGGTCTCTACGCCGTCCCCGGTCCGCTGAAGCCCGGACGGGTCCTCATCGATGAGGCCCACAGCGACTGGGAGGACTCGATCCAGGCCTTGAACCGTACCTGGTATGGAACGCTGTCAACCTACAACTATTACTCCTGGGCGCAATGGCTTGCTGCCTACTACGAGGTCCGCCAGAACCCGGACGCCACCCTGACTCCCGAACTCCTCAGCGGCACCGACATCCTCGTGTTGAAATGCCCTACTAGCCCCTACACCGACGCCGAGGTCGACACGATCGTCGCCTTCGTGCAGGGAGGCGGCGGGCTGCTGCTCATCGGCGACCACACCGACGTCTTCGGCATGAACACCTTCCTCAACCCCGTCGCCGAACGCTTCGGTCTCCACTACAACACGGATGCGACCTACGACCTGGAGACCGGAGGCCTTTCGGCCTACACCACCAACCCCCTGCTGCATCACCCCGTGATGGCACACGTGCCCCGTTTCCAGTTCATGACCTCATGCACCCTCGAGCCGACCTCGCTGCTCTCCGCGCTGCAGACGGAGGACATTATGATCGGCACCGGCCTCTCCTGCGAGCCGGGGACCTACGCCACGGAGAACTTCTTCCGCGAGTCCAGCGCCTCCACGGACAGCGCCTTTGGCTACGGCCTGCAGGCCGCCGCGGTCCGCTACGGTGCAGGGCGGGTCATCGCCTTCACCGACAGCACCGTGTTCTCCAGCTTCTCCGTGTTCACCGATGGCTACACCGCCTTCTCCCTGGGGGTCTTCTCGTACCTCAACCAGACCACCATCCTCCCCTGGCTTCCCCTTCTCCTCTACGGCCTTGCTGGAGTCGCGGCCGCGTTCGCGGTCCTCCTGCTCCGGTGGGAATCGAAGCTGATGGTCCTTGCAGTGGTCGGCGGTGCCCTGCTTCTCACGCTCGCGGTGATGCTGCCCACGCTCTCCGCGCTCAACACCACGCCGACGCCAATGGTTCGTCATCCGCTGCGGACCGTGGGTTTCGACCAGCAGCACTCCACGGTGGACTATAACGTGTTGCCTGGCATCCTGTCCGATCAAGAGGAGTCTGGCTACGGGACGTTCTACGTCTGGACCCAACGCCTTGGCCTGGTTCCCATGATGGCCCCGCACCTCTCGGATGCGTTGTCAGCCAACGTCAGTGTCGTCATCAACCCCAGTGTCCCGTTCAGCGCCGAGGATCAATCCCTGATCAGCGGGTTCCTCCAGCGGGGCGGCCGCCTCCTCGTTCTTGACAGCATCCGGAACCCTCATTCCACGGCCAACGAACTCCTCGGTCCCCTGGGCATCTGGATCAGTACGACATCGGTCAATGTCACCGCTGCTGCAGGCAACACCTCCGCCGCGGTGACCACCGCGGTCCCCATGCTGACTATTGAGGGCGGCACACCCCTGCGGATGGACGGTCAGGGGAACACGGTGCTTTCCTTAGTCACGTTTGAGAACAGCACCGGCTGGCCTGGACGGATGCTGGTCATGGTCGACTCGTTCCAGTTCTCCACCGCGCAGATGGGCTCTCCGCTGACCGAACCGACCGCCCAGCAGCGACAGATATATGACACAGAATATTTCCTCTTTGACACCCTCTTTTCCGATTAGCGGCCAGACCCACCGCTGACATGGCTTACCGCCGCTGTTTAAATGCAACGTTCTCTTGGTAACGGAAGGGATAAATACAGGAACGTCGATGAATCATCCAAGGGTGGAAAAAATATGAATCGCAGAATGTTATTTGTATGGTCTTTA
>Ga0315282_10013774_pt1 | contig 12135 bp, 12 predicted proteins | sample YL17G07_20_MG_FD_203693 | JGI IMG/M metagenome (GOLD analysis project Ga0315282, IMG submission 203693) | Sediment microbial communities from Yellowstone Lake, YNP, Wyoming, USA - YL17G07_20 | ecosystem: Environmental > Aquatic > Freshwater > Lake > Sediment | place: USA: Wyoming | collected... | reverse complement strand
CTGTCTATGAGAACTCTATCCTTAAGTCTAAAGGGCTCATCCCCATTATTCGCAATTTCTATCCATTCTTCATTTAGTTTCACATTTTGGTTTCTTATCCGATCAGGACCAAGAGGGTCGGGATGAACTTCTGAAATAGAGATAGCAATCAAATCTGCCACCATATTCGTGTTGTCCTGTAAGCTAATAAGTTTTTTCGAATGTTCAACTATCAGAGATTCGCAAGCTTTATGAATCTAGGTTTGGATAATCAGTTTTTCGTCGACTAGTTCTAAGAATTCTTCAAGGCTTGAGCAGATTTTGGAAGTAGTTCTGATTTTTGCGCGCTATTAATCACAATATCAAAGCAATATAATGTTGGGACTATGCGGCTGGCAAAGAGTTGGTGACAGAATATGTCGTTGCCTGTACCATCATGGGATAACCTCAAAAGATGGATTGATTTTTGGACGAAGTTCAAAGGAAAGAAGGTTCGAGTCTGGTTTTCTGGGGAACCTGTCAGATTCTGCACCCCAGAGGGCGGCGGTACAGCTGGGCGTGGGCGCAGCTTTGCTACCTGAGCAGAAGAGAAATCAAAAGCGACCCAGAACTTGAAGTTGGTCTTCTGTTATCCTACGCTTAAGACGAGCGAGATTTGAGTGTAACTGATACGTCGACGATGGTAGGAGGTCCGATTTTGAACACACTACAGCGTGAAGGGATATCCACCACAAAATTTCCTCTTTTTCATTTGTGTATGTACTGACAATTCGTTTTTCTGCTTCATAAATTATAAGACTAACCTATTTTCATGAAAAATTTGGTAACGAGTATGCCAAGATGTCCTAAATGTGGAGAAGAGATATCTAAAGAAACAAATTATTGTCCTTCTTGTGGTTCTCCTTTACAGACTAACAAAATTCTATTACAAGAGAAGATTACAGATTTGAGACGCAAAGAAACAGAAGCATTTGTAGGTTGTATTGCTGGCTTGATAGTGTTTCTGGCAGGATTTATTGTTCGACTTTCTTCAGGTTCTCCCATTGCAGGCTTTATTAATTTAGTCCTGCTTATTTCTGGGATTGGTATAATGATACTTATGGCAGTATTTTCTCAATACTATTCTAATCAACGGAAAAACCTCTTGAAAGGACTATAAGTAGGAATTGACCCTTTATAGGCTAACCTTCCACAAATAGGTATGATATATGACGAGAAAATTTAAGGTTGAGAAGGCACATTGTGAGTGTCATGATGTGGATTTTGAAAAGCTTATCCAAGTTAGGGTGAAATGCCAACGATACCAACAATGTCTAGAAGAAGCAATTGCACGCCATGAAGCCAACATCGCAGAGGCTAAGCGTGAAGCAGAAAAGAAAGGAAGACAGTGGGCAGCGATGAAAGCTGTCCTTCAGATAGTGTGTCCTTACGAAGAACCACCGCATGCTATACCTGAATCTTTTCAGGTTAAAACATTAACTCGAGAAAACCGTGATAAATGACCCTTATGGATGTTGAAAAGGCGAAAAAGAGCCTTACGGATATTCTCCAAGAATTTTATCCAAACGGGTTTAGCATCAAAATTCTCGAAATTGAGAACCAGAAAAACTCTTGGATTGCCAAAGCAGAGGTATTTGACAATCCATCAAAGAGGCTTGGTCATGAAGTAATTATGATAATAAGGAAATACGAAATCACTTAAGACTTCGATTTTTATGGTCAAATATTTGAACGCAACCGGTATACATCTGAAGCTATCTTCCTAGTCCAAATTTGACAGTTTTAAACGTTGAATTGAGGTAAAGTGCGGGGGAATAGGTTTATACTTACGTTTAAAACTGTCACGATATAAGTTTTCAATGTCCTTGAAATAATATAATTAGATTATTTAGAAATACGTTTAAGATTTTGGATGTACTCTTTAACAAATCTGACGTTCTCTAGATTTTCAGACAAAGTTCATTTTTGCGGCGGTAGATTGGTGTTCCAAATGTCCCGGTGCAGCTTCCAACCAGAGGCGGTATGTTTCCAAATGACGATATATTTCCCTTTATCCTCAATGGGCTGTTGCCCTTCTGGGTGGATTTTTAGAGTATAACTACCAATTTCGTGAATTGTGTCACCACTTCCAGATAATTCCCCCGTAGTCAAAACTCCATCCTTCACTCCCATTTGCATAACTGCCCTCCAGAATTTCTCAATTCCTTGCCTTCCCCGAATCATCTCGCTATTCGGTGGCAAGAGAATTGCATCATCTGTGTATAAGGCGGCCACGGCTGCAGCGTTACCCTGGCGTAATCCCTCACACCATTTGAGATTCACCTTTTCAATAGCCTTACGAACATCTTCAGCCATCTTTCCATCCCCCTTTTCTTCTTGGTACTTGTATAGCTCCCCACCTCGGAGCTAGCGTACCACTAGAAGCGACTTCCAGTTACCTTCTAGTGGAATCCCAAACCTAAGAAGGTTCAACTCTGTATTTATTATTTTTCATGATTTAAAGGACTCGTAATTTTTAGTACTTGAACAGCAACCCCTACATAGTTTCGATATTATTCTTTAAAGTTAACAGCTTAGAAACAGGTTCTATTCCTAAAAAGCAATCCAAAAGTTGATTCGCCTATCTCCATTTCGGTGGACTAAATCATTAAAAGAGAGTGAGAAACCATTAGATCGGATCCGTTCTGACTTATGCGAAATCTTTTATCTCCAGTGGGCGAGAATGATAATGGTAGCCGTGTTCGGAACGCTGGTAGTTGAATGAATCCGATTTCTCTTGACGAGATTGAACAGGCTGGAAAACGCATTGCAGAGTCAACTCTCCGCTCTCCCTTGGTTCATCTTGGTGTTGACGACGCGCCAGCCGACATCTACCTCAAGCTGGAGAATCTGCAGCCAACCGGATCTTTCAAGGTCCGTGGCGCCGGAAATGCCATCGCCCTACTGTCTAACCAAGAGCGCGACCGAGGAGTCTATACTTGTAGCGCAGGCAACATGGCACAGGCTCTCGCCTGGCATGCTCGTCGAAACCGAATCCCCTGTACTGTTATCGTGCCTGATACCGCTCCAGAGACGAAGCTAGCGGCAATTAAGAGGTTTGATGCAAAAATCATCCAGCTACCGTGGGACGAATTCTGGCAGGTCGCGATAACGCACCACTATGCTGCTTTGGAAGGGAGCGTGTTCATTCATCCTTTCGCTGATCGCAGAATGATTGCCGCGAATGGAACGATAGGTCTTGAGATTCTCGAAGACCTACCCAACGTAGACTCGGTCATCATTCCATTCGGGGGAGGCGGACTGGCCACTGGCATAGCAACCGCCGTTAAAGGACGAAAACAGGATACCAGAGTCTATGCTTGCGAAACGGAAACGGCAGCACCATTAGCAGCTTCCTTCGCCGCAGGTTCCGCGCAGGGAGTTAAACGGATTCCAAGTTTCGTAGATGGTATAGGGGCTGAGAATGTCCTCTCCGAGATGTGGGAGCTTGTCCAGCCTCTACTGGAGGGATCCATTGTTGTGTCGTTGCGCGAAATCGTCTCCGCGATTGGATTGTTGTTTGAGCGCAATCGTGTCATTGCTGAGGGAGCTGGGGCGGCGTCTGTTGCGGCGGCACTTACGGGTAAGGCTGGAATGGGTCGCGTAGTCTGCGTGGTTTCAGGCGGAAACATCGACCTGTCCAAGCTGGTTAAGATTCTGCACGGCGAGATCCCCTAGGGATAATTGAAGTGTTAGAGTCTCCTAGACCAGTCAAAGAAAGCCCAGATTGCACATAATTAGCAAACCGTTGTGCGTGAGGGTAAAGTTTTATCCAAACCAAACCCAAACAAGCATGGAGTGGACTTGCTACATATTAACGATTAGGAGAATGTCTTCAACTTCCTGATTAAAATAGTTAGGATTTTCTATTGGATTTGGGATAGAAGGGGAATAGGAGTGTTTTTACTGGATTTTGGCTAGTTTTTGTTCTCTTTTTCGCATTTCATTATAGAGGTATTCAAACCACTCGTATATCTGCGGTGCATTATTGTGTTTCCTGACGGCTTCTGTTACTAGCCTGATTTTTTCCCAAGTAGTCTTGATTATGTAACTAAAGAGGTCGTCAACTAGACCGATGTCTATAAGTTTTCTATGTAGGAGAATGCCTACTCCTTCAAAGAATAACCCAACTACTATGAAGTCAGACCAGTCATACCACTTCTTATAGTCTTTGTACTCTTCAAATTCCTTTGCCATGACTTTTTTCCATGATTCTTGAAATTCCTTGCTATCTCGAACTGAATATAGTCTCATAATGAGGTCTGTCTGTCTCATTCTGATCTGATGTCGAAGCTGTAGAACATAATAGATGGCTGCAGCCACCACACTTGCAGATGCAATTATTGCCGAAGTAGAAGGTATATCCAACATCTTATCACTAAAAGATTAGAATGAGTGAAATGAGTTTTAAAAGTTAGCGATAAGTCATCGATTGTTCAATCGGAAATCATAAGTGCTCTGGATTCTAACGCGGGCTATAACATGAGCACGAAAAAGTGTCGAGCTCTCGGGTGACTAGCGAAAATGCTAGTAAATTCTAACCGTTTCAATCGCAATTAAGCTAGTTATTACTCGCAAATTGATAGTATGCAGGAAAAGTTTGAACCGAGAGTTTGAAGCTATCCTCGGCCATTAACGAAACTACTATTCCCGCAAGTGTGCAAACGCAAGTGTGCAAATTTAGGTTCTTTGTCCAAAATAGCCTGGGAATTAGTCCTAACTGGTTAAAAAACGCCGGGGAAGGGATTCGAACCCCAATTTACCAGTAAATGCTGTTTTTATATGTTTGGCGAGAGTTCGAATCCCTCCCGGAGTTTCTTGTGGTTATAGTTGAGCAAAATTAAAAATACGGAAGAGAGCATAGCTGTTCAGGGGATGCTCACTGCCTATAAATAGAGAAGAAATGCAAGAAATTGCAAAAACATATCATGAGCCTATTGCACTAGTTGCAGGATCTAACTCTGGATTAGAAGCGTCCAAAGCACTACGGCATTATGGGTTGAGGACAATAGTTTATGTAGCTCGTAAGGAGGCATCAGACTACATTAAGAAACTAACTCATATCGGGGAACAAGACCCAAATAGGTCTGCTAATAGTGATCTTATCCTTGTTGATGATCTTAAAAAAATAAAGAAAATAGGCGACTGGAAGACAGCAGTTCTTCAACTGGACACGTATCCTGAAATAGGGAAGTATGTTGATGAGTTAATTGAACTAGAATGTATACAAATTCCGAGTAAGGCTTTCTCAGTTCTTGTTGGTGGAGATGAAAAATGCAGCATTATTGAAAATCAATTCGCAATTCCAATCATGGGATCACGAAATCTGTTCAAACTAGCACGAATTGGTGTAGTCGAAAAAGACTATCGATGGTTTGCTCAAAAAGCTGGCGTTCCGTGCATCCAAATGTACGAATTCGAGGCAAGTGAAACTGGCATCAGATTTACGCAATTTATCGATGAACCAGTTGCATTAATGACGGAGTATTCAGACGCAAATCCAAAAAGGGTATTTATAATAGGTGAAAATTCAAGAGATCTTGAAGAACGGGTGTCTAAAGTGGTTTTAGCGGGGAATATTGACAAAGCAACTCTAGAAAGATCCCGAGTGCAACAATTTCTTTTGGGTCTAGACACTAATCTAAACTTTTTCTTTTCGCCCATAGATGCTGAGGAAGAATGGGGAGATGCCGACGACGCGTATGCCAAGCTATACAATCTTAGTTTGGAGAATGCTCGAGCGTGCCTCGCAAATGAGTTCATATCCCTCGATGAACGTAGAGTGGATATTTTTAAGAAATTGAAAGACTTGTCAATTGACTTTCAAGCAAGAATCAAGAGTTTTATCAAGAGTTTTCATTTACCGAAAGTTTCACTGAATTTTTCAGAAGAGTTTTTGTTTGAGGATTTACTTAAGTATAGTGAGCGCCTATTTCTTTTGATAAAGGAAAAAGAGCCACCCGGGATCATTGGTAGTTGGAGCTTGCAAACTACTATGTTACAAAAGAGTGTATCAAGTTATGAATTAAAGCTGACTGGGATAAATTTTGGCTTGTACGATGGATTTGAAGAAGAGCTAATCTACCCGTTGGTCAACCTCGCGAAGTTGAGGCGAGGAATAGAAATGACCTTAAGCGATAGGACTGCACTCGAACTTTATAGGTCCAAAAAGAAAAGTGTTTTACCAGATATAGTAACCTAACTAATCAAAGAGAATTTAAAAGACCCAGTGATCTGATTTAAGGAGGACTTACATGACAGACAAAGACCAAAGTGGCAATCCAAAATTTAAGACCCACGAAACACTAGCTAAATATGACATGAATAATATTGCAATTAGCACAATTTGCTCCCACTCCGCGTTGCAAATTTTTCATGGAGCAAAACAAGAAGGCTTTAGGACTATCGGAATAACAAAAAGCGAAGTGAAAGAATTTTATGACGCGTTCCCTAATGCAAGTGCAGACGAATATATAATCGTCAGTGATTATCGAGAAATCCTGAAACCTGCATTTCAAAACAACTTAGTAAAAGAAAACGCGATTATCATTCCTCATGGCTCTTTTGTAGAATATGTAGGAGCCGATGCAATTCAACAAGTCCTTTATGTTCCTCTTTTTGGAAACAAAACATCTTTGAAGTGGGAGTCTAATCGAGACAGACTTGGACAATGGATTCAAGCCTCTGGCTTAAGATTTCCCAAAGAATACAGCAGCACAGAAGAGATTGAAGGACTTGCCATTGCAAAGTTAGGCGGTGCAAAGGGTGGCAAAGGATACTTTTTAGTGAGTAAAGGCAAAAAAGTGTCCAAAGATTATACACTTCAAGAATACGTCGTCGGCGTTAGATATTACCCTCACTTTTTCTACACACCATTGTCAAGAACTGGATTGGCGGCTGGTGAAGGTAGCATCGAATTATTGTCCATAGACAAAAGGATTGAATCAAACATCGATGAGATATATCGGTTGGGAATGACGAGAAACGAACTAACAGAGTACGGAATAATACCCAGCTTTGTGGTCACTGGAAACATGCCTGTTGTTGTAAGAGAGGCGCTATTGCCAAAACTTATGACAATGGGAAGGAGAATCGTTGAATCCTCGCTAAAACTCTTTTATCCTGGCATTGTCGGACCATTCTGTTTAGAAACAATATGCACTCCTAGCTTGGAATTTGTCACATTTGAAATCTCGGCAAGAATTGTTGCTGGCACAAATTTATACCCTATTGGCTCACCGTATTCTCCATACATCTATGATGAACCAATGAGCATGGGACGGAGAATTGCAAGCGAATTACGCCTAGCAATTAAGAAAAATATGCTGGAAAAAATCGTAAGCTAACTTTCGGCGCCTTCTTGCCTATATCTCTGCTCTTCCGAAAGTGAGTAAACTTGCATCCTCTCTCTTCGTCTACCCCGTCCTTATCAATCGAGCATCGCTATCATCATTGGATCTGTTCAATGTTTCTCAGACGAACGACGTCCAGAGATGACTCCAATGATGAGATCAGTGTAACAAGATAAAGCACTCTATCCCTATACTCGTTGAAACATTGACCCGCACTATTTTCATTTTACGTAATGATCTTTTCTAGTTCATCGGTATCGATGGCCATCTTGATCTCCATGGCAACTCTTCGACCAGAAGTGACTGGATACCCGAAATAGTACTGCGAATAAGGACTAGAGTACAACACTGGTGAACCTGGCATCCTTGGGGATAAGTCGTAGATAACAATCTGCAAGTCCGGAGTTACCGCACCTTGTAGAGCGAATGGGCCAATAATTCCAGGGGGGTACATTCTCCTAGAGGCAGTGACGAATTTCTCGCCTATTTCATAGACTTTTTCCAGCATAGATTCGCGAATCGTTGCACTTTCATGCCCAATCTCATAATATTCGACGCTCAGATTTCTTCCAAGTTGATCTTCTGCAGGCAGTCTCAATATACCATCTAAATTTGTCTGTATTCTTCTGTCTATACCAAGGAATTCCAGCTCTTTCTTTAGGGGCGAGTAGAAATAGTTGAAATTGAACAGGGCACCTAAAGCAAATTCCTCTATCCATATGCCACCGGTTTTCAATTGCTCTTCCAGTACTGCGGATGAACTCGCAAACTTGGACTTCCATTTTTTCATGAATTCTTGGGGAGAGGCGCAAGTGAAAAATGCTCTTTCGATCTTCTTTATAGGTTCCTTTGCCTTGACCATGCACAATCTATCTATGTCTTTGTAAGACTTGAACCTAAGAGGTTGCTGGATACCAGCCTCCTCGAGAAGTTCATGTTGAAGTTCTCGTTCGTCTGTTTTCAGCATACATCGGGTACCAAACATTGGAACGAGAAGATCTTTTTCAATTCTTTCAACCTCTACGTAAGCGGTTAGAGATCTATTAGGAACAAATAAAACGTTCAACTCTCTTAGTTTCTTTTGAATGTCCTTTTGCAGTATCTGACTAAAGCTTTCCAAAACTAGTGTTCGGGTAATGATTCTTTTGTATCTCAGATAGGTCTGTTCTCTGCCCCTTTGACACACAGCTACGGTTTGGAAATTTTCCTCTTTTGCACCTTCAGCCAAGTCCAGAGCTGAATGGGAGGCAATCATCCCTATGCGCGCTTCATCTAGATTATAACTTTTGAGCACATTTAGCACATCGTCTCTCCTTATGTTTTGATGTTCTTTTGAAACCTGTTTTAATTCAGACATTTTTCGGTCATCGCCTTATGTTTGTGAGAGAGCACAGTTCCATTGCGATCAGTATGGAGAAAATACATGATACACAGGTCATATAAAAACATCCCGCAACCAGCCTCAATCTATTTAAAGCAATTCGAGGGAAATTAAATTTCCGCTCAGTGCTTACGCTCTCTGTTCTTTCGGAAGAGCTTGTCCACCTTCCTATAATGACTTTCCACGCCAGGAACCCACTTTGACCTTCTCTCACAGTACTACCACCTTCATATTATTCCGTTATTACGCCAGTCATGAGGAGCACTTCTCTCTGCAATTTACCCGCATCCGTCAATTCTACTTTCTTTTCTCCCAAGTGTATCAGTTTTTTATCATTTAAAGATTTTATTGCTATCTCACAAGCTGATTTAGCGTTCAGAATCCTCTTTGATAGGAGTGCGTCCAAAATCTTTTCGTGTGTCATAGGTGATTTCAGTATCTTAAGAACTTCTATTTCGCCCTTGCCCAAAACGAATTTAACCAACGGAATGCGCTTCTCACTCACAGTGGTGCTGTAATGGTCTGTGGTTGTATTTAAAACTTATGATTTGAAGTTAAAAACCAAACTTTAACTTCTTGACCAAGATTATAGCTTGAAAGTACTAGATTTAAATTCAATCACAATTTTCGGAGTAAGCCATTTGGGAGACTTATTACAACCTAATGGGTCACCCTTGACAAAGATCTTGGTGGTGCTAGCACTCCTTAACATAAGCCGCGGTATCGTTATATGAGACAAGGCATTTCCTAGAATTAGAGGACCAGTAATATGAAAAAACGAATCTACCTCCTCGCAGTCACGTTCGTCCTTGTTCTCATAATCTCCGGAACGATTGCCTATAGTGTTTACACAAACTTGGAAAACTCCAAGGAAGAGCTGCAGGAATCCTACAATGATCTAGTGCAGAAGTACAGAGATTTCATGCTTACAAACAGTGCCCCAACACCATTAGGCTCAGATGAGCACTATGAAAGGATACGGATGTATGAGACTCCTAGATTCACAAACAAGGGAGACTCCGGCTGGCTCTTGTTTTATGTGACGCAGATATTGCATGACCTTGGCAACTATACCTATCGTCAGCGCTGTGAGGAGTTCAATGAAACTTTGGGTTTTTCGTGCGTTTGGAGAGCTCAGAGTTTCAAGGAAGAATTCTTATCATATTTAAATGAATTCCAAGCGGTGCTGGGAGCATCGAATGCGAATGCAAGTCAAGCAGAGATAATCTACGATTGGGTGAATGATTTCGTTTACTATGCTAATGAAACAGGTGGATATGGCCGTTTCCCAATCGAGACTCTAACGCGAAGATTTGGCGACTGCGAAGACCAAGCTATGGCATTATCAATGCTTCTCGAGTGGAAAGGATATGAGACAGCTTTGTGTATGATCCATGACAAAAACCTGACCAAGGAATATAACAATACTGAGGGACTTTATCATGTTTTCTGCGTTGTCAAGAAAAACAGTTCGCAATACAACGGCACCTTGATGCAGCTGTGGGAATATCCTGAATACGGTGCAGATTGGTTTGTTCTGGATCCTGCCTTCAACCATAGCTTCGGAGAGGACCCTAGCTGGATGAGTAATTACAAACTGAGCAATGGAACGCTTTCTATACCCAGAGACGTTTTTCAATCATTGCTTGTTGACTACGATGCTTGCCTAAACAGAGCAAACGAGCTAGGAATAGATCTCACAGCATAGATGGAATGACATTGAGTAGGTTAGATACCTAGGTCTTGGCACGTCCGGATTCCTCACATAACCCAGCGCGCACTATAACATAACCTCGAAAAAGTTTCGAGCTCTCGGGTGAATAGCTAAAATGATAGTAAAACCTAGTCGTTTCAATTGCGATTAAGCTAGTTTATTCTCGCAAATTGATAGTACCTACGAAAAGTTTGAACCGAGAGTTTGAAGCTATCCCGGGCTACCCCCTACATGTGTAAGAGATTCCCCACTATTTTTTCACTTTTGTAGTTGAGCTGAAGGCGACTCTGCGGTGATGATTGACCGTGGAAAAAGAAAATCATCGTGCGCTTAGATGAAGTCGACCAGCTGAATGATTTTGATGTTCTCTATGACTTAACCAGAAATTGTTGCGGATTAATTCTAGCTACTCATTATCGTGCTTTGATTGACTTACCCTCTAGAATAAAAAGCAGTTTGACTTAACCATAAATAGAATCCCCCGGTGTCTTCATGCAAATCTTCCCTAAGAATTAAATGAGGGAACGACGTATTCAGAATGATGGCACTAGCCAAAGAAGCACAGAAAAGGGTACAGGATGCCCGACTGGTCGTTATCACATCCCTGATAGTCGCACTTGCAGTCAATATCTTAGCCTTCTACTTCATTTCATTCCCGTATTTTACACTCTTAGTTCTTGTCCTTCTGGTTGTCATCACAATTTGGACCCTGATTTATTTTAGTGGAATTAGAACAAGCAAAACCCGTGAAATTCATACAGTTGTGGTTTATGACGGGAAAACAGGCGAAATAACTCAGTATCCGGGAGACATCGTTCAGGATATAATTAGACAAGCTGTTGAAGTAGTCGGCAAACACGATGCAACGCTCATAGCAAGAATAACTAGTCCACCTTCCTTAGTTAATCCAAGTAGTAAGGAACGAACAGTCTTCATCGACTTTGCAGAACTAATTCTCTTGCGGCAGGTTTCCTCGGTGTTGGCATGGCTTCCGGAGGAGTACGAAAAGCATTTCGAGGAGCTAAAACAGCTTCCTTCTGGATTTATGGAGAACAACATCATCAAACCACTCGTCACCACGCTACGGGACAAAAGAGAGGTGTTGCTTTCGGCGATAAACAACCTTGATAAATTCAATGTCCCTAGGGGTTGCAAGTTCGAAGTTGCCCAGAATCCACGTTATGTTGTGCCGGACTACAGGCGCATGGTTTTGTCGAATCGGTACATCAGGATCACCGTAGACTACCATGTTTCTGGGCTTACGTTCGTATCATCCATGACATCAGGAACCCCTGTACCAGAAATAGGTCATTTGCCCATAAATCCATACTTCTTTAATGAGGCAATGAAAAGGTTCGAGGAACACGGCTTGAGAATGAGTTCGTTTTATTACCATGTGAACGTAGAACTGCTTAGACCAAAACTGCGCCTGATGTTGCTGATTCTAGGGATCCGCCCCTGGAGTAAGACTATACGAACCTTCCTCTCCTTTGCAGACTATTTTATCGATAACTTTGACAAATCATTCTTCGGTTCAATAGATATCGAGAAGTTTGTGGGTCCAGAGAAAGAGTTCTGGGAACATAGATTCACTATTGAGACGCTGTGGCAACTCAAGCACTTTTTGGAAGAGATGGAAAAGAAAAGTGGAAGGTCACTGTAGTCGTGAA
>Ga0315282_10013773_pt1 | contig 12135 bp, 7 predicted proteins | sample YL17G07_20_MG_FD_203693 | JGI IMG/M metagenome (GOLD analysis project Ga0315282, IMG submission 203693) | Sediment microbial communities from Yellowstone Lake, YNP, Wyoming, USA - YL17G07_20 | ecosystem: Environmental > Aquatic > Freshwater > Lake > Sediment | place: USA: Wyoming | collected... | reverse complement strand
ACCCGGGCATTCTCTTCTTCAAAGACAAATTTTTCCACTTGGTCGTCGACTAAAAAGTGAGTATCTCCCACCTCTCTAATCTTCACCCTCTTGAGCATCTGGCGAACAATGACCTCGATATGTTTATCGTTGATCTTGACCCCTTGGAGTTTATAAACCTCCTGGATTTCATCCACTAAATATCGGGCCAGAGCCTTATCCCCCAACACCCTCAAAATATCATGAGGATTGGAAGGACCGTCCATCAAGGCTTCCCCTGCTTTGACAAAATCGCCTTCATGGACGCTGACATGTTTCCTACTGGGAATCATATATTCCTTGGGTTCGCCCACCTCGGGTCGAATGACCACCTTCCTCTTCCCCTTGAGGTCCTTTCCAAATTCAACCACCCCATCAATATCGCTGATCAAGGCATACTCTTTGGGCTTTCTGGCTTCAAAAAGTTCAGCCACTCGAGGAAGACCTCCCGTGATATCCTTTGTCTTCGTCGTCTCCCGCGGGATCTTCACGATCACATCTCCGGCTTCCACCATATCTCCTTCGGAGATGAAAATATTCGCTCCGACCGGCAGAAGATAACGAGCCTGGGAGGCAGAGCCAGGAAGATTCATGGTCTTGCTTTTCTCATCCTTGATGGAGATCCTCGGCCGAAGTTCTACGTCTTTTGATTCGGTGATCACTTTTCTGGAAAGGCCGGTATACTCATCCACCTGTTCCTGCATGGTCGCCCCTTCGATGATATCTCCGAATTTCACCCGGCCTGAGACCTCTGTTAAAACAGGGATGGAGTAAGGATCCCATTCTGCCAGGATCTCTCCTTCCTTCACCTTTTGCCCCTCCTTGACCTTCAGTTTGGCTCCATAAATCACGGAATATCGTCTTCGTTCTCTTCCGTTTTCATCTAAGATGGCAATCTCCCCATTTCGGTTCATGACGATCAGGTTCCCTTCGCGGTTCTTGACGCTCTTGAGATTGATGAATTTAACCCTCCCATCAATACGACATTCCAACGTGGTCTGCTCTGCTCGTCGACTGGCTGTTCCACCGATATGGAATGTCCTCATCGTCAACTGGGTCCCCGGCTCACCGATAGATTGGGCGGCGATGATGCCGATCGCCTCCCCCACATTGACCAGTTTCCCTCGGGCCAAATTCCTTCCATAACAAAGGGCGCAGACACCCTGTTTCGATTTGCAGGTGAGCACCGATCGAATCTTCACCTTATCAATTCCAATATCCTCAATACGATCTGCCAAGGTTTCATCAATTTCTTCATTCCCTTTGACGATCACCTCACTGGAAAAAGGATCCCGGATTTCTTCTAAGGCCACCCGCCCAAGAATTCGTTCTTTCATCGATTCGATGATCTCTCCTCCCTCGACGAGCGATTCGACTTCGATCCCGTCCAGGGTGCCACAATCATTCTCCCTGATGACGACATCCTGAGCGACATCCACCAATCGTCGGGTAAGATATCCCGCATTGGCTGTTTTCAATGCGGTATCGGCGAGCCCCTTTCGAGCCCCATGGGTAGAGATGAAGTATTGCAGAACCGTCAGCCCCTCACGAAAGTTCGCGGTGATGGGAGTTTCGATGATCTCTCCCGAGGGTTTTGCCATCAAACCCCGCATCCCAGCTAATTGTCGCACCTGTTGGGCACTGCCTCGAGCTCCAGAGTCGGCCATGATGTAAATGGGGTTTAAACTCTCCGTGGTCTGTTTCTCTCCGGAAGGGGCCATCACCTCCTCACTCCCCAGTTCTTTCAACATCACCCCCGCAATATTTTCAGTGACCTGAGCCCAGATGTCGATCACCTTATTGTATCGCTCTCCATCTGTTATCAATCCTTCTGTATATTGTTCTTGAATCCTTTCAATCTCCTGCTGCGCTTCCTGAAGAAGTTCCCCCTTATTGGAAGGAATCAGCATGTCATCGATGGAGATGGAAATTCCAGCTAACGTTGCATAATGATAACCCAAACCCTTCAACCGATCGGAGAGAAGGACCGTCTTCTTTTCTCCCCCATACCGGTAGCAATAGTCGATGAGGTTGGCAAGCTCGCTCTTCTTCATCACCTTGTTGATCAATCGAAAGGGGATCTCCTCAGGGAGAATCTCTTTGAGGAGGACTCGACCTACGGTTGTTTCAACAAGTTCCCCATCCAATCGGACCTTGATCCGGGCGTGGAGATCAACCTCATGGGCATCGTAAGCAATCCGGACTTCGTCTGGGTTTGAAAATACCTTCCCCTCCCCTTTGACATAAGGGCGCTCCCTGGTCATGTAATAAATTCCAAGGACAATGTCTTGCGTAGGAATAATGATGGGTTTCCCATTCGCAGGGGAGAGGATGTTATTGGTGGACATCATCAGAATTCTTGCCTCCGCTTGCGCCTCTATCGAGAGGGGAACATGGACAGCCATCTGGTCCCCGTCAAAATCTGCGTTGAATGCAGCGCAGACCAACGGGTGAAGCTGGATGGCCTTGCCCTCAATTAAAACAGGCTCAAAGGCCTGAATACCCAAACGGTGAAGGGTTGGAGCACGGTTAAGCATTACAGGATGTTCACGGATCACTTCATCCAAGACATCCCAGACCTCGGGTCTCTCTTTCTCCAACATCTTCTTGGCGCTCTTGATCGTGGTCACCAAGCCTTTTTCTTCCAAACGGTGGTAGATGAAGGGCTTGAACAGTTCAAGGGCCATCTTTTTAGGGAGTCCACACTGGTGCAATCTCAGCTCGGGGCCGACGACGATCACTGAACGGCCGGAATAGTCCACTCGCTTCCCTAAAAGGTTCTGCCGGAAACGGCCCTGCTTCCCTCTGAGCATATCGCTCAATGATTTGAGAGGTTTCTTATTCGCCCCCAAGATCGTCCTCCCTCTCTTCCCGTTGTCGAACAGGGCATCCACGGCTTCCTGAAGCATTCGCTTCTCGTTACGGATGATGATCTCTGGGGCATTCAATTCGAGAAGCCGTTTGAGGCGGTTGTTTCGATTGATGACTCTTCGGTAAAGGTCGTTGAGATCGGAGGTGGCAAACCGACCTCCATCCAAGGGGACAAGAGGACGAAGATCTGGCGGGATGACGGGAATCACTTCTAAAATCATCCACTCCGGTTTGTTTCCTGATTCCAAGAAAGACTCAATAATTTTTAATCGTTTGGCTAATCTCTTTTTTTTGGCCTCCGAGGTCGTCTCCTTCATTTCTGTCCGGAGCTTCTGGGAAAGTTCCTTCACATTGGTGTTTCGCAACAGCTCCCGGATCGCATCCGCTCCCTGAGCCGCTGCAAAATCATCCCCGTATTTCTCCCTGGCTTCCCGATATCGATCTTCGGAAAGAATTTCTCCCTTCTTCAGAGGTGTTTTCTTCCCATCGAGGACGAGGTAGGCTTCAAAGTAGAGAATCCGCTCTAATTCTCTCAGCGTCATATCCGAAAGGATCCCAATCTTACTGGGAATGCTCTTGAGGAACCAGATATGAGCCACTGGGGTCGCCAACCGGATATGCCCCATCCTTTCCCTGCGCACCTTGGATTGGATGACTTCCACCCCGCACTTCTCGCAGACAATGCCTCGATGTTTCATCCGTTTGTATTTACCGCAATTGCATTCATAATCTTTGGTGGGGCCAAAGATTTTGGCGCAGAAGAGCCCATCTTTTTCCGGTTTGAAAGTCCGATAGTTAATGGTCTCCGGCTTCTTCACCTCTCCATGGGACCATGATTCGATCTTCTCTGGAGAGGCGATCGAGATCCGGATGGCATTATAACTAATCGGACTTTTCCCCTTCTCAAAGAATGATAGATAATCTTCCAATGTCTTCCTCCTTTTTCAAACGATGGACGATATACAGTGAACGATAAACAGCTTATGCTTCACAGTTCATCGTTCATCGTTTATAGTTTATGGTTCTATTAGATCTCTTCCCTTTTCTCTTCGATCAATTCGGTGTCTAAACAAAGACTCTGTAACTCTTTGACCAAAACATTAAACGACTCTGGCAGTCCGGGCTCCAACGTGTGTTCCCCTTTGACGATCGCTTCATAGACTCGAGTCCTTCCCGCCACATCGTCTGATTTCACGGTTAAGAATTCCTGTAAGGAGTGGGCTGCCCCATAGGCCTCCAAAGCCCACACCTCCATCTCTCCTAACCGTTGTCCTCCGAACTGAGCTTTGCCGCCCAACGGTTGTTGGGTCACCAAAGAATAAGGACCGATGGACCGAGCATGAATCTTGTCGTCTACCAGATGGTGCAATTTGAGGAGATACATATAGCCTATGGTCACCTTCGAGTGGAAGGGTTCTCCAGTCCTTCCGTCATAAAGGATAGTTTGTCCACTGGTCGGAAGCCCAGCCTTCTTTAAAAGGTCTTTAATCTCTTCTTCCGAAGCTCCATCAAACACAGGGACCGAAACGAAAATCCCTTGACCCAGCTTACGAGCCAACTCAATAATCTCTTCATCGGTCGCTTGCTCGAGATATTCATTCACCTCTTTTGAGGAATAGATTTCTTTGATTCTTCTTCGAAGCAATTTGGGGTTGAAATGCTTCTGTAAATACTCTTCAATCCTCCACCCTAGACCCTTGGCCGCCCATCCCAGGTGGGTCTCAAGGATTTGACCCACATTCATTCGTGACGGGACTCCTAATGGATTGAGGATGATTTCGACCGGTGTCCCATCCTCTAAGTACGGCATGTCCTCCTCAGGGAGAATTCGGGAAATGATCCCCTTGTTCCCATGACGTCCAGACATTTTATCCCCGACAGAAAGCTTCCGTTTCATGGCGATGTAGACCTTGACGGTCTTGATGATACCCGGAGCCAGTTCGTCTCCCCTCTTCAGTCTTGCCAATTTATCTCCAAAAACTCCCTTGACCACATTGATCTGGAGCTCTGCATGATCGAGAAAACGATGAACGTCAGAAAGAACTCTCTTCCCCTCCATGACATCAATCTCCTTGAGTCGATCGAAGGGAATGGCAAAGAGATGTTCCTCCTTGATCCGCTCTTTGGTCTCCAAATAGACACGGTTTTTCTTTTCATCCGCAATCTTATGGGCGGTTCGTTTGCCGATCAGATATTTTCCGATCTTTCTCCGCGTACTGTTCTGGATGATTCGAATCTCATCCGCTTGATTCTTTAACAACCTCGCCTTCTCCTGGTCCTCGATCGCCTTCATCCTCTCGTCCCTCTCCTGCCCTTTCCGGGAGAAAACTTTTGCATCGATGAGGATTCCTTCAATCCCGTGAGGGACTCTCAATGAGGTATCCCGAACATCTCCTGCTTTTTCACCAAAGATGGCTCGAAGGAGTTTCTCCTCTGGAGAGAGTTGGGTCTCTCCCTTGGGGGTCACTTTTCCGACGAGAATGTCACCGGGTCTCACTTCGGCTCCGATCCGGATGATCCCGCTTTCATCCAGATCCTTCAACGCCTCCTCCCCTGCGTTGGGGATATCACAGGTGATCTCCTCTTTTCCCAATTTGGTGTCCCGAGCCACACACTCCAATTCTTCGATATGGATAGAGGTGTAGGTATCCTCCTTCAATAACTTCTCGCTGATGAGGATGGAATCCTCAAAATTATATCCTCCCCAGGGCATGAAGCCGACCAAGACATTCTTTCCTAATGCCAACTCTCCCATATTAGTCGCTGGCCCATCTGCAATCACCTCGCCCTTTTTGACTCGCTCCCCAATACGGACAATAGGCCTTTGATTGATGCAGGTATTCTGATTGGATCGTTTGTATTTGATTAAAGTATAAATGTCGACGCCAGGATCGTCCTCTTTCTGACCATCCTCATCGGCCCGGATGACGATTCGTGAAGCATCCACATCTTCCACCCTACCATCCCTTTTAGCAACCACCGTCACTCCAGAATCTCTCGCCACAATGGCTTCCATTCCCGTCCCAATCAGCGGGGCATCCGTTCTGAGAAGCGGAACGGCTTGGCGTTGCATATTCGATCCCATGAGGGCTCGGTTGGCATCGTCGTTCTCCAAAAAAGGCACAAGGGAGGTGGCCACACTCACCAACTGTTTTGGAGAAACATCCATATACCGAATTTCATCGGGTTTCACCATCATAAATTCGCCCCCTCTTCGGGCAGAGATGAGTGGAGCGATAAATCTCCCTTCTCTATCCAAGGGAGCATTGGCTTGAGCGATGGCGGGTTTCTGCCCGTCAATCTCTTCCTCTTCATCCAGAGCGAAAAGGTATCGAATATTGTTGGTCACTTTTCCATTAATCACTTCCCGATAAGGAGTCTCAATAAATCCATAGTCATTGACGCGGGCAAAGGTGCTGAGTGAGGTGATCAAGCCAATGTTCGGACCCTCCGGAGTTTCGATTGGACAGATTCGGCCATAATGGGTGGGGTGGACGTCCCTCACCTCAAATCCTGCCCTCTCTCGGGTGAGCCCTCCAGGACCCAAGGCAGAGAGCCGACGCTTGTGAGTGATCTCTGAGAGAGGATTTGTCTGATCCATAAATTGGGAAAGCTGACTAGAACCGAAAAACTCTTTGATCACGGCCGAGAGGGGTTTTGAGTTGATGAGATCATGGGGCATCAAGGTTTCTACATCTTGAAGGCTCATTCGCTCCTTGATCGCCCTTTCAATCCTCACCAGCCCGATGTGATATTGATTTTCCAAGAGCTCTCCGACGGTCCTGACCCGACGGTTTCCCAAGTGGTCAATATCGTCGACAGCGCCCTGACCATCCTTCAATTTAATTAAGTACTTGACGACCTCGAGGATATCCCTCCTTCTCAGGGTGGTCTTCTCATCTTCCAGAATCTTTCGAACCTTTCCTTGAACATCATCTGTGATACTCCCATCCTTCAAGGAAGGCATGAGTCCAATAGGATGAAGGATCTTAGCGACGCGTTGAATCTCTTCGGTCATTTCCGGAGCAGCAATCGCTTCGTCAAAATCGAGCCATCCCCCCAAGATTCGATCCACCAGATCTCTCCCCCCCGCAACGGCCGCGCCAGCCGCTAATGCCTCTTTCTTCCACCTCTCGGTGAAGACCAACACTTTGGGAGGATTTCCCTTCAGACCGATTTTATGGTTCAACTTCATCCTTCCCACTTTGGAAAGGTCGTAGCGTTCGGGATTAAAGAAAAGATTGTAGAAGAGTCCGACGGCTGTCTCAATGGTAGGAGGATCTCCAGGACGAAGCCTTTTATAAATGTCAATCAGGGCCCTTTCGGATTCCTTCTCACGGAGGGATTTGCCAGGTTCGAGAACGGGTAATTTCTCCCTTTCCTCTTGGGTCAATCCGATCTTGTCCACCACCAATGTATCCCTCAATGAAGAACTTACATTGATGTTATCGATGAACAGGATTTCGAAGGCCTCGACCTTTCTCTCTTTCATCTCATTCAGAAGTTTTTCTGTGACCTCGTCATTACATTCGGCAATGACTTCTCCCGTTTCAGGGTCGACCACATCCTTCGCCAAGTATCGTCCGATCAGATCCTGGGCCTCCACCGAAATGGTATTGACCTTGGCCAACTCCAATTTTTTGAAAGAGTCTTCGGTAATTCGACGATGTTTTTTAAGAATCATCTTATGGGTTTCCGGGTCTAGGATATCGGAGGTCGCCTTCTGTCCCACCAACACATCTCTCGAAATCTCTTTTTGGAATTTTCCTCTCCGGATGAGAACCTTTTCCTTATGATAGAAATAATCCAAAAGTTCTTCTCCGGTGTATTTGAGAGCCCGAAGGAGGACGGTGACAGGAATCTTTCGACGTCGGTCGATCCGAACGTGGAGAAGATCTTTCTGATCAAATTCGAAGTCAATCCAAGATCCACGGTAGGGAATGATGCGTGCATAATAGAAGATCTTCCCGCCGCTATGGGGTTTGATTTGGTCCTGATCAAAAAAGACTCCTGGGGAACGATGAAGTTGACTGACGATCACCCGTTCGGTCCCGTTCACGATAAACGTTCCATTTTCGGTCATGAGAGGAATTTCACCAAAATAGACTTCTTGTTCTTTTACGGCTTTGATGCTCTTGGCCTTGGTCTCTTCGTTCACATCCCAGACCACTAAACGAACAGTCACCTTAATGGGAGCCGCATAGGTCATTCCTCTTAACAGGCATTCTTCCACATCATATTTCGGCTCGGTGAGACGGTAATTGACGAATTCAAGAGAAGCGGTTTCGTAAAAATCTTTGATCGGGAAGACGGTTCTAAAGACCGCTTGAAACCCAATGGGTTCCCGTTTGTCCGCATCCACATTGGCCTGTAGAAACTGCTCGTAGGATCTCTTCTGAATCTCGATCAGATTGGAGATCTCTAGCACTTCTTTAATTTTTGAAAAGTTTTTACGATACCTTCGATAGACAGGGACAATACTGGCCATAATCACTTCTCTCCCTTAAGAGAGCTCTCAAAAACTACTGCATGCTCTCTTCAGAGATTTCTGGACTTTTTCAGAAATCTCCCTTAAATAGAAAGTCTCCTCCCTTTCGGACTGCCACTTAACATTCGTTTTGTCCTTCTGGGAAGAGACAACAGTGTCCCTCAACACTTCTGAATGTTTCCCTACTTGACTTCGACAGTTCCCCCAGCCTCTTCAAGCTTCTTCTTCATCGTTGCGGCTTCTTCTTTCGAAACTCCTTCTTTAACTGGCTTGGGGACACCTTCGACAAGGTCTTTGGCTTCCTTCAAACCCAATCCGGTCAGTTCCCTGACCACCTTAATCACTTGGATCTTCTTGTCACCAAAACTCGTCAGGATGACATCAAATTCTGTCTTTTCTTCAGCCGGGGCGGCTTCCGCTCCCGCTGCAGCCCCAGCAACCGGCATCGCCACCGCCATCGGTGCGGTGGCCTTGATTCCCAATTTTTCCTCCAGGGCCTTCACCAAATCACGCGCTTCCAACAAAGTTAACCCACTGACCTCTTCGACAATTTTTTGGATATCTGACATTTGAAAAATCCTCCTATCTTTATTTCTCTTTATTTCTATCTTTCCCCTATCCTCACTCTTCACGAAGGAGGAAGATGAGGGTGAAAGTCATGGTGCGGTATTTGTTTCTTCAGGGGTTTGCTGGCTTAGTTGATCAACACGGGCCTGAATGATTCCGAGCGCCTGCTGGATCGCATTGTAGATCACCGCTCCTAGTTGATTTGCCGTCCCCTGGATTCCTCCCAGGACCTGACCCAAAAGCACCTCGCGAGAAGGCATCGTTGCCAGGGCTTTGACCTCTTCAGGAGAGGCCACCTTTCCCTGAATTAAACCGACCTTGATCTCAAGGGAAGGCTGTGTTTTGATGAATTCCGATAGAATCTTTGCCAGAAGGACTGGATCTCCGTAAGAGGTAGCCATGGCCGTGGGTCCTTCAAAATAGTTGCCCAATTTCTCCAAATCCGTCCCTCTGGAAGCCAGTTTCATCAAGGTATTTTTGACCACGTGATAGGAGATCTTCTCCTCTCTCAATCGTTGTCTCAGATGATTCATCTTTTCAACATTGAGACCCCGGTAATTGGTCAGGACAACAGCCTGAACCCCCTTCACCTTTCCACCAAGATCTGATATGACCTGCGCTTTCTCTTTCCGATTCAATGATCTTTACCTCCTCCAATGAAGTCCGTCGTCTTTCTTAGGACTTCAAAACATTTCTAACATCAAGTGGATCGATTTTAATTCCAGGTCCCATGGTGGTGGATAAGGCAATGCTCCGCAAATAGATCCCTTTGCTGGTGGGTGGCTTTGCCCGCAGGATCACTTCCAGAAGCGTCTTGATATTTTCTGATAATCGGCTAAACCCAAAAGAAACCTTTCCTACAGGGACATGGACGACCCCGGCCTTCTCTACTTTAAACTCCACCTTGCCGGCTTTGATCTCTTTGACGGCCCTTTCCAAATCGAAGGTGACGGTTCCCACTTTGGGGTTAGGCATCAATCCACGAGGCCCTAAAATCTTCCCCAATTTACTGACCAAACCCATCATGTCCGGTGTGGCAATCGCCTTGTCAAACTCCAGCCACCCTTTTGAAATTTTCTCAATGAAGTCTTCTCCTCCCACGAAATCGGCCCCCGCATCGAATGCCTCTTTTTCTTTCTGACCTTTTGCAAAGACTAATACCCGGACCTTCTTGCCAGTTCCATGAGGAAGGACAACGGTTCCTCGGACCATTTGGTCTGCTTTCTTAGGATCTACCCCAAGACGAATAGCGAGGTCCACTCCCTCATCAAATTTTGCGCAAGCTGCCTCCAAAAGGAGTTTAACCCCCTCCTCCAGTTCGTGCCGTTTGCCTCGATCAACCTTGCCTTTTGCCTCTAAATATTTTTTCCCTCTCGTTGCCATAATCCTCTCTTATACAATCTCCAGACCCATGCTTCGAGCTGTCCCCTCGATTGTACGGATCGCACCCTCCATGTCCACTGCGTTGAGATCCTTGAACTTGATCTGTGCGATCTCTCGAATCTCGTCTCTGGTCACCTTGCCCACTTTGTTGCGATTGGGTTCCCCAGACCCTTTCACAATTTTTGCCGCCTTCTTTAAAAGGATTGAGGCCGGCGGAGTTTTGGTTACAAAGCTGAAGGATCGATCTGAATAGATGGTGATCACCACTGGGATGACCATTCCTTCCTGTCCCTGGGTTCGAGCGTTAAAGGCTTTGCAAAACTCCATGATGTTGACCCCATGTTGTCCTAGAGCCGGCCCGACCGGGGGGGAAGGATTGGCTTGTCCTGCCTGAATTTGAAGCTTTACCATTGCCGCAACTTTTTTTGCCATTGTCCACTCCTCAAATGAGGACCATTAATTCTTTTCTACTTGGATAAAATCCAGTTCTACTGGAGTCGCTCTTCCAAAGATAGAGACTAAAACCTTCAATTTCCTTTTTTCAGGTTTGACCTCTTCAATGGTCCCAATAAAGTTGACAAAAGGACCGTCAATCACTCGAACGCTATCTCCGACGCCGAAAGAAACTTTTGGTTTCGCCTTCGAAACACCTTCCTTCATTTGAGACAGAATTTCCTCAACCTCTCCCTCTGAAATGGGGATCGGTTTTGTACCATCGCCGGCAAAACCAGTGATCTTTGGGGTGTCCTTGACGATATGCCACGTCTCCTCGTTCAATTCCATTTTCACCAATATATATCCAGGGAAGATCTTTCTCTGGGAGGTCTTTCTCTTTCCCTTCACCAACTCCACCACGGTCTCTGTGGGGATTAAAATGTTTGAAAAAAAATCTCCCTTCCCGAGATTTTTAATTCGCTCTTCTAAATTCTGTTTGGCCCTGTTTTCGAAACCCGAATAGGTGTGGACCACATACCACTGTTGCGCCATAATGTTTACCATTTGAATGGGGAAGGAAGTCAATCCCCCCCCTTTAACTCGCTGCCCTCTTCAATAATTCTTTGATGAGATTTGACAATCCAGAATCAACAAGCCCTAAAAAGATGGCAATGATGAAAACAGCTACCAAAACGACAAGGGTGCCAGAAAGGGTATCTTTCCGTGAGGGCCAGGTTACCTTTTTTAATTCGGTTTTAACTTCCCTCAAAAATTGTTTTGCTGATTCAAATTTTTCTTTAATTGAAAATTCCATCTTATTCCATTCCAGAAGTAACACGGCAGCCATGCACCATGCTAGGTACATGGCAGGCCAGGAGGGATTTGAACCCCCATCACCCGGATTTGGAGTCCGGTGCTCTATCCGTTAGAGCTACTGGCCTGTATCATTGCATTAGGTTTGAGGCCAGAGGGAAGAGGCAATAAAACTTTTAGCAAAAATTGAATCTCAGTTTTTTTACCTCAAGCGAAGCGCTCCTCAAACCTTGATCCTCTGACTAAACTATTTCGTCTCTTTGTGAACGGTATGTTTACGGCAGAATCGGCAATATTTTTTAAACTCCAGCTTATCTGGAGTGGTTCGTTTATTCTTAGTCGTAGAATAGTTTCTCCTCTTACACTCTGTACAGGACAAAGTTAAAATATTCCTCATCGAATACTCCTAAACAGGAAGTATGCTGTCTCCACCTTATTCGAGGACATCACTGATGACGCCTGCGCCCACGGTACGACCTCCCTCCCGAATCGCAAACCGCAACTCCTTCTCCATCGCAATCGGCGTAATGAGCTCCACCGTCAACGCCACATTGTCCCCA
>Ga0315282_10013772_pt1 | contig 12136 bp, 17 predicted proteins | sample YL17G07_20_MG_FD_203693 | JGI IMG/M metagenome (GOLD analysis project Ga0315282, IMG submission 203693) | Sediment microbial communities from Yellowstone Lake, YNP, Wyoming, USA - YL17G07_20 | ecosystem: Environmental > Aquatic > Freshwater > Lake > Sediment | place: USA: Wyoming | collected... | reverse complement strand
TATCAGAAGAAATAAGAGAAAAAATTTGGTGCTTATTCTTTTGACCCTTATGGAAGATTACCTATAATACAAGGCATTTGGACTAATAAAAAAGAAAAAAATATGAAGATGAAATGAATATTGTAGATTTATTTGTTGAAGATACTCTTGATATTCAAAAATGGTTTAAGGCACAAAAGGAATTATGGAGGCAGGAATTAGAGCAAGAAGAACTTTTTATTATAGTCCAGAATGCAGAGATTATAACTTAATTTTTTTAGGGAATATAGTAACTGTTAACTTAACAATACATTGATTTTGAAGTCCAGTTAATAATTAATATTTTTTATAATAAGAACAATTTAAATTTAGAAAATCAATAAAAATTTATAAATGCGTTCCTTCGTCGCGTATTACATTACTTAAATAATTAAAATCTGCGAGTTTATGAACAGTAAATTATATTTTTTAAAATCTTAATTTTTAATCTGTTTCCTCAATATTTTCCATACCAGATTCAGATGTAGGCAAAGCAGATTTATTTATAATAAAAACGTCGCTGATTGCTTTTACGAATTGGTGCGGGATTATAACTCCCCGGGCACCGCCGATTAAACTGGTAATGCCCCCGCCAACCCTTATTCTCCATCCATCAATTTTGTTTTCAAATAAATTGCATTCCTCAATCTCTCCAAAGAAATCACCAGAATCTGTATAGACTTTTAATCCGATAATTTCCGATATTTTTTTAATTCGCATAAAAAAAATAAATTAGTTCAATTTAAATACTTTTCCATAATCAGCAATATACATAAACTTTATAAAAAAACCATTCGTTTAAAAAATATGTTAAATTTCAAGGAAATAGGCGCGATAATAACAGCTGTTTTAGTAATTGGTTTTTCGACAACTATATTAAATTTTTCCCTGAATAATTTTCTTTATGCGCTGATTGCAATATTTTTTGTAATTTTGGTAAATGTTCTTGCAAAAAAAATCGCAGGATATTATTTGGAATCTGAAGTTGAAATGAAGCTTTGGGAAGTAAGCAGATATGGATTCAAACCGAACAAGCGTTTTCAAAGAAATTTTTATGCTGGAGTTTTTTTGCCGTTAATAACAACCGCAATTTCCTTCGGTTACATAACCTGGCTCGCTAGTTTGGTTTTCGACGTAAAAGTAAAAGTTTATCGCGCAGCAAAACGACACGGATTATATTCTTTTTCAGAAATGACAGAATGGCACCTTGGGTTAATCGCAGCCGCAGGAATTTTCGCAAATTTAATATTCGCTGTAGCCGGTTATTTAATTAATATGCCGTTGTTTTCTGAATTGTGCATTTATTATGCATTTTACAATATGATTCCGGTTTCAGATTTAGACGGAAACAAAATATTTTTCGGAAGTCTGGTTTTATGGAGCTTCCTCGCAACAATAACAATAATCGCTGTCGGTTATGCAATATTGCTGGTGTAAAATGAAAAAAATAAATTTCAGTTTTCCCAATCTTTTTGGCAATTCAGCGTCGAAGAGGGTGGGCGAGAGTTTGCGCGAATTTCAGCGTCGCCATAATTTGAGCGCGGACTCGAGTTTTCAAATTGAGCGAAGCGAAATTTGAACGCGAAGTGGGAATTTGGAAAACTAAAATTTTTAAAAAAATTCAAGATGAAAAAAATATTTGACTGGTTTAAAACAAAAACTTCGTGCGCAATTTTTGCAGTAATCGCATTTGTCGGGGGAATTTTATTCTTAAATCCAAGTTTAACAGGAAATGTAATTGTTGAAAAAACCTACTATGCTGGTTTTGTTCCATTAATTGGAATTCTCCTGATAATTTGCTCGTTTATCTTGATAATTTATATTGTGAGAAATAAATAAAGAGAATAAGAATTATAATTTATTTGAATAATTTACTTCTCGCTCGCAGATTGATAAAAAATTGAAGTAATAGAAAAAACTACTGATTATGATTTTGTCGTAGAAATTGTGTTACTTATTTTTATTATATGCACCGAAGGCGTCAATTTAAATTTTTTCCCCTCCCAAATATTTTTATATAACCTCTCTGCTAATTTAATATATCTTAAAATGAAATACCTTGAAGGAATAACTCCCAGAGATTATCAGCAAAGAATTTTTGAAACCTGCATCGAAAAAAACTGCCTTGTGGTTTTGCCTACAGGTTTGGGAAAAACTCTGATTGCCCTGATGCTGACAATAGAAAGAATGGAAAAATATCCCGGAGAAAAGGTTGTGTTTCTCGCTCCGACACGCCCCCTCGCAGAACAGCACATTAATACTTTTAAAAAATATCTCCCGGAATTATTTGCAGATATGCAGCTTTTTACAGGAAAAGTAAATGCAGGCAACAGAAAAAAAATATGGAAAACTGCGGACATTATTTTCTCGACGCCGCAATGCATCGGAAATGATTTGAAAAAAAATCTTTATGATTTGAAGGAAGTTTGTTTGTTGATTGAAGATGAAGCGCACAGATGCGTAAAAAATTATTCTTACACTTATGTCGCTCAAAAATACATTCAGCAGTCAGTTCATCCGCGAATTGTGGGATTGACTGCGTCCCCGGGTTCAGAAACAAACAAAATAAAAGAAATCTGCAAAAATCTTTCCATAGAAGAAGTTGAACTGCGCACAAGAGAAAGCGACGACGTAAAAGATTATCTTCAGGAATTGGAATTTGAAAAAATAAAAATTGATTTTCCTCCTGAACTGGAAGAATTAAGGCAGGTTTTAAAAAAATTATTTGATGAATATGTCGAAGAATTAAAAAAAAGAAAAGTGCTTTACGGCCCGGTAAATAAAATTGCTTTGATTGAACTGCAGAAAAAAATTTTCAGGGGGCTTGCGATAAATCCCACAAATTTTAATTATATGCATGCTGCATCTGCCTGCGCTCAGGCAGTAAAAATTCAGCACAGCCTCGAATTACTGGAAACGCAAACTCTCGGAAGCTTCAATAAATATTTGAAAAACTTGTTTGATATGGCATCAAAAAAGAAAAGCAAGGGGGTTGTAAAACTGGTATCAAAACCAGAATTTAATTATGTTTATTCTTCGTCTGTAGAATTGCTTGCAAAAACTTTTGAGCATCCAAAACTTTTCAAATTAGTTGAAATAATAGAAAAGGAAAAAATAAAAAATAAAGGCATAAAAATAATTGTCTTCACGCAGTTCAGGGAGACAGCAGCAGTAATCTCAAGAAATCTCAACAAGATTCCGGAGATTAAATCAAAAGTTTTTGTCGGGCAGGCAAAAAAATCATCTTCCGACGGAGAAATTGCAACCGGGCTGTCCCAAAAAGAGCAAAAAAAAATAATAAGTGAATTTTCCGAGGGAAAAATAAATGTTCTTGTTGCAACATCTATCGGAGAAGAAGGTTTGGACATTCCCGAAGTTAATACAGTAATTTTTTACGAGCCAATTCCAAGCGCGATTCGTTCAATACAAAGAGCAGGAAGAACAGCAAGATTAATGAAAGGAAAATTAATAATTTTGGTAACCAAAGGAACTCGCGACGAGAGTTTTTATTATGCGTCAAAAAGCCGTGAGAAAAAAATGCATTCGGCAATTTCCGCAGTTAAAGACGAATTAAAAAACAATGGCAGATTTGACATTCAAAAAAAATTAGAATGAAAATTGCTCGCTTCGCGATATGTTGATAAAAATTAATAGTGTAAAACAACATCAATAAATGATTAAAAGTTGTTTATTCAATTACTAATTAAAAATTAATTCACGACGAGCGTTTATGCGAGAGAGAATTGGTAATCCAGTGACGAGCGTAAACGTGAGCAGAAATAAGTGTTATTTTATATATCAAATAATAGAAAAATTTAATACATCTCATTTATTAAAACCATCAAAATGAAAAAACAAATCTTTAACATATTTCAAAAAACTGAAAAAATAATAAAAGACAACTCTCCAAAAGAAAAAATAAAAATCACCGCAGATTATCGTGAAAAAAATTCTTTGGTTCCTGCAGAACTTGTTTCTCTCGGATTAGAAGTTGAATTCAAGGAATTAAAAGTAGCGGATTTTATCGTGGGAAATGTAGCAATAGAAAGAAAAACAGTTTCTGATTTTATATCGTCGATGATTAACAAAAGATTGCTCAAGCAATTGGAAGATTTACAGCAATATGAAAAAAAATTATTGCTTATCGAAGGAATTGACGAACAGGAAATTTATAGTGATGAAAAAAATATGCGATTTCACCAGAGGCAACGAGAGTTTGCGCGAGTATCACCTCAACAATTTGTCCGAGAGCGAGCTCAAGCGAAAGAAATCGCGGTTCCGCAATTTGAGGGGATTCAAAAAGAACCAGCAGGTTCCTTTTTACATCCAAATTCTATCCGCGGTTTTTTGCTGGCAATTCTCTTAAAGTATAACATTCCAATTTTATTTACAAAAAATTATTCTGATACTGCAAAATTCATAGATTTAATAGCAAGAAAAAAAGAAAATGAAATGTCAATCAACGCGAAGAAAAAGGCAAGAAACAAAAAAGAGCAAATGCAGTTTATATTGGAGGGTTTTCCGGGAATCGGTCCAAAAACAGCAAAAAAACTTCTTGAAGAATTCAAATCATTAAAAGAAATATTTAATTCCCCGTCGGAAAAAATAATAAAATTAATCGGAAAAAAAGCAGAAATATTTAAAATTATCGACGATAAATATCTGTAAAACGATTTCAAAGAAGATTATTAATCATAATAATCTTTAAATAATTAAAATTGCTTAATTTTTTATGGATGTTGAACAAATTGTTTCTCAAGAAGATTCTGGTTATAATTCAGAAAAAAGGTGATACTGCTAAAAATAGAAAAAATTTAGTAAAAAGATTTTATGAGATTATAGAAACAAATGAAAAATTTACGCAGTTAAGAGAAGGAGATGCTCGTGAATGTTTAAAATTTGTTTCAGACGCATTTGTATCAGAAGGAAGGACAGCAATTTCAAAAGCATATCATGATTTTATTGTAAAATCAAAAGGAAAAAATAGTGAACCAATAAACCTAAATTTATTTTATGAATCTCATGGTAAAAGAAGTGTGATTACCGAAGCTTACGGAAGAAAAATATATGAGCAATACATTAGATTTAATTTTTTTAAGTGATTATTTTATGCAGGCATGGGCAGATTACGCTTTTGGCCCTGACGGAGTTTATTAATTTATTAATTTCACGCAAATTAATGTCGCCTTGAAATCGCTTTCAGCAGATTTCTCGTCGATAATTTAAGTAATCGAAAGTATAATCCTCTTAATTAATTTTATCTGTAGATATTTACTAAATAATTTTTAATGTCTGTTCTTATTTCGTCTCCGTCTTTTGTTTCCCACGTCCAAACCCTTCTTCCAGAAGAAGATTCAACAGAAAAATGATTAACAACAGCATTCCTAAAAATATCTGCAAGTTGCGTGATTTTTCTCTCTTTAATTACATACTCTTCAACAAATTTTTTTGTTAAATCTTTAATTCCAAAAGATAAACCAGTATATCCACTAGAATAAAAAAGCAATTCGCATCTTTTTAAGAAATCATCTAAATAAAAATTAATTTCATCCATTAAAATCTTGAAAGATAATTTTCCTTTTTAAAAATATTTAGTGTGAAATATATATTCAAAAATACAATAATTATATAAAAGATGTTTGTCTTTTTTATTTATATTTTCCAAATTTAATAGAAGTTCTCAAAGTCATTTCAACTCAAATTTCTCAAGAATTTTGTAAATCGGTCCTTCAGGAGTTAGCTCGGATTTTATCAGTGAAAAATTATCGACGCTGAATTTTTCTTTTTTCAATTTCATTTCCTTGATTTTTTGCATAAACATTTTTCTGTCCTTAACAGAATTGATTCTCGCTACAGTTATATGGGATGAGAAATTTTTATCGTCTTTTTTAATTCCAGATTCAAAAAGTTTGTCATCGATTTTTTTGTGCAGTTTGGATATCTCCGCTCCGGCTAATTCAACCCAGAGAATTCTGATATAATCTTCATTGGGAAAAAAGCCAATACTGCCTGTTTCAGCATTAAATTTTTTAAACTCAATTTCAGAAAGTTCTTTTTTTATTTTGACAATTTCGTCCTTGTTTAATTCTCCAAAAAATTTCAGAGTTAGATGAAGATTTTCTTTTTCAACAAAATTTCCTGCAACTAACCCGCTTTGTTTTATTTTTTCAAAAACATGAAAAATTTCTACCCTAATATGCTCGGGAATTTCAACAGCAATAAAACATCTCATATTATAATAAAAAGAATATTGCTTATAAATTTTTAGACATGTAATCAAATGCAAAAAAATAGCACTCATTTCATTCGTGAATTATTTTATAATAAATAATGTGAAAATTACTAATTATCACAATTATCGACGAGAATTTAAATTACTTAATAATATTAATCTACGAGCGAGAGTGAGCAGGTATATTTTTATCTATATCAGCTCGCTCAAAATTTTGGCACCCAATTTAATTGTCATGTTGTCAAATTTTTTGTCTTTCTCTGCATTTATTTCCACAATATCAACGCCCTTTAGATTTTTAATTTTATTGATTCTTTGAAACATATAAATAATTTCCCTTGATGTCAGTCCTCCTGGCTCTTTGTATCCGGTAGCAGGTGCAAATGCAGGGTCAACAGCGTCGATGTCAAGAGAAACATAAAGTTCTTTTCCCGAGGAAAATTCCATAATAATTTCAGTCATTTCTTCCAGATTTTCTTTTAACTTATTGATTGAAACAGTTCTTATTTTTTTCTCTTTCAAAAATCTGTTTTCCTCTTTATCTGAATTCCGAATTCCAACCAACAAAATATTTTCAGCAGGAAAACCGTCGTCGATTAATTTTCTCAGCCATTCCTCGTGCGTCGGTTCTTTCACTGCAGGCATTAAATCCGGATGAGCATCAAAAATAATCAGGCACGGTTCTTTTATCGGATTAACAGACAGGCAATAATCAAAAAAAGCCCTGGTTATAGAATAGCTTACAGAATGATCCCCGCCGAGAAAAATTGTCTTCTGCTCTTTTTCAAAACACTCAAAAGAATTCTCATAAATTAATTTATTGGTTAATTCCAGATTAGAATTATCCAGATGAATTTCTTCCAGTCTTAAAGAATCCGCATCAATTTGTTTCCCTTCCTCGTTGCTGTAAATTTCCTTCAAACTTTTGATTAAAGCATTGCCTGCTCTTTCGCATCCGTTTGTTTTTCCAAGCCCGTTTATTCCAGGAACCTTCACAACAAATACCATGTAATTAAATCAAAGAAAGAGTTTTTAAATTTTCAGGATTAAATAATTAGAAACCTTAGCAGATTATTTTAAGAAACTTATTTAAAACTTAAATGTATGTCTCCTATATGAAAACAAAACCGCTGTTAATTCTATCAATATCCTTGGTAATAATTTTAGGAATAATAATTTTAATAATTTTGTCAGCAGGAAATAAAAATCTGAGCCCTGAAAACAAATTAGGAAACTGCAATCTGCTGGAATACAACGGAAAAGATAAAACAAACATAGTTTTATTTTCCGACGCTGAAACTTCAAAAAAATATGCAGATTATTTGTTAAGCCAAGAACCTTATCTGTCGAACAAACAGCAAATCAATTTTTATTATATCGATGATTACACTCCTGAATGTGAAATCTACAAAGGCATTGCAATTTTATGCTACTCCAAAGAATTGCTGAAAAGAGCATCTGCTTGTCCAATAGATTTAATTGTCGTATTAAAAAACGAAAACCCTGAAATAAGAAGTTCTACATATATGAATGCAATGTCCCTGAATTTAAATCATCCAAAATCTGTTTTCCTTCATGAAATCGGACACGCGCTGGCAAATCTTGCCGATGAATATGTTCCAAGTAAAATTCCTTCAAAATCAAAAAACTGCCAAAAATCCTGCAGCGTCTTCAATGAAAAATGTTTCCAGGGTTGTTCTGACAACGAGCATTTCCGTTCAATAGATAACGGCGTTATGAAAACTCTGAATTCTGAAGATTATGGCGAATTCAACAAAAAAATAATTTCAGAAAAATTAAGCAAAAATTCCCAGGGAATAACTGCGTTTGTAACCGAAAATGAAATTGACTGTTCAAAACAAAAATACATTTTAATCGGGGGAAATTACAGTCAGGGAAAAATAGAAATTCAAAATAAAAATATAGAAATCGGATGCCCAGGAACAAACGGCGCAGGAGATTTTGAATACAAAATAATTGGAGCATCAATTAATCAGGGAGAATTCAATCCAGGATTAATATTCACTGATTCTCAAAAAATCGGGGAGCAAAATATCAACGGAGAAGCAAAAGAATACGGGGGAAATTTTTTATTGAAACTTCCTTTAATCGAAAACGCAAAAACCCTGGAAATTATTAAAGATGAAAAAATATTAACTGAAATAACTTTGGAGGATATAGATTCACGCCCATGCAAAAAATAAAAAATAAAAAAGCATTATCAACAATAGTAGCGACGCTGATAATACTTGTTCTTTCAATAACCGCAATAACAATAACATGGGTAGCTGTTAAAAAATTAATCAATCCTGAAATTCTTCTCGCTCCAAAATCCTGCATTGATTTCCAGATAAATGCTCCTTATGAATTAGGAAAAATTTGCTACAATTCAGAAAAAAAAGAAGTTGAATTAAATCTCCTTAAAAAATACGGAAAATATGAAATCACCGACGTGTTTTTTATTGTTGATGAAGAATCACAAAGTTCTGAATGGTGCTGCGGAAGTCAGTGTTTAAACTGCAGGCTTCCGGAAATAAGTTCCAAAGAGTATTTCTTGTCTCCGATAGAGAAAAAACCAAAATCACTCACACTAAAAATAAATAACTGCATTCTCGAAGCAAAAAATATCGGAGAATGCTGAAGGAAATAAAAATCTATTGAAGTATTATTCTAAGAATTAAAAAATACCAGACGAAAAGTTTATATAGTAATTATAGTTACTATATAACATACAAAAACCAAAGTTTTTGTCTGATTAAATTTATAAAAATTTAATATGGAAAAAACAACCATACAAATTAATCTTGAAACTCTTGAGAGATTAAAAGCACTCAAAAAAATGGAAAGACAATCTTACGACGAGGTTTTAAATAATCTCTTAGATAATTGTGAAGAAGAAAGTTTAAGCGAAGAAGAGATTGAAGATATCAAAATAGCATTAGAGAATGTTAAAAGAGGAAAAGTAAAACCTATAGAACAAGTTGCAAGAGAGTTGGGAATTATTCTTAGATAAAATGTATTCTATTCAAATTGAAAAGAATGCAGAAAACTTTCTAAAAAAATTGCAAAAAAAAGATGCAGAAATTATTTTAAATAAAATTTATTTAATTAGAGAAAATCCATTCAGATATCTAAAAAGGCTGCATGGTGAAAAATTATGGAGATTAAGAATTGGAGATTATCGCGCTATTGTTGATGTTATAATTTCTATGAATAAAATTATTGTCTTGAGAATTGGGCATAGAAAAAATATTTATGACAGATAATTTTTATAATTAAAATAGAAAGTGCCATTAAATTAATTTTTAAGATTAAATAATCGTGGGGCATTTATCTTTAAGATTAATTCAACATAAACCGAATAACTAACGAGGTTTATGGTTAGATGCTCCGAATGGGCGTTGAACTTTCTGATAGAATTAGGATTACTATATAGTTATTACAAAACATAAATATTTAAAAAGGTTGTTTTTATCATAAAATCATGGCATTAACTGAAGCAGACGCACAATCATTAAGACAAGAAACAACAGAATTAACTGAAGCAGACGCACAATCATTAAGACAAGAAACAACAGAGATACTTGGAATTCCTGACTGCCCAAAAGGTCTTAAAAGAAACTTCTATCATTTTGGATTACCTCTATTTCCCAAGTCAATGAGAAGAGATGAAGTTAAAGGTTTGATAAGTAAAACATTAGGTCTATCTGATGAACAATCTGAAAAAGTTTTTCAGCAACTTAGAAGTGGTGGATTAGTATGTGGAACTTATGGCTCTGGTTTTGCTGGTGATAGAACTGTTCTTTCTTTAAGGGAAGTTAGACTTCCTAATGGAGAAACAGCATATAGACCTTCAAAATATAATCCAATGGAATTCTATCTAAGATAAGAAAAGATTTTTCTTTTTGGCTTTAAATACACAAAACAAAGGAAAATGTTAGGGATTTGATCCTTAGTATTAAACATCTCGTGGGGGTGTTTATATTACCCCCCCGATGGCACCAGCGCATAAAAACTGAATTTTTTTCCTGCCTTGTCTGCAATTTCTTTAACATCTGCTAATTTAACTGCCCTGATATTTTTTTCAAATTCATAAAAATCCTTTACTCTTCTGTCAATTTCATACGAAATCAGATTAATCATTTGCGCCTGCGATTCTTCCATACTTATATAATAATTTCCAATTATTTGCTCTTTAATCTCTTCCAATTCTTTCTGGGTTAAACTTTTTGAAACTCTTTCAAATTCATTAATTATTATTTTTTTGACTTCCTCAACATTTTCTTTTGTGGTTCCGACATAAATAAAATTATACGCAAAATCCCTGGCAGTGTTTGATTCTCCTTTGACAGCATAAGCCAGATTTCTTTTTTCCCTGATTTCACTGAATAATCTCGACGACATCCCGCCAGCCATTAAAACACTAAGAAGATACGCCGCATAATTTTTATCGTCGCCAGAAGGCGGAATATGATAAGCATAAATTAAATTTGCCTGGTCTATTCCTTTTCTTTTTTCAATTTGAATCTGGTTTTTTTTAATTATTGAAAAATTTTTAGTTTTGCTTTTTTTGCCTCCAAAGTTTTTTTCGGCAAAATTAATTATTTTTTCAAAATCAGCATTTCCAACAACAGCCAAAATAAGATTATCTGGCTGGTAAGTTTCCTCAAATCTTTTCAGTATTTTTTTTCTGTCAATTGAATTCATGCTCTTGTAAGTTCCGATAAGTGAGACGCCGAGCGGTTTTTCATAAAGGGTTTTTATAAGCCCGTCAAATATGTGCATCATAGGATTATCATTATGCATTTTAATTTCTTCAAAAATAACTTTTCTTTCTTTCTCAAGTTCTTTTTCATCAAACAAAGGATTTTTAATCATGTCGCTTAAAACTTTCAGAGCAATATTCAAATGTTTTGAAGACATTTTGCACCAATAAGCAGTCACATCTTCAGAAGTAAAACCATCTAATTGTCCGCCGTTTTTTTCAATTTCATCCGCAATTTCTTTTGCATTTCTCGTCGGAGTTCCTTTGAAAAGCATGTGCTCAATAAAATGCGAAATTCCTTTTTCCTCCTCGCTCTCATTCATCCCGCCAACCCGCACTGCAATCGCAACAGAAACTATCGGCAAATTTCTTTTTTCAAAAATAACAGTCATTCCATTTTTCAAAATTTTCCGGTAAAAAATTGGTTTCATAAAAGGAAAAAATAAAATAAAGTATATAAATATATCAAATAATATATTCCATAACAATAAAGAAGATAAATTAAAAGAATAGGTATTTTTATGAAGCGATTAGAATCTTATGAAAAACTATCTGACAGAATTAATAACCAATTAATTGCATATAACGTAGAAGAATAGTTAAAAACAAATGATATTCCGGTTATGATTAGGGATGAAACACATTATTTATTTTGCAGAGCAGGTTATGGGGGGATTGATTCTGAAACAAGAGGAATTGAAGGAAAAAGATGGTTTAACTTTGATGGAAAATTTATATCAGAATTAACTAAAGAGGAATATCAAATTGGAAGACAAATGGTTGAAAAAGCATTCAAAAAAAGAATTGAGAAATTAGTAAAAGAAAAACAAATAAACCCAGAAATTGGACAAATGTTAATTAGTCAGGCAGTTTATGCTAAATAAATTTATTTAATAATGTCTGCTCCTTCATCGCAGATTGATAAAATTTAATTATGTGAATTCTCGTCGGTAAGCATAACTAAAATGAGTTATTCTTTCATTACTATCAATTCGAGCAACTTGTTGCGAGCTATTTTTCCTTCTCAATCACCAAATATCTTTCTCCGCCAAATTCAAAATCATTAATCATTTTAAAATTCTCACTGACAAAATTAATTAACCAGCTTCTTCTTGCAGAAA
>Ga0315282_10013770_pt1 | contig 12136 bp, 9 predicted proteins | sample YL17G07_20_MG_FD_203693 | JGI IMG/M metagenome (GOLD analysis project Ga0315282, IMG submission 203693) | Sediment microbial communities from Yellowstone Lake, YNP, Wyoming, USA - YL17G07_20 | ecosystem: Environmental > Aquatic > Freshwater > Lake > Sediment | place: USA: Wyoming | collected... | reverse complement strand
GGTCCATAAACATCAAGCTTTCTTTCTCGGTCAAGCAAAGCCATTGTTTGTAATAGTCCTGGTAAGCCTAGAACGTGGTCGCCATGCATATGCGTAATAAAAACTTTCATTTTTCTATGGAAACCAGCCTTAGCCTTTATCATCTGCCTCTGTACGCCTTCGCCGCAATCGAACATTATCTGTTCGCCCTTGCGTTGTATAAGTATGGCGGGTAAACTTCTTTTTGGGGTTGGAACGCTTCCAGCAGTGCCTAGGAAAATAACCCGCAAACTCATGGGGTTTACACCTTTTCGAAGATGGCTATTTCTCTTGTTAGGCTTCTGTGAACATAAACAAAGTGGGATTCTAAATGCTTATAGCCTAAAGCTGTGCCTATGTGTCCAATGTTTAATGTTTTTGGTGCAGCCATGCAAACCCGCCGCCCATTATCAAGCATGCCGTGAACAGTCATCAAAACTTCTTCAACTATCTGCTTCGTAGTTCGCTTTCGGGTGGTTGCAGACCTACCATAAGGCGGGTCTGTAACTACGCATTCAATTTTTGTTATTGGTGTGTTTCTTGCATCCGCAACTATTACGCCTTCAGGTTTAATGTGGAAGTAAGCCAAATTTTTTAGGCTTCCCCTTACCATGCGCCTTTGAATGTCCAAGCCTAAAACACGACAACCGATAAGCGCAGCCTCAATAAGCATGCTTCCAGTTCCGCAGAACGGGTCAAAGAGGAGTTCTCCGGTCTTGGGTTTGGCGAGGTTCACCATGCACCTTGCAAGTTTTGCTGCCATCGCTGAAGGATGGAAAAAAGGCTTTTTCTTCGGACGCCTTTCAACAAATGGTTTTGGCGCAATCTCTGCGAGTTTGACCCCAAAAATAAACTTTTCATCTGTTAAGATGCCTATGAACGTTTTATCTGGGTTTTTCAGGTTCACCTTTGCTTTTGTTTTTTCTTTCAGTACGAGTTCCCCAAGTTTTCTTTCAAGAGCCATTCCATCAATTTTTGAAGCGTAATTCTTCACACGCTTTACGCGAACTACAAAGCTTTCCCCATCATCTAAAACTTCGTTTAGGCTTATGGAATGCGTAGCCTTCACTATTTTGCTTGTTTCTGCTTCGCAACTGAATAGTTCTAATCCGCAAATTCTTGTGAATGCTGCTCTACGTTTTATGGCTTCTATGCAGTCTAATTCTGCTTCAAGCCTTAATGTCTGATCAAGTTTTTCCAACGGTTTAAAGGCATAATCTTCTGCTTCAAGTATAGCCTTTAATTCAGAGGCTGGCAGAGTTTCATGTTCGCCAGAAAGAAGAAAGAAAAGTTTAGCCACTTTTATGCTCCTTTAAAAATTTGCTTATTAGGGGTGCAAGGGAAACCTTGCTCACATGGCTTGGAACACTATCTGTGCCTACGATTTCTTCCACTCCACTTTCAAGAATTCGCTTTTCAGCATCTCCTATTAGAAGCGGATGAACACAAGCAGCATACACCTTATCCGCGCCAAGTTCCCTCATAATTTTTGCTGCTAAAGCTATAGTGCCTCCAGTGCTGATTAAATCGTCGAAAATTATCACAGTTTTCCCATACACGTTAAGTGTTTTCTTTTTCATGGTTATTTGTCCTGTGTAAAGGTCTCTGTGTTTCTCTAAACAGCCACATTCATCGCCTAGAACGGTCTTTGCTTCTTCAGCAAGCCATAATGCACCGTCATCCGGCGCAAGCGCAAACGCTTTTTTAAAACCTTTCTGTTTGAAGTGTTCAGCTAATAGTGGAATTGCTGAGATTGTTTTGGCTGGAAACGGAAACTTTGCTAAAACCTTTGCTTGATGAACGTTAACTGTTATTAGTCTGTCAACTCCAGCTACCTTAAGCATACGTGCAACGGCTTCTATACTTATGGCTTCGCCTTGAAGGAACACCTTATCTTGACGTGCATAGGCTAGATAGGGCACCACTGCCGTTATTTTTTCTGCACCATGTCGCTTGGCTGCATCAGCAATTAATGCTAACTGTATAAGTCTGGTATCCTGCGGCGGACTTGTAGTTTGCACTATGGCTACTTCCTCATTTTGCACTGTGCCTTCGAGCCTTACGTAGGATTCCCCATCTGGATAAGTTTTAAAAACCAGCGGCACTGCTTCTACGCCTAAAAACTTCGCTACTTTTTCCCCTAACTGTTTGGAGGCTGGTCCCGGAATTATTTTCATACGTTTTCCCGCACTTAGATGTCACTTGTTTACATTTTAGATTTTCCAGATGCCTTATACTGTTCTATTAGTTCTTTTGCTCTGTCCATGCGGATTTTGCGTTCTTCAACCATCTTTTCAGCCACTAAATCCATTAACTCGTCTGTTGCGCCTGCTGCTACGGCTATGTTTCTTGCGTGAAGCGACATGTGACCGCGCTGTATTCCCTCGTGTGCTAAGGCTCTTAAAGCGCCCAAGTTTTGTGCTAAGCCCACAGCAGCTAAAACCTCTGCAAACTCGTTAGCCGTTTTTACGTCTAGGATTTTTATGGCTATTCTTGCTATTGGATGCGTCCGCACAGCTCCGCCTATGAGGCCTACTGCCATTGGTAGCTCAATTGAGCCAACTAGGTCGCCGTTTTCGTTTTTCTCCCATGTTGAAAGGGTTGTGTAGTGACCGTTTCTGGCTGCGTAGGCGTGGGCTCCTGCTTCGACTGCGCGGTGGTCGTTGCATGTTGCAATTATGACGGCTATTATGCCGTTTAAAATGCCCTTGTTATGCGTCGCCGCTCGATATGGATCTGCCGCTGCAAAAGCATATGCGTTTACAATGCCGTCCACGACTTCTTCTCCGCCAACAGCCTCTTTAGGCACGACACACCATGCCCTTGCCAGTCGTTTTGTGGCTAAATTGGAGATTATTCGCAAGTAGACTCGTCCGCCTGTTATCCGTTCTATCATTGGAGCCACAGCCTCAGCCATTGTGTTAACCGCATTAGCGCCCATGGCGTCGCGGCAGTCTACATGCAACTCTGTGATGAGCATTGGTCCTTGCGTTGTGTTGATTACTTTTGCATCTAGGTCTTTTGCTCCGCCACCAACAGAAACAAGAACTGGGTCTTGGTCATTTGCCTTCTTCAATATTTCTTCTTTTGCCTGTATGACTCGTGTTCTAGCCGCATATGGATCTTTTATGCCTACGGTTTGTATTTGTCCAATCATTATTGGTGGTGTGCTGTTTGTGTAGAAGCCTCCGCCCTTACGTATCATTTTCGCAGCGTTGCTAGCTGCAGCTACGACTGAAGGCTCTTCGATAGCCATAGGAATCAAACAATCACGTTTGTTTATGAGGAAGTTTACTGCTATTCCAAGCGGTATGGGAATGGCGCCGACGACGTTTTCTATCATGCGGTCAGCCAAGTCCAAGGGCAAAGAACCACTATTCTGCAGCAAAGTCGCTTCTTCATCCGATAAACCAGCAAACTCCCTAACGAATTGCAAGCGCTCTTTAGGGCTAAGCTTATAGAAGCCTGAAACCAAGGAGGACTTATTCATATGATTATTCACCACAAACTCTTACTATCAATCAATAAGGCATAAAAATGCTTCCAAAACTTGCGAATTTTACGTAATTATATAGAGAACATAAGTTGAAGTATTTGGCTTAAGAATTTTCAGGTACGTATGAATTTAAGATGTGCCCGTTGCATTTGTTGACGCGGTTATGGTTATGTAGTATACTTACAATAGGTATATCAAAATAAAACTTCTTCTGAGGAGCCTTCATTTGTTTCGCTTCTTTTTTGCATCTTCTTCTTGAGCCGCTTCGTTACGAAACTGCTTTTAAAAGGAATTGTCAATCCAGCAAAAGCGATTATGGAATAATTATTATTCGTGTTTACGTTGTTCTGGTCCGCAGTAAGTGTGATAGTTTGATTTTCTGACGAAACAAGTTGAGTAGTGTTTCCGATTACCAAGGAATAAGAAGCACAACCATACTGAGTAAACGTTAGCGTATTATTTGGTAAATTAAGTAACTGCACTTGACCGTTGTTTCCGGTTACGCCTGATGCTATCTTGTTGCCCTGCATGCTTGTTGAGTTATAAACAGTGACATTTGCACCAGCAAGGTAGGCGTTCTGAACGCCTTCTTGAACCAAAACAGTGACGTCATAGAGTTTGCATTGAACATTTATTGTTTTGTCAGAATCCATTGTGACTGAAAATGTACCGTTAACCCAAAAACCAAAATACCGCACTTTAATGTGAACAGTTCCGCTTACAAGAGTCCAGTTTGTCCAACCATTACTATCACTTGTTTTAACATCAGAATCTTTATAGACTAATGCACCACTAACAGCATCAGTTAAATCATAATCCATAACTCTCAGATTCAAATTATACCCTGGAGGAGTAAACTCGATTGTTACACCTCCTACTACATCACTTATCACAGTTAACCCATAAACACCGTCAGATATTGCAGATACAAGATAAGTATAGTTACCAACCACACTTTGAGTCAGATTGAGTTGCCAATAGTTTCCAGTAGCATTGTATGTAGCAAGAGTTCCATTTATTGATAATGTACTTGAACTTTGGTTAGTGTAACTTGCATTATCATAATCATATCTAGCTTTAAACCATATTATAACGTGTGTATTCACAGGAACAGATTGGTCAGACGCTAAAACTGGTTCCGTTAAGCATAAGAACGGAACAAAAAGCAAGAAAAACAAAATGCTACACAACATTTTTGAACGTTTGTTTCTTTTGTATCTTTTGAAAGATAATAATAACAATAGTGACAAGACAAACATTGGAAATGGAAGTATCGAAGGTGTATCAGAATACAAAGGTTCTGTTTTTAATGTTTGTCCAATAATAGGATCGTCTTTTTCGTATATTTCTATTCTATCCCAAATTATTGTTGCAGTATTAGAATTGATAATACCAACTGTTATACCGTATGTAGCTTCGTTTCCAGAAGTAAATGAATTTATCGTTATTGAAGTTACAGAAGCTTGTGTAGTCGAGTTTTCCCACCTTGAATTTCCAACAGACCAAGAGAACATGTAACTACTTAAGGTTAAAGAATCACCACTTCCTAAAGCATGACTATCATACTCTAAGCTTGCAGTAGCGTAAAATGTCCCTTGAGTACTGATGTCTATTCTGGTATCTATCGCTGACAAGGTATCAATTCGTATCCTATCTGTTATTACATCTGCACCTGCAACATCTTGCTTAACAGTCAAGCCGTATGTCGAATCAGTTATTGAAATGTAAGTTTCATCATAATTTGTTGAAGTTACAGAAGATGAACCTATAACTGTTTTATCCCACCAACTATTCACGGAATCCCAAACAAACCCTGTTATAGACCCTTTACTTGAATTGAAAGTAACATCATCAAAGTCGTATCTGATTTGATAACGCAACTCGAACGTTCCACCTACGTTGATACGAGTGTCATCAGCAGAAACGCTTACAAACTCAAGCCTATCCCATATTCCTGTAATGGTTTTGCTGTTAATATTCCCAGCGGTTATTCCGTATGTCGCTTCAGAACCACTAGCGAAAGCATTTATAGTGACTGAAGTTACAGTCGTCTTTGTTTCGGTTACTTCAAACCTATTATTATCAGCACTCCAAACAAAGGCATATCCCGACAATGTAAATGAGTCTCCACTTCCAAGTGGATGACTATCAAATTCAAGGCTGGCGGTTGCATAAAAAAAGATTTGAGTATTTATGTCAACTCTGGAATCAACTGCCGAAAGTGAGTCAATACGTATTCTATCCCAAACAACTGTAGTGCTTTGGCTGTTCTGGTCAACAGTTGTTATTCCATAAGTGGTTTCGGCTGAACACGCTACAGTGTTGTAAGCTACTGAGGTTACTGAAGCTGAAGTTCTTGTTATTCTGTAAACTCCACTTCCTATGTGCGATGCCGAATAACCATTAATTGTTATTGTGCCTGTTGTGCAAACAGTATTATCATAATCAAACCAAACTAATGCATCTATGTTCACGTTTGCGTTTATATCAGCTCTTGAATCTGAAACAGTATAAGATTGAACTTGGAGTCTATCCCAAATTACAGTAGTCGTTTGACTGTTTTGATTGACAGTGTTTAGCCCATATGTTGACTCTGAACCTGCCACCGTGTTGTATGTAATACTTGTAACGCTTACACTGGTACGCGTAATTCTATAAACACCTGAACCTATATGAGATGCTGAATAACCGTTGATTGTGATTGTGCCAGTTGTTATAGCAGTATTATCGTATTCATATCTCAAGGTTGCATCGATGTCCACATTGTCATTTATGTTAGCTCTGCTATCTGAAACCGTATATGAAAGCACTTTTATCCTATCTACAATTACAGCAGAAAATGAACCTGCACCTGACATATACGTGGCTTCAACTGTGTAGCTGTATGAATCTACTGTACTCTCTGCTGTAACATCGTTTATGGAAAATGCTCCCGAAACTAACGTTGTGTCCGTTGAGCCTTTCTGCACACCTGATAATTTAATAACTACAGCATAATTACCATCAGGCGGAACTATGCTCGTGCCATCGTAATACCAATATCCACTGAAAGTTAAGGAAGTTTGGCTTGGGTTACACCTGTAGTCGCTAACAACTAAGGATGCTGAAGTTAAGTGAGCCTCAACTCCAAAAATGTTTGTGTAATCGTCTTGGTCTGACATACTTACACTATCAATAACATAACATCTAACTGTAACTGTTTCTGCAGAATCTCCCCAATTCCAATTAATTGTAACTAGAAAATTGAAGGTTTTTTGGTTTCCATTTGTAGAGTGTGTGGAACCACCCGTGTTAAGCGTTACATAGTTTGAAGGGTCTGATTGTTCGCTGAAAGTCCAAGCATCACCTGAACCTCTTGTAGCCCTTAAAATCACGTTTTTACCCGTAGGGTCAAGCTGAATCTGAGCATAAGTTATATCTGTCACACCGTTGGCATCTGAGCATTTGTAAACAAATTTATAATCTTGTTTGGCACATAGAAGTGTTTTAGTGTCTTTATAACTCGCTCCTGTCAAGTCTAATGTCAGTTGGTCGTTTGTTGGGGGGTAAAGTGTGTATTCAACAACAATCCAATACTCGCTCACTTGTATAGTTTCGCCCGAAGCTAAAGAGGAGGCACGACTTCCTATTTCTAAAGCGTTAACTTCTGTCCATGTCCAACTTGCTACAGTATTCGGATTTGTTGTTCTTGCTTCGGAATAATCTGTGAAGGCAGTTGTAGAAATAGTTGCAGGTGAACTTTCATAGTCCGTGCTGTAGGTTCTCCAAAGTATGACTGCCTGTTCATCTCCACTTCCTGTTGCCTTAGCACAAATGTAAGTAGTAACCGAGTTTATTGTTCCCGTTTGAGATGTATCCGCAAGGTTCTCTGTTTCTTTCCTACTTGTTGTAGTACTACCAAAAGCAACCGAAAAGAACCTACGTCCTGAAGAAGTTGTTGTCCACGTAATAGTGAAGCCGTCGGAAATGAGGGATGTAGCATCAGCTTCAGCAGCTACAGTTGAAGGGTTAGTACAAACTTGAACACATTTAGTCGTAACAGTTCTTTTGTTGCTGTCAGTGTTGATAGTATCATCAGCACTTGTCCAGATTGAGCCTTCTTTAAGGGAACTTTCACCCATAGCTCCTATACAAACATGAGCCTCTGCACCCAAGGTTGCGTCTGCAGTAGTTTGTCCTGTCCCGAAGAACAATACGCCTACTGGTTGAAAACCAGTAGTTATTGATTGAGCTCCTATAGAGGCTGGGGATGTAAAAGTATTAACATTATACTGTCCGCCTTTAAGAACCATGACAAAGAAGAGCCATGCAGAGCTAGCATAATCTGTCCAACTTAATGTGAAACCATCAGCACCAAAAGAAACGAAGTCGGCTTTTGCGTTAATTGCAGGAGTAGCACCTACAGGAACATTACACATACTAACACACGTCGTTGTGTCTTGCCAATGCTTTGTGCGTGACGCAGTACTCGTGGCATCACGAGCAGCCCAGAAAATCGAGCCTCTGGCAGTTGAACTTTTAGCCGCACCCATCCAAGGACACATACCTGCCATTTGGCCTATTGTAGTTCTGCTGATGCCTGAGAAGAGAATTACATCGCCTTGAAATCCAACTCCAGTATAGCTTACGCTTCCAGTTGATCCTGTCTTCGCAGCGTATTGTCCAACAAACACATTAGTTAAGTCATCTCCTCCAAGTGCTACATAATGTATTATGAAAGCTTTGGAAGGAGCATCACTCCAACTAATGGTGAATTTGCCAGCATCAGCACCAGTTCCAAAAGAAACAAAGTCTGCTAACCCATCTTGTGTTGGTGCTCCACCACTAAAGATTAACACGGCGTCATCTGCGCTTCCACAACCAGTGTTAGTTGTCCCCACATTGTCGTCTGATGCCCAAGCAATACATTTTCTCTGGGTTGCCGAAGCTATGTAACTGAGAAAACCTGATTCGCCAGCTTCAAAACCTTCAGCCGTTTGCCAAGACCCATACAAAATCAGGGCTTTGATTACAACCCCACTACCAGTATCAACAATCTGGCTTCCTGTAACTGTGTTTGCAGCGAAAGTGCCTTGTTTATACACCCAAAGCGGAGATTGAATTCCTGTACCATCATTTTGGTCGCTTGTTGCCTGCCATCGGCTAGGAGAACCACCAAAGATACTCCATGTTTGATATGTGCCAGCAGCATTAGGTCTTAAAGTTAATGTATCTGGGCTTGCGAAAACTGGTTTCCATTGAATTATGGGATAAATTAAGATGAATAATGCAAGTGTCAAAATGGTTGCCCCTAACAAAACGATTTTGGAAATAACCACTACATACTTCATCCTAGTTTGTTTCAACTCTTATCACTGCCTTCCAAGAATGAAAAAAGGGGAAGGTTAATTATGGATTCTCAACCTTCATCTCAAACGTGAACACTGAACTGCCACTGGCTCCAGATGTTGCAGTGATTTCAATCCGTATTGCGTATTTACCGTCTGCCATTGGACTGGGACTGAACTGAACGAACCCTGTCGGAAGCGTCGGAACTGAAGTCCAGTACTGCGTGTAGATGGTTGTTGTCGAGTTGTAAACAGTTACATTGAGGCTGGCGATATTACCAGAATTTGTCAATGAATACCAACGCATAGATGTGACATGCGACGCTGTGTCCCAATTCCAAACACCGTGAGTAATGTTTTCATCTATCGTTTTGACGCTTGGAAAGATGTTGACAGCATAGTCAAAAGTATTTAACTTTGTAGTAGGAGCTGACCATGCAAAGAAACACACTTTGGGATTTGCAGCAACTGTTGCTGTGTTTGTCCATTGTAGCGTAACGTATGCGGTTGCGCTTACTGTCGCAATTAGCAATGATGTTATCAGCAACACTATCAGTTTGAGACTTTTCCTGAAACTTGTCTTCATTTTATTGTTTCACCTCCTTTTTTCTTTATCTTAATGTGCCCTAACGCTATTCCAGTGACGGCGCACGCTGCAGCTAGAGCTATCGCTAACGTCATGAAGGCAGTCCCTCCCCACGCTGGTTTAAATACGGTGTATAGGCTTGTGCTTGTTACGATTGTGCCTGCGCCTAGGGCTATGTACCACGATTTAGGCTTGAAGAAGATAGATGCGCCTAACCCTGTCATGAAGGTGCCTAAGGCAATTATGGCTATCAAGGCGTCTTCCCCGAACAATTGCGGAACCATTATTGGCGTGTTCACCGCAGCCTCAGCATAATTGAACAGAAATAAGATGGCCAAAGACAGGGCTGGAAGGGTCACTGTGAACATGAAAACTCTTGCGTAATTCAGCAGCTTCTTCACGATTCCAAGATATAGATTGATTGCAACTGTGTTTGCCAAAGCCACGATAAGGTAGAGAAAACAGTACCAGAATCGCGTGTACTCCCCAAATACGATTAGGAAATCTTTGCTGATCATGAGGTGTCCGAACCCTGCGAGAGCTGCTATCTGATAGACGTATGGAACCGCCTTAGGAAATCGCTCTTCCAGTAAACAAGTTAGCAGACTGAGCATTAGAAACAAGTCGATGCCAAACAGCGCAAAGAACTCGGGCAACAGCTCAGATGCCAACTTTTCCAACTCCTCACGTAGACTTATAGACAGTAGGTTCCTCTATCTTGCGCGCGTCCCTTCCCTTGAGCTCTATCCAGCTAATTACGCGGTCCTTGACGATGAAAGTCCCTTTCCTTGTCATTGCTTTCTGTAAAAGTAGAATCATTGAATCATCAGCGTAGCGATATACGACTTCGCTACTTTCCAAGCGAACTTCACGTTTATCAGTATCAATATCCCTTACGTATGTGTTGGAAATTCTCTCTACTTTCACTCTACTTTCACTCTACCTACGCGTTCTCTCTATCTTGAGCGCGCGCACATATATCACTAATCTTAACATATCCGACACAGAACTTTCTGAATTATCGTATTTAACTTGTATGAATCCCGAATCCAAATCCGAATTCTACAGTAAAATATTTTAGAAGTGGAAGCAGAAGATGAATCTTCTGTCGTACCAAACGATACACCTGAGAAATCCAGAAATTCACTAGCTCATATTCATTTTAATAGCGAAAATTATCTTTTTGGAAGTGCCACGGCAGAAATTCCGAAATGCTTTCGAATCTCCCTAGCTAACGTCTCTGCATAACCGACGCGAAAATTATCTGTAATCACAAACTTAGGCTTTGAACGTCTAACATACTCCATTAACCCGTCAAAATCCGAATGATCGCTTAAAGCTATAACATACTCCTTATCAGCAATTTCACGACATGGAGAATCAAACTCCCAACCGCTCACATAAACACGAAAACCACATTGACCAACTTTACTTCTCGAACCCATATGATAAAAGGCTATGCAAGGCAAATTTTTTTCCAACAGCTCCTTAGCTTCCCTTTCTTCAGAAAGCATTAAGCGTCCAAGGCGCATACCGTGCTGTTCGCAAACCCTTGAAACGTGGAAAACCCTTTCAGGGGCAACAAAGGGAGCTTTAACGCCAGTTTCGTGCAGAATTTGCATAACTTCTTGAAGTTTGCCATGGTAACCAAAAACGTACACCGTGCCATGCTTCAATCCTTTTTCCACTATGGAAACAAGCAAATCCTTAACGTCCTTCTTAAAAGAGCGTTTACACGCTGGGCTTCCATAGGTGGCTTCCATAACAAGCAAATCAGTATCCAAAATCGGAGTCCCATCAACCCTAAAATCTCCTGTATAAGCAATCCTTGTTCCCTCCGCGTCCTCAACAAGTACTTGAGCCGCGCCTAAAATGTGATCAGCATGGAAAAAAGTTATGCGCTCCTCCTCGTATTGAAGAGTTTTACCATAATCAAGCGTCTCCACGAAGCCACCCATCAGAAAAAGTGGGCTCCTCATAACATCAATTAAATCTTTTGTGGGTTTGGTCATCAAGACTTTTTCGCATGTTCTTAGGCTTTGTTGCAAACCTATCATGTGGTCAGCATGAGCATGTGTAACAACCCTTAATGGTTTAGATTCTTCAAAAGCATCGCAAGCAACATTCTTTCCAAGCAGAACAGCTCCTCTATGGGTCAGTGTAGCTTTTACAGACAAAATCAGCACCAATTACGAAGTTTTTGGAGTAAGCCAGTCGATAAGCTCCCTTGGATTTTCACTTTCTATTTTAACCTTTATTGGTCCTAATGGCGATTCTGCCATTTCCTTAGAAAAGGAGACATGCCCCGCAAATGCAACCTGCTTGTTCAAGCAGAAGTTTATGGTTTTTCCGTCAATTCCTTTGAAAAGGGCTTTTCGGGCAGCGTCACGAATGCGTTCTCTACGCAATAAATTGTAAAGTTTGGTAAGTGCTTCAAGCCCTTTGGCTTCAGCAACTAGGAGTTTGCCCTTGTGTAAAGGTTTTATCTGTATGGTTATGCTACCGAAAATGTTTTCAAAAGCCTGTTTCACTTTGTCTTCGGATTCTGTTGGGTTAATTTCAACTTCCACGTAAACACTTACTTCATCCATTTTTCTTCAACTTTCCTCAGAACTTTCTTAATTTTTTCCTTTACAACCTCCCGTTCTTCCTCATTTACTATTAAATATTCAGCCATAGCTATAGCATTACCTAATCCTACGCTTAACT
>Ga0315282_10013769_pt1 | contig 12138 bp, 10 predicted proteins | sample YL17G07_20_MG_FD_203693 | JGI IMG/M metagenome (GOLD analysis project Ga0315282, IMG submission 203693) | Sediment microbial communities from Yellowstone Lake, YNP, Wyoming, USA - YL17G07_20 | ecosystem: Environmental > Aquatic > Freshwater > Lake > Sediment | place: USA: Wyoming | collected... | reverse complement strand
GGCGAGCTCCTGCTCGCCCCCATGGCCGGCGTGACTACCGCCCCCTTCCGCCTGATCTGCCGGGAGCTGGGCGCGGCCTTCTCCTGGACCGAGCTGATCAGCGCTGACGGTCTGGTGCGCGGCCGAGGCGAAAGCCGGCTTAAAACCTTCCGCCTGCTTCAGAGCTTGCCCGGCGAGCGGCCCTTCGGCATCCAGATCTTCGGCGCTGATCCCGCCATCCTGGCCGAGGCGGCCCGGATCGTTTCCGCCCTCGACGCCGACCTGGTGGACCTCAACTTCGGCTGCCCGGACCGCAAGGTCATCGCCCGAGGCGCCGGCGCGGCGCTGATGCGCGACCTGCGCCAGGCCGAGGCCATCTTTCGCGCCGTGCGGAAAGCCACGCCTCTGCCCCTCACGGTAAAGATGCGCTCGGGCTGGGACCACGACTCGATCGTCGCGCCCGAGTTGGCCCGGGCCGCGGAGGCGGCGGGGCTGGACGCGGTGACGGTGCACGCTCGGACCGGCCGGCAGGGCTTTCGCGGAGCCGCGGACTGGCAAGTGATCCGGCAGGTGAAGGAGGCGGTCAAGATCCCGGTCATCGGCAACGGCGACGTGACTGGCGCGGAAGACGTCCGGCGGATGCGGGAGGAAACCGGCTGCGCCGCGGTCATGATCGGCCGCGCCACCCGGGGCAATCCCTGGATCTTCCGAATTCTCCAGGGCGGGCCGGAGCCGACCATCGCCGAGCGGCGCGAAACCGCGCTCCGTCATCTGCAGATGATGGAACAACTCTGGGGCCCGGAGCAGGCGGTGCGTGAGATGCGCCTGCACCTGGCCTGGTACAGCAAGGGCCTCCCCGCCGCCACCGCCATCCGCCGTGGACTCAACTCGATCAAAGACGTCGCCGCGCTGCGGGAGACCATCGAGCAGGGATTCCGGGCCGATCCTGTTGAGGTTCGGAAAAAGAATGGAGTTTTGATACAATAGCGCCTGTGGCAATCCTAACCAAGGACAAAGATTTGGAGCGGAGGTATAGAAATGCCGCCGACCGAACTGCACGTGGTCACCGGGGCCTTCAGTTATCTGGGGAAGTACATCACGGAGCTTCTGCTGGAGAAGGACGTCCGGGTCCGCACCCTGACCGGCCACCCGGACCGGCCCCACCCTTTCGGCGACCGGGTGGAGGCGGTCCCTTTCCACTTTGACGATCCCGCCGCCCTGGCCGCGGACCTGCAGGGCGCTGCCACCGTGTATAACACTTACTGGATCCGCTTCCCCCGCGGCGAGCTCAGCTACGACCGGGCGGTGGCCAACACCCGGGCTTTGATCCAGGCGGCGCGGCAGGCCGGGGTCAGGCGCTTTATCCACATCAGCATAACCAACCCCTCCGCGGACTCGCCCTTCCCCTACTTCCGGGGCAAGGCCGTCCTGGAGCGGAGCCTGAAGGAATCCGGCCTTTCCTACGCCATCCTGCGGCCCACGGTCCTGTTCGGCCAGGAAGATATCCTGATCAACAACATCGCCTGGCTGCTCCGCACGTTTCCGGTCTTCGGCGTCCCGGGCACGGGCGATTATCTGATCGAGCCGGTCTATGTCGGCGACGTGGCGGCGCGGGCAGTCGAGCTGGCCCAAAAGGGCGAGAATATGGTGGTGGAAACGGCCGGCTCGCAGGTCTATAGCTTCGAGAACCTGGTCCGCATCATCCGCCGCGAGGTCAGAAGCCGCGCCCGGATCGTGCACCTTCCGCCCCGGCTCGCGCTGGGGTTCTCCCGGATGCTCGAGCTGGTGATCCGCGACGTGCTCATCACGCCCGACGAAATCCAGGGGCTGATGGCCGGGCTCCTGGCTACCAGGAGCAAATCCAACTGCCCCACCCCCTTCAGCCACTGGCTGCGCGAGCACAGCCGCGAGCTCGGAACCCGCTACGCCTCCGAGTTGGCGCGGCATTACCGGTAAGCCGGTTATGCAATTTTAGATTTTCCCCCGCTCGATCATCTCCACCGCGGCGCGGGAGATGAGTTTGACCGCCTCGATCATGGCGCCGAAGCGCGAGTCCTGGGTCAGGCCCTTGGCAAAGCGGTAGTAGATCTGCTGGATGATCACCGCGATCTTGAAGAGGGCAAAGACCACGTAATAGTGGATGTGGGTAATGTCCCGGCCGGTGATCTCGGCATAGCGCTCGGCCAGCCGGCGCCGGTTGTAGCTGCCTTCCGCGGCGGTGGGCCCGAAGGCGCTGGCTTTGAGCTCGGTGGGATCGTCTTTTTCCACCCAATAGCCGAGCGCCACGCCCAGGTCGGCCAGGGGGTCGCCGATGGTGGCCATCTCCCAGTCGAGCACGCCGATGATCCGGGTGAGGTCGTTCGGGTCCAGGATCAGGTTGTCGTACTTGTAGTCGTTATGGACCATGGTCGCCGGGGGCGAGACCGGAAGTTTTTCCTTGAGCCAGGCGATGATCCGGTCCATCTGGGGAATGTCGTCGGTCTGCGAGCCTACGTAGCGCTCGGCCCAGCCGTTGACCTGGCGCGAGAGATATCCCTCGGGCTTGCCCATCTGGTCCAGGCCGGCCTTTTTGTAGTCCAGGCCGTGGATCGCGGCCAGGTTCTTGATGAACGACTCGCAGAGCGCGGTCGCGATCTTCGGCGAGAAGTCCACCCCGGCCGGCATCTCCTTGCGCAGGATCACGCCCTGGATCCGCTCCATCAGGTAGAACTTGGCCCCGATCACCGACTCGTCCTCGCAAAAGGCCAGCGGCCTGGGCACCAGCGGATAGATGGGATGGAGCGCGGTGAAGATGCGGAACTCCCGGTTCATGTCGTGCGCGGTTTTGACCTTGCTGCCGAAGGGCGGCCGGCGCAGCACCATTTCCCGGTTCCCGACCTTGAGCAGGTAGGTCAGGTTGGAATGGCCGGAGGGGAACTGGGCGATGCTCAGATCGCCCTGAAGCTCCGGCAACGCCTGCCGCAAATACTGTCTGACCTTGGCCAGGTCGAGTTCCTCGCCGGGCCGGACCGGCGCGGTTTGATCAATCAACCCGTTCATCCTTCTTACTCCCTGGGTTAGGCGTTGAGAGCACTCAGCACAAAATTTACCACAAACTCCGCGTACTCTTCCACCCTCACCTCGGCCTGGCCGTACTTCCAGCGCTTCAGGTACCAATCCTGGAGCATGGCCTTGATCACCGCCGCGGCGAGATCTACCTGCTTGACCTGAAACGCGCGCCGGCGCTTGCCCTGCCGCAGAATCGCAGTAAAGATCGCCTCGGTCAGGCGCTCGTTCTCCATCGCGGCCCGCCGCTCGCGCGGCGGCAGGTTCCGGGCCTCCATGTAGGAAAAATAAAACCACGGCCGCAAAGCTTCGGACAGATACAGGTGCGCCCGGATCGCCGCGGCCAGGCGCTCGGCCGGCTGCTCGTAGCGGTCCGCCTCGCCCGCCACCACCTCGCGGGCGAACCGCGCGCCGTAGCGGAAAATGTGCCCGCGCAATTCGTCCTTGGAGCCGAAGTAGGAATAGAGCGCGCCCATGGAGAGGCCGGAAGCCTTGGACAGCTCGCGCAGGCTCATGGCGTGGAACCCGCTCCGCTGCGCCAGGCTGAGCGCCGCGGCGAAGATCTTCTCCAGGTTCTTGACCGCGACCGCTTCCTTCTTCACTTTGATCGAGGCGCGGTTCTCCTGATAGACCTCGGCAAAGAGCCGCGCCATCCGCGGCCGCAGGCGCCGCTCGAACTCAGCCAGGGCCGATTCTAAAACTTCACTCCTCACGACACGGCTGCCTGATACTGGCGGAGGATGCGCTTGGCCACCACCACCTTGTGCACCTCGTCGGCCCCGTCGTAAATGCGGGCCCCGCGCTCCATCCGATAAAAGAAGGAAAGGATGGTGTCGTCGGAAACGCCCAGCCCGCCGTGCACCTGGATGGCCTTGTCAATCACTTCCAGCATGGTGTTGGCCACGAAAAATTTGATCAGCGAAATTTCCTCCCGGGCCGCGTAAGTGCCCTGGGTGTCAATTTTCCAGGCCGCGTGCAGCACCATCAGCCGGGAGGCGTGGATCTTGGCCCGGCACTCCGCGATCCAGCCCTGGATAATCTGCTTGGTGGCCAGCGTCTTCCCCTCGGTCACCTCGCGCTTGGCCGCGTAGGCGCACATCATCTCGAAGCTGCGCTCCGCGATCCCGATATAGCGCATGCAATGGTGAATACGGCCCGGGCCCAGCCGCTCCTGGGCGATGACAAAGCCCTGGCCCTCCGGCCCGAGCAGGTTGCTCCGCGGCACCCGGCAGTTCTGATACATGACCTCGCCGTGGGTGCCGTAATCGTCCCCGGCGTGGCCCATCACCGAGATGTTGCGCATCAGCTTGAAACCGGGGGCATCGGTGGGCACGATAATCATGCTCGCGCGCTGGTAAGGCGAGGAATTTTCCGGATTGGTATTCGCCATCACAATCGCGAACTTCGCCCCGTCCGCCGCGCTGGTGAACCACTTGTGGCCGTTGATCACGTAGTCGTTGCCGTCCTTCTTCGCGCTCGTGGCCATCACCGTGGGGTTCGAGCCAGCGAACTCCGGCTCGGTCATCGAGAAGCAGGAGCGGATCTGCCCCTTGATCAAGGGCCACATGTACTTCTCCCGCTGCTCCTCAGTGGCATACTTGGCCAGGATCTCGATGTTGCCCGCGTCCGGGGCCTGGCTGCCGAAAATGTAAGGCCCGATCGGCGAGCGGCCGATCTCCTCGCAGCAGATCGCGTAGCCCATGAAGCCGATCCCCACCCCGCCCAGTTCCTTGGGCAACTGCGGCGCCCATAGCTCCATCTGCCGCACCTTGTTCCGCGCCTCTTCCAGCTTGCCCTTCATGTCAGCGAAACGGTGGAAAAGGAAATGCGGCTCCAGCGGATACACCTCCTTGGCCATAAACTCCCGGATCATGCCCAAAATCGCCTGCGTCTTCTCATCAATTCCAAATTCCATCTCAGTGCCTCCTTGAGTGGTGCGGGTGCCCCCACCCGCAAACCGATTGAAAAACGACGCCGTGCCTTATGACCTTCGGGGCGCGGGTGACCTCACCCGCGCAATATTTAACTCTACCGATAACTGATCAACTCCGCCCGCTCCAGATGCGGCGTGACGTTGAAACTCATCAGCGAAAATTTGTCCCCGCTGTAGCGGAACTCGCTCACCGAGCTGTTCGCAATCACCCAGCCCAGCTCCAGCGCCACCTGGTCCGAGGCGCCGAGCGCCCGCTGCATGGCCGCGGACACCGGCCCGCCCGAAGTAAAGACCGCCACGGTCTTGCCCGCGCCTTGCTCGGCCATCAGTTGGTCCAGGCCGCGATTGACCCGGCCGGTAAAATCCCGCCACGACTCCATGCCCGCCACCGTGATCTTGCCTTCCACCCACAGGTTCATCACCCGGCTGAACACGCGCTGGAAGTTCTTCTTGCTCCCCACCAGGTCGGGCTTGCCGGCCGGCGCGATTTCCTTCATCAGCGCGGCGATCTCCGGGTGCTGGGCCAGGACCCGGGGGACCGAGCCGGTCAGGATGGCTGAGGAATCGTATTCGTTGAAGCCGGGGACGGTGACCAATTCGGGGAAAGGCCGGCCGGAGGCTCGATAAACTTCGGCCGCCGCCTCGGCGCTCCGCCGCTGGCGCTCGAGCGTGCCGACATAGACCGCGTCCAGCGTGACATTCCAGCGGAGCCAGTATTCGCCGAGCAGCCGGGACTGGCGCTCGCCCAGATCCGAAAGCCGGTCATAGTTGGTCTGACCGAAAGAAGCCTGGCCGTGGCGAACCAAATAGAGGGTGCTCATGGCCCGCATTCTAGCGAGGCGGCCAGGCCCTGTCAAGAAAAAAACGAGCGAGCGCTCGCTTTTTCTCCAGGCCCGACTATGCTAGGATAAAGAGGGTCAAGTGGCAGGAATTCATTGCTCATGAAGATTCTAGTGTGCGTCAAATCCGTTCCGGACCCGACGACAACTTTTCTGATCAATGCCGCCGGCGCCGGCTATGAAGAAAGCGGCGTCGTCTTCGGCGTCAACGAGTATGACTGGTATGCGATGGAGGAAGCGGTCCGGATTAAGGAGCGGGTCAAGGAGACAGAGATTACTGCCCTGATAGTAGGCCCTCTGCGCGCCGAAGCCGCGCTCCGCAAAGCCATGACCCTGGGCGCGGACCGCGGCCTTCGGATTGACGACACCGACCAGCCGGCGAGCGATGCTCTCGCGGTCGCCTCCCTGATCGCGGCCTGGGCCGGCGACCGGAATTTTGATTTGATCTTGGCCGGCGTCATGTCCCAGGACTTGCAGCGCGGCCAGACCGGCCCCATGCTGGCCCAGCTCCTGGGGCTGCCTTGCGCGACCATGGTGGTGGCCGTGAAGTGGGCCGAGGACCGCCGGTCGCTCATCTGCGAGCGCGAGCTGGAAGGCGGCCTCCGCGAGCGAATCGCTTTGCCCCTCCCCGCGCTCCTCACGGTCCAGTCCGGCCTCAACACTCCCCGCTACGCCAGCCTCACCAACGTGCTGCGCGTCAAACAGCTCTCGATTCCTTCTATTCCAGCTTCCTCGCTCGGTCCGGTCAAAAAATGCGAGGACTTGCTCCGAGCCTTCCTGCCCGAACAGAGTGCGGCCTGCGAATTTTTGGAAGGTGATCTCGACCGGATCGCGGAGAAATTGGTCGCCAAAGTGCGCCAGCGGGTGCCGGTATGGTAGGCGGGTCCGGAGGCGAGATCCTGGTCGTGGCCGAGCATCACGCGGGCCAGGTGAAGCCGGTCTCGCTCGAGCTCGCCGCGTTCGGTCGCGCGCTCGCACAGGCCACGGGCAAAACCGCGACCGGCGTCATCCTCGCTTATCCCGCCCGGCCGTTGGCTGAATCATTCGCTCAGGCTAGCGGGCTTCCGGTGCTTGCGCTCGAAAACGAAAATCTATCTTGCTACAACGCCGAGGCCCACTTGCAAGCGCTGGCCGGGTTGGCCCGGGAACGCAAGCCAGCCCTGATCCTGATCGCGCACACCGCGACCGGCTGGGACTTTGCTCCCCGCCTGGCCGCGGCCTTGGGCGCGTCTTGCTGCACTGGTATCACCGGTTTCAAAATCGGCGACCCGATCAGATTTCTTCGAGGGATTTGCGGCGGCAAGATCATGACCGAGGTGGCGCCGATTGCGGACACGGTGGCGGTAGTTACAATGATGCCGGGCGCGGCGAAGCCAAAGGCGCCGGCGGGCGCAGGCTCCGTGGAAATCATCCATGCAGAAGTAAATACGGCCGGCACGCGGACCCTGGGCTATCAGGAAGCGCCTCCGCGCTCGCTCGATCTGGCCAAGGCCGAGGTGATCGTGGCCGCGGGCCGGGGCATCGGCGGCCCGGAGCACTTGGGCCTCATTCGGGAACTGGCGGCATGTTTCGATCGCGGCGCGGTCGGGGCTTCGCGTCCGGTCTGTGATGCCGGCTGGCTGCCGCTCGAGCACCAGGTGGGCATGACCGGCCAGACCGTAGCGCCCAGGCTCTACCTGGCCTGCGGCATCTCCGGCGCCATCCAGCACTGCATGGGCATGAGCCGCGCCGAGCTGATCGTGGCGATCAATACCGATCCCGGCGCCGCCATCTTCAATGTCGCGCACCTCGGCATCGTCCAGGACCTCCACCGGTTCCTGCCGGCCTTGATCGCCAAGCTCCGAGAACGAAAGCAAAAGAAATTGTGAATGGTCAGGCTCTGACCCCTTGAGGAAGTTAAAGGCGGCCGAGTTGCTCGACGTAGCCTTCGCCTTCGATTTTCCCTTCCAGGGGACCCTTGCCCTCGCCCTGGTAATCAAAAGCGTATAAGAAGCCGTCGCCCAGCACCGGCCGGGGCTCGGTCCGGCGCCGGGCCTCGTAGCGGAACTCGGCGTTCGGGCCTTGCTGGAGCCCGATCCACCTGCGCGGCACGCGGCAGGCGCGACCCGCGTAATTGGCAAAAGTGTCCCATTCCAGGACTTGACAGTGGTAGCGGTCCAGGAAGCAGGAATGATCGCGGTCCGGCCGGTGCAGGCCCACGCACTTGATTTCCAGGCCGGGCGGGGCCTCGGTCCAGAGCGAAATGGCAAAGCCGCCGGCCGGCAGCCGAAGCACCTCGTAGCGGAACAAGCGGAGGGGCAGCCGCAGCGGCAAGAGGTTCCGGCCCCAGCCGTGGTCGTGGAGCGCAGGGAGTTCCAAACGACCCCGCTCTTCTCCCCATTTCCATTCAATTTTACAATCGCCGAAGCTGGTGTAGTGACAATACGCGCCGGGGAGATAAGCCCACCAATGGAATTCGGGCCAAGACTCGAATTGCATGGCAAGTTCCAGGCTGATTTCGGGCTGCTGATACAGAATAGTATAGCTCGGCCAGGCGCCGGTAAAGCGCAACCGCTCTCCCAGTTGGAACTTCACGGCATCGGGTTGGTAGCTCAATTCTTTCGAGACCGAGTGGTATTGCTTGTAAGCGGCCAAACGGCTCCGGCCTTCCAGGCAGAACTGGAGGTCAAAGGCATCCGAGGGGTCGGCGCCTTTCCAGAGCTCAACCCGGTCGAAAGGCACGCCGGTCATGCCCAGCAGGGTATTGAGGTTGAGGAAGCGAAACGGCGAGTCGGGCGGAAAGACCGCGATCAGGGTGCGCAGGTCCCAGGGAAATTGGGGGAACCGGGTGCTCTCTTCCGCCGGGGCGGGAACGTGGTGCGGCGCGCGGGCGGAACGGTCGAGCCGCCGGACCGCGGGGACCAAGACCCGCCGGAGCCAGGCGCCAGCCATCCCTTTACCCCAGCGCGATTCCGCCCTGCTCGAACAGCAGCTTGGGATTTTCCCAGACCTGGCTCATGTCAATCATGGTCGGCGAGGAGCAGGAGGAGCACATCTCGGCGTCCTTGCGCAACTGCTTGAAGCGCGGCAGCTCCATGATTTCCTTCAGCGGCATCTCCCGGATGCTGGCGAGGTTATGGTCCAGATCCAAGCAGTATTCGACGTAGCCCCGGCCGTCCACGCCCATGCACATTTTGGGAAAATGGCACTTGTAGCCGGGCTTGCCGTCGGAGAAATATTTGAAATACAGTTCTGAATTCAAGATCGGCGCGCCCTCCCGCTTGCGCTGGAGCAGGTATTCGCAGACGCCGCGCAGCTCGGCCAGAGGCAGGCCCCGGTTGGTCTCGCTGAAATGAGCGCCTTCGGCCCCGTGGCGGAAGTCGGTGATCACGTCAAAAGAGATCTGCACGTCCAGGTCTTTGGCCAACTGGATCATGTCGTCAATCTCCTCGGCGATCCCTTTTTGCACGCAACTGTTGAACTGGACCGAAAGCTCGGGGTATTTCTGCCTGACCTGCTTCACGCCCCGGGTCAGGCGATCGAACAGCCCGGGCAAGCCGCGGATCTGGTCATGCCGCTCGGCCCGGGCCGAGTCCAGGCTGAGCATGAGCATGGCGATGTGCGGCAGCACCTCGTCCATGCGCGCTTCCAGGAACCACCCGGTGGTAAAGAGCAGGATCGGCATCTCCGCCTCTTCCTTGATGAACTGGACCAACTCGCCCAGGTCCTTGCGCAAAAAGGGCTCGCCGCCGGAGATGGCGGCGGCGACAAAGCCTTCGGCCTTGGCCTCCCGGTAAAAGCGCTTGATCTCCCCGGTCGGCACGTCCTCCCAGTCGTTGTGCTTCCACAGGCAGCTCGCGCACTCGCACATGCAGTGGTTGGTGATAAAGTGGCTGAGCACAAACGGCCGGCCGTCGTTCTTGGCCTTGGCCTCGATCGCCCGCTTGGCCACCTTGCCGAGGTGCTGTGACATGGCGGAACTTAATTTCCTCATCGCCCACTCCTTTCTCGCCGGCACCGAATTCAGGGCCTGGCGCGTTGATTCGCGCGGCGATCCACATAATCTTATCCTATGCCTTTTCTGGGCAGGGTCAAGGGAATTCCCCTCATTCCCCGTCAAGGCGACCGACCCGTTGTGACAGCCGGACGGATAGAAAAATGACGCCGCTCTCAGGCGTTGTACTTGCCGACGATGGCGATGCTGCACACGTTCATAAAGGGGAACCCGCCCAGGTTATGGGTAAGCCCGAACCTGGGGTCCTTGAGCTGGCGCTTATCGGCCCGGCCATGCAGTTGTAAATACATCTCGTAGAGCATGCGGATGCCCGAGGCCCCGATCGGGTGGCCGAAGCACTTGAGCCCGCCGTCCACCTGGCAGGGGACCCCGCCGCCGTCAATGTTGAAGAAGCCGTCCATCACGTCCTTGACCGCGCCGCCGCGGGGGGAGATGTGGAGGTCTTCCATGGTCACCAGCTCGGTGATGGAGAAGCAATCGTGCACCTCCATCATGCTGATCTCTTTTCTGGGGTCCTTGATCCCGGCTTCCTCGTAGGCCCTGGTGCTCGCCTTGCTGGTGGTCACAAAGTGATCGCCGTCCCAGTTGTTGAACTGGAGTTCCTCGCCGTTGCTGAGCGAAAGCTGGAGCGCCTTGACCGAGACCAAGTCCTTCTTGCCCATCTGCTTGGCCAGCTCGGGGGTGGTGACGATGGCGCAGGCGGCGCCGTCGCTGACGCCGCAGCAGTCAAAGAGCCCGAGGGGATGGGCGATGATGGGCGCGGCCAGGACCTGCTCGACGGTCACGGCCTTGCGCAGGTGGGCCTTGGGGTTGAGCGCGCCGTGGCGGTGGCTCTTGGCCGAGACGTGGGCCAGGGCCAGCTTCAAGTCCTGGTCCGACACCTTATACTTGGCCGCATAAGCGGAAGCCAACTGGGCGAAGGCGCCGGGCGCGGTCAGGTTGGGAAACCACATCGAGTTGAGCAAGCCGCCGCCGAGGTTGGGCAGCCCGCCGTAGCCGGTGTCCTTCAGTTTTTCCACGCCCATGGCCAGGCAGATGTCATAAGCGCCCGAGGCCACGGCATAGCAGGCACCCCGGAAGGACTCGGTGCCGCTGGCGCAAAAGTTTTCGACCCGGGTCACCGCGATGTTATTAAGCCGGAGCGCCATGGGCATCGCCAGCGCGCTCTTGCCCACGTTGACCTCTTCGATGCAGTTGCCCAGCCAGGCCGCCTGGATCTGTTCCGGCTCGATCCCGGCGTCCTGGATGCACTCCTCGAACGCCTCGACCATCAACTCTTCCGCGCCCGCGTCCCAGCGCTCGCCGAACCGGGTGCAGCCCATGCCGATGATCGCCACTTTATCTCGAATTCCCGTCGCCATTTCATTTCCTCCTGAGTGGTGCGGATGCCCTCATCCGCAGGTCCCGCGACCGAAGAGCGGTCGCGGCTACATTTTCTCTTTCGGGGCGCGTCAGACCTCAGACGGGCAACGCGGGTGCCCCCACCCGCAAACCGCTTGTCTTATCTCTGCGGAACCGCCTTCCAGAAGTAGCCGGTAAAGCCGCGCTTCTCGTCATAGGCGCGCCGGCGGAAGGACATGCTTACCGGCAGGCCCACTTTGATGTCCTTGAGCTCGCAGTCGGTGAAGTCCGCCATCATGCGGCCGCCCTCATGGTACTGGATCAGGCCGTAAACCGCGGGCGGGTCCACCGAGACCGCGAGCAGGTCGCCGGTAAAAGTCTTGACCACCGCGGGGGTGTCGGCGAACTCGCAGTCTTCCTGGCTGTGGTGCGCGTGGCAGTCGGGGTTGACGCAGATCTCGGTCTTGGGAAACTGCCGGGTGCCGCACTTCTGGCAGCGGCCGCCGACCAGGCCCAGGATCATCTTGCGCTTGCGCCAGAGCACGGTGAGCGCGTTCACCCGCTCGGCCTCGGCCCGGATGCCCATCTCGGTGTTGATCAGGTCGCGGAACTTGAGGAACTTGGAATAATTGTCAACTACTTTACGATTGGCGAGCGAGCCCTTGATGCCCCTCCGCGCCGGCAGCTTGGCGATGGCGTCGGTCACCTCGAAGAGGAGCGCGTCGCAGCCCTGGCCGAAGCTGGCGAGCACGATCTTGTCGCCGGGCTTGGCGCCTTCCAGGGCCCCGATGAACTGGACCAGGGGATGAGCCACCCCGGTTTCGCCCAACACCTCGTGGAGGTTGTCCACCAACTGCTCGGGCTTGGCCCCCAGCTTTTTGCCGATGTCGGCGTGCTCGCGCTTGAAGTAGCAGGGATAAGCGAGCTTGGCCACCTGGCCGATGGCGACGCCGGTCTTATCGAGCAGGCCCTTGATCGCGGCGGGCAAAATCTGGGAGTAGCCCAGG
>Ga0315282_10013768_pt1 | contig 12139 bp, 9 predicted proteins | sample YL17G07_20_MG_FD_203693 | JGI IMG/M metagenome (GOLD analysis project Ga0315282, IMG submission 203693) | Sediment microbial communities from Yellowstone Lake, YNP, Wyoming, USA - YL17G07_20 | ecosystem: Environmental > Aquatic > Freshwater > Lake > Sediment | place: USA: Wyoming | collected... | reverse complement strand
TGCGAACCCCCGTCAACACCTTGGAAAAAGCGCGGTTCGCCTGTTGGCCGGCGAGGATTTCAAGGCACTGAACCAGTGGAAGACCGGCATCAATCATGACCGAGAACTGACGGGTGAAAATCGCCAGTTCTTTGGCGCTTACCCTCCCCCGCACGACCGGTTTGGCGACGGGCCTGGCGCGTTTCGCCACGATGCGCGCCGGGGTGATCTGCTCGCGGCGAAGCGTCGCGTCGAGGGCTTCACGGCTCGGCGCCGCTCTCACCCCGCTGACCTGCATACCTGTGCGCAATGTGCCTCGATATTCAAATTGTGGCATCAGTCCACCTCACTGCTTCCTGCCCTGCCCGCATGCTCGGGGACCGGGGCAGCGATTCTCAGCCGTCCAGCAAGGGCCCTCGCGACTACCTGCGCATGGAACCATGCAAGGCCGGCAGTTGCTGCCCGGCTGGGGTTATGGCGCTGCCACGGTCGATCATATCCTGGAGTTCGTCGACATTGCTCGAACGCGAAAAGGCGGTCTCCAGGGTAATCAGCCTTTGCGAGTAGAGAGAATAAAGAGCCTGATTGAAAGTCTGCATACCGAACTTTTCTTGTCCTAACTGCATGGCGGAATAAATCTGGTGAATCTTGTCTTCGCGAATGAGGTTGCGGATGGCGGGGTTCGGAATCAGAATCTCTGCGGCCATGATTCGCCCCCTCCCGTCCGCCCTGGGCAGAAGTGACTGGCACAAAATGCCTTCCAGCACCATCGAGAGCTGAGCGCGAACCTGTGACTGCTGGTGCGAAGGGAAGACATCGATAATGCGATTAATGGTGGAAGGAGCGGAGTTGGTGTGCAAGGTGGCGAAGGTAAGATGGCCCGTCTCGGCTATCCGCAGCGCTGACTCGATAGTTTCCAGATCACGCATTTCGCCGATCAGCACAATGTCAGGGTCTTCGCGGAGCGCGGCGCGCAGCGCGTTACCGAAGGAGTGGGTGTCCGAGTGAAGCTCTCGCTGATTTACCATACACTTCTTGTGGGTGTGGATAAACTCGATCGGATCTTCGATGGTGATGATGTGCTCGTAACGTGACTGATTGATGAGGTCGAGCATGGTCGCCAGGGTGGTTGATTTGCCGCTCCCGGTCGGCCCGGTCACCAGAACCAACCCGCGAGGCTTCTCGCAAAGGGTCCCCAGCACGGTGGGCAGCCGCAACTCTTCAAAGGACTTGATTTCAAAAGGGATCATACGGAAGGCCCCGCCTACGGCGCCGCGCTGATTGAACAGGTTGGCCCGGAACCTCGCCATATTCTTGATCCCGAATGAGAAGTCGAGTTCAAGATTCTCTTCAAAGCGGTGCTTTTGAGCGTCCGTGAGAACGCTGTAGGCCAGTTGTTTGGTATCCACCGGACCGAGCGACGGCATGTCCTCAAGCGGCTTCAGTTCGCCGTGAAGGCGAATCCTGGGTGGGGAGTCCACGGTAACATGCAGGTCGGAACCTCCCATCTCGACCATGCGCTTTAAAAGTTCGCTGAGACTCGGAACTGCCATAAATTCCTCTTTCCGCGAGGTAGCGCCGATTTTACATCGCCACAATGTAGTGGCGAGTGGTCAGCCGTTGGTCCTGGGGGGCTAGCCGCTGACCACTAGCCACTATAAAACGCTCTCTCGCACCACTTCTTCAAGTGTCGTTACTCCCGCAGCCGCTTTGATCAGCCCGCTTCGCCGTAGGCTCATCATTCCCTGTTCGATGCCCTTTTTCTTGAGTTCAAGCGCCGAAGCTCCTACCAGGATCAGCTCGCGCAACTCCTCCGTGACTTCCAGCACCTCATAGAGACCTATACGGCCTTTGTAGCCCTTGTTGCCGCAGTTCGGGCAGCCCTGCCGCTTCCAGACTCTGACGGTCCGGGCCTCTTGCGGAGTGAAGCCGGCTTCCATCAGGACTTGCGGAGAGACCTTGTCCAGTACCTTGCAATCTGGACAGAGGCGGCGCACCAGGCGTTGCGCGCAGATAAGGTTCACCGAGGTCGCAACCAGGAATGGCTCGATTCCCATGTTCATCAAGCGTGAGATGGTCGAAGGGGCGTCATTAGTATGAAGTGTGGAAAGAACCAAGTGCCCGGTAAGCGCCGCCTTGATGGCGATTTCCGCTGTCTCAAAGTCCCGGATCTCTCCCACCAGAATAATATTGGGGTCTTGACGCAGGAACGACCGCAACGCCATGGCAAAGTTCAGGCCGATCTGCTCTTTCATCTGAACCTGGTTGACGCCGGGCACCTGATATTCCACCGGATCTTCCGCGGTCATGATATTCGTTTCCGGATTATTCAATTGGACTATGGAGGAATAAAGGGTGTTGGTCTTTCCGCTGCCCGTTGGGCCCGTGACCAAAACCATCCCATAAGGCTTGAATATGGCCCTTTGGAACTTGGTCAAGGATTCCGGTTCGAACCCCAGCTTGGTCATGTCCAGCCGCAGGTTCTCTTTATCGAGCAGCCGCATGACAATTTTTTCCCCGTACATGGTGGGAAGGACTGAAACGCGCAGATCGAGCGCCTTTTTCTTCCCATCTTTTATCATTTTGACCATGATGCGGCCATCCTGCGGGAGCCGCTTCTCGGAAATATCCAGCCTGGACATGATCTTGATGCGGCTGATGATCGCGTCGCGGAGCTTGATGGGCGGGCTCATAATAGTCTGAAGGATGCCGTCAACCCGGTACCGAACGCGGTATTCCGTTTCGTACGGTTCCATGTGAATGTCACTGGCCCCCCGCTTGACCGCATCGGTCAGGAAGTAGTTCACCAGCTTGATGACCGGCGCTTCCTCGGCGGCCTTCTCGAGTTGTTCCAGGTTTAAGGTCGTTTCATCTCCCCCCTCGACCTCGAGCATCTCCTGCTCGGCCTCGCCGATGAAACTCACGATGGCTTCCAGTTCTCTCTGCCGTTCCTGCTCCTCGATACTGCCGTAATTCTTCCTGATCGCCTCGGCAAGGGCCGTTTCCGACGCCACCACCGGCTCAATATTGAAGCCTGTCATGAACTTGATGTCGTCCATGGCGAAGACGTTGGTGGGGTCCACCATGGCCAACGTCAAGGATGATCCCACGCGGCTCAGCGGCAGCACTTGAAACTTCAGCGCTGTTTCCATGGGGATCAGCTTGGTGATGCCCGGATCGACTTCAAAATAATTCAGATTGATGGATGGAACGCCGTATTGGTGGGAAAGGACCGCTGTGACCTCTTCATCACTCATGAATCCGAGTTTCACGAGCGTGTTGCCCAGCCGCCCTCCGTTTGCCTTTTGCTGTTCGAGAGCCTGCTTGAGCTGGTCAGGACTAATGAGGTTCTCTCTTAGAAGAATTTCGCCAAGCTTCCCAACCATTTCCCCGACCCTCTCCTATCTCTCTGATGAAGCGCTACTGACAAGCATAATTCCACTTCCGCCCGTGGTCGCAGCATGTTGGCTGCCTTCACATGGGACGCTGCATCCCCCCCACATATCCCCAAACTCTAGCAATACTATGACCAAGCTTGGTCAACCCGCAATTGTACCTTCGTACTACCCGCCTGGCCCCCCGCAGGCCCGTGACCCAACAGGATTTCCTCTCCCGTCCACCGTGGTTTTGTCCACGGCGCAGCTCAGGCGTCTCTGTTATTCCCTTTCGGCCTGCGGCTTTCTTGACTTTACTCGCGTGCCAGTATAACTTTTTGGGTATGCCACTGGCAACAGAGCAGGCAGGAGACCAGGTGGACAAGCTGCTGTCCCGCTATTACCTTGCTTTACAGGGGCGCTTTGGACCACAACATTGGTGGCCCGCCCGCACCCGTCTGGAAGTCATTTTGGGGGCCATCCTCACCCAGAACACCGCCTGGCACAACGCCACACTGGCTTTGCGCAATCTTCGCCAATCTGGCCTGCTAAGCTGGGAGGGACTACGGCGCGCCGACCTTCCCAGTCTGGAGGCCTGCGTGCGGCCCGCGGGTTTCTACAGGCAGAAAGCTCGAACCATCCGGAATTTTGTGGACTGGCTTTCGCAACGGCACGCCGGCTCGATATATAGGCTATTCTCTCAGCCGCCGGAGGAGCTACGCCGCCAACTGCTGGAGCTCAGGGGGTTGGGGCCGGAAACCGTTGACACCATCCTCCTCTATGCGGGGCAGCGCCCGCTCTTCGTGGCGGATGCTTACTCCCGGCGCGTATTGGCAAGGCATGGATTCGTCACGGCTGCCGCAGGCTACCATGAAACCCAGGACTTTCTGCACGCGCATTTGCCGCGCCACGCGCTTCTCTTCAACGAATTCCATGCGCTCCTGGTCGAGGTGGGGAAGAAGCACTGTAATCCGCGTTCCCCGAGGTGCGCGGGTTGCCCACTGGAGGAATTCCTGCCTGGCGGAAGTTCTGCCCCAGAGCCGGCGCATGCGCAGGAGCCTGCGGCAACCCCCTGGCAAGAACTCCAGCCCGCTTAAGGTTTGGACATGCGTGACGGCCCCTACGATCGCCGTAAGACTGCCTTGATTCTCTTACTCGTGCTGGTCCCCGCTCTGTTCTTGCTGGGTTGGAGCCAAGCCTCCTTGAACCTATCCTTCATCCGTCCCAGGAGCCCGGGACAGACCCTCCTGCTGCTCTCGCTCTCGGCAGTCATCTTTCTGGCCTTCGTCATCTTTGCCTTGATTCTCCTGCGCATCCTGCTCAAGTTGTATGTCGAGCGCCGGCAGCAACGACTGGGCGCCAGGTTCAAGACCACCATGTTGGTCGCCTTCCTGGGGCTTTCCCTGGTACCGGTCTGTTTTCTCTTTGCCTTCGCCTATGGCTTGCTCAACCGCACCATCGACCGCTGGTTTAGCATCCCCCTTGACCTCATCCGCGCCGACTCGCAGGAAATCGTCCGCCAACTGCAAGCCCACGCCCAGAGCCGTTCCTCCCACATCACCCACCACCTGGCCGGCAGCGGCATGTTGCTCCGCGCCGTGGCCGCCTCGGACGGGGATGAAACCCTGCGCCTCCTGGAGCGCGAAGTGACGGACCTTGATCATGAGTCCGCGATGTGCTTCGACGCCCAGGGCAAGCTCCTTGCCCATGCCGGCGACACGTTTCCCGCACCCTCCGAAGTCGCCAGGTTGTATCCTCAATTATCCAGTGGCCAAGTCCCGCCGGCAGGGCTTGCGGGCGGCTGGCACTCCGCCGATTTCGAGATGTTCGTCGCCGCGCAAGCGCTCCTCGACCCTGCCGGGAGAGTCATAGGAACGGTGGTTGGCGTTACCCGCCTCCCCCTGAAACTGATGCTCATCTCCCAGGAGATGGAGCGCGAGGCGCAAAAATACGCGCAGCTCAGCAGCGAGCGGCGAGCTGTCAAACGCACCTATCTCTCCATGCTTTGTTTGCTGACCCTGCTGATCCTATTCATTGCCACCTGGTTTGCTTTGTTCCTTGCCAAGCAGGTCACGGTTCCCATCCAGGCCCTCGCTGAGGCCACGCAAGAGGTGTCCAGAGGCAATCTTGGCTTCCAGGTATCCGCCCGTGCGGACGATGAATTGGGAATCCTGATCCACTCCTTCAACGCCATGACCCGCCAACTTCAGGAAAACCGGCTGGCCATCGACCTTGCGGCTAAAGAACTCCAGGCCGCCAACCGCCAGTTGGAAGAGCGCGGCAACACCATTGAAGCCATTCTCGAGAACATCCCTACCGGCGTCATCTCTTTCGACCTCCAAGGGCAGATAACCAGCGTGAACACGATGGCCAAACGCATGTTTGGCCGCGACGACACAGGAACCCTGCGAACCTTAGCCGATCTTTTCACTCCTGAGGATGCCCGCGACGTGGCCCGGCTTTTCCGCCGCGCCACCCGCCAGGGCGTGGCCTCGCGCCAGATGGAGCTCGATCTAGGGGGCCGCCGTGCCTTTACTTCCCTGACGGTGTCTTCAGTCCGGACTCGTCACGGCAAGATTGGGTCGGTGCTGGTTTTGGAGGATCTGTCCGAGTTGGTGCAGGCCCAAAAGGCCGCGGCTTGGCAGGAGGTTGCGCAGCGCATCGCCCATGAAATCAAGAACCCCCTCACCCCTATCCAACTTTCCACCGAGCGAATCCGACGTCTCGTCGAGCGTGTAGGCGCCTTGCCCCCGGATCTGCGGCGCGCCGTCTCAGAAAGCGCCTCGCTGGTGGGCCGGGAAGTGGCCACGCTGAAATCGCTGGTGGATGAATTCTCCGCCTTCGCGCGTTTTCCCGCCTCCAAACCTGTCCCCTCCAGCCTGAACGACATTGTCGAGAACGCCTTGAAAATCTTCGCTGGCCGCTTGAGCGGGATTGAAATCCATCGCAATTTGTCTCCCGATTTGCCTCTCGCGCAGGTCGACCCTGAGCAGATGAAACGCGCGGTAGTCAACCTGATTGACAATGCCGCCGAGGCCCTCGAACGCGCCCTCCAGAGGGAAATCTGGGTTCGCACGGCGCTCGACGCAGAGCGCGATGTCGCGGAAATCACCGTCGCGGATAGCGGCCCGGGCATCGCCCCGGAGGACAAAGAAAAGCTGTTTCTTCCCTTTTTCTCTACCAAGCATCGCGGCACAGGCCTGGGTTTGGCCATCGTCAGTCGGATCGTCACCGAACAAAAGGGGATCATTCGGGTGGAGGAGAATCACCCTACAGGAACTAAATTCATTATCGAACTGCCCCTCGAGCGCACGCCGGCTGCCCAAGAACAGTAGGCAGTGGGCAGTCGGCAGCGGGCAATAGGCCGCCGCGTTCCTCCAGCCCCCAGTCCCTAGCTCCTAGCCCCTTTTTTCTGGCACTTCCATAATCTATAATTCAGAAGTCAAATGGCCCGCTATTCCGTTCTGATTGTGGATGATGAACCCGGCATTCGCGAGTCGCTCGCAGGCGTCCTGCAAGATGAGGGATACGTGGTGAACGCGCTGGAGAGCGGCGAAGCCTGCCTGGATTTTCTGGCGCAACATAATTGCGATCTGCTGTTGCTGGATATCTGGCTGCCCGGCATGGATGGCATCCAGGCGCTGGAGAAAATTCAGGCTCTCCCGAGCCCGCCCATCGTGATCATGATTTCCGGCCACGGAACCATTGAAACGGCGGTGCGCTCGACGAAATTGGGCGCCTTTGATTTCATTGAAAAGCCTCTTTCGATTGATAAGACTCTGCTGACGCTGAAGCACGCGGCCGAGCAGTTAACGCTGGCCGCGCAGAACCGCCAGTTGCGCGAGGAATTGCAGGGCAAATACCGCATTATTGGCCAGAGCGTCCCCATGAAGGCCCTCCGCCAGCAGTTGGCTCTGGCGGCTCCCACTAACGGAAGGGTCCTGATTTTTGGCGAAAGTGGGACGGGAAAGGAACTCGTCGCGCATGCCTTGCATCTTCTCAGTCTCCGCGCCCAGCAACCTTTTGTGGAAGTCAACTGCGCCGCCATCCCCGAGGAACTGATCGAAAGCGAATTGTTCGGCCACGTGAAAGGGTCGTTCACCGGGGCGGTGGAAGACAAGGTGGGCAAGTTCGAGCAGGCCCACGGCGGCACCCTGTTCCTGGACGAAGTGGGCGACATGAGCCTGCGCACCCAATCCAAGGTCTTGCGCGTCATCGAGGAGCAGCGGTTTACTCCGGTAGGCTCCGGAAGTAACCTCACCGTGGATGTGCGGGTGATCGCCGCCACCAACAAGAATCTGGAGGAGGAGATCCAGAAAGGCAACTTCCGGGAGGACCTGTTCTACCGGCTCAACGTCATCCCCTTTTTCGTCCCCCCGCTGCGTGAGCACCCGGAGGACATCCCTGCGCTGGGCAACTACTTTCTGGCGGAATTCGCCCGCGCCTACGGCCGCCGGGCAAAACATTTCTCCGAATCGGCCCAGGAAGTAATCCTGGGCTACCGCTGGCCGGGCAACGTGCGGGAATTGCGCAACCTGATCGAGCGGCTGGTGATCATGGTGGCGGGCGAGAGAATCGAGCGCCGCCACCTGCCCCCTTCCCTCTATTACAACCATGCGCGCGCTGATTCCACGAAAACCCCCAAGACGGGCTTCTCCTCTTTGCAGGAGGCGCGCGCCGCCTACGAACGCGATTACATCCTGCGCAAGCTGGAAGAAAACCAGGGCAACGTCACGCGCACGGCCGAAGCCCTGGGATTAGAGCGCAGCCACCTTTACCGAAAAATGAAATCCCTCGGAATCCCTGCGGGCGGGTAGGTTGGCAAAGGAGATAGGGATGAACGGGAAAAAGGCAATTTTATTGGTTTCGATGACGGTGTTTATTTTCGCGCTGGCGGTCGTCAGCCTGACGGCGGCGCCTGCCAACAAGAAGCTCAAGGTGAAGGTGAATTACACGGGGGCTGGAATTATGGACGAGAAACACAAGATTTATGTTACGTTGTTCGACGCCAATCCCTTCACGGCGTCGAAGCTCGAGGATTATTCTTCTGCCCCAACGCCGCCCGCTCCGGCGGAGGGGACGAGTCACATTCTGCGCCGCCAAAGTGCCTCGAGCAAGAATGGGACGATTACCTTCAACGATCTCAGCATCTCGCCTGTTTACGCGGTGGCCTTCTTTGACCAGAGCGGGACTTATGACCCCCACACTCCCGATCTCATCTCCGCCTCACCCATGGGCGTGTACGGAAAAGCTCCGGACAAAGCGGAGCCGATAAAACTCGATGTAGGTAAGACGCTGGAAGTCGTCCTGGCCTTCGACGATTCGGTTAAGACTCCTTAGCCTCGTGAGCCCTGAGAGGCGACGCCACGGCCTGACAACGTGTGAAAAATCCCCGCTGTAGCGGCGGTCTATGACCGCCGCATTTCAGAATCACTAATTTCGGCGCTCATAGAGCGCCGCTAAAGATGCTCATCCCGATTCTTTCACACCATCTGAGCGGGTAGATTCTCTCGCCGATGGCAAAAAAGTCGAGACGGGCGCAGAGTGAAGTGTCCGTGGGCTAGCGGTCTGGCTGGCGGGGACGACGGGACTCGAACCCGCGACCTCATGCGTGACAGGCATGCGTTCTAACCAGCTGAACTACGTCCCCCTAAAAACAGTGACCAGGGACTAGTGATGAGTGACAAGCACAAATTACTAAACCCACCCCTAGAAATCGTTGCAAACAGAGCAGTGCCTTGGGCCATCCGCCCACTCGTCACTTGTCACTCGTCACTGCTCTTGGTGGTGGGCGGTGCCCGGCTCGAACGGGCGACCTTCTGCTTGTAAGGCAGACGCTCTAACCAACTGAGCTAACCGCCCCGCACCGTCCCAATCCCTGGTGCCTCGCCACACAGTGGTGAGTACACCATTTTGGGCGTAGCGCCGGCATTTAGGTCGGCAAGCGCTGGCCTAAAGGCCCGCGCCACGAGCCAAATCAGGACAGTCGTGCTGGTGAATCTTGACACCTGCAACCGCTCAAATATACACTGGATTATCACTAACGTCAAGGAGAGCGGTCGTCTATGCAGTTTCAGCGCGAATACGTCACCTATATGGCGAAACAGGTTCTGAAGCGCCTGAACGACGACGGGTTGATCACTTTTGAACAGCCGGATTACGTCACCGAGGTCATAAACCAGGTGATGCTGGAAGAGTTGAGCCTGGAGGACCGCATCAACGACGAAGTTCGGAAAATCCTGGAAGAGCACGGGAACCAGATGAAAGAGCTGGGCGCCAGCTACGAAGACGCCTTTAAGGCCATCAAGCGGGAGTTGGTGCGCCAGCGCAAAGTCATTCTCTGAGGCTAGTAGTCTTGTCACCATGAAAATGAGTCACGAAAAGATCGTTCAGGTGTCGCACCAGGTCATGGCCGCCATCGAGGCGCTGGATGAGGTGGAAATCTACGAGGAACCCAACACCATCCGCCAGCACATCGTCAAAATCCTTACCGAGCTCATGCACGAGGAAGAGAAGATCGACCAGATCGTGAAAGGCCGCATCGCCTCTCAAAAGCGCACCATTCCGGAGGGAGGCGGCGAATGGGAAATTCTGTATAGAAAATACTATTCCGACGAACTCCGCAAGCTGGGAATAGCTCCCCCGCCCGCCCAGCCTCATGTCTGATTACCCGGATATTTGCGCGTAGTAGGCTCCGTAAAAGCCCCTGGAGGCTGTCATCCTGAGGAGTCTCGATCTGATCGGGACGACGAAGGATCAGTGTAGTTGCTTCATTGGAGAGCGCGCGCGGCAGAGATCCTCCCCAGTGCTTACCCTGAGATAACTTCGGAGATTCTTCTCCGTCGGCTGACGGATCAGAATGACAGGCGAAGGGCGGGCGCAAAAAGATGGCCGCCCGCGCTTGCGGGCGGCCATCCCTTGACTGTGGGGAGGGAGAACTTTAGTTTGAGTCGCGCCGCTTAAGCACCGGCGGCTGGTCGTCGCCACTACTACTGGTCCCCGTACCCTGTGTTGTAGGTTGGCTTTGGGTGGTCGTCTGGTCCGTCGGTTGGCGCTTGCGCAGGGTGGGTCCCCCGGTACCCCCGGCCTTCATTCTCTTCCGGTTGCTGATCACTTGTTGCAGGCGGCCCTTGACATCGTCAAATTCCGACGTGGAGACCAGGTATTGCTCACGCTTGGGTAGAATCTGTTTGATTTCCTCTTCGCTCTTGATGACCCGGTCACCTGTCGGCGGGTGGTCCATAAAAACGCTGGGCATACTTCCCGGCATCCGCCGCTCCTCGTCCATGACCTTGCCGAAGAAGGCCACGTAAGAGTTCGGATCGTATCCCGCCTTGTACATGTATTGAATCCCCAAGTAATCCGCCTCCGCCTCGGCGCCCCGGTTGAATTTCAGAAAGGCCAGCGGCACACCATTCATGTAAGCTTCCATCACCCCCATGTACACCGGATAGGACATGGGAACGAAGATGAGCGGGAGCATGGCGAATTGCGCAAAGGTCATCTTGGTCATCTGGCTCGCCCAGTGGCGCGCCGCCACATGCGCGATTTCATGAGCCACTACGCCCGCCACCTGGTCTTCCTCTTCCGCCGCCATGAGCAGCCCGGTATTGACGTAGAGAAAGCCGCCGGGCAGGGCGAAAGCGTTGATTGTAGGGTCGTCAATTACTTTCACGGTGAGGGGGATCTTCAGGTCGGAATTACGAGCCACGTTCTGCGCCACTCGGTTGACGTACTCGTTGATCACCGGGTCGCTGAGCAGCTTGGCGGTGCGCTCGATTTCAGTGGAGTACTGCTTCCCGATCGCAATTTCCTTTTCCTCTGAAATGATGCTCTTGTGCGCTACTTTCCGGTTGCCAATTTCGTCGACGTCCTTCTTGTCGTCGCCGCTGCGCGCAGGGAGAACGGCAAGGCAGAACATTGCGAGAAGCGCCATCACTTGCATTCGCGGTCTGCTCATAGATTCACTCCTGCTGGCGAAACTCTCTTCATTATACCACTTTCAGCTTCGAAGCTCACCGCTTTTCTTTGCTTTGTTCGTTCGATGGCCAACATCCACCTGGTCACCTGCTTCGCCCCCTAGCGATTGGATTGCAGGTTGCAACAAAAAGTTGCATCGCGCCTGGAAAGTTATCGCCGAATTCCTGTTGCCCCCTGCGGCGGGCCGATTGGTCCCGAATTCGGGAACAGGCTGGCGTCAACCGATTTGGCAAGGGCATTGGTTCCGCGATGCGCGACGTGCCTGGGGGCTTTCCTACAGATGCGCCCCGGCGGGGGAAGCACCTCGGCAGTTCGTCGTAGGCTCGCCACCGAAAAAAACAACCGCGGTAATCCCTTGCCCCGACAAGTCGGCGCTCAGGACGATAGAGGACTCCAACCTTGCAATCCGGGTCAACGAAAAAAAGGGATTTTGAGATCCAGCTAAAGCATTTTGGGAGAGGAAGTCACGGCAGCTCATGGCCCCGAGGAAATTTCAGCATCATATATAAACTTTTACTTTATTTCTTTTCAGCAACTTATTGCAATATAACCATATATTGTTGTGACCATGATGACCACATCTGGACTTTGAGACCTTGAAGTGTTCGCTGAACTGGGGGCTCTAAGTCGAACACGACGACCTGGTTGATCCCCTCCCTCAGCCAGGCGCCCGGCAGAAACAGGCTTTGCTGCGGCCCAATCCTCCAATAGCGGCCCAGGTTGCGCCCGTTCACCCACACATATCCCTTTCCCCACCCTCGCATGTCCAGGAACGTGTCGCCCAATGAGGACACTTCAAATCGGCC
>Ga0315282_10013767_pt1 | contig 12139 bp, 10 predicted proteins | sample YL17G07_20_MG_FD_203693 | JGI IMG/M metagenome (GOLD analysis project Ga0315282, IMG submission 203693) | Sediment microbial communities from Yellowstone Lake, YNP, Wyoming, USA - YL17G07_20 | ecosystem: Environmental > Aquatic > Freshwater > Lake > Sediment | place: USA: Wyoming | collected... | reverse complement strand
AGCAGTCAGAGCCATTTTGGAGCTTTCGTTTTCCCTACAGATGAACACTCTTACTCCCTAAGCGCCGGCTCCAAAGGCTTCTTGAGAAGGCTTCCTGACGCTTTGACACTGTGCTGGCAACCGCGCTGATGACGCCGAAGGATTGCTGCAGAGTCTTGCCGCGCTGCAGGGCAACATGCCAGACTAGAATCCCTATGAGGCCTATTGTCACGACGGTTCCTGCTATGCTGATGATTCTGGCAAAATCGAAGGCAAAGGAGTTCGCAGTGTAGAGACCTAGTATTGTTGAAAGAATCAGCCTTGGGATCGGATGGAAGTGGAACATCCTGCTCTTTCCCAATGCAACGTATAGGAACGAAGAGATTGCAAGGAATGCGGCGAATGGAGGGAACTGGTTGAGGAACAACTGGAATAGGTAGGACAAATTCATCTATTTTCTACCCTCCATTATCTACTTTCTACCAGCAGAGTTATAAGCTTATCTACTATCTACTTTCTACCGGATTAGAGTTGGCAAAGGTCAAAGTGTCGTTCACGCTGGACGAGGAAGTTGCAAAGGAAATCGATGGGTATCTTAGGGAACTAGTTAGTGGAGCTGCGAAGTCAGGCAAGCCGATACCGAAGCAGTCGAATGTCTACGAAGAGATTGTGAAGAGAGGATGGAGTGAAGTCAAGAAGCGCAGGTAGTCGTCTTTCAGAGATTTATGGACACTAGTAGGTCACCTCGAAAGCATCTTCGATTCGAAGCAGCATCTGTTCTATTTGAGCAACTTCTTGAGGAGACTGTGGACTTCGTTCAACACGTTATTTTAATCTCCACGTGAATAGCGGTCTCTGTTTATGCTTTCCATCAAGAAGAGCGATTACTTCCCTAACATCTGAACAAATCTTCAGCATAGGCACTTCCAGCATCAAGTTGACTTGCTCGATCTTAGAAAAGGTCCTGTAGTCTATCTTCAATCCTACAATTGGTTTTCCCAAGCAATGCGCATATCCCAATTCAAAGGCAACTCCAGATTCTACATCGATTCCATCCAAGATTGCGACCACTGCCTCACACGACTTGAGTGCTGCGATATCGCCTGCGAAGATCTTTTTCTTTTCTTTCATTGTTCCTTTCTTGATGAATGGAGCTTCTTGTGCGAGCCAGACATTGTGTCCAAGTCTTCGTAACGTTTGTGCGATTCTTGCGTTGAAAGCACGTTCCGCCTCGTCGAACAAGGGAGCCGCTAAGAACAATCGCATATAACTGTCGCCTCCTAGAGCGCTTGCGTCCGTCTCTCAAACTCAGACAAGAGGCCCCTTATCTTGTCGAGCGTTGTCTCCTTGCATTTGGCAACGATCTCCTCAACTCGTTGCTTCTTCTCAAAATAAACTGGGGAGAGAACGGACGAATAGTTGCCATCCTCTATGTTCCAGTATCTGCCTGACTTGGTAAAATTGAATGAACCAAAAACGACACCTAATGATGTTAGAAGGAACTTCGGATGCATGATTTTCCGAATGTCTCCTTCCTCGTTGTAGAAGTAAATCTTGGCTCCATGTTCTGAGGCTTCGTGCAAGAATCTTAGTTCCCAGATTAGCTGAGCGACATCGTTAGAGTACTTGTCGGGAGATGGTTTCAATGTTGCCAGCCTTACCTGCGATCTGTGGTCCTCTCGCAAGTACTTGACAACATCCAGAAGACGGACCACATCGCTCCTTCCAAAAGCGATTGCTGGTATGCCGACGGTCAACCCGCTGCTTCCCAAATAATATGCCACGTTGCTAATCCACGGTGAGATTATTGTCAGAGAGCCAGGACTTCCAGCAGAGACCTTTGTGGCCTCGCCAAGAAGTAGCGATAGGTCGTAGATCTGCACGTCCTCTCCGACTTGAACTGTTTCTCTCATTCTAGTCGGCCTCCAGTTTTACAACGTATCCCTCGCGCATGAGATCGAACGAAATCATCTTCATGTATGCTTTTGATTCCGCGACTGGCTGACCTAGGAGACTAAAGGCTGTCTCCATCAGTAAGGACATATTTGTGGCCGATGCTCTGAGGTACAAGACCTTGTTAGAATTCAGCATCTCAGTCGTTATTTCCAGCAGCTTCTCTCGCGGGAGTGTGTCGAGGTCGACATAAAACCTGTCTCTGACAATTTTATAACCCGTCTCTACGAGCCTTCTACTGAGAAAATACTTCATCAGGAAAATGCTCATTTCGCAATAGCTCCCATACATGCACAGCGGGCAACCGTCGATGCACATCTCCAGAGCATCTTGCACTTTGCCAAGGATTGCCTTATCCAGTTCGACTGATGTGTCAGGGCATATGCGGAGCTTATCGTTCTCTGCTAGTTTCATAACCAATGCTTCAGGAACAAGCTTGAAAACGAAAAGGTCCTCGGCGTTGAGATTCTTGAGAACATGGAAGTGGCTTTCGGTTCGAAGCAGTGCATCCAAATGAGATATAGTGTAGTCATCAAAAGCAAAATCTTGCCTCAGCTCCTGGAGGAGATTCTGTCTAACCTTGTCATCTGTGGCGGAGGCCTGTATTGTCTTTGCGACTTGGCGGTCTCCAATTAGCTTCATGTAGACCGAATCGGCACGTTCAGCCTTACATCCAATCATGAATTCTTCCAATATTGAAAAGAAGTCCTTGGAAGGAAGCGTCACCGGCATGTCTTTGTCCAGAGCATCTCTTACTGCGGATACCCGTCTTGAAGATGACACTTTAGCAAATTTCCTCAGCGTTTCGCAACATCCATTTCCATCTGGCAGGTTATCGTAGAGATATAGTTCGTCCTTGTTCTGTGTGTGATGGCTTCTGATGTCGCTTTCATCGACTCCCAGCAGTATCATGGCGGAGGTTAGGACGTAATGTTCCAAGGAATGTGAAAAAACATCAAGAACAAACCGTTCAACGCTCTCATTCGGTTTGACGGCATCGCTTGCCTCAGAAACACAGACTTCACACATGTGCACTAAATCTTCTTCACCTAGGGGCACAGACATATCGCTGACTTTCGCTAGGAACTCCAAGCCTTCAAGCAATTTTCTCGGCTGTTTTCTAGCATTTTCGAAAACATCGTCTACTTCTTCGGATGTTTTCGGTGTTCCATGAGTTAGTGCTTCGACCATCAAGGCCTTGATAATTATGAGTGACTGAGAAAATGTGAAGTCATACTTGTTTCTGATGATTGATCGGTGGAGTTCATGAATGTACTGGAGAATTCTAAGGTCTCGCAAAAGCAAGCTATCATTGCGAGTGATATGTTGAACAATATCCGCGACAATTTTTCCTGATACCTTGAATTTCACTCCGTCTGTCTTGAATGCATCCCCGTAAAGTGTATCGTAGTGAATTCTCCAGTTTGTGGCTTTGAACCTTCTCTCAAACCCATATAGAATTTTCTTGACAGATGTGTCATCAGAAAAGGATGCCTCTGAGAAAATCTGCCCAAAAAACGGGTCGTGAGGGATGGCCTCGTTCTTTGTCGACCCGACAATGTTCCAAATTAGAGAATAGGATTTGGGTGGCGAGGCATAACGAAGGAATTCCCGTCCACAGCCACAGTTCTCGTCACCATCTTGCACCGCCCCACAGCGTGTGCAAAGTTGCAAGTAAAGGTTGGATTCTGCCTCAGCAGGTTCATCGGCCTTCTCTTCAAGTTGTTCTTCGCGGCGGACAAAATCTTGGCTAATCTCGGAAAGGTTCAGCTCTAAAGGAATGTGAACCGAAACAGTGGAAGATTCGGCCGGATAATCCGGTGGCAGCAAATCCTTCTGCACATCAAAGCTATCCCTATCGGTTACAAAGACCGCCGACACAGGGGGCGCTACCCTGAACTTGAACGGCGACCATCTTCCGACTGGAACCTTTCGTAACTTCTTGTACCTGAAGGTCAGCAGCCCAGGGAACAACATGCTCATCATCTGATCAACACTAACTTGATCAGGCGACTTCATTCCAGGGATCTTAGGATCCACGACAACCTTTCGAGATTTTTCTGATTCGAAGAGTGTTCCAGGAATCTTGGATGGATACTTGAGTAGCGGCTGCATAGAGATGAAATCATCAATATAGGTTGGAGCATGCATCTTGGATCTCATCTCGATTAAGGAGAGGATCTCGTCTACCTTCCTTGCTCTTTCAAGCTCATCGGACGATTGTTGAATTGCCTCCAAATCCGCTCTTGAAATTGCTTCTTGGAGTTGTGAGAGCTTGCTAATTACAGGAACAAGCGACATATCTTGTTGAAGCCTAGCGCTCAGTGAGCGCAATAATTCATCAATCTTGGATTTGACGGAGTCTAAGCTCATTCCAACACCTTATCGAGTTCAGACAAAATATCGAAGAGTAAGCGCCGCAGATCCTGATGTTTTTCCAGCGTTTTAAGTGAGTCAAAGCATTCAGCTCTTTTCTGTTTGATAAAATCTAATTGCTTGTTGGCATCTCTGGCTCTGGCTTTCGAGGTTGCCATGCTCGATTCTAATGCAATCATCGAGCTCTTGTTCTTGTATAACTCAGTGACCACGTCCACAAACGAGCCTTTCATTCCGGTCCATCTTGAAACGTCAGCACTTGTTATTGTGTCGAGGGCTCGGCTAAAGTTCACAATTGCCTCTTGGATTAGTTCTGAGTCATTGTAAATGGTGGCAAGATAGCTGGCACCGACCGAACTAACTTTGTTCTTGGCCTTGTTGACCTCATCTCCGAAGTCAGAGCGACCCACAACCTCCCAAATGTTAAGGCCTTCAGCGGCAACTAGATCAAACAATGCGCAAAACAAATGATTTCTAATGACCTCCAAATTAATGGCTTTGAGTGGAACAGGCTGGAATGACGGCGTTACCAAGTTCATGAAGTGGCGGAAGAAATACAACTCGTTCGGAAAAGGTGAAACTATTGTTGACACAAGAGCATGGCTTCCTTCCTCTCTACCTGCTCTCCCGCATCGCTGCCTGTAACTGGAAGGCGACCTCAGTGCACGATACATGAAGATCTCCTTGACGTTGCTGAAATCGACGCCAACTTCTAATGCGGTAGTAGCAATCACTACATCCGCGAAGTTTGGTGGAGGATATTGGAAACCGAAGAGCCTTGCTTGCATATCTGAGGATGACCATAGTGGCTCAGATTTACTCGTATACGTTTTCGACCAGATGGAATCCATTTTCACGTATTTTCTGTCCTCGGTTTGACGATAATTCTCATTGGGATCATCTGTGAGTAAACACCAACATTGACCGGAAACATAGAATGGACACGATACGTCAATTCCATTCGTGAGATCTTGACAACAGCTCACTTGCTCGTCGTGCCAAACTCTGGGCTGAAAGAATCTCACGAAGTTTGGCTTGTATCGCTTCGACATCTTGTAGGATTTCTCGCTGCTTTGTAGCATGCTGTGCCACCTATTAACGCCATCAAGAGAGTCTGCGAAGGCCAGCGCCTTTTCAAGTCCCTTGGCGTCGGTCGTATCCTTATTTTCGGCCAAACCCGTCATTCGATAATTGTGGAGGACGCAAGATGTGGCGTCTATTGCAACGCTGAGAGCTGGCCTGTTTTGGTACGGTCTGATAAAGATGTGATATTCCTTTCCAGAATCTGCGAGTTCGTTTTCGTGCGGCATCAAGACCTTGGGTTCTGCCATGGAGGAAAAAATCGTCTTGGCATATATTGATGGTTCAGCTATCGTAGCACTTGCTCCAATCAAAACAGGGTCGGAACCTCTGGCTTTCCTGCAAAGAGCCTTCAGTCGTCTTATTAGGAAAATAACATTCGTTCCATGCAGTTCCTCATAGATGTGAATTTCGTCGAATACCATGCATTTTATCGTGCGAAATACGTCGCGGAAAATCGGGTCCATCAGCCTTCTCTTGAGGGTTTCTGTATTAGTAATCAGGATTTCTGGAGGATTCTCATAGTCCTCCCTCAACTTGTCTCTGCCCTGCATGCTTCTTATGCCTTGGAAATCTGGCAGCGGATCACCAAGTTTCGGGACTGAGATGTCTAACCCTTTTTGCTCGAACTTGCGTTCAAGTACTGTATTTATCGTTCTCACGAGCTTTTGTACCACTTGCATCTGGTTGAGCGCCAAAGCATTTCTCGGATACACAAGAAGCAGCCCAATGCCACGATCTTTCGGATTCCTGAGGCGTTCAGCCAGCGTGAGGATAAGAGGTGTTGTCAGGAACGCCATGGTTTTTCCTCCTCCCGTCGGCGCCGTTATCACGAATGGAGCTGAGCGTTGGTCTCCCCATGCACGGGCGAGTGTCCTGCAAGCACGCATCTGAAAATCGCTAAACTTTTCATAATGGTTTTGCTTGAGAGCTTCTGCCACGATTTCGACGGGGTTAATGTTGTATTGGTTTTCCATTAGGTCGGAAAGGCCAGCAGCGCGGATCTCGGACGACAATCCCTCTACTGGTCTCACTCTCTCAGGAACAAGTTTCGGAATCCGGACATATTTCACTTGGCTGACATCGGGATAGATTCTCTCTCTTTCTCCTCTAACTGTCCAAAGCTTGAGTTTGTAGATATACCTCAGTAACTCGCCTATTCTGCTTCGATACCCGGATTCACCGCTGGGGCCTTTCAGTTTGACAATTTCTCTCCGCGACCAAAGTATGTCGAGATGAGCACGTAATGAGCGGATAGGTATCTGTTCTCCAACCCTTCTTTCAAGTTCCGTTTGTATCGCTTCGAGGCTCGTATATGCATCGAATCGAGCTATTCGGGCGTGTAACTCGTCCCTTTCTTCGAGGATATCCACGATAAGTTCAGACATTGAGCTCAAATCGGACAAATTCATACACCCATCTCGATTTCTAATCTGTTAACAAGTGATGATACATATCCTGCATCCGGCATCTCCATCTCCTTCATGAGTCCGACGAAGGTGTAGGCAGGCTGGCCTTTCCACGCCCCAACCATTTGCTCTCTTCCACCTCTGAACGTGAATGTGCCGTCCTGCTGCGACCTGAAGAGTATCTCAAACATACTGTCAAACGGAAAGGTCGGAAGTAGGTTGAGATCATTCAAGGCTTGGGAACGAAGCTCAGCAAAGGGCTTCTCTCGTGACCCCAAAAGGAGCGATTCAATCCGGTTCTTCAGGCAGTAGAGAACCATATGAGATGCCCGTCCCTTGGCGAGCGAAATCTTGGAGCCAGTCTCAACATTGATTCCAAAAAACCTTAACCACTTGATTAGGCATTTTGCCTCGGGCCTCTTACCGCCGGATGGTATGTGTAGTTCTTCCTCCAGAGCAACTATCGACAAACTGTCGTCATAGAGGCGCTTGCATTGGAGCGTTCTTGCAAAGTAGGCAGGAAGAATCTTGTTAGACAAAATTGCCTCAAAGAACACGTACTGAGGAGATTTAGATACTGAGAGTTCTATCCCGCTTTTGGATAGAAGATTGATGACTAAGGATCGTGGCATTTTTCTGAGAACTTTCTGAAGTGGTACATCGATGCCCGGCAACCGAGTGCTAGTATCGTTCTCCTTGAGGTGTCTTTTGTTTACAAATCCCAAGATGCTTGCAAGAGTTACCACCTCAGAGTTCAACCCATGTTTTCTTCGCCAAGCACGCAGCGTAGATTGGTAACGGTTGTTGAGGTTGTCGTCATCACACAAAACTGAAAGCGGAAGTGACGCTGTCTGGAGAACTTTTACGAGTAGGAGGATGTCATTCAAATCATAAACTGCGGGATAAGATGTCCTAGTTCTTGCGGGCATGTTCTTTACTTCCAATCAATTTGACTGTACCTCTGTCGAGCAAGTCATCAACGACAGTCTTCAGAGTGTCTCGGGAAAACTGTGTTAAGTTCTTGCAAAGTTCTTCGAATGTAAGTGCCTTGCTCTCCAATGCATTATCAATAGCTTCCTCAACAGGCCCAAAGCCATGCCCTTTCGCTACTGGAGTAGCTCCGAGCACAGTTGCAATCTGCTTTTTATCTATCCCGGATTCATCGACATGTTCTTCGCCCTCGGTCAATGAACCGACCAAGATATCGTATTCGTGGCTAAGCTGATCACACCGAGACTGTTGAGGTGTCTTCAGGGCTTCCTGAATATCATCAAGGAGTTTTGTCTTTTGCTTATCGAAGTATTTGTCAGGAGATTTCAAGCGCTCTACTTTCTTCTTTAACTCGCCGAGATTCTTAGCGACCTCCGTCCGTTGTTTTGCGGATTCCACTAACGGCTGGACAACTCGGTCGCTCACTTCGAAGGCAAACTTGTAGGCCACGCTGGACCATGGCTCGCTTGCGCTCTTTGCCTGTTTTTCAAGTTCCGAGGCTTCTCTAAAGTCGTCTGCATCTTGCTTGGCATGCTTACGCACCATTTCCGAGTTCTCCTGCCACTTCTTTCTCCAGAAGTCGGCCCCTCTCCTTGTTAACGCGGTACCGTCTTTCGAGCATAAGCCGAGTTCAAGGCATATTTTCTGCAGATTCTCCCCTCGTTCGTCTGGAAACATCGTCTTGAAATAATCTCTTGGTATGCTATTCTCCAGTTTGACTGCGACAATTTGGGCTAAGGAAGTAGACAGTGACGGTTTCCATTGTCCCGAATCTTCGATTACCAGCCCGTTTTCCCTTAACCTTGAAAGATATTCTGACACCTTCACATCGTAATCCTTACCGTAGAGAAGAGACAACATTTTGTTGATTGCAGTAACCGATGCTTGACCCTTGAGGTCGGCCAAGATTACGGCTGCTAGAGTTCTAATGCAATACGCGGGGATCGAGACCCCTTTTGAAACATCCTTTATTCCAGCTAGGGTGCTCGGGATTTTCTGAACCGTGAAGGCAAGTTGTCTTGCCAAGGTCTCGGGCACTTCAGCTACGTGAAGAGTTGAAAAAAGTAACTGTAACTCATTAGAGCCAAGGCGGATTATGTCGGAGCGTTCCATGGCTGGCCCTCCGCTTGGCGCGAATGCCACTATGATTGACTTTTGCGGGAACACTGGAACCTTCTTAAGGTCCGCAACATATTCCTCCAAATCCTTGGAAGCGACAGTTTTGAATACAGCATAGATTATGGCTACGTCATACCGATTGTTTCCATGGACCAGCTCATAAAACCCACGTAATACTGCCATATTGTTGTTGATGTCGACCGGCTCAAGTTTATCAGAAATCCTTACAGTCAAAACCTCATCCTTTTTGAGCGCTTTTTCGATGGCTTTTGCGAGCAAATTCGCTTTTTCAAGGGGCGATCTTCCCATATCTGCAGTGGCTTGCTCAAGAAGATGGGGAGGAATTCCTGGGGCAGCCTGGATGGCTTTCTTCTCGGGTAGAAAATCTTGTGCAGCCTGCTGCACCATCTCGACGGTGATGAGTCCTTTCTTTTCTATGCCTAGTTCGAGGAGGCTTAGGAGAGTCTGCTCTATGGCACGCAAGCTCAAGACCTTGTTCGACGCCTTGTCAGCGAACTGGTTGAACAACACTTTCATCATGTCCTCATTGAAAGGATGCAGCAGATTGGCCTGTCTGCTTGCATGCTCTTTCTCAAGTCTGCTAACCACGAAGTCTCGCATTTCGTCATAATCGTAGCCAAGCATTATGTCGAATCGAGGAGTGATCCTGCTTCCTGTGGCGTCCGATACCTGCGAAACGTACTGATGGAAATACTCGTTCGCATAATGGGTCTGCAGGAGCGCAATCAAAGCAGGAATTTTTCTATTCGATATTTCCTTGGACATTTCGTTAAGCGCATTCAGGAACTCCGTGACCTGTGCGTGGTAGGTTGCAGTAGCCTCTCTGGGAGGCAATATAATGTCAAATTCGTCTATACAGATTAGAAAATAGTCGAAACGAAAACGGGTTCGCAAAATGTCTATCATATCGGCGATTAGCTTTCTCGCCTTCATCGTTTCACTTTTGTAAGTCCTCCTCTCTTCGTTCACTTTGGAAGAATAAGCACTATTGAACCGACGCCTCATTTCGCTATCAGGAAGGAACTCGATGATTGCGTCATGGAATCTCTTCTCAAATCCAACGATGTTCAGTTGGTCGAGTTCAACATTGAAACCGAACCCCCTCCGCATCTTCAGACCCGCTAGTCTGCCAGCGGTCAGGCTATCCGTGGCCTCCTCAAGCTTGCCAAAGTTCTTGGCCTCCAGCATTCTGCATATCTGCGAGAGAAGACGAGTTTTTCCGGAGCCGACGACCCCACGCACGATTACTAGTTCAGCTTGGTCAGCTTCGACAGCTTTTCCTAGCTCCTCGATTAGCCCGAGTGCCGACCGTGGCACTACCACTCGATACTTGGGATTATCTATCGCTCCCATCGCCGAGAAAGGAACCGTCCTCAACCCATATGTCTTTAGATATTGTTCACTCATGTTTTTTTTCTCTCCTTTCAAAATAGTAAAGCGTCATCTTTCGATCGATTACATCGCACCAAGTCGCAAGTCCGAGCATGGTTGAGATGTCCTGCTTGTCCATCTTGATGCGCCTTGGCGCTAGAACACCGTTGACAATCTGTTGGAGCTCAGAGTGATCCATCGGTCTCTTCTTCAGAGACTGCAGCATGATCTCATACGGTTTGACCCTGGTCAAGAGTAGCTTGTTCAAATAGGCACGAGCTTGGTCGACGTCCGATTTGAAAATGCTCACAAAGTACTCGCCTTCCTTGGTCAGCCTTATCCTGCCCTTGGCTCCGACAACGAGACCCAACATGTTGCCTAGTCTGGAGTAGTCCCCGCTCTCCGTTTCGAGATGACCCAGTTTGAGTATACGAACTCGCTCACCGTCAGGGCTGTTGGCAAGATAAACAAGGAACTCTGGAAACTTTGTCACTGTCAGCCTTGGCAGCGAGATCCCGTCTCTCGGTCTTTTCGTCGATTCCCGTTTCTTGGGTGAAAACGAAAACGAAAATACTGCCTTATTGGAATAGCGCAGGTCAACTCTCACAGGGTCTTGGTGCCCAAGCAACAAATTGACCGTATCACACTTCTTCACGAGTGGCTCGATGGCTCTAAGATAAGAAACAATGACATGGGACTCAACAAGTTTTCTTCCGTCGTTGCGTACTTTCGCAGAACCAGAAGGTCTCGCGAACAGATTGTAGTCTCCTGATGAAGCTTCGACTGAAAACTTTCCGTCGGAAACTCTGAAGACTAATTCGCTGGAGATTGAGGATGCGGTATTAATGAGGTCGCAGAATTCAGAAGCTGGGAGATCAACGCGCGCCTCATGTCTGAAACTCTTCGGTTCTGGAAGATCGTACGGGTCATCGCTCAAGCGACTGATATTGAAGTTGACCTTCCACTCTTTCGACCCACTCAGCCTGAGACCATCATCGCTAACTCCGATAGCGATTTTTTTGGCATGGGCCAAGTTCGGGAGGACTCTGGGGAACTTGCTTATGTCAGCGCCGAAAGTTGAACGATCGATGGAGTCGCTTTTCTCGAAGAATAGCTTGGTGAAGCATAGGTCAACGTAACAAAAATCATGTGGGTCTATGCTTGTGATTCGAACTCCTTCTTTGCTGAAGTCAAAATGAGCCTTTTCGACAAAGCGTGAGATACATTGAAGGGCTGTTGTAAAGACGCTTGTGTCAACAACGTTTAGTTCCATACTGGTCACGACATCACCGGAAAAGCACCTCAGATATGCGTAGATATTTGCGGCGGAGTTTTGCGTATTCCCATATGAACTTCAAGGACGAATTTGCAAAGACCTGGTTGTTCAGGTATGTTTCGTACGCTTGCAAACCAGCTGAGGTCAGCGCCTGCGCCACCTTCGCTTCCTCCTTCATTACAAACTCATTATGAATGGCTCGCGCCTTCCAGTCTGTCATAATCAAGTCCTTGTTGGTTATGCAGACTTGGCAACCGCACTTCTCCCACATTGAAAGGTCGGACTCTCTCTGTCCGTCGAAGAAGTTCCTTTGACACCCGAAGGTGGCACTCCCGTCGCCGACGTATCTCTCCCCCATTCCAGGCAGGATAATCTTGCCGTATGCCGCCTTCCTTCTGTACCCTGACGAATCAGTACTCGCAACACCTAGGTAGTATCCTATCCTGAGTGACTAAAGTTGGTGAACAGGAGATGACAATTTTGCCGTGATTGTGTCTTTTAGGCCTTTGAGGTTCTGCTTCTCGTTCAGACTTCATGAGTCGTGTTGTATCGAGGCAGATGCTGG
>Ga0315282_10013766_pt1 | contig 12139 bp, 13 predicted proteins | sample YL17G07_20_MG_FD_203693 | JGI IMG/M metagenome (GOLD analysis project Ga0315282, IMG submission 203693) | Sediment microbial communities from Yellowstone Lake, YNP, Wyoming, USA - YL17G07_20 | ecosystem: Environmental > Aquatic > Freshwater > Lake > Sediment | place: USA: Wyoming | collected... | reverse complement strand
CTACGCTGAGCATGTGGGCGATTGTTTCGATGCTTATAGTTTCGCCTTGTAGGAAGATTTTGTCTTGACGCGCATAAGCCAAGTAAGGCACTACGGCAGTTACTTTTCGTGCTCCGTTTCTTTTGGCAGCATCAGCCATGAAGGCTAACTGTATGAATCTGCTGTCTTGTGGAGGACTAGTTGTTTGCACTATCACCACATGGTCATCTTGAACTGGACTTTCCAACCGAATGTAGGATTCTCCATCTGGAAACGTTTTATGGGCAACAGGCACTTTTTCTATGCCCGTTAACTCCGCTATTTTTTCGCCTAACTCTGCTGAGGCAGGACCGAGAACTATTCTCATTTCTGCTTCACTCTTTCCTCTAGAATGGGGTCTGTTTGGTTTTTAGCTTTACTCTCCGTATTCTTTTTAACCTTACCATCAAAAAAGACGCTAGAGTACTAGTGCTCGGAAAAGACTATAGTCCCCTTATAAATAGAGTGAACCAGAGGTTCTGTGTCTCTTAATTCATCTGGTTTTATTTGTTTGTTTTGACTTCCACGTAGCCTTCTATGGCTTCCTTGATGTTTTTCAAGGCTTCTTCCCTTGTTTCGCCTTGACTTGCGACTGGAAGCTCTAAGCATTTGACTATAAAGCCGCCCTCCTCCGCAGATTCCAAGAAAACCGTGAACTTACGAGCAACCATGAAATCGCCAACAACATATTGTACTTCTGACTTACATATGAACTTATCCTTGGGATACAGTAGCTCACTGTAACGAAAACATAACGTGCATAGAACAAAAATCCCAAGCTATTTTGACAGCATGAAGAGCCCGATTTCAGCGAACAGGTTTGGAAAGAGCCACACTCTTTTGTTTTTTCCGATAAAAGCTGAGCTTTCAATGCTAATGTCTCTTTTTTTGCAGTATTCCATGAAGTCTGCGATGCTCCGCAAGTAAAGGTTTTAAGTTTATCCTTCGAAATCTGTATTAATAGAATCTTCTGGCAGTTTCGTGCTCCGGAAGAAGTACCAGAACAGCATTATCGACGCAACGTAGAATAATCCAGCTAGGAAGAATGGCGCTGCCAGAAGCCCCAAAGCCATCAAGTAGGCACCTACGATGCTGCTTAACGCGTTAGGCAAGCTCCACAGTGCAGAGCTTACGCCTGAAGCCGCTCCACGCTCATCTTCGATGACTATACCCATTATCATCGACTGCTCCAACGGGTTCGCCATGTTCATGAGAAAACTCCTAAAAGTGTACGCAAACCCCGCCGAGACGTAACTGGGCGAAAGCGGTATTGCAAACATAAACACGGTCGAGAAACCCTGCGTCAATGTGATAGCCTTAACCAAGCCGATCCTTCTCGCAAGCACGGGCGCAGCCAGCGTCGCCACCCCCGTCACCAAGCTGGATACGCCCAAGATGGGACCGCTCACCGCGTCAGAAATGCCGTACTGCAGTCCCAGCCACGCAGTCATCAACGGAACCACCATGCCCGCCCCGAACGCTATCAAGCCGCTCGACAAGACGTACTTCACCAAGGGATCTCTGGATTTATGGGGAAGCAGACTCCTCAAACTCACCCCATGCCGCTTCAGTCTTCTCGACTCGCTGATTTTGAACATGAAAAGCGTTGAAGGCAAACTGAGAACAGCCAATATCACGTAAAGCAGCACGTGGCTTTCCCTGTTAGTGAAACCAACACCCTCGAAAACCATCACAACAGGAATCATCAAACTTCCCAAACCGAAAGCAATGCTTTGGACAAAGCCGAACAGCGAGTAAGCGCTGGTTCTTCTTTTTTCTTCAGCTTTCTCCGCAAGCAAAGCGTTCGCAGAAGCCGCAAAAGCCGCCTCAGAAATTCCCTCCACAACCGCAGCCGCCAGCAAAACGGCAACGTTCGTCGTCAACGCAAAAACCGCGATTATGGCGCTCGCCAAAGCGTTCCCACCTATGTGCAAGCGTTTTCGGCCATACTTGTCCGCGGCAACCCCCAACGGGATGCTGGCAACAAAAGTGGACACACCCATGGCCGTCAAGATAACGCCCATCAGTTCAATGGGCAGCCCCTGAACACTCGTTAGGAAATATGACAGGTCAGTGTAGAACATGCCGTACGCTGCAAAAGGCAATATCGCCGAGTAAATCAGGTACTTCGCCTCTCTAGGTAATCCCCTGAAGCTGCTGAACAACACCAAGTCATCACTCACCAAAGCAATTCGCTATACTCTGTTACTTTGGCGCTTTTTCGACTTATCTGTTGCTGTCCACAAGCAAGCTTTGCCTAAACAGCGTTCCTGTATGATCAACTGCTTTTCTTCAAAATGACAAAAATGCATGGAGAAACGCCTTTTCTTCAGCAACTAGCCTATATAGTCAACATTGCACTAGTATATGATTGTCGGGATTCTTCAAGAAAGAGTCAAATCTGCTCCAAGAAAACTTTCACTTTTTCAAGACAGTTCTGACAGACAAAATGGAGAGAGAACAATTTGAACCGAAAAAAGCCAACAATAACCGAACATCTCGCGTTTCTTTCAGTAAAACATTGTGTCTACCTTGCGGAACTCTTTCAAGCGTTAGTTTCAGCAAGAGAAATCGGAAAATCCGTCTGCATGGACCTAAGAGTCGAATACCGCGGTAGCATAGACGACGAAGCAATCTTCCTCATAACAAAAGACAACAACGTAGTAGTACAGTTCCGAGTCGCCGAAGAATTCCTCCTGAAAAAAGACATGCCCTTCGAAAGCTGGATGGACACCGACAAAATACGCAAACAAATGTCCAGACAAAACCTCGCACCTCGCCTCTCCACCCTAGTCCAAGATTTGCGACACGGAATGAAAAAAGTCAACGTAGAGGCTGAAGTTCTGGAAACCCCAAAACCCTTACTAGTCCACACACAGTACGGAAACAGCGCCATGTTGACCAACGCCTGGATAGCGGACGAAACAGGAAAAATCAAACTCTGCCTCTGGAACGAACAGGCAAACTCCGTCGCTGAAGGAGACACCATCCAAATAAAGAACGCCGCAGTATCCACCTTCAAAGGTGAAAGACAACTACGCCTCGGAAAAACTGGAACAATCAACGTGCTGCAAAACCGCGCCACCAAAGCAAAACAACAACCTAAAGATATCTCCAAAAACATGATCTACGCGTAAACTATCCATCTCGAACTGGACGATTTCTATCCCAAAAACCACAATCACCATGCCGGGAAAGTGCCAGTTCGCTTTGAAAGCAAGAAAAGCCCAATCTCCGCAAAAACGTTTGGAAAAAGCCTAACCCTATTGTTTTTTCCAATGAAAACCGAACGTTCAATCCGGATGTCACGTTTTCTGCAGTATTCTTTGAAGTCTGCTATGCTTAGGAAGTGGAGGTTTGGCGTGTCGTACCACTCGTAAGGCAGCGAAGGCGTCACGGGAACTTTTTCTCAGAAGAACATCTATTGATGTAAATTTTACCATACTTCTTAAGTATAAGTATGTTATATATGTCCAGACAAGTTGGAGAACCATGTCCACTTCATGTGAAAGTATTGCTCGCTACCTTTTGCCCCTTTACAGAGCCTTTGTCGCAAAAGAACTGATTGAAAAATACAATTATACGCAAGTGGAAGCAGCCAAGAAACTTGGCACCACGCAAGCCGCCATAAGCCAGTATATGACCTCAAAGCGAGGACATGGTAGAATCCCAAATTATGCTGAGATTGCACCATTAGTCCAAAACGCAGCTGCTAAAGTAGCAGAACGAATAGTAACCACGAAAATGAGCCCCGAAGAATTTAGTGCATCCTTTTGTGAATTATGCAAATCTCTGAGCCTAACCAAAAGAATTCCAACTGCACAGGCTCAAATTAAGGAAAAATAACGCTGAAAAGAGCTATCTATTTTTCTGCTGAACTAAGCTCCTTGATTAGCTCTTTCGCTCGGTCCATGCGGACTTTGCGTTCTTTAACCATCCTTTCAGCCACAAGATCTATCAGCTCTTCTTTAGCGCCAGCTGCCACAGCGATGTTTCTTGCGTGAAGTGACATGTGACCGCGCTGAATGCCTTCATGCGCTAACGCCCGTAACGCTCCAAGATTCTGAGCTAAACCCACAGCCGCCAAGACTTCGGCGAACTCGTTGGCTGTTTTTACGCCCAAGATTTTTATGGCAATCTTCGCTATCGGGTGAGTTCGCACTGCACCGCCTATGAGACCCACAGCCATAGGCAATTCAATCTCGCCCACAAGGTCACCATTTTCGTTTTTCTCCCAAACAGAAAGCGAAGTGTACTGGCCTTTCAGCGCCGCGTAGGCGTGAGCTCCTGCCTCGATGGCACGGTGGTCGTTGCCCGTAGCGAGGATGACGGCTATTATGCCGTTCAACGCACCTTTGTTATGCGTTGCTGCACGGTACGGGTCTGCGGCTGCAAACGCCGAAGCGTTCACGATGCCGTCCACAACCTCTTCGCCGCCCACAGACTCCTTTGGCACTGTGCACCATGCTCTTGCCAAGCGTTTTGTGGCTAGATTGGAGATTATCCGCAGATAAACGCGTCCGCCTGTAATGTGCTCTATCAGGGGCGCTACAGCCTCAGCCATGGTGTTAACAGCATTCGCACCCATCGCATCGCGGCAGTCCACATGCAACTCGGCTATAAGCATAGTGCCTTGTAAAGTGTGAATGACTTTTGCGTCTAGGTCTTTTGCTCCGCCGCCCACAGACGCCAACACTGGATCTTGCTCGTTAGCCTTCTTCAGAATTTCCTCTTTAGCCTTTAAGACGCGCAGTTTAGCCGCATCAAGGTCTTTTATGCCAACAGCCTGAATCTGACCGATCATTACTGGCGGTGTGCTGCTGGTGTAGAAGCCTCCGCCGTCACGCACCATTTTAGCGGCGTAACTGGCTGCCGCCACCACAGAAGGCTCTTCAATAGCCATAGGAATCAAATAATCTCGTTGGTTAATTTGAAAATTCACGCCAATGCCTAATGGTATGGGAATGACGCCGATCACGTTTTCTATCATGCGGTCGGCTAATTCCAAGGGCAGCGAACCCGTATTCTGTAGCAAAGCACATTCTTCATCAGACAAATCAGCAAACTCTTTGACAAGTGCCAAGCGCTCTTTTGGACTGAGCTTGTAGAAACCCGAGATAGATGATGACTTGTTCATGGATTCACCACAGACTTCAATGGTGATGTGTCTTTTTAAGTCTTAGCAACGCTAATTATTGGGCGATGTTCCTCATTTCGGTCACAAAAAAGATTGAAGGTTAGACATGAATCAGACAGAAGCTGGTAATCCGAACTCGTTTACCACCCTTTTTTTCGCCCAATCTTTATTAGAGATTCTGATACAGACTCAAAGTCATAGTGTTCAACGATATACGCTACCAAAACTGTTTTCATGCGGTTATTCTCTTGTACCATGTTTAATTTTTCATATCTGCTCCCAAATCCAGCGCAAGCCACACCGGGAGTATGGTTCTTCGCACATAGGGAAATTCCATCCACGTCTTCGAAGTTAGCGCACTCGACGCAAAACCTATTGTATATTCTATTCGCATTTATGCTCTCCTGTCTTGGCTCGAATTCTACGCAACATACATGAGGTCCAATGTTCATTTTGCACAAGGCAACGCCGTCTATGTCTCTTCGATCCTCAAAGTTAACGCAGTCTCTGCAGAATCTTACTACCATTAATTCTCGCCAGGCTATTTTTGTCAAATATTTTACATAAATCTATCACAAATGATTTATATTTCAAATAGTTACATATGTACAATATGTAAAACATGTGTAACCGAGAGAGGATGTTTGATGGAGAAAGACCTAGGATATAGAAGGGTGCAATGCGCGGGAAGAGGATCACTTAGCATATCTTTGCCAAAAGACTGGACGCAGGATATTGGAATAGAAAGAGGAAGCGAAATAGCATTCAAAGTACAGGACGATTCATCGCTAATTTTGGTCCCAAGAAAGATAATGGAAGGAAGAAAAGAAAACGAGAAGCCTAAACGTAAAGAATATTTTATCTATGTAGACCAAAAGAGTGATCCTCAATCAATATGGCGCAGGATAACCTCCCTCTATGTTGTAAGTGCAGACCTTATTCATATTCATTTCAAAGATAGCGAAACCTATCAGAAATTCAAAACGGCAGTAAACGGTCTTATCAAAAATGCACTCCTAGGATCAGAGATCATAGACGAAACATCAAAAGAGATAACCATCCAAATTCTGATAAATCACCCTGACTTCCCTATAGAGAAAGCTATCAGGAGAATGGCTGTCCTAGCCCTTTCAGCAAACAAAGACGCTACCCTATCGCTAAGAAATATGGATCAGGACTTAGTTCAAAGAGTGTTTGATGCACATGCCGATGTAAATCGGTTAAATCTGTACGTTGTCCGCCAATTAAAGTTCGGCTTGGAGCGAAATTCATTTAAAGACTGGGGATTTAAAACCCCGAAAGAATTCCTAGGCTACAGGATCGTTGTCAATGACATAAAAAGCATCGCAGACAACGCATTGAACATCGCCAACAACATAAGGAGTCTCAAAAAGTTGATTGAAGACAAAATGCTATTTCTAAAAGAATCCGTTGACGAAGAAGTATACACCCAAATCTTGAATTTCAGTTCTTCGGCAAGCCAATTGTTTGAGAAAACTTTGGAGGCTATGTTCAAAAGGGACTTTGAACGCGCCGATGAGACAATCTCTCGACTAGAGTCATTTATCACCTTAGAAAACGGTCTTATCACCTTAATGTCCAGTAAAAAGCTTGACCCAAATATTTCATCTATCCATAGGTTGCTCCTAGACAATTCAAGACGAATCGTAGAATACAGCCGAAACATTGCGGAAGTAACGCTAAACCGAACAGTCGAGGAAATAAGTTCGACGCCAACTCCTAAATAATAGACATTATTGTATGCTATGGCATCGCCACAGCGTGAATTCCCAAACGCCTATTTATCTCCTTAGCCAACGTCTCTCCATAACTCATCCTGTAATTATCCGTGACCACCCGCTTCGGCTTCGAACGCCTAACATACTCAATCAAACCATCAAAATCCGAATGATCACTCAACGCAATCAAATACTCCTTGTCGCCGATCTGCCGGCACGGCGAATGGAACTCCCACCCACTAACACAAATACGAGAACCATCCAAGCCGACATTTCCACGAGAATTCATGTGATAAAACGCAACGCACGGAAGATTCTTGTCCAGCAACTCCCTGCCTTCTTTCTCCGTTGACAGCGTCAAACAACCCAACTGCATACCGTGCCGCTCACAAACTTTAGAAACATGAAAAACCCGTTCAGGCATAACAAACGGGACGCTCACGTCAGCACTGTGCAGGATCTGCATAACCTCTTGCAGTTTACCGTGAAAACCAAAAACGTAAACCGTACCGTCCCTTAGCCTTTTCTCAACCATAGAAACCAGAAGTTCCCTGATATCCTGCTCAAAAGGGCGTCTACACGAAGGGTTTCCATAAGTCGCTTCCACAACAAGCACGTCACAGTCCAACACGGGCGTACCGTCAAGCCTAAAATCCCCAGTATAAACAATCCTGCTACCACTCGCATCCTCAACCAAAACCTGCGCCGCGCCCAAAATGTGATCTGCCTTAACAAGCGTAACACGCTCATCACCGTACTCGATGGCTTTTCCATAATCAAGCGTTTCAACGGAGCCCTCCGTAAGCGCAAGAGGGCCGTTCATAACTTCGGTAAGATCTCTGGTGGCTGCGGTCATCAGAACCTTCTCACAATTTCTCAAACTCCGCTTCAAACCAACCAGGTGATCCGAATGAGCATGCGTAACGACCCTCAAAGGTCTGTTTTCGTCAAAAGCGTCGCAGGCAACCGAATTGCCCAGCAGGACCGCGCCCCGTTGCGTTACCATGGCTTTTGCTGACAAGCACTGTCCTCCTGACTTAGCTGGTTTTTGGGGCAAGCCAGTCAATAAGCTGCCTCGGATTTTCGCTTTCGATTATGACTCTTATTGGACCCAGCGGAGATTCCGCCACTTCCTCCGAGAAGGAAACGTGACCAGCAAAAGCCACTTGCTTGTTTAGGCAGAAACTAATAGTCTTCCCTTTTAACCCATTAAAAAACACTTTTCTCGCAGCGTCACGAACGCGGTCCATACGAAGCAAATTGCGAAGTTTAACCAGCACTTCTTGTCCTTTCGCCTCAGCAATCAGGATGCTTCCCTTGTAGGAAGGCTTTGTCTGTGTGGGTATGTTACCGAAGAGGTTTGCCACTGCCATTTTCACTTTTTCTTCGGCTTCCGTCGGGTTGATTTCAGTTTCCATGCGAATTACTATTTCTTCCATTTTTCCTCAATTCTCCGAAGGGTTTCTCTGATCTTGGCTTTTATCTCGTCTTTTTTATTCTCGTTTATTATGAGGTACTCGGCCATAGCTATGGCGTTTCCCAAACCCACGCTGAGCTCGCGCATGTCTCTTTCGCGGAACAGTTCCCATCCATCTGGATCATCACTTCTGCGACGGCGGTAGAGACGATTAAACCGTGTTTCTGGCGAAGCATGAACAGCCACAAGGCTGAATTTAGGAAAATGCGCCTTGAAAGCGTCAACTTCATTCAGGCTTCTCAAGCCGTCCACGATTACTTTTCTGCTTTCTTTTTGTTCAATTTTTGGGATGCACTTTTCGGCTATTATGCTGCTTCCGCCTGTTTCCCTCAGTTCAAGCATCACTTTTCCCATGTTTTTCGGGTTCAGTTTCAACCCGCGCTTTTGTGTTTCTTCCCTTATCACGTCGCCCATAACCACGACGGCGTAGCCTTCCTGTTGAGCTGTCTCCACCACCAGAGATTTCCCAGCTCCCGGCATTCCGGCTAAACCAACGACGAGTTTGTCAGAGTTCATGTTGCACCCTTTTATTTCTTACAATAGCAATATTTAACATTAAAAAGCATTTATGCGGGGAAACTGTAAAAAATACTCAAGGGAACAGAAAATGCCTGAATCCATAAGAAGTTTCTTGGCTTTCGACATGGAAAACGAGACTGTCCGAAAAAGATTGGCGGCTGTGCAGAATCTTCTGGTTCAGACGGGCGCAGACCTGAAACTTGTAGAGCCGCATAATATTCACATGACAATCCGTTTTCTCGGCGACATCGCATCTCACATGGTTGAAAAGGTTTTTGAAGAGATGCAAAAAGTCCAGTTTAATCCGTTTGATGTGCGAATTAGCGGTTTAGGCGTCTTTCCCGACCTGCGTTACCCAAGAGTCGTGTGGGTGGGAATAACCGAAGGCGCAGACCAGTTGAAAAACGTTTTCAGCCAGCTGGAACCTCGCTTGCGCGGTTTAGGCTTCACCCCCGACTCTAAAGGGTTTAGTCCGCACTTGACGATTGCCCGCGTGAAATCAGGAAAAAACAAAGCACAGCTAGCTGAGTTTGTCACTGAAAACGCAAGTTATGACTTTGGATCCGTTAAGGCGGAGTGCTTGCGGCTCAAAAAGAGCGAACTAACGCCAAAGGGGCCTATTTACTCAACGCTTAAAGAATTTTGTCCACGGCAGGAACGGAAAGGATAGGCTAGGATATGCAGAAGAAAATAAACAAAGTATATTGCGAAATCTTGGAAAAAATCACGCCCACGAAAGAAGACAGAATAAGAATAGAGGCTTTAGCCAAAGAATTGGAGCAGAAGGTAGCCTCTTCCTGCGCGGAACACGGCGTCAAGGCCATCGTGCGCGTTGAGGGTTCCGTCGCGAAAGACACTTGGCTAAGAGAAGAACCCGACGTTGACATATTCATGCGTTTACCAACCACGATACCTCGAAGGGCTCTTGGCAAAATCAGCCTAGAAATCGCCCGAGACGCCACTGCGGGCTCAAAACAGATTGAACGCTTCGCGGAGCACCCATACTTGGAGGCATTCGTTGAAGGCGTCAGGGTGAATATCGTGCCTTGTTACGCTGTGAAACGGGGAGAATGGTTGAGCGCCACGGATAGAACGCCATTTCACACAGACTACGTGAAAAATCGTCTGAACAAGACCTTACGAAACGAAGTTCGCCTGCTGAAAAAGTTCATGCAAGGCATCAAAGTTTACGGCGCTGAAATCAAAATAGGCGGCTTTAGCGGTTATCTCTGCGAGCTCTTGATACTGCATTACAAATCCTTCACCGAAACTTTGCACGCTTTTGCGCAGTACACGCGACGAATGGTCATAGACATTGGAAACTACTACGCAAACAGAGAAAACGAGCTTCAGCTTCTCTTTGCAGAACCCTTGGTGATAATTGATCCCGTGGATAAAGGAAGAAACGTGGCTTCTGCAGTGCAGTCGCAAAAGCTCTACACGTTCGTTGGTGCAGCCAGAGCGTTCCTTAAAACTCCGAGCGTAGAGTTCTTTTATCCGCCAAAAGCAAAAGCCCTATCCGCCGAAGCCTTAAAGCAGAAGGTGGAGAACCGCGGCTCCGCATGCGTGTTTTTGACCTTTGCCGCAGTCGAGGCTGTTCCCGACGTTTTGTGGGGTCAACTTTATCGAACGCAGCGGTCTTTGCGGAAACTGGTTGAGCTTAATGACTTTAAAGTCCTCAGGGACGCCGTTTGGAGTGACGAAAAAACCCTTAACGCCTTCGTTCTTGAACTTGAACAGCGTGTTTTGCCAAGCGTCAAGAAGCATTTGGGACCGCCCCTTGAGCGGGAAAAGGAGTGCGAAAACTTCTTGGCCAAGTACGCCCATAACAACAACGTGGTTTCTGGACCCTACATTGAAGACGGAAGATGGGTCGTGGAGCTGCAACGAAAATTCACCGATGCCGTTGAGCTTCTGAGGGAGAAACTGAAGGAAGGCGGCAGAAACGTAGGCGTTGCTGAACTGATTTCGCAGGCTCTCAAAGAAAAATTCAGAATTCTGGTCAACAGCGAAGTTTCTGAGGTTCACATGAGTAACAGAGATTTTGCGGAGTTCTTGACTGATTTTCTCGGAGGCAAGCCTTTCTGGCTAGAAACCGCTGAGGCTTAACGCTATGAGCACTATGCTGAGCAGCCAGCAGTAGAAGGCGAAGAAATAGAATTTCTTGTGAGCTATGATCTTCCTGAGCAAATTCAACGCAAAATAGCCAACAACCATCGAGACAGCTACACCGACGAGAATTTCCGTCCATCCCACGCCAGCAAGGACCAGCGCGGCATGTTGCTCATACAAGGTTAAACCTAACGCGCCAATTATGGCGGGAACTGAAAGCAAAAAGGAAAACTTGAAAGCTTTTTCACGTTTTGTTCCCAACAAAAGTGCCACGGCGATTGTCAAGCCGCTTCGCGATATTCCAGGGATTATGGCTATGCCTTGGGCTGTGCCTATTACCAACGCTTCTAAGTAGCCTATGCTTTCTTTTTTTTCATTTCCAATTTTTGAACTGTAAAGTACAACACCGCAGATAACGAAGGCACCAGCTATTGGCAGTAAATTGCTGAAAAGTGCCTCAATGGCGTTGCCGAATACTATGCCTATCAAAGCCGTGGGTATGGTTCCAACGATGATTAGGGGGATTAATTTTCCGTTTTCTGTTTTGAAGTCCCTTTTTCCAAGCGCTACGAGGATGTTCTTTATGTCTTTATGGAAGAAGAGAAGCGTTACTATGAGCGTTCCTGCATGTAGTAGAACATCAAAAAGGATGGGCACTTTTAAATCTAAGAAGTGTTCTGTCAGCCGTAGATGTCCAGTGCTGGATATTGGAAGCCACTCTGTCACGCCTTGAATTAAGCCTAGTATTATTGTTTGTATCAGGTCCATGCGCGATTCGCCACTTCTTGTTCACATGCTAGAGCGTAAATCAGTAGTTTGTCGAACTTGTTAATTTGCATGCTGGTACGCTATCTTTATGATTTTAGTGTAGAAACAATGCTGCCATGGCCCGCCTCCCATTTGCGCACGCTTTCTAAAACGATATTCCAGCTCGTTTTATGTAGTGGATGATGACATCCACTAGTATGGCGCAGACCAAAGCTTCCAATGTTAGATTTATCATTATGGGCATGACAAGCCCCCAAGCAATCGCCGAGGACTTTCCTGCGAAAAGTGTGAACCAAACATAATCTGTCACTAAAACATATGGCGCTTGAACTAGCCAGGCGAGCAAACCCGCAAAAACTGGTCTAACTT
>Ga0315282_10013765_pt1 | contig 12139 bp, 8 predicted proteins | sample YL17G07_20_MG_FD_203693 | JGI IMG/M metagenome (GOLD analysis project Ga0315282, IMG submission 203693) | Sediment microbial communities from Yellowstone Lake, YNP, Wyoming, USA - YL17G07_20 | ecosystem: Environmental > Aquatic > Freshwater > Lake > Sediment | place: USA: Wyoming | collected... | reverse complement strand
GCTGGAGCCTGGGGGGCCTCAAAGCCATCCTGTGCCTGCGCACGGCATTCTTCAACGACTACTATGAGGAGCTCATACACGCCTTGCCCGCCGCTGCCTGATCCCAACAATCCTGGCGCGCACCGTCCTTCTGGCCTTCCATTGACCCGGGCCCCTCCCCACGCTATACTACTCGGAGGCCTGCTCACTAACCGGCCTGTCTCTTTGTGGGGAGCAAGCGATGCCTGGCCACTGGCTCCGGGTCTACGGGGCCCGCGAGCACAATCTGAAGGGCATTGATGTCGCCATCCCGCGCGACAGGCTGGTGGTCTTCTGCGGGGTGAGCGGCTCCGGGAAGTCGTCGCTGGCCTTCGACACCATCTACGCCGAGGGGCAGCGGCGGTACGTGGAGTCGCTCTCGGCCTACGCCCGGCAGTTCCTGGACCGGATGGAGAGGCCCAAGGTGGACCACATCGAGGGCCTGTCGCCGGCCATCTCCATAGACCAGAAGGCTGCCAGCAGCAACCCCCGCTCCACGGTGGCGACCGTGACGGAGATTCACGACTACCTGCGCGTGCTGTACGCGCGCCTGGGCACGCCGTACTGCCATCGCTGCAACCTGCCCATCGCCAGCCAGACGCCGCAGGAGATCGTGGACCGCATCATGGCCCTGGGTGAGGGCGCCAGACTCCAGGTGCTGGCGCCGGTGGTCAGGGGCCGGCGGGGTGAGTATCGGGAGGTGCTGGCCGACGCCCGGCGGCAGGGGTTCGCCCGCGTCAGGGCAGATGGCAAGACTCACGACCTCAGCGGGCGCATAAGGCTGGACGAGAAGCAGCGGCACGACGTTGAGGTGGTGGTGGATCGGCTGGTCGTCAAGGAGAAGGCGCGCTCGCGACTGGCCGATACGGTGGATCTGGCCCTCAAGGTCGGCGACGGTCAGTTGCTCGCCGAGGTCGCAGGACAAGGCGACATCGTTTTCTCGCAGCGTTTCGCCTGCCCGCAGTGCGGCGCCAGCTACGGCGAGCTTACGCCGCAGATGTTCTCGTTCAACAGCCCTCAGGGCATGTGCCCGGCGTGCGGCGGCCTGGGCACCAAGATGCAGATGGACCCGAACCTGCTGGTGGCCGACCGGGAGAAGTCCATCCTGGAGGGTGCGCTGGAGCCCTACGGCAGCATCGCCAGCGTGCACGTGCGGCACGTGCTGGAGGGAGTGGCGCGGCACTACGGCTTCGAGCTGACTACGCCGTGGAAGAAGCTCAGCGACGAGCAGAAGCAAGCGGTGCTGTACGGCTCCGGGGAGCAGGAGCTGGAGTTCACCTACCGCACGCGGCGGGGCAAGGTGTTCTCTTACCGACGCCGGTACGAAGGCCTGGTGCACGCCACGGAGCGCAAGTACAGCTCCACCCACTCCCAGGCTACCAAGGAGTACTACGGGCGCTACCTGAGCGAGGTGCTCTGCCCCGCCTGCAACGGCTCGCGGCTGCGGCCCGAGAGCGCGGCAGTGCACGTCGGCGGCAAGACCATCGTCGAGGTCTGCGCGCTGGCCGTGACCGAGGCGCTGGAGTTCTTCCACGGCCTCAAGTTTGGCAAGGAGGCTGGTGTCATCGCCGAGGAGCTGCTCAAGGAGATACGCTCGCGGCTCAGCTTCATGGTGGACGTGGGGCTGGGGTATCTCACGCTGGATCGCGCGGCGCCCAGCCTGGCCGGCGGCGAGGCGCAGCGCATCAGATTGGCCACTCAGATGGGCAGCCAGCTCGTGGGCGTCATGTACATCCTCGACGAGCCCAGCATCGGCCTGCACTACCGTGACCATGCGCGGCTGCTGGAGACCCTCTTTCACCTGCGCGACCTGGGCAACACGGTCATCGTGGTGGAGCACGACGCCAACACCATCCGCAGCGCCGACTATGTGGTGGAGTTCGGCCCCGGCGCCGGCACCGAGGGCGGCGAGATCACCCACGCGGGCACCGTCGAGGAGCTGCTGGCTAACAAGCAGTCCATCACGGGGCAGTACCTGACCGGTCGCAAGCGCATCGAGGTGCCCAGGCATCGCCGCTCTTACGACGGCAACTACATCACTTTGAAGGGCTGCCGCGAGCACAACCTGAAGAACCTGGACGTGCGCATTCCGCTCGGCGTCTTCACGTGCATCACCGGTGTATCGGGCTCCGGCAAGAGCACGCTGACTAACGACATTGCCTACAAGGCCCTGGCGCGGCGCATCAACGGCTCCGGGGATCGGCCGGGCAGGTACGCCGGCGTGGAGGGCGCGGAGAAGCTGGACAAGGTCATCAACATTGACCAGGGGCCCATCGGCCGCACGCCGCGGTCCAACCCGGCTACGTATGTGGGGCTGTTCACGCCCATTCGCGAGCTGTTCGCGCAGATGCCCGAGGCCAGGGTGCGCGGCTACGGCCCTGGCCGGTTCAGCTTCAACGTCAAGGGCGGCAGGTGCGATGCCTGCGAGGGAGACGGCCTGAAGAAGGTCGAGATGCACTTCTTGCCGGACGTCTACGTCACCTGCGAGGCCTGCGGCGGCCAGCGCTACAATCGCGAGACGCTGCGCATCTACTACAAGGCCAAGAACATCGCCGAAGTGCTGGACATGACCGCGGCCGAAGCCGTGGAGCACTTCGAGAACGTGCCGCGCATCAAGCGCATCCTCCAGACGCTGAACGACGTGGGGCTGGACTACATCAAGCTCGGCCAGCCGGCGCCCACGCTTTCCGGCGGCGAGGCGCAGCGGGTGAAGCTGGCCAAGGAGCTGTGCAAGGTGGCCACCGGGCGCACCATCTACTTCCTGGACGAGCCCACCACCGGCCTGCACTTCGCCGACATCGAGAAGCTCCTGAAGGTGCTCCAGCGGCTGGTGGAGGCGGGCAATACGGTGGTGGTCATCGAGCACAACCTGGACGTCATCAAGGTGGCCGACCACCTCATTGACCTGGGGCCCGAGGGTGGCGACGCCGGTGGCCGCCTGGTGGCCCAGGGCACGCCCGAACACGTCGCCAAGGCCAAGCAGTCGCACACGGGGAAACTACTTGCCAAGGAGCTGGCGAAGGTGCCCTAGCCCAGCCACCGCGATGTGGGATATGGGATGTGCGATATGGGATACGCGATATGCGATGTCGGACGTACGATGTACGATAGACGGCGACGGGGAGCCGCGTGCCTTTGTATGAGGGGCGTCCCGCCCCGACCGGCTCTTGACGTGATGTAGGGACGGGGTTTACCCCCGTCCAGATATGGAGTGCAACGTCCCCTGCCTTCGCGGGCCGTAGCCCGCTTCGGCGGGCGTAGGCCTGACGTTGCACGTGCAAAATCGGGGGATTTTGCACTCCAGAGAACGGCAAACGGACGGGCGTAAAGCCCGTCCCTACCGGACACCCACATGGTGAAGAAGACCCTCCTCATCCTCCCCGCCCTTTTCCTCGCCTGGGTCATCTACATGGTGGCCACGGGGAAGATGTATGTCGTCAAGGTGGGGGCGCAGCGGGCCACGGCGGCGGGAGAGGTGAGGCTGACGTATGTGTGCTGGGGCGACTACACCGAGGAGGCCATGAACCGGCACTGGATCGCCGAGTTCGAGCGCCAGCACCCCAACATCAAGGTCAACATGATCCTCACCGGCGGCGGCGTGGGCACCCGCGAGAAGATACAGACGATGATCGCCGGCGGCTCGGCCCCCGATGTGATGTACACCTGGCCCGACGTGTTCCCCGAGTTCGTGCAGAAGGGCGTCTATATGCCGCTGGACGAGTACATGGCCCGCGACGGCATCTCGCGCGCGCAGTGGTTCCGCAACCTGGCTGACTTCTACACCAAGGACGGCGTCGTCTACGGGCTGCCGCGCAGTTGGCACCCGTTCATCATCTTCTACAACAAGGACCTGTTCCAGCGCGAGGGCGTGCCCTACCCCGACGAGAGCTGGACGTTCGACGACCTGGTGCGCTACGGCCGCAAGCTCACCCGGGACGTGAACGACGACGGGCTGGTAGACCAGTACGCCATCGCCAACATCCCCTGGCGCGTGTTTGCCTGGGCCTATGGCGGCCGCACGTTCGACGAGGCGGGGAAGTGCTACCTGGACGATCCGGGGACCGCCGAGGGGCTTCAGCTCTACCAGGACCTCATCTGGAAGTACCACATCAGCCCCTCGCCACAGCAGCAGGCCCTCTCGCAGAACGCGCAGGATATGTTCAAGACCGGGCGCATCGCCATGTTCAGCCTGGGCATCTGGTGCGTGCCCGACTTCCGCGAGATCGAGGGCTTCGCTTGGGACGTGGCCGTGATGCCGGCGGGCAAGCAGCGCGTCACGCAGTTGGTGACGGCCGGCTGGTCGGCCTACAGGGACACGCCGCATCCCGACGAGGCCTGGGAGCTGATCAAGTACCTGTCCGGGCGCGAGGCGCAGGAGTACCAGATGAGGATCTGGCGTGACCCCTCGGGCCTGAGGGACGTGTTCCAGTCGCTGATGCTCTACCAGCCGGAGAAGCCGCCGGCCAGCCGGCGGGTGGTGTTGGACAGCATCCAGTTCGGGCGCTTCGAGGCCAACTTCGTGGGGTCGGCGGAGGTGGACCAGAAGGTGCAGCAGGCCTTCGATGAGATCGCCACCGGCCGCCAGAAGGACGTGGCGGCTGGGTGCCGGGAGATGAAGCGCGTGGCCGAGGAGACGCTGGCAGAGCTGCGCTCTGGGCGGGCGGTGAGGGCCCAGCGGTGACCATCAGCGTGCTGATTCCCACCTACAAGCGCCCGGAGTCGCTGCGGCGGTGCCTGCAAGCCCTGGCCGCAGGTGAGCGCCTACCGGATCAGGCCATCGTCACGGTGCGGCAGGGGGACCAGCCCTCGCTGGAGGCGTTCGAGGAATGCCGGCGGGCGCTGCCCGCACTCAAGCTGGAGCTGGCTACCGTGGACCGGCCCGGCCAGCCGGCGGCGATCAACGCGGGCCTGAAGCTGGCTATTGGCGAGGTGCTGTGCTTCATTGACGACGATGTGGAGGTGCATGGCGACTGGCTGCGGCGCCTCGAGCAGCGCTTCGGGGACGGATCAGTCGGCGGCGTGGGCGGGCGGGACATCATCTTCGAGGGAGGCCGCCGCTGGGAGGATGAGCCGGCGCAGGTCGTGGGCCGACTGACGTGGTATGGCCGCCGCACGGGCAACCATCACAAAGTCATCGCCGCTGACCAGCCCGTGCCGGTGCAGCACCTGAAGGGCTGCAACATGTCCTTCCGGCGCGAGTTCATCGGGGGCTTCGATGAGAGCTTCGTCGGCGCGCCCAGCCTGAATGACACCGACGTCTCCCTCACGGCGGCGAAGAAGGGCGCCCGGCTGATCTACGATCCCCTCATCCAGGTAGACCACCACCTGGCCGAGCGACCGTTTGGGGCCGGGCGCAGCCACGTGCATGCGGCCGCCATCTTCGACCTCACGCACAACACCACCTATTGCATGCTCAAGCACCTGCGCCCCGGGGCGCGGCCGTTCTTCCTGGCCTACATGCTGCTGGGGGGCCAGGCGACGGGCTACGGGCTGCTCAAGTTCTTGCTGGGCGTCTGCCAGGGGCAGGTGCGGGGCTCGGCCCGGCAGCTTGCGGCGCACTATCGGGGTGTGTGCGCGGGGACGCGCACATACCTCCACGCTAGGTACACGGAACCCTAGTCGCCAGCAGGAGCTGGCTCCTACAACCTCACCAGACCAGATTCGGGCGGGCGTGAAGCCCGCCCCTCCCTGACCAGCCCCCATTTGGTCTGGCAGGGCCAGAACGATTCCCAGGTGGGCATGTAGGAGCCGTTGTTGAGCCAGTAATCGAAGACGCCGGCGGCCTGCGACCACTGGAGGCGGCCTGCCCCCTCGTCGTTGCACACGATGAACCCGAAGCGCATCTGGTCGCGCTGGCCGGGCTTCAGCAGCGCCAGCTCGCTCAGCGGCAGCGACAGCTCGTATACCGTGAGCTGCTGGGCCTGGTTGCGGTTGATACGGAGCTGGGCGGCTGGCACCGGCCCGCCGCCGGGGATGGTCTCGGTCTGGAAGGGCACCGTGTACTTCATGCCCGGCTTGTGCAGGCGGATGAGGCAAGGCCCGTCGCTGGCCTGCATGACCAGGTACTGGTAATCCGTGTCGCGGAAGATGCCCTTCCAGTAGTAGGGATCGGCCGGCTGGCGGTAGTCGTCCTCGGCGCGCTCGCGCAGGCCGAAGGCGAACTCAATGCAGTCGCCGCTGTACCAGGGCAGCGTGTGGTTGGCGGTGTTGCTGTCTGACTTCTGCGCGAGGCTGGGCTCCTTGACCTCGAAGGCCAGGTAGAACCTCTGGTCGTCGTAGGCGGTGTAGGCCTTGCAGATGATGTGCTTGGTCTTGTCCGGCCCCTGCGGGCGCGGGCGGTTCGGGTTCAGCAGGTAGTAGGTGTAGTCCTCTTGCTGAGCGATCTGCGCGCTGTCAATGACTGCCGGCACGGCGCTCTGCCAGTCGTCCAGGCTCCCGTCCACCTTGATCCGGCGGCGGCCCGCATAGGCCGCGCAGACGATCTGCGTGCGCTCGGTCTTGCCGGCGTCGGTGTTGGCGACGATGGTGATGGGGTACTGGTTTAGCTCGTTGGCCACGGCCTTCACGAGGGCAAAGCGCACTTCGCCGATGTCCGCCGGGCCCAACTCGAACGGGCGGCTGGCCTGCCGCGCGGCCCAGCCCTTGGGCAGCTTGACGGTGAGCTGGCCCTTCAAGGGCCGGTTGAGTTGGTTCTGCACGCGCACTACCAGGTCGGGGTTGCCGGCCAGGGGCTTGGTGAACGAGTACATGCTCAGGTTCAGCGGCGTGACGTGCTCGATCCTGCCGTCGGCGATGCGCCGGCGCATCTCGGTTACCGAAAGCTCATCGGACAGCAGGTAGATCGGGTACTGGTTGAAGGCAACCATCAGGCTGTCGCCCTTCCGCGCGCCTTTGGGCTCACCCATCAGGCTGAAGGCCCGGAGGTCGCCGGCCGGGGTTATGGCGATGGTGCCGTCACGATCGAGGTGCCTGTCATCGGGGCCTGTATAGCACCAGAGCATCGCCACCTTCGTGGTGTCGCCCTCGCGCCCCGGCAGGCTCCAGCGGGCGTCAATCTGATCGGCCCGCGGCAGCGAGCGGTCGGCGAGCTTCGGGTTGGCGAAGATGGCGCCCCAGATGAGCGGATGTGCGGGCCAGATGTCGGCCACGAGGGGCCGATCCTCCAGGAAGTGAGTCATCACGCCGTAGGCCACCGCGCCCTTCATCTGCTCTGGTCCCCAGCCGATGCCCTCCTGCACGTTCGCCTGGTAGATGCCGGCCAGGGCGGCGAGGGCGTGCAGGGCGGGGATCTTGGCGGCGTTCAGGGGATGGTCCCTCTGGCCGGGCACCTCGGTCCCGTTCTCGGTGATGAAGTGCTGGTGGATGCCCATCTTCTCGGCTTCCTGGACTCCGTAGTCAGTGTAGCGAAGCTGCGAACCCAGGCGCCAACTGGGCTCCTGGCCCTCCTTGTAGGGGTGGTTGCTGTCGGCGTCCACCAGGCCCTGGTAGCAACTGGGGTCAAGGGCGATGTGATCCACCAGGTGGCTGGCGCTGTGCCCCACGATGATCTTGAGGTCTGGGCGCGCCTGCTTGGCCGCCTGGCACCACATCTTCTGGAGGCGGCGGTACTCGGAGCCCGACGCGGCCCAGGTCCAGCCGTAGATCCAGGGCTCGTTCCAGAACTCCCAGTACTTGATCTGCGGGTAGTGCTGCACACAGGGGATGGTGGCCCGCACGAACTCGTCAAAGTCGCGCGGCGGGCCGTACATGTTGAGGTTCCGCGCCTCCTGCGTGCGGGCCCAGTCGGGGTTGGCGTAGCCCACGATGCCCAGGATGCTGAGGTCGGATTGCTGCGCGCGCTGGTAGTACTCATCCTGGCGCGCGAAATCGAACTTCAACTCCGCGTTCACCGGGCGGTCCTGCTGGCGCGACGCGTCGGCCAGGTAGCCCCATTCGTCGGCCCAGTGCTGCCGGAACACCTTCAGCCCGAGGCGCCGATCGAACTCGTTGTGTCCCTTGTCGCCGGTGTTGCTGGCGAAGAACGACTCCGGACGCAGGCCCTGCACCGGCCCGGGGACGATGCCGATGGTGGCCGGCGAGCCCAGGGGCGCTGCTGCGCCCACATGACCGGGCATGTTGGCCAACTGTATCTGCACACTCACGTCATAGGCGCCCGTCGCTGCGGGCTTGAAGAGGTGCTTGCGCTCGGCGCTCTGCTTGCCGGCCACAGAGACGGTTCCCGGCCCGCCCAGGTCCACGGGCTGGCCCCAGTAGTCGGCGATGACATAGGTGTACTTGAGGCCGAGTTCCTCGTCAGTGTTGTTGGTGAAGCGCAGCAGCAGCGGGATGGGCGCGCCTGCCTCGATGGTCTCCGAGGCCAGGTACAGGTTCTCCGGCGCCGTGGTGCTTACGCTTACCGTCACCGGCGGCGGGGGCTCCGTCTCCTGGGCCAGCGCCGCGCCCACAGCAAACGCCATCAGTGGCACCAACAGAGCAGCAATCGGTCGTCGGGCCATTGCAGACACCCTTCCGCGCAGAGAGACTGAGGACGCGAGGCTTGGTTCGCCCAGGGGGAGGGCCTTTCCTCGGTGCGTCAGGTCCCGATTAGCCCACGTTGCGTCGAGGTCGCCCACCTCGACCTCCAGTGGCGAAGGGACGAAAACCAGCGACGCTGCGCATTCTCCATACCCATGCTCAGGTGACTCGACACGACCGCTCGCCGCGAACTAACGGGGCATAGAGGGGGCTCGGCACGCATCTCGGAGCCCGCCTAAAGACGCTATCTGCAGTAGTTCCCTTATCAGCCTGACAGGGCCTCAGCCCATGTGTGCAGGTAATCGAGCCCGGCGAGTTGCTGCCGCATTGCTGTGGCTGGGTTCTCTATTGCAGAGACAGCCTCGTGGTACCTCTCATGGGTGCGACGCAACTCAGCTAGAGCATCATCAAGGGTCCTTTGGCGGATGAATTCCTTCTCCTTGTTCCGTGCGTAGAGAAAGTGCTTCTTCAAGACGGCCGAGTCCCACATGAGAGGCAGTCTGCGGGGATCGCCATCAAGAACCTCGGAGCAGGTCGGGCAGCCGCAGACAAGCTCGCGGGCGCCGGGGACTTCCTCCACGATCCGGACTGCGTGGGACATAGGCCGAAAGTCGTGGAAACGTGGGAAGTAGTAGCGGTCGGGCGGCGGCCCGGCGGGCGGCACACGCCTCACCAGCCTATCTTCGCCGTACAGTATGCCGTGCGATATCGCTGCCATCCCCTCGTGGGCGAGAAGCATCGCCATGTACCCGCCATACAGCATAAAGGTCCACTTGCGATGGTGGTGCCACAGTTGGTTGAGGAAGCTGCGCAAGACTCCTATCTGCCCTCGTGACGCGTGAGACTGGCGGAAACCGTTAATCCAAAGCACGATCTCGTCGCTGGGCCACTCGCCATAGTCGGCCAGCAGCGCATCGCGTTGCCGTGCATCTTCCAGACACGCAATGTCCGTGCATATGACCGGCAGGATCTGCCCGCCTTGGTGTTCGGCCACCTCGCGGGCCGCAGCCTGCATTCTCGTGCAGGCACGATACCAGCGATCACCGACCGCCTCGAAGTGAAAGTAGGGCGCAAGCAACGCAAGGGGTGTAGGCTCTGCCTCAACTCGCACGTAGCGGCTGACCCGGTCGCGTACCACTGTTGTCACCGCTTCTTGCTGGAAGCGCACGCAACCTTCGGCCAATGAGAGAAGGATATCGTCGTGGTCAAGGAGTTCGACCGTATCCTGCTCTTGGCCGGGCTGTGTCCCCTGCGAAACCGTTCCAGCGCCGCGCGCCGCTTCTGCGACCACTTCCGCGAAGCGCCCGCCGTAGGCGTCCGCCAGCTTCCGGGCTGACCGACGGGTCCCCCAGTCGTCGGAGTACGACCGCATTCTCTGATACATGAACGTCATTGGGTCAACCAGGTACGGCTTCTCTAGGGCGAATAGGAATGCGGGAACGGCTTCGTGGAAAAACGCCAGGATGTGCGCTGGCATTAGGATGCCGTCGTACAGTTCCCTGATGGGGTCCTCGCCGATAATGCCCTTGTCTGGCGCCATTCCGTATCTCAGAAAGGTCAAAGGCGGCTCGGCGGAGAGAGTCAGCGGCAAGCGTAGCACTTCCCTTCGATCCTCATTGCTTCCCGTACCATTCGAACACAGTACCTATTCGTGCACTTCAGACGCGGCGCGTCCGTTTCGATGTGCGCCTCGCCGTCCACTGTGATGAGCCCGATGGACCACTCGCGGAGGACATCGCGCGGCACGCGCGGTGCGTATTCCTTGGCCACAGCAAGGAAACTGGCGTGTGCGCAGGTCTGCGCCAGGACTATCTGAGCGACGCCCCTCTGCCAATTCTTAACTTTGCCCTCAACGACCGTTACGCGACTGCTCTTAGGGTCGACAGCCACGAGATCAAGTCTTCTCTCGAAGAACGGAAGCTCCCGAGCGGTGGCGTAGCCGCGTCGCGCGAACAGGTCGCATACGCGTTTCATGATCTCAGCTTCGCTCATCGGTCTCCGCCCTGTGAGGGGGCTCTTGGTGGTGGTACGGGGCGGCTATTCGGGAGAACGCGTTTTCCGCGGCTCTGGCGATCCCTAGCACAGGCAGGGCGGCAACGAAAACGATGCACAGAGGGATCGCCTGAATATAGCACACAGTTGGCGGGAGACGCCAGACGCAATGAGCCAAGCCTGAGAATGCAACCAGGCCACCGAATGCGAACAGCCATACGGCCATCCCGTACCACAGGGCCGACCGCGCCATGTGGCGTTCCAGGGCGGTTACGTCGGTCTCGGCTTCCCAAACCGAGCTAACGATCTCCAGCAACCCCTCGCGCGGCATTTCAGGAGCTGTCTCCTCCAAGACTTTGCGCGCCAGCCATGCCACTCTCTCTGCCAGGTTTCGAGAAGCAGTCTCTAGATCGAATGAGACCCGATCGGTAGCGTCTGTCTCCAGAGCCACCCACAGGAGGCCGCGCACCTTGTCGTCGTCGCGCAGCACTTCATACAGTCTCGTTTGGAGGACAGGGGCTAGCTTCGCGCCCAGCGAGTTCGCGGCCTCCTGCAACACGTCATCATACAGGTATGCCCTTGCGTGTCGATGGTTGCTCGTTTGCCATTCGTAGAGGCTTCGGCTCTTGCAGTGGATGGCAAAGGCCCCGCTCCACAGAAAGGCAACGAGGAAGAGGATCGCGGAGGCCCACTGTGCGTCTCCGTGCATCAGTCGCGGTCCTTCTCCAGTCCCAACTCCGCCCTAATCTTGGAACGCGTTGCCGAACTCGGATAGCGGGTGTACACGTGCCGGAGGAGGTCCCTCAGCGGCATTACGTTGTACTGGCGTTTGACCTGCTCCAACATCCGCCGCGTGTCCTCCGGCATCTTCTCGAGCAACTGCCGTGCTACGTCTTGGCCGATTCGCGTGAGCCGGAATGCCTCGGGTGGCGTGTACTGGTCATCGTCCTCTGCGTCGATGCCGACCTGCTCGACAACGTGGCTCCGCTCGACGGCATCTTCTACGGCCGACTGCGGGGTCCGCTCGGCTTCGACCAACTTGAGGTCCTTCAAGAACTCGATTGCGTCATACACGCGGGCGTCAAAGGGCCCAGCGTCGTAGGGCTGGAAGTCGAAGTACTCCTCCCTTAGTGCCTCCTTTATTCCTGCCTCCTCCTGCAAGAGAAACAACAGCTTCATGAGCCGCGTGATGCCAACTACCGGCTCGGCCTCGTGCTCTGTCACTCCGCCGGCTCCCAGTAACGCCAACACCACGTCAATGCGGTTCTCTAGTCTCAGCCCGGGATTGACGGACATTTTCGAGCACCTCCGGATGCATTGCTTTGTCGTTCGGGTGCGGTATGGTCGGCTGCGTTTTCTCTAACCCGAAGCTATCGGCCTCCCATTGGTGTCAGGTATCTCAGGCAAACAACGACCGCGACAGCGTCTGTCTACCACTGCGATTATACTTGCAACATGCGTTTGAGGTCAATATGAGCGCAAGATTTCCCGACTACAAGTGGTTTCATAACCTGCTCAGGACGATCATGATGCAGGCCAGATGAAAGAAGGCGCTGTAGATTTGCAGCTTGCGCTCGTAGCGCACCACCAAGCGGCGGAAGTTGGCCAGCCAGGC
>Ga0315282_10013764_pt1 | contig 12140 bp, 6 predicted proteins | sample YL17G07_20_MG_FD_203693 | JGI IMG/M metagenome (GOLD analysis project Ga0315282, IMG submission 203693) | Sediment microbial communities from Yellowstone Lake, YNP, Wyoming, USA - YL17G07_20 | ecosystem: Environmental > Aquatic > Freshwater > Lake > Sediment | place: USA: Wyoming | collected... | reverse complement strand
TCGTGTCAGCCCGCGTTGGATCTCCAGCCAGAGTCGCAGTGCGTCCCAATGCAGTTCTTCGTTGTAGAAGACAGGTTCGTTGGGGAATCGGTAGATTTCTTCGACCCTGAGGAAGCCGTATTGGAGACGCCCAATCGACGCACGTCCGCTTTCGGCACCCACATCAAACGACAGAAATGCAGCCTCGGAAGTCACTTTTTCTTCGTTCCAGTCTTTTTCTGGCTCAGCGAAACCTCGCACATCCGGATCACTAGCTGTCGCCGATATAGCTCGCTCTTGAGTGCCTGTAGGCGATCTACTTCTTCGTGACCCAGAAATCTGGGCTGTCCAACGAGATTGGCCAGAAGTTGGATGTGCGCGGACTCCTCCACCAAGCAAGCGCGCCAAAACGCTCGCCTCAGATACTCAGGTCTCCTCTCGCCCCCATGACGCAACTTTCCTCAAGGATACGCCTCGGACAATACGCCGGTTCCATCCGAGGCTCGCACAGGTTCATGATCTCCCCCCGGCGAATTCGACCTCGAGCAGTCAAAAGGGCAGCGGGCTGACTCTCCCCCGTGGCAGAATTTCGATGATCTGATTTCCCACCCATTTCGTCTGGTATTTGATTCCATCAACAATTTCCGTTTCCTGTTTGTGAGGCACAGCGAACGTGAGAGTTGCCTTCCAGCCAGGATGAACGTCAGTCACTTTCATATACCCGTTGCTCCAACTGAAGAGCTGAGGCCTGCCTTTGACGCTCAGCTTAAGGGTCTTGCGATCAACCCAACCTGGTATGCGAACCAGCAAATTTTTGGATGTCAATGCGCTGAACTCAAGACGCCCTTCCTTTGGCAGTTGGCTGACGACCTTGAGGTCGCTGCCCTCGTAGTCGAAGGGCAAGTTAACCTTGATAGATTGCTGATCGCTCGTGACACGGTGGCGCCAAACTTCGCACAGAGCGTGAACGGCGCCGGAGGTGATATCCAGTGTGGAAATCGCCCAGTCACCTTCCCGCAGTCGATCGTTGGGCAGCGGGAAGCCGTAAGTCCCGATCGTCCGTTTCAAGACGTCCCGCTCAAAATCACCTCTCGGATGAATGTTTTCTCGCAGGAACTCCTTCAGATTTTCCTCTCGGAGCTGGGCGGGAAGGAGCATGCTTCGTGTGTAGCGCTCAGCCAGTTCGTAATATTTCGCCGACACGTATTGCCCCAGTAGCAAGGCTGTGCGAATGACGTCACCCGTTTGGTTGACCTCTCCTCTGGATTGGACGTTGTAGGGGTCATCGGGCATGAACTCATCGCCCCAGCCCCAGGAGCTAAAATATTCAGGCACTCCCTTATCCACAATTCTCCTGCACTTTTCCAGCATCTCATGGTTATTGGTGAACGCCGCATAGGAAGTGATGCCGGCAAGAGAAGAGGTAATAGAATGAATATGTCCTCCGGAAGCTTTTCTCGGGCCAAACTTGCCCTCTGGGGTGTAGCTGCTCTCCAGAGTCGCCCTGGCATACATGCCTGCAAGTTTTAGAGCCAAGGGATTCTTGGTGAACTTGTAGTATTCAAGCAGGGGATCCACAAGCCTCCCGTTGGTTGTCGCATCCACCAATCTCCCGTTGGTTCTCAGATCAAGTATTGATTCATAGGTGGGGACAATTTCCATATTCCTTGCTATGAGCTCGACGGAGAAGTGTCCTTCGGGCGAAGTAATCTTTTCTATCGTCAACAGCATCCCGTCCGCTGTCTCTCTAGCCCATTGCGAGTTTCTTCCTCTCATCAGCGCTACCAACCCGAAAAGGCCTTCACGCATACTATGGAACTCGAGGTTCCGCTCGTTGCCTCTTCTTGGATCTAAATAGCTGTTCAAATGGTCTTTATTGTCGTAACAAGTTCTACAGTACCTGGTCAGGATTTCTAACGCTTCTGGAGGGAAGGGGACGCCGACGGTTTCTTCCGCGAGCATGGTGGCCCATAAACATCGGCCTACCGCATGTGGGACAGTGACCTTGCCAACATGGTCAAAATCGTGTCGAAGCTGACCCGTTCCGTCCTTTCGGTGGTATGCATCCCAGTATGGCTCGTCATTGTTGTCGCGATCGAAGGAGTTCGTTAGCCCAGACACACCGAGGGCGACTGCTTCTCTAAGATCAGTTCTGATAGGCCTTTCGGGGTCGGCCGCCTTCCTTTCGTTAGCAAAGCAAACCGAAGTAACTAGTAAAGCTCCAGACAGGACATACGGTAACATCCTTTGGCGATCAAGCATTGTCAGAACTCCTTTCTTGAGGTTCTCAAAAATCATCCGCCCTCAATTCGCTGACTAATCTGGCCAGCAATTTCATCGGAAACCTCAGATAGGACTTTGACGCAGGCCATAATCAATCCGCTAAGGTGCTTTTGACTGGGCCCCTCAAGGCGCATCGTGATGACGGGTTCGGTCACAGACTCGCGCACCAGGATGGATCCAAGGTGCGTTTCGAGACGGATGCCATCGATTGCCGACTCCCGCGCTCCATTGAAAGCGACGCGAAGACGCCGGGTGATTTCGCAGAAGCTGAGAATCTGTACCGGAATACGCAAGTCCGGTGTGACATAGAACGGGGGCAAAAGTCGGCGCAACTCGGCAAGCGGAATGCCATTCCTCTTCAGTAGGTCAGCCATCCACAGTGCCGCGAAAAGCCCGTCATCCCCACCCTCGAGTTCACGGAAGAAGTAGTGTCCACTAGCCTCGCAACCCAACAAACATCTGTCCAGGATCATCCTCCGCCTAATGAAGGCATGCCCGCTCCGTTCGACCAGTGGGGTCCCGCCACACTCTAGGATCACCTTTCGGATCCCGTCAGATAGCTTAATATCATAGACAATCCTTGCTCCCTCGTTTCCTGGGGAGACGTGACGAATGAGGAGCGCGGAGATTTCGTCCGGCGAGATGATCGCGGCCGTTTCATCTACGAATGCGACACGGTCCCCATCTCCATCCCAGGCGATGCCCAAAGCGGCCTCGGATCTTTGGACTTCCTGCTTCAGTGCAGCCAGGCTGGCCGGACGCGCTGAGTCCGCGGAGCGGGATGGGAAGTCACCGTCAATCTCGCAGAACAAGCGGCGCACTTTGAAACCAAGGGACTCGAAGATGTCCGGTGCAAGCTCGGACCACGCACCGTTGCCGCCGTCTAATACGACCGGGATGCTGCTCGACCCTCTGAGCATGCCCCAGCGTTCCAGAATCCAGTCTCTATAAGCTGGAATGGGATTAAGAGCTTCAATCAGGCCGCGCGCGTGACGATGTGGGCCTTGCTCCGTACGTTGGCGGAGTTCGCAAATATCCTGCGGGGTTGGCGGCAGACTACCGAGCATCAGCTTAAGGCCATTGCAATGAGGAGGATTATGCGAGCCGGTCACTATTAGGACCCCGTCTCCCTCCCATCGTCGGGCCGCGAAATAGGCGATCGGAGTAGGGATTTGGCCAACGTCCAGCACATGGGCGCCGCTAGCCATTAGGCCCCCGGCGAGCGCCTCCTTCAAGGCCGGTGTGCTATGGCGATAGTCCCCTGCAATGAGGACGCGCGCTCCCAGTGGGAGCATGGACGCAGCACTCATACCCACGAGGCGGAAGAGTTCGGGTGATACTTCAATAGGGAATGTTCCCCGAAGATCGCATGCTTTCCAGGGGGTCGTCATGCGTACCCTCGGCGTGCACACGCTTCGCGAAAGCGATTGTAGATCTCGTCGTACTGGTGGCCGCGTTCGCTCGCGGGAGCGAAAGCTGCGTCGACGCTCGTCATGGCGGCGACGGCGGCCAAGAGGTTGCCGGAGTAAACCGTCTCCCCGGCAGCGAGAATTGCCGCTCCAAACGCAGCCGTTGGATGGTGAGCGCGGAGAATGACGCAGTTCAGCACGTCTGCGCGCAACTGCGCTAGCACATCGCTCCCGGCGGCCCCTCCCGTCGTGAAGACGACATCGCCCATCTCAACCGCGCACCGCCTCAGTCGCTCGTATCCCCAGCGCTCGACAAACGCGATGGATTGCAGCTGTGCGGCGTACCATTCACAAGGATTGCAGGGGTGCCCCTCAACAAAGCCCACAGCCTGCTCGCTGGCAAATGGGAACCGCTCGCCCCGGCCCCTCAGCAGGTAACACACCGTGCGGCTGGGGAAACTCGCCGCGGCCAAGCGGTCCATTTGAGACGGCGTAGTCGAAAGGTCTCGCCGCAACAGACTGCCCGGTCCCGTATTGCTAGCGGCTCCCGCTGCCCACAGCCCGCACGGATGAAAGTGGCAGTAAGTTCCTCTCGAGAGCATCGGTTTGGTCTTGGCAAGGACCTTCCAGACCAAGGTTGTGCCGAGGGTGGTGTTCACCTGCTTGGGTTCGCGGGCTCCAGACGCAATGAGACTGGCAACTCCATCCGTACCACCGGCCACGACCGCAGTATTCCCGGGGAGCCCGGTTTCCTCCGATGCGACCGCCGAGACAGTGCCGACCTGTTGGCCGGGGGCAACGACCGCTGGCAGCAATGCAGTAGGTATACCGGCAAGGGAAACGGCTTCGCTCCACGTAGCCCGCTCCGGGTCATACCCAAGCTTGAGGGCGTTGGCATGGTCGGAGAATCCAAAGTCACCGGTCAGCTTGCCAGCCAGCCAATCGGCGGGATGGAGTACGTGTCGCACACGCTCCCAAACTGCGGGTTCCGCCTGGCGGATCCAGGCCGCTTTCACCAGAGAGTATGATGAATCGAGGCTTAGGCTACTAGGTAGGGCCTGCCGGTTGAGGGTCTCGGCGATGGCGGCACCTCGCGAGTCGTCGTAGAGGATCGCTGGACGCAGGGGATGTCCCTCCGCATCGGCTACGACCAACGAGCCGGAAGTGGAAGTTACGCAGACCCCAGCTACGTTAGGGAACGGGACAGTTCTCGCCAAGGTTCTCATGACGCTCCTCGTGGCCTGGCAGACGGCCGTCCACCAATCCCTGGGCTCCTGCTCATGCGCAGAGCCGCAGGGTTCACTGCGTGATGGCACGGGCTGCCGAGCCTCTGTCAGCAAACTTCGTGCTACATCGGCGGCGACCACGCGTACACCAGTGGTTCCGACATCTATTCCGACGACAACGCCCGGAGTTCGTTCGGCCATTGGCGTGCTGACTCTGAAGCGGCCCACGGCAGGGTCCTCGCTCCCGGCCCGGGCGAGCCTGAACCGCGGGTAGTTGAGCCGAAATGGATTGATAAGTCAAATAGGAAATTGACGTATCATTGATAGTGCCTCACTATAAGTGCAGGGGGGCTCCCGGTGACCCTCAGACAGCTTGAGATCTTTGTCACCATTGTCGACACAGGAAGCTTCACGAAAGCTGCCGAGAAGCTGCACGTCGCCCAACCCTCCATAAGCCAGCAGGTTCGAATGCTGGAAGAAGAGCTTGGCGAACGTCTCCTATTCCGCATGCGGAATCGCAAGATGTACCTGACTGAAGCTGGAAAGGTTGTCAAGAAGCATGCGGACAGCGTCCTGCGACAGACCGAGATCCTGCGCATGGAAGTGTCTGGTCTCACTCGTGAACCCACAGGCGAGATCCACATTGGTATCGGAGGACACCAACTGACTTCCATGATCGCTCCTACCCTACGCGAGTTCCACAAAAAATTCCCCAAGATTCGCGTGGATATAGCCAACGCGACTTCTCCGCGCATACTGGAACTGCTGAAGAGCAACCGTCTAGACTTGGGCATTGTCACCCTACCAATCAGCGAAAAGGAACTTCAGACCGAAGTTCTTTTTGTGGAGGAAATGGTTGTCGTGGTCAGGAAATATGACCCACTTGCGGCCAAGCGATTCGTTTCCCCATCTGAGATCGCCAAAATCCCACTTGTGCTGTACGACAAAACGACAAGTAGCAGAGGTCTGCTGGACGAATTCTTCCGCAAAGAGAATATTGAACCTAACATCGTGCTCGAGCTAAGCAGTGTGGAAGCCATGGAGACAATGGTCGAAGCTGGATTTGGGGCAAGCATCATTCCTGCCTCCGCGGCGAAGGTCGCACCGTATCGAGATAAACTGCACTCATTGAGAATACGCGACAGGCCATTGACGCGCGAGGTTGGCGTGGCCACGAGTCAGTTCTCGCGGTTGCCACGGGTAGCGGAGGAGATTGTCCGTCTTCTGCATCTGCGTTTTCGTCGAATTGGCCCCGCTTCGGTCTGAAAAACACACCCCCGGTCTGAAGAGGGCACATGGGCTGGTACCGGACTTGTGATATCCGCGGAACGTACCCTGACGAAATCAATGAAGAGCTCTGCTATCATTTCGGCCAAGCTATCGCCCTGAAGCTCTTGGCGACGCCATCCGTCATCGTCGGGTGCGACGTGCGCCCGAGTTCACTTCCTTTGAAAGAGGCTCTGGTTGAGGGCCTGACTGATGCAGGCGCGAAGGTATTCGATTGTGGCAGGACTCCAACGGCCGTCGTCTTCTTCGGCAAGAGGAAACTGGGCACGTACGCCGCCGTCGTCACCGCCTCTCACAATCCTCCCGAGGACAACGGCCTGAAGCTCCAGCTTGGCCGATACCCGGCGACGGCCGCTCAGCTTCGATCACTCAAACCTACGGGATCCGGCAGCCGTCACAGGGTACCCGGAGGCTCGGTGGAGGCTGTAAACCTCGCGGATCTGTACATCCAGGAACAGCACGACGTTTGGGGAGACCGATTCCTCGGGGCTCAAGGCAATGGTCCTCTTGCCTTCGTGCTTGACCCGGGAAACGGAGCGTGGACCCTCCTGGCACATGAGACTATGCAGCGGCTGGGCATCACAGCTCGCATGATCCACGCTGAGCCGGACGGGCGCTTTCCCAACCGGTCTCCGGATTGCGCAGCCCGGGGCGCGTTGAAGGCCTTATGCAAGGAGGTTCGACGGAGCGGCGCATCGGCAGGGATTGCATGGGATGGCGATGGAGACCGGGTCGCAATATGCGATGAAACGGGACGGGTTCTATCGACCGACCAGCTCGTGCTGCTGCTTCTTCCAGAAATCCTCAAAGACACGCGGCGAGAGAGGGTCCTCTACGATGTGAAAATGTCCAAACAAATCAGGCTCGCCATCGAAGCCCACGATGCAGTCCCTGTGTTGGAGCGGAGCGCGCACTGCTACCTCGAAACGAGGATGATCTCCGAGGACTGCTTGTTTGGATGTGAGTGCAGCGGCCACTTTTTCTTTCGACAACTTGATGGAGGGGATGATGGAATGCACGCTGCGCTTGTGCTAGTGGATTTCTTGCGAAACCACCGCCACTCGCTCTCACAACTGCTGTGGCAATTACCTCCGTTATTCATTACCCCAGACATCAGGATTCGAGGGGACGCATCCCACTTCGTAACCATCAGGAAACGCGTTGTGGAGAGTTTTTCGCAAGCGAGGATTAGCTACCTCGACGGCGTACGAGTGGAAACAGATGGAGGCTGGTTTCTTATCCGACCCGCAGTCTCAGAAAGTAAACTGTCTTTCCGCTTCGAAGGCGAGACCTCGGAGAAGCTAACCACCCTGATCGAGCAGGTACAGCGCGTTCTCCCCGAACACAGCGAGGCACTCGGCGCGCAGGTAGATTGTTGGGGCGCGGCGGAAGCGGCATAGCAAGGCTGCTCGACTGGGCCTTAGAATCCGCGCCGTACCACAATTCCTTCGCCGACCTAGCTCCCGGTTGGTCTCCACCTACAGAAAAGGACTTATAGGGACAACTTATCAAATCTATCCGAATAATGTATTTGCATTAGGATTTGGGCAAACCTAGTATGCGTGCCGTTGGGTCGGACTCCGGAAAACTCTTGGAGGATTTAAAATGGCAATACGCGCACTTACGACCAAGCTTGCCGGCCTAGTCCTCTTGCTGGTCATGATGAGCTCTCTTGCATGGGCACAGTTCACGTCCGGCATTGAAGGCACAGTCACAGACCCCTCGGGGGCCGTCGTGCCGAACGCCACGATAACCATCAAGAACATAGAAACCGGAGGCACCCGAGAAACTCGTACATCTGGTTCCGGCAGTTACCGGTTCAGTGCTCTGCCTGCGGCTCTCTTCACTCTGACGGCGTCAGCTCAGGGCTTCAAGACCACTCTGCAGCCCGAGTTCAGGGTGCAGGTGGCCGAAACCAGGACCATCAACGTCAGCTTGGAGCTCGGGGCAGCCACCACTGAGGTGACCGTCACTGGTGCGCCTCCGCAGGTTGAAACTTCGCAGGGACGTGTTTCGGGGTTGATCGATCAGAGCAAAGTTCATGAGATGCCTCTCGTGGGGCGCAACTTCTTTACGCTCGTCGTGCTCACTCCTGGCGTGACCGGCCTCCCCAGTGGCGGTGGCCAATCGTACGCACAGGCCACGGGCGACATCTTCACCACGGAGTACGGCGTCGCCCTCAATGCTAATGGCCAGCGAGGCATGGCGAATCAGTTCGCGGTCGATTCCGCGAATACGAACAATGTCTGCCACGGCGGGCTCACCAACTTTAGCCCCAACGCCGACTCGGTCCAGGAAGTGCGCGTTTCGACCAACAACTTCTCCTGCGATACCGGGCGTCAAGCCTCGGTAATCGTCAACACTGTGACCAAGCAGGGGACCAATGACTGGCATGGAACGCTGAGTTGGTTCCACACGAACAATAAGCTTCAATCCCGCAATATCTTCCAACTCCCTGCTGGCCCGGTGTTCCGCCGGAACGAAGGGGCTTGGAGCTTTGGCGGGCCGATCATCAAGGACAAGACCTTCTTCTTCGGCTCGATGGACATTCTCCGGTCGGGGGTCGGCTACGGATTTCCGGTTACTATCGCCACATCCCAATTCATCGATTTCATGCAGACGAATCACCCGAGCAATATCTCCTCCCACCTGTGGTCGACGTACCCGGCATCCAGCACGCCCGTCAGAAATTTCAGGACGGCTGGGTCCATGACAGGGGCATCGTGTTCGCCGGGTCAGATCATTTCCACCCCCGTCGGCGACATGCCCTGCGAGTTTGCCATAACCGGCGAAGGGGATTTCGCAGCCACCGTGCCGCGCGACGGCTTCCAATGGAGCGCTCGCATCGATCACATGTTTAACAACTCTAAGGATCGACTGTACGGGCAGATCTACCGAACGACTCTGAATACCGTGCTCTTTAACTCCCCCAATGTTTATCCGGCATTCAACGAGCCCTGGCACCAGTACACGATGTTCTTTAACGTGAACGAAACGCATACGTTCTCCCCCACTATGCTCAATCAGATGGGCTTCAGCTACGTCCGCGCCTGGGGCGACAATGTCTGCGACCCCTGCGAAGTGCCGGGTGTCTCTGTAAACGGCATGAGCGGCTTTGGACAAGGTTGGGGTCCGGGCACCTTCATTCAGAACAATTATGAATGGCGGGACGTCGTCGCCATCAACCGCGGATCGCACAACTTGAAGATGGGTGCCAATTTCCAGCGTACCGAGGATCTCAACGACTTTGGTCGGATCGTTACCCGGCCGAGCTTCTATTTCGACAGTGTGTTCGATTTCGCGCTGGACAGGGCTTTCTCCGAAGGCAATATCGGTATTGATCCGCTGACCGCGAATCCCATCACGTCCGATAAGCGGTACACGGCGATCCGAGAGTCCAACGCGGGGTTGTTCATTCAGGACGACTGGAAGGTTAAGTCGAACTTCACCTTGAACTTTGGTGTCCGCTACGAACTATTCCTGAATGGCATCCAGCGTTACGGCGCCACTCAGCTTTTCCCCGGCAGTGGCAGCGACCTCGCAAGCCAGATTGGTGATTTGCGGGTTGACTACTCTCCCGACGGGCGGCACCTGCTGAAGGGCACGGACTACAACAACTTTGCTCCGCGCCTCAGCTTCGCATGGGATCCGAGCAAGAAGGGGAAGATATCCATTCGCGGAGGGGCCGGGGTCTTTTACAACCGCTTAATGACCTGCCTCTATGCCGCGACCCTCGATAATCCCCCACGGATCGCGAATGTGGGAGTGAGCGTCCAGACCCCACCGGCATTGCCTGTTTATGGCTTGGGGACCTCGGGCGTGGAGCCGTTTGGATTCCCAGCTGTGACGGGAATTACTCCTGGTCTGGACTCAAAGAACGGACTCCTCGTCGGCCGGGCGAATCTTGCCGGACCGGACACGGCGATGCGCGTGCCTTATGCCTACAACTGGTTCCTGGGGGTCCAGTATGCCCTGACCAATGACTGGGTCTTGGAGGCGAACTACATCGGATCAGCCGGCCACAAACTCATTTCCCAGTATGACGTCAACCGATTCAATGGCGACCTCATAGTTAACGACGGTGTGCTAACTCGACTGAACACCAGCTTTGGCGCCATCAACTATATTCTGAATCAAATCAACTCCTTCTACACCGGCGGCACTGTCGCCCTCAAGAAACGTGCCAGCCGGGGATTCAGCTTCGATACGGCTTATACCTTCGGGAAAGCCATCGATGGCATTGCCATCTCCGGCGGGGGCAACGAAATCGGGGGCAGCATAGCCGACGTCCTAAATCTCCGGAGAGAGCGCGGCCTGGCGACTTTTGACATTCGACAGAGGCTCGCTGCAAGCTTGCTCTGGCAACTCCCGACACCCAAAACTGAGTCAGCAGTGGTCAAAGGAGTACTAGGCGGATGGCAGATGAGCTTCATCACGATTCTGCAGGGCGGTTCACCCTATAGCGTTTACTGCAGTCTACCTTTCAATCCGGTGCGAGATGTGAATGGCGTGATCGTCGGCAATTCCGGCTGCGACTACAATGCTGACGGGAACACCTACGATTATCCCAACCAACCCTCGTTTGGGAATTTCCGGAGCGGTGAACGGTCTGCCTATATCACCGGCCTGTTCTCAAAGTCGGACTTCCCAGCGCCTGCGTTGGGCATGCAGGGTGACTTGGGCCGGAATACGTTCATCGGACCTGGATACGCGAACACCGACTTCTCCCTCATCAAGAACTCGCATATTCCGTGGTTCCTCGGGAGGGAAGGCGCCCAGGTGGAATTTAGGAGTGAGTTCTACAACATCCTCAACCGCGTGAATCTGGCGCAGGTTGACGGCAACCTTGCAAGTACCTTCTTTGGACGCTCAACTTCAACATTCGGAGCCAGAAACATCCAGTTTGGGATCAGGATCAAGTTCTAATCATCTGCAGGCAGGGCGGCCCCGGAGGCCTGTGACAAGGAACTCCGGGGCTGCCCTTAGACCCTTTGATCTTGTGATATCGAAACGGGCTGCGACTGTACCCTGATTTTCTCTCCTCTCCTCGCGTCGGGATTCTGATCAGCAAAACCATTGCCGATGGCTGGACCGCAGCCCTTTCATTCCCAGGTGGAGGAGTTGGGGCGGCTGGGTTAGGATAAGAAAGGTGATCCGATCTTCCTTTGCGGCGATAGCATGCTGGCTGGTTTGGGGCGCGCTTTCCACCGCGCCGGCGCGAAGTGAGGAGTGTGGGCGCAATTCTCAAGAGTGCGCGGCATACCACGTGTCCCGCCGGGAGTACTCACAAGCCATCCCTTACCTGGAGCAGACTCTCGAGGGGTCGCCTCGCAGCGTCAAGGTGTTGAATCTCCTCGGGATTTCGCTGACCGCCAGCGGGCAGGTTGAAAAAGCCAACGTCCAGTTCAAGAAAGCTCTGGGACTACAGCCCAATTTCTTTCCCGCTGAGAAAAACCTCGCGGTCAACGAATTCAACTCGGGCCGCCGGTCTGAAGCCAAGGGGCACTTCCAGAATGTGCTCCGTTACGCTCCTGACGATGAGGTCGCCAACCTTTACCTGGGCGAGATCTTCTTCATGGAGAAGCAGTGCGCTGCGGCACTCCCCCATTACGACAGGAGCCGCGGGCGGATTGTGAATAGCCCTGATCTGATTTTCCGCTATGCGCATTGTTCCCTTGACCAGAAGCGTGCAGCGCCTGCCGCCACGATGCTGAGTCTTCTCCCAGCCGGCGATGCGCTCTCTCAATTTCGGGCCGGCCAGATGCTCGCCCAGGCGGGGGTCTTCAAGGAGGCAGCCGAGCATTTTGGCCTTTCCCGCCCCGGTTACCCGGAGCCAAATATCGCGGGCTACAATCAGGTTTTGATGCTTTTCAAGAGCGGAGATTACCCCGCTGCCACGCGCGTGGGCCAGGAGCTCATCGCGCAGGGTTACAAACAATCCGACCTCTACAGCCTG
>Ga0315282_10013763_pt1 | contig 12142 bp, 6 predicted proteins | sample YL17G07_20_MG_FD_203693 | JGI IMG/M metagenome (GOLD analysis project Ga0315282, IMG submission 203693) | Sediment microbial communities from Yellowstone Lake, YNP, Wyoming, USA - YL17G07_20 | ecosystem: Environmental > Aquatic > Freshwater > Lake > Sediment | place: USA: Wyoming | collected... | reverse complement strand
ATGGGGCTGCCGACTTTATCGTGAAGTCTCTTCAATTCGAAAAATTATTGCTCTCTGTTGCAGGCACATTGAAAGGCAGAGACCATCCCTGACCCCTGCCTCTCCAAACCTATTCTATTGTCCTTCTCTATCTGCCTATCCCACTAATCAATCTGGGCGTTGCACTCACCGGTCCATGCAGTGTGCCTGTCCCCTGGATATCATCACCAATCAGGCTTATAGTGGCCTATATCTGTACTCCTCGGGATAGAATACCCATCTCCATCTTCCTCTAAAAGGGTATCAGCAATCTATCAATAAATCTTATGTGTCTAAGGTCATCTCTTGATGGTTATATTTACCTTGTTGATTTCTTTCACTTCCTTCAACGATGACACCATGCCGATAATGGTGTTCCTGACGATGCTGCTGGGGAAAGGGTTAAGCGGAATATTGTTGTCATTTAAATTGATTTTGACTTTATCACCGTCAATGGAAACATCCAGATTCTTTATTTCTCCCGTGCTTTTCAGCCCGGCCAGCATACCGGCAATGGTATGGTCTATGAATCCTTCGACAAAATAGTCGAGTTCAACTGGTGATCCGTTAACAGAAAGGCTTACTTTTCTTGATGCCATTTTATCCCCCCTTTTGAAAAAGTTATTTTGACGAAAAACCGCAGTTCAATAAAAACAAACTAACTGGATTATTTTATTTCTCCGTTCCATATATTACCCTCGGCGTGGCACTCACTGCCCCGTGCATGGTGCTTCAATAACATCATTAAAGAGAAGCATACTGGTTATAACACGCTATCACATCATCCCACTCAGCCTGACCACCCACATAGGAGTTGTACTTTCCAATCACATCAGACCAGATGGAGCATTCGGCAGACAGTATTCCGGTTCCTCTTAACTGTACAGTGAACGTGGGGGTATCCGGGTCATTTGATGGGATTGAGAGTGTTGCATTCCTGGTCCCTGTTGACGTGGGTGTAAATGCGATCTTTACTGTGCAATTCTCAGATTGTGCCAGCGTCTTTCCTGCACAGGCATTCTCGGCAATGCTGAAGTCACCTGCATTGGTTCCCCCTAATACAATGGTGCCCAAAACTAAACCATTTGGTCCCGTGTTCTGTATAGTTGCTACCTTGCCCTGAGAGATCGTGTCCACTGCCACATTGCCGAAATCAATCGTATCAACATTTCCCGGAAGAGTAACCGAAATATTTGCCAGGCTCTCCGTTGTAAACTGCCATGAAAACTCTGCTACCATGGAATTACCCACCTTGTCCTTTATAGCCGTGCTGAGCCGTGCTGTGTAGGTCGTAGAGTAGGATAAGGCCTTGGATGGGGTGAAGGAGGCAGTTCTTGACTCTTCATCATAGGCAACCGTACCGGTGATACCCCCGACCGTGAAGGTCGATGAGGTTATCGTTGCGGAATCGATTGGCTCGGAAAAGGTAGCTGTGATTGAGGGAGCGTAGAGGGGCGGTTCCGTTGAGAAAGGCGTAGCTATGACGTGGACATCGGTATCTCCCGATTTCGGATAGGTTTCGTTCACGATGGGAGGTTTGGTATCAGCGGTATTCGGATTAACGATGATCCTGACCTTTGCCGGGTCACTGTCTATCAGGCTGTTATTTACCACATAGGAGAACTCATCCTGGCCGCTGAACTCGTCCATGGATGTGTAGGAAACATTCGGGGGGGTCCCTGTAAGTGTCCCGTAGAGCGAAGGTGTGGTGATCCGGTAGGTGAGGGTATGTGATCCTGAATCCCTTCCCGTCAGGGTGATGGAGACAGGAGTACCTGATATGGTTTCAACGGTCTTGGGGTCTGCCGCAATGGTTTTTACGATGCTCACGATGGCATTGGTTGGCGTTATCTCAGGGACGCTGGGGAAGTACACATCTGCATAGTTGGTGATCTCTGTTCCGCTGGGGAGACTGTTTTTGACATTGACACTGAAAGAAACTGAACCCTTGCCCTTCGATGGAATCGTGCCGATCTCCCAGCTCAGGAGGCGGGTGGCAGGTGTATACGTTCCATTCGTGATTTGCAGCGTGCCCTCATCCAGGTCAGTGTCAAGGGTGTCGAGGATGAAGACGCCATAGGCTGCTCCCTCCCCTACGTTTTCATATTCGATGGTATAGGTGAGTTTCTGCCCTGGTATGACATTGCCAGGTATATCGATTGATTTTGCATTGGGGTCACCGCCAATGAGTACTTCAATTAACCATGTTATGAAACACGGTACGCAAAAAAGATCGGGAGAACGTATTGGGCTATTCTGGCTTTTAGAAACCTTCTCTTTACATACTTGGGGAGGATCTGCGCAGTGGGGTGGTTCAGGTACATTGACGCATATCCCCAAACAGGGTACCCAATCGGGGCCAATCCATTGTGCCCCGTCATTATTTACCTGACATATATATTCGTCATAACCCGGAATAAAAGTATCCCCAATCATAACTCTTGAAAGTCTACACTCTCTTAAAGTATCACCTTGAGCACATCTCCAGCTTGACGGCTTTTTGCAGTCATTAAAGCAGGTAGATATTTTCTCTCCGTTTGGCAGCCCCCCTTTTTTTCTCTTGTGAATGTCCAGGTAGTGTTGGGCGCAGTACGAGCAATTTCCCGGGTCTTTCTTCCCTGCCTTGAGTGCTGTCTGGCATTTTGTGCAGGTCTCTGTGCTGCCCTTGTATTCGTTGCGTATATATTCGTTCCACCCATCGGCAGTTTTCGTTACACAGGACGAGATGCAGGTGTACCATGCATCACTGTGGGTCTCGGCCCAAGTCCCCCAGGGATTCACTGACCCGTCGTCTGTATTAATACTGTAGCCGCCATCCTTGTCGAACAGTGAATAGATGTTGTCTCCGTACCGTTCGATGAATGCCGTGTCTCCCCCCTTTTTGAGGAAGATCGGACCGTAGTCCTCTGGGTCAATAAGGACAAATATGATAGAAGATGAACCGTCATTTAAATAAATCTGCTGAGCCACATTATCAAAGACATAACCAAGGCTTAACGCGTAGTCGTAATTACTTTTGAGTTCCGGATCAGAGGAGAGGAGCTCATTGATCTCAGCCTCTGTCAAGCTAATTTCAGAGATAGCTTCTACTGCAGTATAGCTGAGGTAGTCGTCAACATTAACCCTTGAGGGAATGTTCCTTGCTGCGAGATCAAAGTAAACACTCATCTTTGCATGGGCAGAAAGACCCCACGGTACTTCCATCTTTAAAGACAACAAACCGGTTTGATCCGGAGATACATCGCCAAGCTTCCAGAAGACCTGATCCCGCTCCACTCTGTAGATACCGTCTTTGGTACTTGATACGTAGGTGAAATCCCCGGGCAGGTCAAAAATGACAAGAGCATCCTCCAGGGTCATTCCCAGAATATTGTCGAATTGAATAGCATAGGTGATCTCCTCCCCTGGCGTAATAAAATACGGCCCCCGTCCTGACAGGAGCTTCCTCTCGGGCTTAAGGGGAAACGATATAATTACAGGCGTATTCCTCTGCACAGTGGTCCCGTCACCGAGCTGCCCACCCCAGTTTCCTCCCCATGCCCACGCGGTTCCGTCGCTTTTCACTGCCAGCGAATGGCCATTCCCGCAGTCAATAGCAATAACACTGCTCAAACCTGAAACTTGCACAGGTAGGGTTTTATTGATTGTTGTCCCATCCCCAAGCTGACCACTATTGTTCGCTCCCCACGCAAAGATTGTCCCGTCTGCCTTGAGTGCCATGGTATGGTAATCGCCGCAGGCGATCGCGATGACACCGGTCAGATAGCCCGTCTGATCCATCGGATCTTTAACCTGAACTGGCTTGTTCGAAGAGGCGGGAAATCCCACCGTCCCGTTTCCGAGCTGGCCGACAGAGTTTTCACCCCACGTCCAGACCGTGCCGTCGCCTTTTAAGGCTGCCGAGTAGTATTTGCCTGCCGCAAGCGCAATTGCATTTGTCAACCCGAAGACCTGAACAGGGGTAAGCCTGTTTGAATTGTCACCACACCCAAGCTGCCCATTACCATTATTTCCCCAGGCCCAGGCGGTGCCATCCTGTTTTATAGCCAACGAATGACCGTATCCCCCTGCAACAGCAATCCCATCGTTCAATCCTGAGACCGCTCCCGGAAACCAACGGTCTTGCGTTGTCGCGTCACCGAGTTGACCATAATTATTTCTTCCCCAGGTAAGTACGAGTCCGTCCTGTTTTACTGCCAGGCTGTTCTGAGCTCCTGCTGCAATAGCCTTAATTGAGGTTAAATATCCAGTTGGGTCTGCTGGATCGATTACCTGAACAGCAGTACTCCTTGTCACCACTGTCCCATCGCCGAGCTGTCCGTATGGATTGAAGCCCCACGCGAATACCGTCCCGTTGTCCTTCAAGGCGAGCGTATGACCCCCCGAACCTATGTAGTACAACTTTCCCACATCTATGGCAATGACGTGCGTTAAATAGCTTGTTGGATCTGCTGTGTCTACGACCTGAACCGGCGTGTAACTGTTTTCTATGGTTCCGTTTCCGAGCTGGCCCCGTGAGTTTGTACCCCACGTCCAGACAGTGCCATCTTCTTTGAGGGCTGCGCTGTGGATTTCTCCTCCTCCGACGGCGGTAACCTTTGTCTGGGCGGAACTGACACCAGACAGGGCGATGCTAACAATTGATAGAACAATCAAAAATACCGTGAAGAATTTCAATAAACTTTTCATGGTATCCTCCTCTTTTCTTAGCGAAAAAGACGGAAAAAAGCCCACCAGCACTCAGGCTGACAAGAGCCTCATTTATCCAGATCTCTGATAAACTGACCAGCTAAGGTGATGGGATAATCGTTTGAACAGGTGTTTTTCTTGGTGGGGTAAAACATCTTCTTGCACGTAGTTTTACTCCTGTGGAAAAACTTTCTGGCGGGCCTGTTTTGGTATCCGTATATAGATACCATAGATCGTCCATCTCCCTTAGCCAGTCAGGTTTATTACTGCTTACGTTGAGTAAACAAAACCTACTACTGAATGGAGTATTGTGTCAAGGAGAAAAGGATTTGGGGTGGATCAGTCTGAGCAGTGGAAGAAAAAGGCAGGAGCAGTTGACCCCCGCCTCTATTCAATACTCTTATCCCCTTGACCGCTTTGTATGTGACCTGTAAATTAACTTTCAATGTGGTATAATAAAACAAATTAGAGAGGAGTTAGATTATGAATGTATTCAACCGGACTTTCGTTCTCATCGTGATCATTTTCTTTTCCATCACAAGTCTTGAATTAGTTTTTGCAGGGGAGCTAACAGTATATTCTGACCAGGGGATAGAAAAAATTATCTTCCCCTATTATACACCTGCAGGTACTGCCGACGAACACTGGGAGTTAAAAAGCATAGAGTGTATTTATAACTGCGATAAAGAGAAAACAAATGCTCCTGAACTTGATAGAGGCAATGTCAAGGAAGAGAACCCTGATACGAATTCTGCGCTGAACATGTATGTATCAGTATACACAATGCAACCTGCACCTGTTACATATTTATGGCCCTTATTTTATTCCAGCGAAAAAATACAGGGGAATCCCTTTCTGAGAAGAAACATGCATGGGGATAAATTTAGTCATTATTATCCACCCAATTACCCAAATAAGTTGTATGGCGTACCCAAGGGTTTTGACAGAAATTATTGGAATTCTATGAACTACCAAACCTGGGGTTATCGTCAATCTTTTATTCGTTCGAATATTATTAATCTCGGGGGAAAGTAGTTTTACCAGTCAACAGTTTAACAGACTTGCTCACTATCTTGTAATCCTCTGCTATCTTACCATCCCATAAATGAACCTGCGCACCGCATTCGCCGGCCCGTGCATGGTGCTGGTAACTTTACTTTTAAGGTGAAACATACTGGTTATAGCACGTAATCACGTCACTCCAAGTTGCCTGACCACTTACATAGGTGTTGTACTGAGTTATTACCTCGTCCCAAGTGGAGCATAGTGTTTCATCCTGTCCAATACGAACAGGCCATACATAATAGTTGCTATACTTATAGCCTGGTAACACCTCGCCATCCAACATATAGACCAACCAATCAGTGTCAAGACCAGTGCCCAGACCGGAAGCCCAGGTAGTAGACGACCAGTAGAAGGTATAGACGGTCTGCACATTGGTGAAGGGATGTCCCGCCGGAAGGGCGGGATTGTTTTGTGAATAATCGATCAGACTGTACAGTTCTTTTCGGTTAGGGAGGCGCCAGTCTCTATATCCAAAGTTTTCATAGTCTCCTGCATTCATTCCTTTTACATAATCCAGCGCTCCTTGCCATGTTCTCGTTCCCTTAGGCAGATTGGCATTTTTCGTCCATATGAGGCCGGTAAGGCTGTCTGTTACTATTCCGTTACCGTGGTCTGCAAATCGCTGCGCTGGCCAGGAGACGCCTCTCCTTAAGTCTCCATCATCACCTGTGGCATACGTGGATGTCTGTCCTGTTCTCCATATCAGAGCAGGGTAAGAGCTGTCCTCTTCGGCACGAACAGGCCACACGCAGAAGCCTGAGGACTTTCCGACAGGCGTCACGATGCCAGCCGCTATCTCGACGAGCCACGCCATGCCGGGTAAGTAGGCGTAGGTAGTGGAGGACCAGTAATAGATGTACTGCACATTGATAAAGCCCTGGGCATTAAACCATTGGACAACATTGTATTCATCGGCGTTAAAAAGGCTTTCCAGTTCATTGATGTTGGGCAGCCGCCAGTCTGAATAACCGCCTAAGGTCAAATTATTGCAATAGTCTAAGGCTTCATCCCACGTCATTGTGCTATTAGAAAGATTTGCGTTTTTTGTCCACATAAGCCCTGTCAGGTTATCTGTCATCGTACCATCGCCATTATCAGTGAATCTCAATTCGGGCCATGATACACCAGCTTGAATCTCTCCATCCTGTCCTGTGCCGGTACAAGGAATCTCAAATCCATTCGTGTCATAACACCTTGTCTGACCGGTTTTGGGGAGGTTAACTGTGCCTGCAAATGCGAATACAGGCATAGTCAGAGAAATAAATACGAGTAACAACAAGGTAAATGTTTTCATAATCGAAAGCCCCCACCAGCACACAGGCTTATAGCAGCCTGTGTCTAAACTTCTCGAAAATGATACCCAAGTTCCCCCCGGACATGGGTATCTCCTTTTTGAGCCCTATTCACTTATTACCTGATTACGATGTGAAAATAAACCTTTTCAGGAGTGATTGCAAAAAAAATTAGAGGTAGTAGAGGTACGATAGCCTCTACCTTTTATAGTACTTTTAACAGCCTTTAAACTAACAAGTAGAGTAGTTCAATGTTTGTGTATAGGTCACTTTTTTCTTAAATTTTATCTGCCGTCATTCCCTTAGGTTAGATTTTACACCTGACCCAGTCATTATGACCTGATATGGATTATCATTTACATCCGGATCATTGGATGGAATAGATAAAACAACCATCTTTGCCCCCTTTGACTTTGGAGAAAATGATACTTTAACGGTACAGGTTTCTGATGGTTCTATAGCTTTATTTGAACAGAAGTCATTTTGAATCGTAAAGTGCTTTTTATCTTCTCCCGCAATAGAAACCTGGTCTATGAGGAGGTCATCAGAACCTTGGTTAGTTACAGTTATGGTTGCGGGGGGTGAAGATGAACCGACAGCAACTGAATCAAAATTGAGAGAATCGGGAGATACAGAAATCTGAGGTTCAGGGGCAATCAAGTCTGATTGGATGATAATACTTTCTTGCCCCACTGCAACAAATGTGCTGTTTCCAGAAGTGATAGCGGATAGAGAGATGGTTGGCACATCAATACTACTTAGCGATCGCCGGGTCCAGTTGATTCCATCGGGTGAGGTCGCTACATAATCAGTTCCACAGGCTACAAACGTACCGTATGCAAAAGTAACACTCCGTAAAATTCCGTTTGTGAGTGAACTTCTCTTAATCCAGGATTTACCATCCGCAGAGGTGAGGACATAATCACCGTCACATATCGCAACGTAAGTGTTATTCCCATAAGTGACATCAAAAATGTTCGTTGTCACACCAGAGGATCTTTGCTTCCAGACTGGCACCTCCGACCCCTTGGCAGTAAAGATGGTACCACCAGGTCCCACTGCCACGAATAAATCCTTTCCATAGGTGATTGCATTAAGGTTTGTTGTAATAGGAGGATTCTTCTTAGGATGCTCCTTGTCCTTTTTATTACCTCTTTTCCAGGTAATTCCATCAGGAGAGAACAGGACGGTACCATTATCGCCAACTGCTACAAAAATGTTATTTCCGTATGTAATCGCATTGAAAGTTTTTGTTATAGAAGAAAGTACTTCATTCCAAGTGATCCCATCAGTGGAGGAGAATATAATACCATCCTCTCCCACGGCAACAAAAGTGCTTCGTCCATAGGCAACTGCGTTGATACTTTTTATTGTCCCTGGACTCCGTTCAATCCAACTCGTTCCCTCAAGAGAGGCAAGAATTACACCATATGATCCCGATGTGTTAGACAAACCTTTTCCGACAGCGACAAGAATATTTTCGCCATAAGCAATATCTTTCAGATCTTGATTCAGATCTGCTGTCACATGTGTCTCATTTGTCTCCCAGGTTATCCCATCGGGAGATGTAGTAATAAACCCTTTTGATTCATTGCCTCCTACTGCTACAAACTTATTTTTTCCATAGGTGATGCTCCGAAGCACATATTCCGTGCAGGGTGGAGGATCTATAGGTGACCAACTAACCCCATCAGACGAGGTAAATATGGCACAATTTTCTCCAATAGCAACAAAGGTGTTATTGGCATAGGTGACATCGAAAAGGGCTGTAGGAATACCGTACAGTCTCTTATCCCATATTATTCCTCCATCTTCTGTAGTTACAATAGCCCCAAAGGAACCATATTCTCCCACTCCTACAAATCTATTATTTGCATACGTGATACCATGAAGGGTATAGTCAGTTAAGACGTTAGGCGTTGGAAATTCCCAGGTGATACCGTCAGATGAGGTGAATACACAGAAATCTCCCACTGCCATAAAGAGACCATTGCCATAGGCTATATCTTCAAGACAGCATGTAGTACTATTCGCGTGAGAGTATAATAGGGCTATCCAGTGCCAGTTAATACTGTCTTCAGAAACAAGAATTTGATATCTAATGTCATAAAGTGGATCTTCTTCGTATGGTTTTGAACAAACAACACACCCAACTGCGACAAACATACCGTTTCCATAAGTAATAGCTTTCAGTTGTGCATTGGATTTCTTTTCCCACGGGCATTGTATGTCAGGGTTTGGTACAGCTCTTTCTGTCCAGGTTATACCGTCAGGAGAAGTGAAAACACCATCTCCAACTGCTACAAAAATATTGTTTGCAAATGCGACAGACTTGAAATTATAAGAAGTACCAACATTTCTGTAAGTCCACGTGATTCCATCGGGGGAGGTGGCGATATAGCCATTATCTCCCACCGCGACGAACGTGTTGTTACCAAAAGTGATGCTGTTTGCGATGATGTTTGTGATCAACCTCTGAGGCAGGGGATTTCTCAGATACCAGTTATCAAGAGGGTCGCCGGATGCAACGGTTGAACAAACGAAAAAAACAAAGATACTTAGAAAAGTTACCAAGCATTTTTCAGATCTTTTTGTAACCATATGCCACCCCTTTGTATATAGCTAATTGACCTTATCTTACATCACCTAAAATAGCCTTCCGTGTTTATTCCTACAATCATCCCCTATTTAACGCATTTTTTTACATAATGCAAGTATAAAGAAAAAAATAGGTAGGAACTGTTTTCATCCTAAAACTGAAAACATCGTAGTTGTCACCACTTCTACTGCAAGGATGGCAAGGGATATCTATCATTCAGAAGGGATTACATAAGCTTATGATCTTTGGCGTTGAAAATAATTCATCTTGCTTTGATATGTTACCGATAAAAAAGTAGAGGTCATTCATTGAGTCATTTGGAAATATCAAGGATTTTTTTAGTCTCTAAAGGAAGTTAAAATGGTTTCTATTGATCAGAGAATCAAGGCTTCTCCAAAACAAATAAGTATTATTAAATCAATGGGAAAAAAATGGAACAACAGGAGAATATTGCAAAAAATGAAATTTTGATCAATAATGATTCGCAATCCTCATCGGAAAGACCATCTGATACACCACTGGCGATGAGGAGCAGATATACATCTCAGTTTTGGATAATCATAGGATTTTTTATAGGTATTGCTCTTGGAAATGGTTATATAATATATAAAGTGAACAATTCACCAGCATCTACACTTTCTACCCGATCTCAAGGAAATGAAATAGGTAAAGTTTCAAATCTGGGTCATCAACAACCTTCGCTACCTCCCTCACATCAACTTACTGAAGATGAAAATATCACAGTTGCCAAACCTGATTTCTCAGGGAAGCATATAAGTTCAAAAGAGAAAAAAAAGAAACATGTAAAAAACTCATTGCCTGCAAGTGAGAATCCCACGATCAAACTCCAAAACTCTAAATATGCTCTTCAAGTGAGTTCCTTCAGGTACCGGTCAGAAGGAGAGGTACTGAAGAACGAGTTGAAAAGAAAAGGTTATGATGCCTATGTAAAAAAAATAAACATACCGAACAAGGGGACATGGTACCGAGTGAGAATAGGTGATTATGAGGATCTGGAACAGGCCAAAAGCATGGCTGTGAACCTTCAGCAACAGGAAGGGGTACCGGTTCTTATTACGGATGCAAGGAACTGAAACGGACGCAGCGTGAAAATGGTCATAGATTTGCACTGTATTACGTTGTAATTTTTAACTGTGGTCAGAGCAACCGAACTTAGCATAATGTCTTCAATCAAGTAACCTTCAGTAACCTGTCCCTAAACAAAGCTGTCCAAGTTTTATTATCTTACAAGGCAGGCAGTAGCAAAAGGCAGGAGCCGTGACCCCTGCCTCTCATGCTTACTCGTTAGCTTCTTTTATCTACTTCTCTTATGAATCAACCTCTCTTTATATTACTCACAATCAGCGCTTATCTTAGGACTTATTTATTGATATTACGTGGTAGTCCCAACGGGATTCGAACCCGTGTTGCCGGCGTGAGAGGCCGGCGTCCTAGGCCTCTAGACGATGGGACCACTGGATGAAATATCTTTGGAGACCAAAACGTAATCGAAAATATTGGCTGGGGGAAAAGGATTCGAACCTTTGTAGCCAGATCCAGAGTCTGGAGTCCTGCCGCTAGACGATCCCCCAGCAGCGACTGAATTAGAATGTAAAAGAAAATACCTTGTTCGTCAAGCCTTATCTTTCATTAGCTTGATTCTATGTAGTTTATGGCTTTCTGCAGCCTTGAAACTATTTCTTCCCTGCCAAGAATCTCCATAACTTCATAGATCCCCGGGCTTACCGCCTTACCGGTCAGGGCAACCCTGACTGCCTGAGCCAGCTTTACCAGCCTGATGTTGTTCACGTCCTGTATTTTCTTAAAAACTACTTCGATTTCGTTTTTTCGGAAGCTTGTCATAGCATTTATTTGATTTATCATGTCGGAGAGAATTTTCCCCATTTCGTGCGTCAGGAATTTTTTAGCGGCATCAGGGGCAAATTCACGCGGAGGGCGGAAGAAATATTCTGACATTTCAGCCATCTCTTGCAATGTCTTTGATCGTTCTTTCAGACAGGCTGTAATCTTAACCAGGCCATCTCTGTTAGTACTGAAGAAACCTCTTTTCTCAAGGAACGGCGTTAACAGATCAGCCAGAGCCTCGTCTGATTCATTCTTTATATAGTGAGAGTTCAACCAGATAAGTTTTTCTTCATTGAAAACGCCGGCTGACTTGCCTACATTTTCAAGGCTGAACTTTTCGATCAATTCATCGAGTGAAAAGATCTCCTGGTCTCCAAAAGACCAGCCAATCCTTGCGAGAAAGTTAACCATTGCCTGCGGCAGATAACCCATATCCCTGTATGCCAGAACAGACGTAGCGCCGTGTCGTTTAGAAAGCCTCGCCTTATCCTGTCCCAAGATGAGAGGCACATGGGCAAATTTTGGAGGAGTAAACCCGAGCGCCTCATAGAGGAGTGACTGACGCGGCGTATTATTCAGATGATCGTCTCCCCTGATGATATGGGTAATCCCC
>Ga0315282_10013762_pt1 | contig 12142 bp, 8 predicted proteins | sample YL17G07_20_MG_FD_203693 | JGI IMG/M metagenome (GOLD analysis project Ga0315282, IMG submission 203693) | Sediment microbial communities from Yellowstone Lake, YNP, Wyoming, USA - YL17G07_20 | ecosystem: Environmental > Aquatic > Freshwater > Lake > Sediment | place: USA: Wyoming | collected... | reverse complement strand
TAGTCAGACTCGGCGATAGACTTTAGCACGTTCTCGAAATTGGTATAGCTGGAGACAGAGGATGCCTGATAAAGGGCCTCGACTATGTGATTCTCAATCTCCCTATTCCTCTTTTCCTCGCGGTATCTCCTGACCATCCTGCCAATCATGGGCTTTTCCACCTGACCATAACGAACAGCGCGACATTGATTAAAGGGAAGAGCAAGATAGGTACCAATAGCGCCTGCGTCGGGGAGAAATCGATGCTCAGGAAAGACGAGCCCACTATCACGAAAGCCTGGAAGATAGCAGGGAAGACTGCGGACGCTGCTATGAACAAAAGCGAGTAGATAGTCAGTTTTCCATGGTACTCCTTCAGCCTTGCCCTCAAGATAGACTCCTGCTCGTCCGCCAGCTTTTTGAGTGTCTCACCAGAACCCCCTTTCTCGTAAGCGGCTATTATCTGCGCCGAAGCCCTTCTCGCGAAATTGGAATCAATCCGGTTATAAAAGGAGCTGAACGCCTCCTGGACGCTCGAGCCGTTCTCTATGTTCTTCAAGACGTGCTTTAACTCTTTCCCGAGTGCAGAATTGGAACAGACATTCTTTAGAGATGTTTCGAACGGCAGACCCATGTTAAGCTCTATCCCCATCATCCTAAGACTGTTAGGCAATTCTCTCTCAACCGCTTTGGCCATCCCCCTCTTTCTGATTGCCGGATACCTGACCATGGAGAAAAAGACCAGCACGAAAACCAGTATTGAAAGAGGCAGATAATCGAGAGAGAGCGAGAGAAGAGCCAGGGAGAAGACCGAGCAGACCGATGCCATGCCGAAGGAGAGCGAGAGATAGTCATCAGGGTTATAGTCTATCTTTGCTTGGAAAATATCTTTGGCGAGCTTTTTCCTGAACCCAGCTGAGAAATACCTTGGTACGAAAGAGAACCTGTCTATCAATGTATCTATTTCATTCATTTTTCATCATCCTGTTAGAGCTTTGGAAGAACTCCTCGAAACTAGTTGGTTTGCTTTCCAGAAATTTAATCCTTCTTTTCATCTCTTGTTCGAACTTTTTCTTAGTCAAATCGAAATTGAAACAGATTTTCTTGAACGGCTCGGTGCCATAGACTCTGTCCCTCTTCAATCTGTCTTTCTTCTGGTCATAACCGAACAGCTCCACGATGCCCAACTTATCCTTCCCGACCGCGTCTATCTCTATAACCCTCCTGACATCCTCCGTCCCTTTCCTATACCGCGTCCATCGCCTCTGCACAACGATTATATCGAGAGCGCACAGGTCAGCTGGAGAGATGCCGAGACTCTCCAGTCTGGTTAGAGCCTCTCGCCCGTTCTGCGCGTGGAAAGTGGAGAATGACCCCTTTCCCTGGCCGGCCAACATAGTATTTATCAGAGCTTTCGACTCTTCCGCGCTCCTGACTTCCCCGACTATAATTCTGTCTGGTCGCATCCTGAGCGTGTCTGTAATGAGCTCGTCGAATTTTATCTTGAGATCCTCATTTACGACTAGCTTGACCTGGTGCTTGTGCGGAAGGACTATTTCAGGCGTCTCTTCTATCACTATGATCCTCTCGTTTTTAGGCACAAAGGAGAAAAGCGTGTTCAGGGTGCTTGTCTTGCCCGAGCCAGTGTTGCCACATATGAGCATGTTGAAATCGCACTGGACAGCTAACCATAGAAAAGCCAAAGCCTCGGAAGTCACTGTCTTGTTGCTGATTAGGTCATAAGGAGTGAACGGCTCCTTGTTGAATTTCCTTATGGTAAGAGTGGCCCCAGAGGATATAGGACTTATAGCGGCGTGGATTCTCCCTAATTTTATATCCGCGTTAAGCTTAGGCCTCTGCAAGGTTACTCTTCTCCCCAGGCCGCGCGACATCTTGTTAATCAAATCGACTATCTTCTTGCCGTTCTCTATCTGGATATCGCTCTCCAGCCAGCCGAAAGTCTTATGGTAGACATAAATCGGACTGTTCTCGTTCAGGACAGCTATCTCCTCAAGGCAGCTCTTTCCAATAAAATCATCCAGCACGGAATAGCCTAGCACCTCTTTTCTAACCTGGCCATTTATGAATTCTCTCTCCTCCTTGCTCAGAATTATGTCGTTTCTCGCGCAATAGCTATCGATTATCTCGACGATAGTTTTTTCATCATAGTCGTCGGAGCTGTCCCTGAACTCTTCTAAAACTTTTGATATCAACAAAGCCTCATCATAGCCTATCTCCCTGATCCGGATAGAGAATATAGGCTCCTCCTTATCTCGTACTCTAACCACTTGGAAACCGTCATTGTCCTCTAGTTTCTTCTCAACATCGTACTTAATCTTTTTCCAGCCGATTATCTCCTTAATCTTTTCTTTCTCAAACTCCTCATACTCTAGAGTGATGGCTTTATTCGGGCAGGCTTCAATGCATTTTCTCTTTCCTGACTCAAAACAGAGGTCGCACTTGGAGAAATAGTTAATCTGTCTGACGATCGCTTTCTTCTCACAGACCTTAAGACAGTCGCCACAACCGTTACACTTTTTCTTGTCTATCGCTACAATCCCGTTGGTCTCGAAAATAGCCCCTCTAGGACAGGCATAGAGGCACTTTTTGTCTTGGCAGGAGCAGTCAAATATCCTATAGTCTTTCTTATATGGTAATTTTGGGCAGGCTTCGAGGCATTTCCCGCACTTGGTACAGATAGACCAATCAATCACCAATCGCATGTATCTTTATTGAGAAACAGAACATATATGGGTTTTTTGAAAGGATTCGGCTAATCCAGGTTAATCTTCTGGCCTAATCTGACTTTGGCTTTTTTGATAGAACCCTTGGGCAATTCTATGAAATATTTGGCCGCCTTTTTAGGAATTTCAATCAGCCTGAACGGTCTGACTGTTCGCATATCTACTACCCGCCTCTCCTTGTCGAGCCAGATTATGTCAAAAGAAAAAAGGACGAAGTAGGAGTGGATGGCGGCCCCTATCTTCGTCTCGCGGTCTAAGAGGAAAACCAGAGCTTTGTCCAGTTTTCTTCTGAACATGAGCCCTCTCGCCCGTTTTAGGCTATTGTCCGCCCACTCCTCCTCAAAGTCCAATCTGCCTATTCTCATGACCAGCACGTCCTGATTGTAGACCAGACCTTCTGCCTGCTGTCCGTAGACTGTATAGTGGTGGTCGTGTCGCGGTAGAATGCGCAGTTAGGGTAGGCGCAGCTGATATACTGGCCGCATCCGGCTATCGGGGCTATGCTGACTGTGAAGTTCGGGGTGTAGTTGTCTGATATCGAATAGTTGCTAGAATAGGTGTATATGTTAAAGATCCAGTCAGTGAGGACCGCACCCGTGGCGTTGACGGCCCAGACGATCTTGCAGGATTGGTCCTTCGTCATGAGAGAACAAAAGGCAGCATCCGTTTTATAATCCTGCTCTATCTCGGTCGCGTTCTTGGTCCGGTTGTATATGGCCAGTTCATCTATGCTGCCGTTGAAACTGCCAGCACCCGCCGACAGGTTCTTTGCCCCTACTATCAGTATGTTGTCGCTCTTGTCTATGTTGCCGCCGGCATAGTTATAGGCGTTGTCAAGGCTGCCGTTTATGTAAAGCTCCGCCCTGCTGCCGTTGAACGTGGCTGCAATGTGATACCACCTTCCTGGCACCCAGTCGGAGTATATTCCTTCAAGGTCATTGGCCGTGCCTCCGGTTTTAGTGTAAAAGTGGAGCTTTGGGCCGGGGTTGTTCCAGAAGAATATCCAGAACGAGTTGTTGCCGGTGTCGTCCCAGTTCCTCGCCAGTATGGTGCTGCCGTTAGGGAAGGTGTTCTTATTAGACCTGAACCAGAACTCTATCGTGAGGTTCTTGCCATAGGTGTTCAACGCGGATATTGTCGAGACGTTGAAGTAGTCGTCAGAGCCGTCGAAGTTCAGGCCCGAGTCGAACCGGCCATCAGACCATGCTGGACTGCCGTCTCCGAGCTTTGTGCCGTTGTTTTTATTGGTCTCGTCATACACACTAGTGGCGCTGTCAGAACCGGTGTTGTCCATATGCATTCTGAGGATGGTATTGGCGGTGTCTCTGGAAGTCTCGGAATAGGTTCCGGCTATGAAGAATGGGGTAGCTCCCTCAATGGTGCTCACAGGGTACCATGGAGTCTGGCCAGTTGAGTTGTACTCTGGATAAGCCCATGCCTGATAGCAGTTCGCCCCGGCTTCGCCCAAACAGACTATCCTGACACCCGTAGTGAATATCCTGTTTTTTAGCACGCTGATGTTGCCTTCTGGCTTTATCAGGGTCACGTTTAGAACGCCCACGATGGCAGGAGAAATTATGTTTACCTGGAAGTTGCCCGAGTCGTTGGCAGGCACGCTGGCACTGTCTGAGGTGAAATTGACATCGAGCCAGTACTGGGTTTCTTGCGGTCCGGTGGCATTGACGGTCCACGTGACGTAGCACTTCTCTCCAGCCGACATCGCGCCGCATGAAATCGGATTAGATTGAACGTCAAAAACTTTGACTAAGGCTGATGGGCCATAACCGCCGGCCACGACGCTGTTGAGGCCGTAGCCGTTTATGTCGCCAATCGCGAGTCCGTAGATAGTGCCAAGATTGCTGATATTCGTCTCTACCCATGTGCCTGTCTTGTTCTCATACATCCTCACCTCGTTAGTGGTATTAGACATCCCAACAACCACCTCGTTCTGGCCATCGTTGTCAGCGTCCCCAATCGCGACGGAGTAAACAGTGACAGGCTCGTCGCTTATATTCGTCTCTACCCATGTGCCTGTCTTGTTCTCATACATCCTCACCTTATTAGTGCCAGCAGCCGTCCCAATAACTATCTCGTTCTGGCCATCGTTGTTAGCGTCCCCTATCGCCACGGAATAGACGGTGCCAGACACATCGCTTATATTCGTCTCCACCCACGCGCCGCCGCTGTAATTGTACATCCTGACCTCGTTTGTAATCGTTCCGCCCGCCCCTATGACCACCTCGTTCTGGCCATCGTTGTTAGCGTCCCCTATCGCCACGGAATAGACGGTATCCCCAACCTCGCTTATATTATAGCCGGCCCATACCCCGCTGCTGATATTCTCATACATCTTGGTCTCATTATTAGCAGCCCCCGCTGCGCCCGCAACCACCTCGTTCTTCCCATCGTTGTCGGCATCGCCTACCGCCACGGAGTAAACCGCAGACGTTTCCATACTGGTAATGTTATACTGAATCCACTGCCCGCTCTCGTTCACATACATCCTGACCTGGTCTGAACCCGAGCTTGCTCCGACGACGACCTCCTTCTTCCCGTTGTTGTCGGCATCGCCTACCGCAACAGAGTTAAATGTCAGACTCAAACTGTCTATCCAGTCCTCTATCCACTCGCCGCTCACTTTATTATATATTGAAAGTTCGCTCTGGCAGGCTTTGGTGCAGTAAGGCGCTCCGCCACTCACAAATTCCGTCACCCCGTCGTTGTCCGCATCGCCTATGGCGACTGAGTTTATCCAGTAGGCTGCATTATAGACGTTAGTCATTTTAACATTTGGGATGTAGAGCGGCGTTGCTCCTGTTGTCAGACTTATGTTGGTGTCTGGATTCAGGCCTGAACTGCCATTGTACCTTAAAACGCCAGTGACGTTGCCGCAGGTACCCGAAACGCAGGTCACGTTTACAGTCACATTGAACGTGCCGTTCTGGTTCACGTTCTGGCTATTACCCGTCGCTGGGCTCTGATAACTGATGTTCAGCCAGCCGTACAAAACCTCCAAAGTGAGACTATGGTTCGCCTGACTGTAAGTGTAATTTCCATTTCCGCTCCAATTAGCCTTGATTAGATAGACTCTGGCTTGATAGGGAGACAGTACGGTATAATTACTAAACGGACTTGCTCGGTTATCCCACAGAATCATAGAACCGGTGAGATTGGTATACAGCGTTATATTGAAACCATAGCCCGTCGTGAAGTTAGCAGTGAAGTTGGCGTTGCTATTATTGTATAAGGTCTTATCGCCGTTAGTCCCGTTGATATATAGGCTGATTGGCAGATAGCTCTTGTTCACCTGATAATAGTGTACCCAGTCACTGTTGTTTAGATTATGGTTGGAAGAACTGTCGTTAGCGTACCATTTCACGTAATAGACACCAGCTGCTAACTTAGATACATTATAGCAGTAAACGTTCCCGCCGCAGGAAGACGCCGTTGTGTTGGTCAATGTTCCTGTGAAGTTCTGCTCGAGCCAGACATAGCTTATTCCAGTCGTATCAGTGACGGTGGCGTTGAAATTATAGCCTTGCGTCGAACTGTAGTTCGTCATATTGCTGACGTTGAATGCCCAGCTGGCGATATTCGGCGCTGTGGTGTCTGCTGCTGCACCAGTGGTGTTTATCTGGAAGTTAGGAGACGTGGAATTCTGTGCTCCCGTCTCCTGGTTGAAGGTCACGTTGAGCCAATAATTACCAGAGGCTCTCGTGGCGTTCACCTGCCAAGTCACAGTACAATTATCACCTTTTGCCATTACGGGGCAGGTAGCTGGATTGAGATTGCTTGGAATTACATACACATCTGAAACATTGAATGGGCTGGCGGTTGCAACTGCCCCTTTAAAGAACTGTATTCTCACAGTTCTATTGCTAGCTATGAATGTTGGGTCGATGGCATCTGCATAAGTGGTGAAGCTTGGAAGATTGCTGACGTATCTAATCTCGTCCCAATTTCCTTCAGTCCAATTCCACGCCCTGATAGACGCACCATAGATACTATCGCCAGCAATCGTATAAACGACTATCGGAGCCGGGTCCGTGCCGACTGAAAAAGTGTAATTGATACGCCCCTCCACAGCGGCAAAGTAATATGCCCAGGTAGTAGTATCATTAAATCTTAAATCAATGGCATATTCTGGATTGGCGAAGTTGATTGAAGAATAAGCCAACGGGCGGGATTCCTTTACAGTGCTCCTGATAAAGAACGGCGTCGCACCAGTCACGTTAGACACGTCTCTATTTGGATAGCTGGCCGTGGCGTTGTATTTCAGCGTGGCATTGACGTCACCGCACGTTCCGCTTACACAAGTGAAGTTGACCGTCACATTAAACAAGGCGTTCTGGTCAAGGACAGTCGACGAGCCGTTCAGAGGCGTCTGGTAAATGATGTTGATGGCACCAGTTGACGTATTCGTTCCGATTATTCCGACATCATCCACTTTACAGAACTCGCCCGCAGCATTATTGATACATGAAAAGCTTATCCTGAAGTTTGCGTTGTTTGCGGCGTCGCTGAGAGGAACGTTATAGTACCCGGCAGTCACATCCTCCACGCTCCATACCTTGGTCCAGCCAGTCCCATTATACCATTTCAGAGTCAGGTTCTCGCCAGCATCGTTGGTGTTGCCTCCCGTTCCTGTCGCTGCCCAGAAGGAGACATTAACACTAGTATAATTCAAGGTGCTCTGGGACCTGTTCATCGTGTGCTCCGTAGCATTGTTGTTGAAATAGGCGCTATACGACCCATTTCCAGGGCTGCTAGTGCTCGCCACCCACTCACCAGATACCACCCAATTGTTCAGGTTCCCTGCCTCAAAGCCGTCATAGAATATTGCCTGCGTGGGATAAGTTATGCTTGCCAATCCAACCGCCGTCATCAGCACCAACATTACTAAGAGCTTTTTCATCTATCTGTCACCAAATAATGTAATTTTTAGAGTCATTTTATCGCCGTCATGGAGAGGTGTAAGTAGTGAACGTGGTGCTGTAGTCCTTCTGCATTGTGAAATTGCTCACGAATTGCTCGAAGTCGGACTGCGCGCTGGTGTCGCTATTGTTTATGCTGTTTATTAAGGCGATTTCGTTCTGGACATTCTTCAGCAGGTCTATCGAGTCCGAAATCTTGGTCTGCTCGGTCTGAGCGGGCAATTGACTATATGTGTAGACATTGCCCAGCTCTCCCAGCATCATCGCTATTACAAACGCCATCAAGATGAATACCTGTCCTTTCATATCAACCACCAGCATTCCAAGTCTGCACCACTATCCTCCTGGGGGAGTAGATGTTGCTAGAGACGTTGAGATACGCATAATCGTAGCTAGCATTGACGTTAGGCATTACCGTGATGTTGTAAACGCCGTTCGGGTCTGGGAAGAAGTCGGTCAGGTCAAAGATATGGGTCTCATCCGCGGAGGTGTTGAAATTATAAGCGGCTATCTGGCTACCTCCTGAATCGTACAAGAAGGTTGTTCCGCTCTGGTTGTGATAGCCCTCCAGGAAGAACTCGACCATGCTGCCGTTCTTGGTTGGAGAAAAACTCACCGTGAAGTTTTCATCCTTCAGAAGATTAACTCGGCTATTATCGCTAGACGTTATAGAACTTAGACAGCTGCTCCCGCCATTATTACAACTGGAAACGCCGTAATTGGTAGCGTTCGGGCCCCCCCCTATAAGACAAGAAGACGTTGCGGAAGGCGTTGCACTTAAAGAATTGCAATAACTGCTACTACTAACGTAAGTATAAGTGTACATCCTCACTTTATTACTGGTAGAACTCACCCCAACAACCACATCCTTATTCCCATCATTATTCGCATCACCAATCCCAACCTCTGCAACACCAGCAAGCGTATTGCTTATGCCCGCCTCCACCCACGCGCCGCCGCTGTACTTATACATTCTCACCTCATCACCATTGTTAGAATCTATCCCAACGACCACCTCGTTCTGGCCGTCGTTATTAGCATCCCCTACCGCGACAGAACGAAGAGCGTCAGGGGGGTCGCTGATATTCGTCTCGACCCATGTGCCTGTCTTGTTCTCATACATCCTGACATTATTTACGCTAGTCAGTAACCCAACAACCACGTCTTGTTTTCCGTCATTATTTACATCCCCAATCGCCATAGAAGCAATGTAATCACTACTGCCAAGATTGCTGATATTCGTCTCGATCCAGGTATTGCTGACATTCTTATACGTCCTGAGCGGCTTAGCGATACTAATCGTCGATACAACAATCTCGTTCTTCCCGTCGTTATCCGCATCGCCTATTATAGCAATACTGCCCGTAGCCCTATCAGTTATGTTCGTCTCGACCCAGCCTCCGCTGGCATTCTCATACATCCTGACTTCATAAGCGATAGAAGTCATCCCAACAACAATCTCATTCTTCCCGTTATTGTTCGCATCCCCGATAGCAATAGACTGCAAGCTTGCAGCTGGGGTGGTTATGTTCGTCTCGACCCAGGTATTGCTGACATTCTTATACATCCTTATCCCATTAGTGGTATACATCCCGATAACAATCTCGTTCTTCCCGTCATTATCCACATCTCCAACAGCAATAAGCTCAACACCCGCGGAAAGATTGCCGCTTATGTTCGTCTCGACCCATGTGCCTGTCTTGTTCTCATACATCCTCACCTTCTCATTTATGCTGCCCGACCCCGTAACCACCTCATTCTTCCCGTCATTGTTGGTGTCCCCCACCGCAAAAACACTAGCTGGATCATTACCCGAGATCACAGTCTGCGTCCAATTTCTCGGCTGACCGGTTATCCTGAGAGTATCGATATAACAATACTCAGACGCTAAGCTATTCGTACAGCTAATATTTATCTTGAAATCGGGATTATCCTGCGCATCGAGCATAATAGAAGTATAATTCCAGGCCGTAGGGTCAGCCTGTTGCGTGAAGACGTCCGTCCAATTCAAGCCGTCCCAATAAGAGACACTCAATCCCTCCCCGGCATCATTACCCGTCGTATTTGCCCAAAACGAGATATTGATATCACGATAGCCGTATAAGTTCAGGGACCTCACCAGGTAGAATGTGCCTTTATTTGCGACAGCCGAACTTATAGTCGTGGTGCGGTTATAGGCAACGTCGGCAGGGCCGGCAACAGACGTTATATTCCAGCCGGCTTGAGCAGCCCCCCATCCGGTCCAGTTGCCATCGACAGTTGAGAACTCATCATACAATGACAATGACTCTGTCGTTGTGGCATTTACTTGAGAAACAGGGCTGTAATTATAAATCAACGAATCCAGAAGGTGAGTATTAGAACTATTCTTGTACACACTAATACGGTAACACACATCTGAAGGAATCGTATTGTTTAAGTCAAAGGCAAGGCTATCATTAACCATCATTCTTTTTGCCTCTAGATTGCCGCAAAGCGAGAATGCAATGTCATGCGCATATCTGTGGAGCTTATCCTGATTGGCGGAGTCGGAATATCTTGCAGGTAGGTTTATCTGGACCTGGGTCAAGACTATGTAAATCAGCGTTATTGCAAGGAACGCCTCCAATATAGACACAAAGCCTTTCATACTACCAAGTCCAAGTCTTTATTTTTACTGGGGTGTAGGCGGTCCCGTTCTTAAGATAGCCCACTCTCTCAATAAGCCTTGCTTTCCCGGGAATAGTTGCGGTGCACGAATACGTCTTTGATGAGCTCTCAACCTGAATCGCAAAATCGAGCAGCAAATCCGTCTTTGGCTTTAAGCTGCTGCATGCCTGTCCATCGATCGCCCCTACTTTTCTCGCGTCCAATATGTTCGCATAGCTTGTCGCATTGTCTCCATAGGCGAAACCAAGCCTGCTGACTCCGCCGACTGTGCTCCATCCGGCAGGTATGCCTGGCGTTGTGACAAGGACATCGGAGAAGTAGTAAGATGCTGTCGCGAGCGGGTCGGGAATCTTCTTGAAACTGATCGTGGAAGAGGGCAAAAGGATATAGAGCGTGGCGTATACCGAAACAAAGAGTATGACTGCCATTACAAAGTCTATATTTATGTCCCCCTTCATTGCGCACCCCTTATGTTGACTGTATAGACGCCATTGGCTATCGTCAAACTGTACATTATTTTTGTGGGTTTTTTAACAAGGACGAAACCACTCTGGACTATGAGGTCGCCCATCTCGCAAGGCGTACAGTCAGAATAGACGAACATGATCTTGTCTTTGGAGAACTCTGCCCATTCTGGCCTGTCCTTCATGTTCTCCTTGACTGCTATAGCCACGTTCTCTGCAGTTGTGTCAGAGTAAAGCATGTAAGCGACTGCGGCTGAGCTGGCGCTTATGGTGTTCGGCGGGAACCTGGCTATATCGGTAGCGAGTCTATTGGCGAAAGGTTCCGGGGCCAGGAATATCTGGAAAGATAGGAGAGTCACTACTATCAAGATGAAAGAGTGCTTGAAGCCAGCCGTGATACTGCCTTCACCCATCTGGCCCGACACTAGTCCGGCAAAGAACGCCTCAATCAAAGACAAATGGAAGAAGTATGTTATGAAGTCGTTTTCAGACACTTTAGACGGCGTGCCTCCAACTAGCTGGGCGACCGTGTTCAACTGCGGCGTGGCCGGCACGAAGCTTTTTGACAGCACCAAGATGATAGCCAGAAACAGGAAGAAGATGAAGTAGGTGGATATGACATATACCTGTAAATCGCTTCTCCTTTTTGCCTCGATATCCTTCAATGACCTGATGTCTGCAGAAACCGTTTCTAGTATTCCGGCGATGTCCCCTCCTGACCTGTAGCTCTCCACGACTATCAATATGGTCTGCTGCACCAGCTTGCTCTTGATCCTTTTTGAGAACTTGAGCAGAGCCTCGTCGAAAGAGATTCCCCAGGAGATCTGCGATGAGACTATCTTCATCTCGTCTGTCAATGGTCCATAGTTCCCTTCGGCAGCTGCGGCTATAGACTTTTCAAGAGGCATTCCCGACCTGTTCGATTCGGCCACATCTCTGAGGAAGTCGGAAAGAAAGAGTTCTATAGCTTTAACCCTCACGTACTCCAGATAGTTTTGGATAATGAGCGGGGTGAATGTTACTAGAAGCGATACGACCAGCACAGTCTGGAAATAGACCGAGTTAATCAGAAGGAGCAGGGTGGCCAGAATCATTACGACTCCTATCCCGCTCACAGCGTATATGAAATTCTTTGGTATCCTCATCTAGACACTTCCGATAGGCTTTGACCCCTCGATGAGTATTATGAACCCGATAGAGGCTACGGGCAAGAGCAGATATATCACGATGGTCATTATCAGGTCTGTCGGCAGGCCAAGGTTGCCCATGGAGCCCATTACAGTTATCATGACAACGAACAGTATCGGGCCGGCGACGAAGATGGTGGTGTACATCTCCGCCAGGAGCGATAGACTATCAAGATACTGCTTTT
>Ga0315282_10013761_pt1 | contig 12142 bp, 12 predicted proteins | sample YL17G07_20_MG_FD_203693 | JGI IMG/M metagenome (GOLD analysis project Ga0315282, IMG submission 203693) | Sediment microbial communities from Yellowstone Lake, YNP, Wyoming, USA - YL17G07_20 | ecosystem: Environmental > Aquatic > Freshwater > Lake > Sediment | place: USA: Wyoming | collected... | reverse complement strand
CTCTATAGGGGGGGCGGGCCATTGGGACTTAATTGATCCTTCCGCTGTCGATATTGCCAGTTCGAACTGGGCCCTTAATGCGGTTCATTTTAACAGGGACTGGGTTGCATGGGGTGTAGGATATGATATGCAAAACACAAGAGGGGTATTGCTTTACAATGAAAACTACGAGTGGTTCGAATATCCTCCTCCTTCTGTCAGCGCGAATTGGAATCTTCGGGGGGTTCATTTTACTTCACCCACTGAGGGATGGGCTGTGGGGCATGATTATGCAAACAGAAGAGGGGTATTGCTTCACTATTCGTACTGGCCAGGAAATTCCAACTCGAAACTTAACATCAAAGGCTGGGCCAGCGACTCAAGCGTGCTTAGTGAAACTTGCCATATTAAACCTGGCGGAACTTTTTTACTGCATGAGAGCGCTGAGTTCGGTGGACCTTACAGCTACACCGGCACTTATAGTATCACTCCAGGCGGGAAGAGTATCCTATTCACTCTCGACTCAAATGGTCTCTTGGCAATGAAAGCGATGTTAACGGACTGGGTTGAGGAGATGGGGAGGGAAAAAGGAGTTGCGGTCCAAAATATTTCTTTCGTTTTCAACAAAGTGAGTATCTCCAAAGGAAAGATTCAAAAGAAGACAAACGCACCGAGTAAGATGACGATAAAAATAACCGGAACATTGAGTGCATTGTTCGATGGAGCTAGTAAGACCATGAATTTTTCTTACGTGAGTAGCCTAAAATACTATTCGCCTTAGCAAGAGGCAGGTAAGGATCATGCGGGAAAAATGGATAGTTGTTGCTTTCGTTTTTGTATTGATCATTTTCGGATTCAGCCTCCGATCAATCGCTGGCTGCAAGTCGGATTGCCGGGGAGAGTATGAATCGGAGGTCGAATCGTGCAAAGACCAGTACGATGACCCAGGTGATGCTGACACGCTTAGAATGTGCATTGACAATGCCAAAAGCGACTACCAATCGTGTATTGGCGAATGTGAGAACTGAGGTCACGGAGACTTTTCCAACTCATCGGTCAATATCCTACCTGTTTTTTAAAAGGCCTTTGGCCTAACAAAGGGGAATTGACGAAGAAAAAAAGTTTTTGTTCCATCCTCTTCATCTCGGCTGGTAGTTTAAAGGGTATATTCAGGTTACCCATTAAAGATTGCATCTCAACTTGTACATCCTTAATTAACGGGGTTGTTGATTTCGGTATGTCTTAGCTCTTTTTCGGACTTTTTCCGCGAGAATCGGAAGTGAGCTGGCAGGGGTGACAGAAATTTTTTCCTCCAGAGGATATTCCTGATTCCCCGGGTAGACTACCCAGAGATGCTCTAAAGTCAGATCTTGAACGGCGATTGACATGGAGCGTGTGTGTCCGGGGGCATCAGAATATTTAAACTCAAATCCATGTCGTTGGCCGCCTATCATAACGAGCAAGTCCAATTCAGCTCCGGAATGAGTGGCCCAGAAATACGTGTCCCTCATTTCAAGCAAGGTTAAGAGCTGTTCAAGTGCAAATCCTTCCCATGAGGCCCCGAGCTTCGGGTGGCCCTGCACATCCGCCAGGGTTGACAATTGGAGCAGAGTGTGAAGAATTCCACTGTCCCGGATATATATCTTAGGTGCCTTCACCTGCCTTTTGCTGATATTCTCGAACCAGGGAGGCAGAATCCTGACCATGTAGGCCCCCGCAAGGATATCAAGGTATCGCCGGACCGTGTTCTCTGAAGTCCCAAGGGATCTGGCGAACTCTGCAGCATTCCAGACTTGTCCGTGGTAGTGCGCAATCATGTTCCAGAATCGTCTCAAAGTCTCAGCGGGGATCGTGATCCCAAATTGAGGGATGTCCCTTTCAAGGAAGGTGCGAATGAAGTCCTCCCGCCAGATCATAGAGGTAGAATCATCAGGGGCCAGAAAAGACCTGGGAAATCCGCCACGATTCCAAAGGCGGTCGTAATTCTCAGAGCCCACTTCCCGGAGGTCGAAACCTGATAGATCGATGAAACCGATACGACCTGCAAGCGACTCGGACACATCCTTCATCAGGCGGGGTGAGGCGGAACCAAGTAAAAGAAATCTCCCTTGATTCTGAGGACGGTCAACCAGAACCCGTAACAGTTCAAAAAGCGCTGGTTGACGCTGGACTTCATCGATCACCACCAAACCCGAAAGTCCCTCCAATGCCCGCATGGGTGCAGACAGGCGACGAACGTCAACAGGATTTTCAAGATCGAAATAGGTAGAGGATTCCCGTTTGGCAATCATCTTTGCCAGCGTAGTCTTGCCACATTGACGGGGGCCAAGGAGGGCAGCGACTGGATGGACCCGCAATACCTTAAGAACCCGATTCAGCGCATGGGGACGTTGGATCATAACCCCTATTATATCCTTGAAAATCGTAATGTCAAGTGAGGATTTTCAAGGATATGTCCATCATTGGGTCAGGCTCCGGAAATAGGGTATTTTAAACCAACGTTTCCTCCTGTTACGCTAACGCAGATCAAAAGGGACGGACGTTCGTGCAGGACGTGCTTAGATCTGCATCCAACATAGTCCACCCAGACCATCAGGTAAAAGAAGAGTGGTAAACTGAAATTACTGCCCCTATTTCTTCTGTCTGAGAATTTGGAGGATTTTGAGGTCTTCAAGATCTTTCGGCCTTCCAGCAGCTTGCTTCATCGTAATGAGGTCATCCAAAGAGGCATAAAAGACTTTTTCATCCCCGTAAGTTCCAGAGACACGATTCTTCCAGACCTGATCGAACGTGACTCCGCTCACAAAAGGATGGATGTCGGTTTCCACCAGATACTGCCTGATGAGCACCTTCTTGGTTAAAAGATCCTCCAAGGTAATATCAGAGACGTCATAGCCAAAATCTCTGAGAGCCCCCAACAATTGAGCAGCATTTTGGGGTTCGGGACGGATGAAAATATCGGTGTCAAGGGTCGCTCTGGCGTAGCCGTGTATAGGAAAAGCGGTGTCTCCGATGATAACAAACTCAACCCTATGTGCGTTTAAAAATCTCAAAAGGTCTTCGGTGTCCATGCTCGACCATCTGTCTCAGCATCTCTCTCGATTTCTGCCTCACCATCTTGAGGCGCTCTTCAAAGGTCAAAGAGGCAAGGTGATTCAGCTCAAACTCAAGCTCCCTTTCCTCATCGGCCTGAGATAATTTAAGGATCGATTCATTCCTTTCCATAGGCTCAAAGTAGACTTTTTTCATGTTTAAGTCAAGCCTGGACCGGGTCTTATGCTCATAGACTTAATAAGAGCAAATCTGATTCCATGTATCAGACGCCCATGCGGGCCTACACAGCACGATTACTTTTCAAGAAACCTCACCAGCCAATGGGCACGGGTAGGAATGTGGATGAGGAGAAACGGGGATAGGGAGATAGGATGAAAGAAAGATTGGGAGATAGGGCGGTGAGGAGATGAGGAGATAAGGTAATTTCAGATTTCAAATTGCGAATTGCAAATTGAAAAAATCTACTTCAATCTGAACTCTGCAATCTGCGATCTGAAATTAGATTAGCAATTCTTCTGTGGATTCTAGACATAGGCAAGAGGTGCAGATTTCCAATTGGAATCCATTTACCTTTTCCTTTTCCAATCATTGGCCGACAATGATAGACATGAAGGGTGAGTTTGAAGTGAGAAAAAGTTTGTCTGAAGGTTCCGATAGACTCCTTGACTTCAACGTTCATTCCCGTTTCTTTTTTGATTTCGCCTCTCAACCTTAAACCTGATTTGGATTCACTTTTCCAGTTGGGAAATTCCCACAACCCTCCCAAAAGGCCCGAAGGCGGTCTCTGTTTGAGGAGAACCTTTCTGTTCTTCTGAATGACCGCGGATATCGCTTCAATATGGGGGATCTTCTTTTTGATGCTTTTCGCCGGAAACCTCTCCGGCTTCCCAGCGGCGTTTCCTCCGCAGACATTATGGAGGGGGCACAACGGACACAAGGGATGTTTCGGCGTGCAGACCATGGAACCTAAGTCCATCAGCGCCTGATTAAAAGGATTTGAAAATCCTTTTGGGATCAAGGATTCTGAAATTTGCCAGAGGGTGTGTTCCGTTTTTCTTTTTTCAGAACTTGCTGAAACGGCAAAGAGTCTGGAAAGGACCCTCTTTGCATTTCCATCCAGAATGGCCGCATCCTTGTTAAAGGCGAAGGAGAGGATGGCGCCGGCTGTGGATCGGCCGATTCCTGGCAAGCTGAGAAGGTCTTTCAGATTGTTTGGGATTCTCTCGTGGAAATGGTTTAAGACGATCTGGGAAGCAAGGTGAAGGTTCCGCGCCCGAGAATAATATCCCAGACCTTCCCAGATTTTCAGAACTCTTGAGAGATCGGCCCTTGCCAGATGGCGGACCGTGGGGAAAAATTTTAGAAATTTTTGGTAGTAGGACAGGACGGTGGTCACCTGGGTTTGTTGGAGCATGATCTCCGAAACCCAGATGGCATAAGGATCTCTGGTTTTTCTCCAGGGGAGATCTCTTTTATTTTTTCCAAACCATCGGAGAAGGCTTGTCTGAATTACCTTTTTTCTGCCAATGTCTGCCATCGCTCATTTTTATAACCGATTTCTTTTCGACCTTCCATTAAGGGAACCTTCCTCCCTTCAGCACAAAGTTGTTTGTTAATTTTCAACCCAAGGAGAATATGCTATAGTTTAAACATGAATACAAAACCTCTCGCCATTTTATTGGTAATATTGCTTGTTTTTTTGTCTTGGGTTTCAGGGTGGGCTTTGTGTAATAAGAGAGCCCCCCTTTTCAGGATTGAGCGGAGCAAGAATAAGAATATCGTGCAGTACGATGCCTGTCTCCTGCAGAACAATCATATCGCTGAATCGAACCCTGTTCACGCTTACTGGGTTTTGCCAAATGGTCAGAAGGAAGAGCTCAGTTTGGTGGAGAGCAAGCAAGCTTACGGAATTGAGTCCAAAGAGAAATTGGGCGAAAACAAGTTTCGAATCGTTTTGGCCGCCCTCAAAGGCCGAGAAATAATCGTCGAGAAAATCAAAAGCAACTATAAAGCGTTAGTTAAGATTAACGGTGAATCGAGCATTCTCGAAAGAGTCTATGTGCAGTCAGAAGAACAGGCCCTCGGTTTACCGAAAGTTCAGCATGTCGATCTTTTCGGGCGGTCCGTGAAGACGAATAAGCCCGTTAAGGAACGAATCACCCCCAAGTCCTAAGCAGGAAAGTGACGTAATAGTAGCGTCGGCATTCCTTCCTGCCGGTAGGCAGGTACTGCCGACGTAATTCCTTAACTCGCCCCCAATGAATGGGGGCGCTACTTTTGAATCATGATCAAATCAAGCTGCAGCACATCTCGACGAATCGGATTTCAAGACCAATTTCTCTTGCGTACTCGATCGTCCCCTGAAGAGGGTAAGCGATGGTATTGACACCGGAGTCAATAAATCCCTTTTCCGTCTGCACTTTGGAAGGGTGAGCCGGCCTGATACAACCCATTCGAATGGGTGTAGAAGGATTGAGGATACGGGCAATGGCTGAGATCTTTGAAGTCTCCTCGGGCTTCGGGATCCTAAAATGATTTGGTCCGGAAGGCCGAAGAGGTTTGAAGATGACTAAAACAATGGTCTCTACGCCGACGCGCGTGACAATCTCTAATGCCCTCCATTCTCCTCTCAACTCTCCAAAGTGATGGCCGATAATGATGTGGGGTGCGAGATGATGGCCCAGTTCCTTTAACATCCATAAAGTTTCTTCGTAATCTTCGACCCTTTTGTCCAAATGGTAAACTTCACGAATGGTGTCATCGTCACCGATCAGATCGATAAGAATCTGATCAATTCCAGCCTCTTTAAGCTCTCTGGCGGTTTCTCTTTGAATCAGACCGGTGTGAGCGATCACTTTAAACTCCGGATTTTTTTCTTTTAGTTCTTTGATCGACCGGATAAATTTTCTTAAAGGGACTTCGCCATGATGGTTAGCACCCCCGCTTACCAAGATTCCGTGAGCACCCTTGAGGCGAAGTCCCTCAATCACCTGAACAAAGGTTTCAGGATTTTCTGCGGGGATCATCGATTCGAGGAGCTTCCCTTTGCAATGCCCGCACCGAAGTTCGCAATGGTTTCCCGTTACACTGATAGCCGCAAACCGATCTTTTTGGGAAGGAAGCGTGTCGTCATGGTAAGAAACCATACCTGGGATGGAGAAAGTAAGTTCGTTGCCAAAATGGAGTTTCCGAATCCGGAAGGCTTCCGCCTGGAGGTGGCTTAAAGGGAAATGAATTAACTCTTGAATTGTTGAACGCATAAGTTCGTTCTTGATACGCTGCCAATGTCAAATAGCAAAGTAATAGCTTCCAATTCAAATCGGAGGTGTAATTTAAGGCTTTAGCCTTGACTATGATCAACCCTGAAGGGTTGAGTTACTTACAGAATTTTGGATCTTGATATTTGAACTTATTCCAATTGTCTTCTTATTTCTTCAATATCTTCTTTCTCGGGCATGAAGGGGAAATTCCGGATCGGTCCTGAGGGCCGCTCGTTGCCATAGGGCCGGTTGCAGGCCACTTTCCCATCTCTGCCGGGACATCCGGAAGTCATAAAAGGTTCTCCGATCTGGATAAGAGGATGGATGTCCATTCCAAAATCGATCAATCTTTCGCCCTCGTCGAACTTCATCTGACTTGCTGATCCGAGGCCCTGGTTAATGATCCAGCGGGCGAGCTGAATTCTCCGGTATTGGCCGAGGGAAGGCGGGGAGTATTCTTCCATGAGACTTCCCTTCTCCGGGAAGAAGGAGAAGAGATGGGTGTGAGCCCCCATATTCTGTCCTCGCTGAATTGCCCCGACCATCTCTTTCTCGGTTTCACCCAAACCAACGATGAGATGAATTCCCACATAGAATTTTCCAAAAACAGACGTAGCCATTTGAACGACTTTCCAGTAATGGTCCCATTGATGAGGGCCCGCGACTCCTTTGCCTCTCAATTGATCGAAAAGTTGAGGGGTGGCCGCATCGATGGCAATTCCAATCCGATCTGCACCGGCGCTTTTCATCGCTGCGAGAGAATCTTCTTTTCGGATCAGGGTTGGGGAGATGAGGACGCTGATGGAGAGGTCGGTCTCTTCTTTAAACCTTCGGATGACATAGAGGGTATCTTCCAAAGCCTTTGGATGGGTGATCATTGAAATGCAAACCCGATGGATCTGATCTTTAGACTTTGCTCTCTCGATGACTTCCTTTAAGGCGTAGAGAGGCCAGTCCACTCGGATAAAAGTTTTTCCTCTTGGAGTATCCCTCCTCGACTTTGAAAGTCCGCAGAAATGGCATCTTCCGAGGCAGCCTTCCTCGTAATGAAGGAGAAGATTCAATCCCTTCAATTTCGCGTTCCGGTGGAAAGAGCCTGGCTGGAAGCCTAATGTCAGGGAAGCGGCTAAGCTGGTTTGGATATATTCGGGGCTTACTTTTTGTTCCATGGGTTTCCTTTCCTCATCGGGAATCAATCCCGACGCCACATTATTTCTAAAATCTCCCCTGCCCCCTCTTCGTCAAAGAGGGGTATCTTCCCCCTTAGAAAAAGGGAGATGGAGGGGGATTTTTCTTCGATCGTGGTAATACTCTTTAAAACCGACCCAGGTTTTGCGGATCAACCCTTCGAAATCGACGCCGGGTTGATTCCAGTTCTCTTCAAGAAATTTTCTTTTAAGAGCTCCGTAGAAGAGGGTCTTACCGAACAGTTCCTTCCACTCCGTCTCGTATTGCTCCAAATAGTTTAGGTCCCCTTTGGCCACTGCCTCAGCGGCAATCCTTCCTGCGATCTCCCCGCCCATGGCAGCGTTAAGAATTCCCGCCCCCGTGATGGGATGGGCATGCCCCGCCGCATCCCCGAGAAGGAGGACGTTGTCGAAGAAAGTTTTCCGGTATGGCTCACAGGGGATAGATCCTCCGGTTTTTGAAACGATCTCAATGTCCGACAGCCTTTTTGATTCGACAAGGTCATCCAGAAAGTGATCCATTAGATTCAATAAGAGAGTTGTTTTCGGAGGGATGACACCCACGCCCACATTGGCTGTTCTCCCCTTCGGGAAAAACCAGGCATATCCTCCTTTGTAATCTTTATGAAAAAAAACGTCCACGTGATTCTGTGGCTGTGGCATAACGATCTCGTACTGAAGAGCTACAATGGTCTTCAAGGGAGGCTGTCCGACAAAACGGGCTATGGCCGAGTGAACACCATCGGCACCGATGAAGATCTTCGATCGAATCGTTTCCTTTTCGGAGCCTCGCTCTACAGCAAGTCCCTCGGCAGAAAGACCCGCTGCCCTCGTTTCGATAGAAATCTTTGCTCCAGCCAAAACGGCCGAGGCCACCAGTTCCTTATCGAAGAGGGACCTGTCGAGCATATATCCGGGACTCTTCATCTCATGGGATGTCCCATCGGGGAGGTGAGTGACCATCGAACCAATTGTCTGAAGAATACAGGTCGGTGGAAAATGGGCATGGCGAAAGATCCATTGAGGGACAAATTCAGCACACTGAACCGGGACGCCCACACGCTGCCGCCGATCGATGAACAGGACCTTCACTCCCCTTTCGGCGGCAGCTTTCGCTGCGCTCGAGCCAGCAGGACCGGCCCCGATGACGACAATATCGTAGGAATCGGTCATCAGTAAACCTCTGCTGAAATTCCAAAATCCAAATCCCAAATTCTCTACCCTGTTAAATAATAAATCCGAAATAAAGATTCTTCATCGAAGGCCATAGAGGAATTCGCAATTTGTGATCATCAATATATTTAACAGGGCGAGTAATTTTCCAATCACCAAATGACCGAAATCCGAAATAACTCCGTTTGGGTCATTCGAAATTGGAATTTGGATATTGTTTGGGATTTGGTGCTTGGAGATTGGTGCTTCTACGCCATCGCCAACATTTTGTTCCATTTTCCGCATAAATCTGCTCGTAAGGTACTACGCCTAACCGCAACAATACTCGAGAACCCTTTTGAGAAGAGGAAGATTGAGATGAGTCTGATTCTCAAATCGACCTCTAAATGCCTCTTCTTCTTGTCCCAGGTCATAACAAGTGCTTCTCTCCACATCGACAAGAATTCCGGGTAGGGCCATCCTTTCGAAGTCTGGCCGGTGTTTTCCGTAGAAAGGCTCACAGCAGGAGCCGACAAATGCCCTCGCGCCCGATGTCTTAAGCTGGCGGAGCGTGGATTCGAGCTCTTCATAATTCTGGATGGTGATGGAGTCCATTCCAAAAGATCTCGCCATCTGCGCCGCATCGCCCACCGAGCACCGGCCACACTCTTCGCACCCCTGCTGGTTTCGGTAGAGGCAATCCAGCTCTTTTGCGCAGTAAGGGAGGAGAAGGACTTCCGGTTTTCTCACCTCTTGAAACGGCTTGAAAACGGGAAAAAGATGGTGCGTTTCTTCCTCATCGAATCCATGCGAGAGGAGGGACATCTTTTGAAGGGCTTCCTCGATGGCCTGGATAAAATGACCTTCTTTAACGCCTGGAATCTGGGGTTTTTTGTCGGCGAAGAAAGACCGGATCATCTCCTTGATTTGGGGGACAGAGGCTTTTGAATTCTTGAGGAGGCTTTCAAGATCGAAGATTGCCCTCTTAGGATAGGCGAAAAAATCGCCCGTGATTAGAATTTGGTTGATCACTTTGGTTTTCGTATCAATGGCGATCGAGATTCGTATCAGTCCGCCGGGGGCCTTCAGGATAGAACTTAAGGTCTTTCTCCTTGGCAAGAGCCCCCTGATTCTGAAAATATAATCGTCAGAAGAGAAGTAGGGCAGTTTTGTTTTCAACAAGTTTTCTTCTTCAATGGTCAAAGGTTTATTTTCAAACCTCACTCCGAAGGCCTCTTCAAACCCTTTGGCCAAGGAAGCTTTGACCGTCTGAATGGGTGTGGTTCGACCCGTTTCCCATCTTAAACAAGTGACCCTTTCTTTTACGGATTCGATCTCTTTATCCTGGAGTTTTTCAGTGGGAATTCTGAGTGCCCGGAGCATTTCATCGACATCAAAATCGACTAAGAGAGTCCCTTGAAAGAGAACGGCACCTGAAAATTCCGTCCCTCCTGTCCCTGAAATCTTGCGGCCCTGAATTTCTATGTCGTTTCTCGGCCGAAAATAGGCACGGACCCCGAGATGGCGAAGGCCCAGAGATGCGGCCTCTCCCATCCTTCTATAAAGATCCTCGATTCTCGCGGGAACCCTCGGATCTTTCTTGGAGATGTAAATCTCCCAACCCAATTCCTTCCTTCCCCAATAAAGAGCGCCTCCTCCGGTAAGTCTTCGGTTTATTTCGATCCCTTGTCTTTCACAATAGTCGAGTCTTACTTCTTCCTCCACAGATTGATGATGCCCCACAAGAACTGTCGGGTTTAAAAACTGAAGGAATCGGAGGGTCGGAGGAATCTTTTCTCCGGCCTTCAATTCGAGGAGGGCCTCGTCGAGGGCCATGTTTTCAGCCCCCGAGCGGGCACCTGTATCTAAGAGCCGCCAGGTTTCCATTGAGTTATTTTTATACATCATTTTTCTTCAGCCTTCAATCAAGAAGATGGCTTTTTTATGTTTAAAATGCTAAGAATTAATGATATTTCTGATAAGTGTCTATTCCTGTAACCTTAGAATATTTGATAAGAGGAGGGGCCATGAAGAAGAAAGAAGATGCGAAATCGATCTCACAAAAAGCGAGAAACTATTTCGACCAGGGGTTTAACTGAGCTGAATCAATTTCCTTGAGTTTCAAGGACTATCTCGGAATAGATGATTCTCTCATTCCAAGGTTGGCTACAGGGTTTGGAGGAGGAATCGGGCGAAAAGGGTCTCTCTGTGGCGCATTCACGGGTGCGGTGATGGCTGTTGGGATGAAAATAGGAAGGACAGATCCCAAAGATAAGAAAAGTGTTGCCAAGGTCTACGAGAAATGTCAGGAATTCTGGAGCCAATTCGAAAGAGAGTTTGGGAGTAATGTTTGTTACAGCCTCACAGGGGCCCGCTTGGATAACGAAGATGAACGGCGGAAATGGTTGGCCTCAGGGGGAATGGAGAATTGTGCTAAGATTGTCGAGAAGACCGCGCAAATGCTCTGCGATTTTCTGAATGAAATCAAATGATGATATTGATACGTTCGACGGCGATAGGAGTGCCGCTTCCTTCGACAGGCTCAGGACACTGAGTTTGTCGAAGCGCAGTATCAACCCTGAGCCCCTCGGCCTGAGCCTTTCGACAGGCTCAAGGCCCTGAGTTCAATCGAAGGGCCCGGGTCGAAGGCATATCCTGGGCTTTGGTTCGGCAGGCCATTTGGTACGACTCATGGCCCTGAATCTGCCGAAGGGCTCACCATCCCGAGCGGAGTCGAGGGACAAACCGGGGAGTCGAAGGGTTGATTTTTTATCGAAATTGGGATAAGTTATCTGATCATCAGATGTGAAGGGAATGAAATTGGCCTGGATATGGTGTGGAGTTTATCGAATGAATCATTGCCCAATACCTCTATACTCATAGTTTGACGTGATCGAAGACGAGAGGCCATGGGCAATACCCATGGCTTTTTTTATAACGAATTAAGACGAATGAAACGAATGATGTGAGTGAAGGAGTAGCAGATGGATCGGATCTTCAGCGGAATCCAGCCCTCAGGGGAAATTCATATCGGAAATTATGTGGGGGCTATCCGTAACTGGGTCGGATTGGTCGACCGCTATGACTGCATTTACTGTGTGGTGGACTATCATGCCATTACGATCGAGTATGAAGTGGCCTCATTGCAGCAGAGGATTCTGGAAACGGCGACGGTTCTTGTCGCCTGCGGTCTGACCCCTGACCGGTGCAAGGTTTTTGTACAATCCCACGTGCCCGAGCATACGGAGTTAGCATGGATTTTCAACTGTATCACCCCGATTGGAGAATTGGAAAGGATGACGCAGTTTAAAGAGAAGGCAAAGCAGCATCGTCTCAATATCAACATGGGGCTCATGGATTATCCGGTCCTCCAGGCGGCAGATATCCTAATTTATAAGGCGGGGTACGTGCCGGTTGGGGAAGATCAAATCCAGCATGTAGAATTCTCACGGGAGGCTGCGAGAAGATTCAATGCCCGTTTTGGAGAGACCTTTCCCGAACCCAAGGTGC
>Ga0315282_10013760_pt1 | contig 12143 bp, 9 predicted proteins | sample YL17G07_20_MG_FD_203693 | JGI IMG/M metagenome (GOLD analysis project Ga0315282, IMG submission 203693) | Sediment microbial communities from Yellowstone Lake, YNP, Wyoming, USA - YL17G07_20 | ecosystem: Environmental > Aquatic > Freshwater > Lake > Sediment | place: USA: Wyoming | collected... | reverse complement strand
CGTAAGAAAAATAGGCAGTGTGGGTTTAGTTTTTCGCATCATTGTCCATAGCGTTTAAATTAATTTCTTTTAGGTAACGTTTAGAGTTTTTTCTGGCGCCCAGGCTTGACAAACACCATCAAACCGCCCTTAATACTTCTTAAGAGAAGTTGTTTTCATGAGATTTAAAGAAAGCTGCAAAGTTTTCCCCCCTGAAACACCATCATTACAACACCATTTTTATGTGCGGGCAAATTGCCCACACGTTGGAATCCTTTCAAAAGGCTGAAGCGGAAAAACGAAAAGGAACAAGAACAGATTTAGGAAAAGAACCTATGCGAAAATTTCGCACACCTATAATTGAAAGAATGTTTTGGGGCCTCAGCCAGCTTTCACAATTATTTTAATTATTTTCTAACTCTCAAAAAATCAACCTGAAAATTCTGTGGGCTACAACAAAAACGCCTAGTCACCATAGCTTCTTATTTTTGGCTTAACAATACAAGTAATATCCAAGTGAATAATGCTTGTAATGTTGCCCCTGAAGTCACCATGGCTTTATTTTTGGCTTAACAATATAAGTAATGTTCAAGTGAACAATACTTATAATGATTTGTGTCATGGCTTGGCTTGACAATACAAGTAATGTTCAAGTGAACAATGCTTGTAATGTTGCCCCTGACTGCAGCAAATTATTAGAAACTTCAAAACTGAAGAAATTAATAATTTTGGAAGCAATGAAAAACAAAAAAATACCGCAGAAAAAATCGGCTAAAAAAATCAAACAAGACCGTCTCAATTTTTTCTAGAAATCTTTACATTTTTTTATTCTAATTCACCGTCGCTTTTTAAGGAGAGAGTAAGTAGCCAGAGCGAGGACGACTATTAAAAACGTGTACCCCATGTATTCTGGAATGCTTCCCTTCGGCGCCAGCTCTTTTCCTGCAACAGTCAAATAAATTGTTCCAGGCGCCGAAACCGCACCCCCAGAAGTTGGACACATGACTGAAACACGCACCGAAACCAAGCCCTCCGGCTGCCCCCATGGCACGGTGACGTGGCAGCGAACCTTAACAGTGCCCTCAGGCTGCAAACTGCTTTCCTTCCATTTCGTAAGTGGCAATTCCTCATTGATCCTGAACCACAATGGGTAGTCCTCGAAAGTTATGCTGCTGATGGTTATGCTGCTGACTTGGCTCCACACAATTGTTAAAGTAAAGTTTACGTCTTGCCCTTTGACGCATGTCACATATGTGTCGTTGACGCTGAATTTTATTTGAGGCGGCGGCCCAGGGCCAGGTCCAGACGTTGAAGCTGTGTTTATGGTCACGGTCACAGCCGTGTTGCTGGTTAAACTTGAAGTTGCTGAACCACGCTGCTCGGACCCATAGTAAACCCACACAACATACGTGGCAGTTTGGATTGCGAGCTGAGACCAAACAAAACGGCTATGCGTCATGTTGAACTCGCCTGTTGTTGGGTTTGAAGGCAAACCGTACATGCCGTTAAGCGTTATGGTTGCGCTGTCTTCAACACGTTTCAGGACAAGCGGGCAGTTGACGGCGAAGCCAACTGTGTCTCTAGTGTAGATTGTCAGCTTGTAAACTTGGCATACCACAGTGATCAATGTTGTTGAAGGACTTAGGTCTGTTAACGTGATATTCGATGAAACCCAGATATCTTGGAATTTCACGCGGTAATAGCTTGTCCCATTCGCCGTTAAGAAGGATCCATAACCAACATTCGTGTCCAACATTTTCAACGTTGAACCGTTCGGGTATGTGTAATGGACTTGCGAGGGGCTGGCCGTGAGAAAGTTGCCATTGCTATCCTTCAAATAAAATGTTATGCTCCAAACTTTGCATTTCAGCTTCAAATCGCCCAGGCCCACGTTGCCGCTTAAACTGTAGCTTGTCTCATTAACCTTCATTCCACCCCAGAAAACTTCAATTTTCCACGTGCCATTCTGGGCTTGACTAAGGCTAACAGAGGCGCTTGAGTCCAAGCTTATTAGGCTGGTTTGCGTGCCGTTCGGCGCCGTCAAGCGTGCTTGACTGTTGGGGTAAAGGGGCGTTGTCAAATCCCACTGTAGGGCTTGCGGCGTAAACGTGTAAACTTTGCATTTCAAGTCTAAAGTTTTATGCGAATCCATCGTAACCATTGTTCCATTCACCCAAGAGTTTTCCCATTTCACTTTTACGAGAACGCTTGAGGCTGCTATGCCAGTCCAGTTGGCCCATCCGCTTGTTGTCTGCTTAGAATATTCCGTGCCGTTATCCATGTAAACTGTGGCGCCGTTTAAAACTTGGCCGTTCCAGTCGACAGCATGCAAATTCAAAGTTTTAATCGCCCAAAACATGAACAGGTTAGCCTTCTCGCCGCCCCCGCTTAACTCGTAAACGTCAACAACCATGGTGTTTGCTGCCAGCACGCTTACGTAGCCGTCTGGAAAATACGCGTTTAACATGATGCGCCAACTCAGCTTATACTGGGTTTCACTTAACTGTGCCCTCTCGCTTGCAGAAGCGTTAAGCGTGCAGTAGCCGTATGGATCAGCGTACACGCTGAACGTGTTTGACGTAGCAGTCCACTTGAGCACGATGCCGCCGTTGATTTCTATTTTTGCGTAGAGAAAGTTAGCCACGCCATCTGGATGCGTCACCGTAGCATTCAAATAGAAATATTGGCCAGAGTAAACGGTTGCCGCTGGGCCTTCAAAACTGTTGATGGCAACGTTCGGCTGCAAGTAAAGCCTGTTCGACGGCAAACCTCCAATCTTGCTAACTGACTCAATGTTGTTCCAGCCAACAGCAAAAGTAACGTTGTAAACTCCCGGCTCTGCAAAGTTGTATGTGGCTGGGCTGGTTCCAAACTGGAATTTGACGGTTCCAGCCTTCTGAACTGAAACTTTAACTGTTCTAGCCTCGTAGTTGAAACTGTACAAGTCCGCATCCACCGCGCCATGAATATCCAAATATTCCCATTGGCTTAGAGGCATGGCAAGTGCGCCTGTCTGCGGAACAATGCCGTAGTAGAGCAGTAATATACTAGCCGTGGCTGTTGCCATGTTGCTGGTGTCCCCTAGATTACTATACTTGAACAAGCCAGTGTCCACGTCGTAGAGGCCGCTGTTCCACAACAGCAGTTTCCAAGCAGGCGAAAACGTGTCATACCCCGCCAGCATGTCTTGAACATACTGTTTCTCCGTGCTGGTTAAATTGTAATAGTTTCCAAGAATACTAGCCCAAGCCGTCAACGTGTCACCTAACCTTCTTTCACTGTTGTACGGATTCAAATGGATCACGGCATAATATGATATTCCGCCAGCAACCCACTGGCCACTTTGCCAATGTGAATCCACAAACCGTGTTCCAACATCAACTACGACGCGTGAAAGGTTGCCGGCGAACCTGTCATCATATTTAAGCAAAAGAACAAGTTGTGTAGCTGAACCTGCTCCGCAATCGAGGCCAGTATCGCTTGGACGATACTGGTAATAGTTCCCAGCATTCCACACGTGGTTATTGATGTACGCCCATGTTTCTAAGGCCTCGCTTAACGCTCCGTTTATTCCCATATCATAAAACTTGAGAAACACACCCATGGTTTCAGAGGCTTCAACAGTGTATCGAGGCTCCGATTCGCCCCAGTGACAGTAGGTGCCGTTGGATGCGGTTACAAAATATGTTGCTGGAACCGCCGCATGGTCTATTGCCCATTTAAAATTGTCGTAGGCCTTAGTCAAATTCCACTTACTCGTTAAATAATTGTATTTTTGCGCCCAGTAATAGCCTCTCAACGCATAACGGGCGTCAACGCCAAAAACATGGTTATGCCCGTCATATTCGCCTGTTTCAGGCAGTCCATTTGTCATCATAACGGTGTCGTTTAGCGCCTGCTTAATTTTAGCTTCGTTTTCTATACCGTACTTTTCAAGTTGAAGACTAGCCCTTAAAATATCCATTGGAGCTGACAGGCCGTTAAGGTAAGATTCAAGCTGTGCTTTTGTGACTCTGCCTAGGCTGTAGCCCGCCATCTTTGTGGTTAAATCGTTTTCTGTCCAGTTGATTCTTTCAAGCGTGTCGTAAATGTAGTCGGCCAGGCCTGACACAGGCGGGGCTGATGTTGGCGGGTCTGGGAGACTGTTCAAATCTAAATAGGTGAACTTCACGTTGAATGTGCTTGTTCTCTGGTGAAGGTATGCTAGACCAACATAATGCGTCATGTTCGACTGTGAACATGTTAACAAGTCGTTGCCTGCAAGTCCGCCTGTGGTTAGCTCGTTTATCCAGTTTGTCGCGTAAGTTTGCCATGTTCCAGTCGAGTTTAACCGCTGCTTATAGTAAACGTGACCTAAAGCCGTGCCCGCCCAAAAACAAAACACGTTGTCAGTCGCCCAGTCCACGGTTAAAACTGGAACCGTAGTTGGAGCTGCGCCCGCTTGAACAAGCTCTTCAGATTGCCAAGCTGAATTTTTGTAAAGTCTGACGGCGACATCCAACGTTGTTTTGGTGTAAGCGACGTAAACTGTGTCTCCATGCGAAGTTGCGGAAATCCCCCTAGCGGTTGAAGGCGTCGCTATAAACACGCCGCCGACATAACCAACTGAACCCCAGCTTGAACCGTTCCAAACCATATAGCGTAACTCTGGATTTCGGAAGAGGGTCATGGCTTTGCCGTTCGCCATCGGAACAAGCGTAATCCCATAATTTGTGTAGTCTAGATAAAACGAATTGACAACCCAGTTGGCGCCGTCATCTACGCTTTTAGCATAATAAAATGCTGGGCTGTTGTCAAGCCACACATACAGTAGCGTCCCATTTGACGTTTTGGCTAATGCCCCTCCAACCTTCCAGCCGACCCCACTGTAAACCGTCACTGTGTCGCCCCAACTTATTGTGTGATCGCTTATCGTGCCTTTCCTAAAGTAGACGTAAAAAGTTGTGCCGCTGTAGTAGAGTTGTGTGGCGTACACTGTGTTGCCGTATATTTTAACGTCTAAGCCGCCGCATGTTGTGACTGGAGCGTAATTCCACAGAGTGCCTGACATGGTCCACGTTGCTAAATTGGAACTGTAAAAGTAAACGTATGATGAACCGTTCCAGTAGAAAAGCCAGTAGTAGCCGCCGCCGTAACCTATTTTTTGTTGCGAAGCTGAAAACGTTGCCAGCCTCGACGTGCTTGTTCCCACAATGCTTGGCGTTGCATTAACTTCTAAAATTTGCAGAGGCAGCAGAGCCAACAGACTAACACAAGCAAACAACAAAACAAAAATGCAAAAAACTTTTTTAAGCTTCAACGTTTCTTCCTCCATGCTGCAACTAGAATGGTGATAACTACAAACGCTAAGACAGTTTGAGTTTCAGGTGTTGTTGGCGGGGATGGTTTGGCTGGGCGTTCTTCAACAGCAAGCTGGGGCCACTGCGCTTGGCTTCCGCCGAGTCCGACAAAACCAATCCCATAAAACGTGGTGTGGCCGCCGCCCGTCCCAGTTGGAGCGACTGCATCGACGTCATCGCTTGTGCGCAGCATAAACTTTGTTAAGCCTGTTGTGTTGACAGCATCAGAGTTTACGGTTATGTTTAACCAGCCAGTGGAAGAGCATACTGCGCTTCCCACCATGGTATCGTAACGGCTAAAATTGTAGTCTGACAAATAGCTGAAGGATATTGGGTACCTTGGGTAAACGCCACTGCTGTCACCCCAAACCGTAATGTTTCGGGGAAGATGGTGGTTCTCGCAAATGTATAATCTTAAAGTTACAAAATTAAGGGCGACTGCAATGTTTGAAGTGTTGAAAAACAGGATCCCGCGGGAAATACCATACTGTTGCCAACTTGTATAATTAAAAATGTGTTGCTCAACGTACTGCACGGCGCCACCATTGCATAGGCCAAGTGCTGAGTTGTTGTTCCTCACCCACAAATATTGGTAATCATATGCCTCTCGTGAATATTCGCCACTGCCAGTGGCAGGGGCATATTGAATGGTTGCCTTGGCTTTTTGAATTCGAAGGGGCATAGTAAGCAACAAGCTGGCGCATACTAACAAAAGAATGAACAGCGAAAGACCATGCTTCAACTTCAACTTCTATGCCTCTTTTGCTTTTGTTTCCTCCAATATTCCCTCAAAAGCGTGTTTTCTTTACGCGGCCGAACCATGCTCAACCCTTCCACAAACCAACTGAGAAGCAAACGAAAAAAGCCAGCAAGCTTGGCTCCAAACTGGCTTGAAACTTTGCCAAAAACTCATCCAAAACAGGACGCAAAAACGCATACAACGAAACGAAACTGCTCACGACCTGTGCAGCCTGCATGTTTAAAGCGAAACAAGCCACAACAACAATGGAAACCAAAACTACTATTATTTTCAGTGCAGTTTTGATTTGGCTGCCAAGAATGTAGCCAGACAAGGCGCTTATGCCGGTGAATATTAACGTTGCTGTGCCGACGTCGCCTATAAATGGGATTTGCATTAACTTTTTGCCTTCTGTTTCAGTTTTTTAAAGGCAAGCCACAAGCCAACACCAATGCAGACAAACGAGGGCAACCAGTTCATAAGAATCCATGAAGCTGGAGCGTCTATTCCAAGAAAAGTGCACAGTAAAGCCATGACGTACTGCAACACATAGTAGGGCAGAAAAAGGATAGTGAACAAGAGAAACTTTGCGTCGAAAACTGGCACGTTGACGGCTGTAGCAAGCGGAAAAAGCTGAAACGTTATGGCGCCTAACCTTTCAAGGAAAGCTAAAACAAACGTGACGGCGCCAACAACGATGAAGTAAATTGCGAGCCATGTGTTGGTGGTTTTGTCCATTTGGCTCCTCCAAACATGACTATACTTTTCTTTGAATATTTAAATTTTTCCAAGAAAACTAGACAAACGTCAAAAAGTTTATAAATATTTACGAAAATATAAACAAAACATGCAGACGCTACAGCAAAAGTGTAATCATGATTTTGTTAAAGCGCCAAACAATGGCGAAACGGTGTGTCGCCTTTGCGGCGAAGTTCAAGAATCTTTCAGCCTAGTTCACAGGATTCCCTTCGGCCAGACCTATCAGCCGACCAACATGCTCACGTTCGGAAAAAGCCTGGGAAATACCTTAGACAACCGCTTTGCATTGATGCGCGTTTTGGCAAAATCGCCGAATGGCAAAAAAGATATTGGCTTGCGCGCCCGAGAAATACGCATTTTAACATTAGCAGTTGAACCGACCCCCCTCAAAAACGCGTTGCAAAATGCATCAAAAGCGCTGATCGCATTAGGCTTCGGAGAAAACCATTTGTTCTCTAACGAGGTTGGCAGCGTTTTGCGGAAAAGTGCAAGTTGGCTTCTGCTGGCAAAATGCAAATTCCACAGCAAAGAACTGGCCGATGCGTGTATCTACTATACTTTCACAAAATATAATTACGTGTGTGACCCGCCGCCCAAAAGAAACAATGGCACCATAAAAACGAATGTTTTGCAATTTAAACAAAAATATTTGGATTTGGTTCGCTGGATAGATCAGTCAACAAAAGGTTTCTGAAACACCCACTATGCCTTTGCATAGGTTATTACGTTTAAGGGTTAAAACCTCTTGCAAGGTTCAAATTCTTCGCCCATAATGGGCGAACTGCGATGTATCGCAGATATTTAATTGCTCCACCTCGGTGGAGATTATGTTTTTTCTAAGCGCTAGGCATGGCTTCAACTTCTTTTTGCGTGGCCGCTAAAAGTTTGAGGGCTAACGACTGCATTTTCGAATCCACAGTCAAAGCTTCGACTAAAACAAAATAGTCAAGCAAGAGAATGTAAGCACGTTGCGTGGCTAATAAACTATGCCAGCTTTGATGCTTGCTAGTGATGGGCACTCTGACTTCAGAAATAATGTCGCGTATCATAGTTTGGTTAAACTGTTTTATGGCTAAGTCCACAAATTCTGCGTAGCTGCCTTCATGTGCATGTGCTTGTGCAAGGTCTAAAAATGTTTGTGCATAGTTTTCTATTTGATCCATGTATTTGCCTTGTAGGGTTAAAAAATTGTAAACATCTTTGTCTAAGTCTGGGTTTAAGAAATATTGCGTCCGTGGCGGAAAGCTTGCGATAACTTGCCTTTTTAATATGCCTCTTTCGACAAGTGCTTTTAGATTTTTGTTTAAAGTAGGTTTGCTAACGTCAGCTTGTTTTCGTATTTGTTGCCATGATTGTGGACCATTTTTAAGTACTCTAATAATCTGCATTGTGGCGTAGTCGCCAGGATTCAAAACTTGTTTAACAAAATTTTTTATTTTTTGCAGTTGAAATGTTGTAACAGTCATAACCATAACCCCTTATCCTTAGGATTAATAGTAAGCTTTAAATATATAAGCATTATCATATATTACTAATGGGGATAGGAGGTTATCCATACGCAAAAAAATGAAACAGGCAAATTTAGAACAATATACTTGCCAGCAAAACTAGATGCACAAGTCGAGCAAGTACGAGAACGGCTACAATGGTCAAGAAGCTACTTGTATAAATATGCGCTTTCGTGCCTGCTGGAACGCCTCTCCATTTTGACTGAAACCGTGCACAACAACAGGGAGGATCCTAAAAATGGCAGTTAGGCACCGGCACTTTTGGCTTTTGCGAGGCAATTATCTCCAATGTGAGCTATGTGGCAAAGTAAAAATACAAGGCAAAACCTACCCAAGCTTGCATGATTTTGTTTTGGAGTTTTTGCAGGTAAACTTTGAGGAAATTTTCGGAGGGTTGCTACATGGCTAATAGCAAACCTTTGCCGCTGTCGCCGTTGCAACTTTACAAACAAATCTTCTGCCGAAACTGCGATTTGAAATGTGATCCAATAAGTGAGACCTTTCGTACATGCGTCCAATGTTTGTTGGCGGATGAGTTGGCTAGGCTGCGGTCCATAATCCAATCAAGAACGCAACATCTTAGCTGGTGAGGAGGTGGAAAGCGTGAGTGAAAAGGAAGATTTGACTTTTGAAGCTTTGATGGATTTCTTCGATGCCGTAGAAGCGGGGATTGCGCAAGCCAAACACCATTTGAAAGAAGCGAAAGTTCCAGTTTCAGAGAAGCCAAAATACGATATAAATAAGGCACGTTGGGAACAGGCGCAGGGTAGCTCTGGGCCGTACGAACGTTGCGAGGATGCAAACTCCATCGATTTTAAAGCTTTGTTGGCAGATGTTCAAGCGCACGGTGGAAAAATGACTGTCGGCGAATATTTTGTTTGGGCCTTTAAAAACGGTAGCACGCTTGGTCGTAAAAAGCGGGTAAAGTAACCATGGGGTGCGTTAGACTAGATGAGCTTGCGAAATTTCTTGGAAAACAGGACAAAACCTGTGGCGACTGTGCACAATGGGCTGGAAGATGTTTGAAGGGAAAGTGGAACATGCTGTGCAGTTCGAATGCATGCGAAAATTTTGAACCGAAAAAAGGAGTAAACAAGTATGATTGAAGCATTAAAGACTCTTTTTGTCAACCGAAAGGACTGTTACTGTACGCAGAACATGGATGGTAGCTACACAAAAATTGATGCACCACTAACTAATGAGGTTCTTGAACGTCACTTGAAAGGCGAAATCACGGTTGGATCTTACCAATTAGCTTTCGGTAACGCTGTCAAATACCTTTGTTTCGATTTTGACCCTGAGAAACTTGCAGACCCAAGAGGGTCTGTGAGTAACCTACTTAATACGCTTTTTGAGTTGAAAGAGGAGGAGCCAGGCAAGAAAAGACCTAGAGTTTGGCCCTACGCTGTCATGTTAGAGGCAAGTAGATTTGACGATCCGAGCTTTCACGTGTGGATATTTTTTGAGCCACGTGTACCTGCACAAGTGGCTAGGTGGCTGGGCTTTCGCTGTCTTGAACTTGCCGAATTGAACCCTAAACAAGTCGAAGTTTTCCCTAAACAAGCTGAGCTCAGTAAGGATAGGCCTTATGGAAACTTTGTTAAATTGCCTTTAGGTGTGCATAGGAAAGAGGGAAAGAAGAGCAGAATCTTAGACCATGCCACGTTTGAACCGCTACCAGACGAGACGCTTGAAACCTTCAAGGGCTTGTCCTTTTCTGAGCATGACCTAGCTAGGATATTGAACTTCAAATCTAAAGCGAATGTGCAAGTCAAGTTTAACATGCCGACAACTTTCAAGCCGTTAAGTGCTAAGGAAGAGGAAAAAACCGTAGAGTTTCTATGTAGGTATTGGAAGGAAGGCTATCGAAACGACTTGGAAATGTGTTTTCTAGGTTTCTGCTTAAAGAAAGGCGTGGCTATTGACTCGGCAAAGCGCATGATTGAAGAGGTTGTTTCGAGGACTGGCGATAACGAAAGAGCAGCTAGACTTGAATTGGTTGATTATCACTATCGGAACCGCTTGACAACACGTCTTAAGGGATTGTCGGGAATCCGTGAAATTGTCAGGGAGATAAAGAGCCGTGGGAATCAGTAAGGAACTTGAAAAAGCAGAGCAGGAACCTACAGAAAAGATAATCCAGAAACCTACACTGCTTACTAAGGACTTTCTAGCTGAAGAGGTTTGGAATCGGGAAGGAGCGCCTCAGTTTTACGTTAAATATTTCAATGAGGATAAAAGTGAGTTGAAAGACCGTTTAGATCTGGGCGAAAAGGATCAGTTTGAAAGACCAATAATTTATGTTCCAGTTGACAATTCAGCATTGAGAAAAGGACTTGTACTGTTACCTAGCGAACCGAAAGAAACCACGTTTAAAGAGGTTTTTGATAGGCTTGACGGTTTTGCTTTTCGCTGTTATGATGCTTTAGGACAAGAACCATACGTTAAACTATTGAATCGTGTCGTGGCTGGCTCATGGTTCTTAGACAGGTTTGTGGCTAATCCACGTTTTGCTGTTGCTGGCGCTGGAAAGTTTGCGCCTATAATTCCTATTCGTGGCCCCAGCGAATCTGGAAAGAACCGTTTAGCCTTTGTTCTCAGACTACTTAGCTATAGGCCCTACTTTGAAATGAGTACATACCGAGTTCCCAGTTTATACCGACCTTTAGACTTGTGGGGTGGCTCACTTGTTTTGGATGAAGCTGACTTTGCCAATACAAACGAGAAAAGCGAGCTGATACATTTCCTAAACTGCCGTGCCACTGGAACACCTATTAGCCGTCAAGACGCTAAGAACCCCAGAAAAACAGACGTGTTCGCCAACTTTGGAATTACAATTTTAACGCAGAGAAGAGCCTTTGACGATAATGCCACGGAAAGCAGATGCCTACCCTACTACAGTGAAAAAACAGAGAAAAAATTGCCAACTGTCGAAACAGATGAGATGTTAGAGGAAGGCTTAGAACTGCAAAACATGCTGTTCTATCTACGCCTAAAACATTATCAAAACGTGACTATTGATAAGACAGCATGGATAAGCGAAATTGACGATCCACGCCTAGTTAGCAGCCTCTTACCTTTGCTTGCGCTTTCAAAGTTTGACTCCGACATTGAAAAGACAATTTTAACCGTGGTTAAGGACATAGCGAAATTGAAGGTAGAGCAAAAATCAAACAGTGAAGATGGCGCACTACTTAATTCATTATGGGAAAAACAACTTTTTGCCGTGTACAGTGGCATACCAAACAATGAACATTATTATTTCCAGAAGAAAGAGTTTGATGAGGATGACCAAAGCGTTTCAGTAATTCCTTTAACGATAAGTGCTCTAGCTGAAGAGTTTAAATCAACAAGCCGAAACATAAGGAAAGCATTAACTAGCCTAAATCTTTGTGCTGCTGGACTACCGAAAGTTATTAAGGTAGAAGGTAAAACCTACCGAGTAATATTCTTTGATCCACCAAAGTTTGAGAAACGATTAAGAGAATTTGTGATTGACTACAAACCATACGAACTCTATGAAAAGCTAGGCTTAGAAAAACCAAAGTCGGTTACGCAAGTTACAGAAGTTACAGATAAAACATGCGGTGCAAAACTTTTAGACGGCTTTCTGGAAAATGAACCGCATGTTGGAAGTGTAACTTCCGTAACTTCTGTAACCGAAACAAAAGAGCAGAGAGAGGTTGAGCAGTCATGAACTTAGAATTTATTTTCATGTCAGAATTTCCACATAAAAAACTACATGACACAACTGGAGATAACGGCTGTGCAACTCGTGATTTAGGTGAAGCCTATGTTTTTCTTGAAAACGTAATTGGT
>Ga0315282_10013759_pt1 | contig 12144 bp, 9 predicted proteins | sample YL17G07_20_MG_FD_203693 | JGI IMG/M metagenome (GOLD analysis project Ga0315282, IMG submission 203693) | Sediment microbial communities from Yellowstone Lake, YNP, Wyoming, USA - YL17G07_20 | ecosystem: Environmental > Aquatic > Freshwater > Lake > Sediment | place: USA: Wyoming | collected... | reverse complement strand
GGTGAGCCATCGGCCCCGCGCCCACGGCCGCTCGAAATACACCGTGACCCGGATTCTGGCCGTGCTCCTCGACCTGATCGCGGTCAAGTTCTTCACCGGCTACGGCAGCCGGCCCATTCACTTGTTCGGCCTTTTAAGCCTGCTTTCCTTGCTCCTCGGCGGATGCTCCTTTGCCGTGCTGGCGTTGATGAAGATTTACCAGGGCGTGGACATGACCGGCAACCCCTTCCTGATGTTGACCGCGCTCCTGGTCATCATCGGCGTGCAATTGATCGTGCTCGGCCTGCTCGGCGAGATCAGCACCCGCACCTATTACGAGATTCAAAACAAGCCTACTTATCTGGTGCGGGAAATCCTGGAGCGGTGAGCGCGGTTCGCGGTTTATGGTTTTATTGATGCTCGCGTAATTGGTTGACACAGAGAGCGATGGCAGAATTTTGTAGCCCACCCTTCGCGTCCTCGCGAAGGGTGGGGTTTGCCCAGAAAAATCGAGCTTTTTCCCCGGACCCCACCCTTGCAGACAAGGGTGGGCTACAAACCTGCCGAGAGCTTTTCTGTCAACCTATTTTGCGATCCTCAATAATTCAAGGAACAGGAAGAAGCTATCATCCGATTTGAGGATCATCATTAACCGTGAACCGTGAACCGTCAACCGGGAACCATCTTCGGATCCTCATGCTGGCGCCGACCCCCTTTTTCGCCGACCGGGGCTGCCACGTCCGGATTTACGAGGAAGCGCGGGCGCTCTCCCGCCGCGGCCACCAGGTCGAGATCCTCACCTACCATCTGGGCCGGGAGGTGGCCGGTCTGCAGGTCCGTCGCATCCGGGATTTTCCCTGGTATCAAAAGCTGTCGGCCGGCCCCAGCCCGCACAAGCTTTACCTCGACGCCTTCCTGCTCGCCCTCGCCGCTCGCCGCCGGCGCGAGTTCGCGCCGGACCTGATCCACGCCCACCTGCACGAGGGCTGCCTGATCGGGCACCTGCTGCGGCTCGGGCGCCGGCTTCCCCTGGTCTTCGACTACCAGGGCTCGCTCGCCGACGAGGCCGTCAGCCACGGCTTGGTCCGGGAGGGTTCGCTCGGCCACCGCTTCCTGGGCCGGGTGGAGGCCGGGATCAACCGGCGGGCGGATTTCATCCTGGTCAGCTCCGGCCCTTTGGCCGCACACCTGGCCGGCCGGCCGGCCGGCGATCGGGTGGCGGTGATCGGGGACGGGGTGGACGGCGGACTTTTCCGGCCCGGCCGGGACCCGGGGTTGCGCCGGCGCCTCGGGATTTCCGAGGATGCGCTGCTGGTGGTCTTTCTGGGTTTGCTCACGCCTTACCAGGGGGTGGACCTGCTCCTCCTGAGCGCCCGTCTGGCGGGCACGGAGGACCCGCGTCTCCATTTTCTGGTGATGGGCTACCCGGATGAAGCTCGTTACCAGGAGCGCGCCCGGGAAATGGGCCTGGCTGGCCGGGCTACCTTCACCGGCCGGATCAACTACTTCGAGGCCTCGAGATACCTGGCCGCGGGCGACCTGGCGGTCGCGCCCAAGATCTGCCGGACTGAATCCAACGGCAAGCTGCTCAATTACCTCGCTTGCGGCCTGCCGGTGGTCGCCTTCGATACCCCGGTCAACCGCGAGATCCTGCGCGAGAACGCGGTCTATGCCGAGCTTAAGCCGGAGGATGCGGAGCAGAGCGCCCGCAATCTGGCCGGTGCTCTGCTGGCCTTGGCCCGCGATCCCGGGCGGCGCCGTCAGCTTGGGGAAGCGGGCCGGCGCCTGGCGGAGCAGGATTATTCCTGGGATCGGAGCGCGGCTCGGATCGAGGAGATCTACCGGCGGTTGCTGGCCGGCGGTCGGAGTTCAGACGATTCGCCGCAGGGGAGCGGATAAGATGGAAGATCGCGGGTTACAAACCCGGGGCGCGACCCGGGGCACGGTTGAAGTCTCGGTGGTGGTGCTGAACTGGAACCGCGCCGAGCTTTTGCTCGAGTGCCTGGAATCGCTCTTTGGCCAGCGCTTTCGGAGCTTCGAGGTGATCGTGGTGGATCAGGGCAGCCAGGATGATTCGGCGGCAAAAGTCCGGGCGAGGTTCGGCGAGGCGGTGCGCCTGATCTTGAATCCGGCGAACGTGGGTTTTGCCGAGGGCACGAACCTCGGGATCCGCGCCGCGCAAGGCCGCTGGATCGCGCTGCTCAACAACGACGCGGCGGCGGACCCGCGCTGGCTCGAGGAGATGCTGAAAGCGGGCGCGTCCCAAGCCCGGATCGGGATGGTGGCCTCCCGCATCCTGGGCCGGCTCGAGCGCGACCGGATTGACAACGTCGGCGTGGCCGTTTACCCGGACGGCATGAACCGGGGCCGGGCCCGGAGCGAGCGCGACGGCGGGCTGTATGAAGCCGGCCTTCCCGTGTTCCTGCCCAGCGGCTGCGCCTGCCTGCTCCGGCGCGAGATGCTGGACGAGACCGGGCTCTTTGACCGGAGCTTTTTCGCCTACAGCGAGGACACGGACCTGGGACTGCGGGGGCGTCTCTTGGGCTGGCAGTGCGTTTTTGCTCCCCGCGCCGCGGTCTATCACCGCTACTCCTCCACGGCCGGCAAGATGAGCAGCTTGAAAGTTTTTTATGCCGAGCGCAATCGCATCTGGCTCCTGCTCCGCTATTTTCCCGGCCGGTATCTGGCCCTAAGCCCGGCCTATACTTTGTTCCGCTACCTGGCCCTGATTCCCGCGGCGTGGAAACTATGGCGGAATCGTTCCAGGGACCTTTCCGGCCAGGGTGACGGGATGGCGAAACTGGTCTGGGCTTTGCTGCGAGCCTATGGGTCAGCCCTGGCCAGGTTCCCGGCCCAGTGGGCCTGGCGCCGGCAGTGGCAGGAGCGAAGAAGGGTGAGCGACTGGACTCTTCACGCCTGGCTCCGCGAGCACCGCATCTCGCTGGCCGAGCTATCGGCCTGGGATTGACATGCGCATTTTACTCCTCAATCCTCCGCCGGAGGCCGGGCAGTCCCGGGACATCCTGGGGCCGCCGCTGGGCTTGGCCTACCTGGCCGCCGCGCTCCAGGCCGCCGGGCAAAAGGTGGAAATTCTGGATGCCTTTGCCCTGGGCCTGCCCTGGAATGAGCTGGAAGGCTTCCTGGATCGTTCCAGGCCCGATCTGGTGGGCATCGGCGGCATGACCCCCATTATCAGCGCTTCCTACCGGGCTGCAAAAATTGCAAAGCGGTTCGCCCGCTGGCTCGTCCTGGGCGGACCCCATGTCTCGGCTTTGCGGAGCAAAGTGTTTGAGGAGGCCCCGGAGTTTGATTTCGCTCTGGCCGGGGAGGCGGAAGAGACTTTTCCGATGTTGTGCAAGGCTTTAGAAGCCGGCCAGACGCCGGGCCAGGAAATCCCGGGCTTGCTTTCGCCCAAATCAGAGAATCCGGGGGCGCCGATCATCCAAGACCTCGATCGGCTTCCCTTCCCTGCGCGCCGCCTGCTGCCTAATCCGCGCTACCGGCACCCGCTCTTTGGAGGCGAACCCATCGCCACGGTGATGACCTCCCGCGGCTGCCCCTTCGGCTGCGTGTTCTGCGACAAATCGGTATCCGGCCGCACCTGGCGGCCGCGCTCCGCGGACAACGTGCTGGCCGAGCTCGAGCAGATCGTCAAGGAGCTGGGCCTCCGCTCGATCATTTTTTACGATGACCTCTTTACCCTGGACCCCGAGCGCGCGATCCGCATCGCCCAGGGCATGCTCGAGCGCAAGCTCAATCTGCGCTGGAAGTGCGAAGGCCGGGTGAACCTGGTGAACGAGGAAGCGCTGGCTTGGATGAAGCGCGCCGGGTGCGAGATGATCGCCTACGGAGTCGAGACGCCGAACGAGCAGGGGCTCAAGTTTCTGCACAAGGGGATTACCGCGGAGCAGGCGGCCGCGGCCTTTGCGAAAACCCGGGCGGCCGGAATCCAGACGCTGGCTTATTTTATTCTCGGCATTCCGGGCGAGACCTTCGCGGACGAGCTGAAGACGATCCGCTTTGCCCGGGAGATCGGGGCGGACTATGCCCAGTTCGCGCTGCTCTCGCCTTTCCCCGGCACTCCGCTGTGTCGGGAGGCCGTGAGCCGGGGCTGGTATCGGGAAGGTCCGGCCCTGGGCCCGGCCGAGCAGGGCAGCCAGCGGCCCCGGCTCCTGACCGAGGAATGGACCGAAGATCGGTTGAAAGCCATCCAGCGCCGCGCCTATACGGGTTTCTACCTTCGGCCCGGGTACGTGCTCAAGCGGCTCGGCCGGCTGAGGAGCGGCCGCGAGCTTGTCGCCGGCGTGCGCTCGGGCCTGGGGCTGTTGCGCTGGCGGTTCCGGGCGAAGAATAAACCCTGATCATCGCCGGCGGCAATTCCTTCTATTGAGGATCGCAAAATAGATTGACAGGAAAAGCCTCTCAAAGTTTGTAGCCCACCCTTGTCTGCAAGGGTGGGTTCCGTTGAAAGGGCCTCGATTTTCCTGGGCAAACCCCACCCTTCGCACAGACGCGAAGGGTGGGCTACAAAATTCGGCAATCGCTGTATTTGTCAACCAATTACGCGAGCCTCAGAAGGTTAAAACTTGCACCGTCAACCGTGAACCGTGAACCGAAACCGTGAACCGAAAGAAACTTGACAACCCGCAAGGCCCGCCCTAGCATGAAGGAATGAGCAAAGGAGCCGAAGCATGAAACGAGGTGCCTTTCTCATTCTGGCGGTGTTGCTGGCCGGGCTTTCGGCCCGCGCCGAGCTTTTCCCGCGCTCGCAAAAGGTTTATCACCAGGGGGCCGATACCTGGGTCAAGATCACCCCTGGCAACAAGAGCCTGCGGCCGTTCGACCACCCGCGGCAATTCACCGAGGAGGCCATGGACCGCTACCTGGCCTCGATCCGTTACTTTCGTCCTTCGCTCCCGCTCCTGACCGGAAAAAAGGGTTCGGAATGGGACCTGTTGACCGCGGAGGAAAGGGCGAAGATCGCGCCTTACCTGGTCAAGGCTTTTGCCCAGGCCGGGCCGGACGAGTGGGTGGACTTTTCCCTGGGCGTTTACCGGGGCGGGACGCTGCTGGGGACGTATCGCCAGAGCGAAGGCGTGATGTTCGTGAAGAACGGCGAGCTTAACATCGCCTTCCGCAATATCTCGCTCCAAAAAACCCTGGGCGAAGCGACCACCACCGCGGATCCCACTCGCACCTACGACTCCCAGGTCCGGATCGTGCCCGGTCCCGGGCAGCGGCTTGAACCAAGCAGCACCCGCAAAGGCAAAGAACAAGACCGGATCAACTGGGTGAACATGAGCGCGTCCCAGGCGCCGTCTCTCCGGCAAGCGGCCAAACCCGAAACCGAGTTGAAAGAAACCGGGGCTGAGCCGGCGCCCGCGGCCGCCCCGGCTCCCCTTCCTCCTCCGGCGCCTGCTCCGGCCTCGGTCCGCGAGCGGCTGAAAGAGCTGAAGCAACTCGATGACGAGGGGCTGATCAGCCACGATGAATACGAGAAGAAGCGGGAAGAAATTCTGAAGCAGTTGTAAAGGGCAGGCTCGTGAACTGGAGCAAGCAAGGCGCGGCCTGGCTCTCGGTCGCGTCTAATATTATTCTTACCCTGGGCAAGCTAGTGGTGGGGATCATGACCGGCTCGGTCAGCATCCTCTCCGAGGCCATCCATTCCGGGATTGACCTGCTCGCCTCCTTGATCGCGCTCTTCTCGGTCCGCTACTCGGACGTGCCGGCCGACCAGGACCATCCCTACGGTCACGGCAAGATCGAAAACGTCTCCGGCGTAATCGAGGGCCTGCTTATCTTTTTTGCCGCCGGCTGGATCGCGGCGGAGGCCATCCACAAACTGATTGACGGCACCGAGCTTACCGACCTGCGCCTGGGCGTGGCGGTAATGGGCATCTCGGCCCTTTTGAACATTCTGGTCTCCCGCTTGCTCTATCGGGTGGCCGACCGGACCGGCTCCGTGGCCCTGGAAGCGGACGCCGCCCACCTGCGCACCGACGTCTATACCTCGGCCGGCGTGTTTGCCGCGGTCGGCGCAATCTTTTCCGCCCATGCCCTCTGGGACGTGCACCTGGACGTGCTCGACCCCATCATCGCGATAGGGGTGGCGGCCTTCATTCTCAACGTGGCCTGGCGGATCACCCGCAAGTCCTTTGTGCCGCTCCTGGACCGGCGCGCCGAGCCGGAAGAAAAGCAGGTCAAGGAAATTCTGAAGGAATATGACGGCCTGGTCTCCCATTTCCATAAGATGCGCACGCGGCGCTCCGGCTCGACCCTGCACGTGGATCTGCACATGGGCCTGCCCGGCGACCGCCACCTGGCCGAAGCCCACGCCTTGAGCGGCCGGATCAAGGCCCGGATCCAGCAGGTCTTGCCGCGCGCCCAGGTGCTGATCCATCTCGAGCCTCCGGTCGGCGACGGCGGCCTCACCCTGAGCGATGGAGAGGGGAGCCGCTCCCGCTACCAGGGGCAGGTGCTGGTGGCCGGAGACGGCGCCGAGGTCAAGCGCCTGGAGCTCGCGCCGGGCCAGCGTCTCAGCCGGGCGAGAACTCAAGGGCCTTTCGTCCGCTGGATCGTGGTGAATGGCGAGGCCGTTGTCACCTGGGACCAAGTCGAGAAGCGGCTGCGGACCGGAGAAGAGGTCACCCCTCCCATTGACCGCACCTGCGAGATTTTGAATCCGGGCCGAGAGCCGCTGGTCCTGATCGAGATTCAGATCAGACAATAATAGGGACAGTCACCATTATTCGCTAAAGCCAATGCCTACGGAATCATGAAGGAGGATAGCGATCGGAAACAAAACCAAGGTTCGGGCCCGATCCCTGCGCCGGGCACTGGGATGGGTGATTCTTGCCCTGGCTTGCTGGCCGGTCCTCGCCGCGGCTGAAGTCCTTTACCGCTATCGGGTGACGCTCAAGGATCAACTAAGCCACCACGGGGTGGAAGTGGTCTGCGCCGTTAACCCGCAGCGGGCCAAGGGAAAAGCGCTGGTCCAGTGGGGCCATATAGCTCATCATCCCAGAGTGGTTTCGGTAGTCAGGAAAGGGGTTTGCCAGCCGAAGCCTCGTCCCGCTTGAGCAACCGTGCCCGGCGGGGCAAGACCAGCCCCTGCTTCAGGTAGTAGTCCACGGCCTTTCGGACCGCGATCCGGATGTCGTTTTGCGGCAGGCCCAACTCCTGCCGTGCCTTGGTGCAGTCCACGTATTCATTGAACTTCAGGTGCAAGGCCTGCTCGATCGCGGCTATCGGCGGCCGCTTGGTCCAGTCCGCGATGGGTTCCGCGATCTCCGCCATCACCCGGATCAACCCGGCCGGCAGCTTGACGGCCGGCGGCTTGAGCCCGGTTTCCTCTGCAATCAGCATGAACAAACCCTTGAGCGTCGTGTTGCAGTTGCCCAGGATGTAGCGCTCGCCCGGCCGGCCTTTTTTCTGGGCCAGCAAGAATCCGATGGCCAAATCCTCCACGTCAATCAGGTTGATACCGACCTCCACGTAGGCCGGCATCTTGCCGTTCAGGAAATCGAGGATGGTGCGGCCGGTGGGCGTGGGCACCCAGTCGCGAACGCCGATGGGCGAGGCCGGGTTGACAATGGTCAGGTTCAGGCCGCGCTCGTGGGCAAAGCTAAAAGCGATCCGCTCCGAGAGCACCTTGGAATGGCGGTAAGGCGAGCGCCGCATGTCCTCATCTTCGATCGGGAAATCCGCCTCAGTGCTGGGCCGATCCGGAAAGAAACCCACCGCGGAGATCGAGCTGGTGTGGATCACCCGCGCCACCCCGTGTTTTTCCGCCGCTTCCAGCACGATCCGGGTGCCCTCGAGATTGGCCCGGCGGATGAACTCCGCCCCCCGGGGATGCCAATGCGCATAGACCCCGGCCAGATGATGGAGCGTGTCGCAGCCCTGGATCCCGCGCTCGACCGAGGCGCGGTCCAGCACGTCGCCTTCGCACAGCGTAAGCTTCAGGCCCTGAAGGTTACGCAGGTCCGAGGTCTTCCGCACCAGCGCCCGCACCTCCTGGCCGTCGCGTAAAAGCTCGCGCACCACGCTCGAGCCGATCACGCCGGTCGCCCCGGTGATCAGGGTGGTCATGGTCGCTTTCAGCCTAGCGACATTGCCAAAAAAGATCAATAGACAAAGGCCCGTGGCTGTGATAAAAATAATGTTTTAAGATCGGAGGCCTGGTGAAGGTGAAGGTAGGAATTGTCGTCCGACAAGACTCGGAGCTGGCCCGGGCCCGGGCCAAGGAGCTTTGCGCCTGGCTGCGGGGCCGGGTCAAGGAAATTCGGGCCGTGCCCGAGTTGGCCGCCGAGTTGGGGGGCGCCCCATACCCGGAGTCTGACCTGTTTGACGGCCTCGATCTGATCGTGGCCCTGGGCGGCGACGGCACCTTGCTCCATGCGGTTTCCATGAACCCCGACCACCGGGTGCCGATCCTCGGCATCAACGTGGGCGCGCTCGGGTTCCTCACCGGGGTCAAACAGGAAGAGATGTTGTCGGTGATGGCAGACATCCTGTCCGGCAAGGCCGAGCCCCAAGAGCGGATGATGCTCCAGGCCAGGGTCATGAACGCCGAGGGCAGCCACCAGATGCGGGCCTTGAACGAGTTTGCCGTCTCCAAGGACGCTCTCTCCCGCATGATCGAGCTGGAGGCCCGGGTGGACGGGGTTTACGTGACCAAGTTCCGGGCCGACGGCCTGGTGGTGAGCACGCCCACCGGCTCGACCGCCTATTGCATGGCCGCGGGCGGACCCATCGTGCACCAGGACATGCGCTGCATCATTCTGATTCCGTTAAGCGCCCATACCCTGACCACCCGTCCCCTGGTGGTCCCGGACCGGTCCACCATCCAGGTCACCCTGGTCACCCGCCACAGCCATGTGCACCTGACCGTGGACGGGGGCGACGGCCTGCGCCTGGAATTCGGCGACACCGTCACCATCACCCCCGCGGCCCAGAACCTGCGCCTGTTCGGATCGCCGTCCATGAACTACTACGAGATCCTCCGCACCAAGCTCGGCTGGGGTGAATACTGATGCTCCGGGAGCTCCGGATCCGCGACTTCGCCATCATCGAGTCGCTGGAGCTGGAATTCGCGCCCGGGCTTACCATCCTCTCCGGCGAGACCGGCGCCGGCAAGTCCATCCTGATTGACGCGCTGGCCCTGGCCCTGGGCTCGCGCTCGTCCGCCGAGATGATCCGCACCTCGGCCGAGCAGGCCGAAGTGGAAGCGCTCTTCAGCCTGGAAGACGCCGCCCCCGCCCGCGCTTGCCTGGAGGCGCAGGAGCTGGCCCAGGAGGAAGTGCTGGTGCGCCGGCTGGTCAGCCGTTCCGGCCGGCACCGGCTCTGGGTCAACGGCCGGCTCGCCACGCTGGGCGCGCTGTTCGATCTGGGCCGGCGCCTGGTGGACATCTACGGCCAGCACGAGTATCAGACCCTGCTTCAGCCCGAGCATCACCTCGAATTGCTGGACGCGTTCGGCGGCCACGGCCGGGCGCTTTTGGCTTATCAGCAGGCCTTTGCCCGCTTCCAGGCGCTCAAAGAAGAGCAGGGCCGGCTCAGAAAAAGCGAGGCGGAAAAAAAGGAGCGGCAGGAGTTTTTGCAGTTCCGGATCCGGGAGATCGAGCGGGTCCGGCCCCGGCCCGGCGAGGACGAGGAACTCCGCTCCGAGCGCGAGCGGCTCCGGCACGCCGAGCAACTTCACGCGGCGGCCCGGGAAGGGACGGACAAGCTTTACGAGGGCGAGGCCGCGGTGGTGGAAGCGCTGCGCGCTCTCGGCCGCAAGCTTTTGGCCGCTGCGGCCCATGACGCCGCGCTCCAGGCGCCGGCCGAGCAGATCGTCTCCGCGGCCACGCAGTTGGAGGAATGCGCGCGCGAGCTGCGGGCTTACGCGGATCGGATCGAGGCGGACCCGGAGCGGCTTATTCAGGTGGATGACCGCCTGGCGGAACTTCAACGCCTGAAACGGAAATACGGAGAAAAAGTGGAGGACATCCTCGGGCTGCTCGAGTCGAGTCGACGCGAGCTCGAGGGCTTGACCAAGAGCGAGGAGCGCCTGGCCGAGCTGGAGCAGGAGCTGGCGCAAGCGCGGGAGGAATGCCTGGGCTTGGGCAAAAAGCTCAGCCTGAAGCGCCGGGAAGCGGGCGAGCGTCTGGCCCGCCGGGTGGAGGAAGAGTTGAAGCGGCTGGCCATGGAGAAGACCGGGTTCGAGGCGCGGCTGCTGCCGCTCCCGGGCGAGGAGCCGCTGGGTGCCGCGGGCCTGGAGCAGGTCGAGTTCTTCCTGTCGCCCAATCCGGGCGAGGAGTTGAAGCCGCTGGCCCGGATCGCTTCCGGGGGCGAGCTGTCCCGGATCATGCTCGCGCTGCGGACGATCCTGGCCGCGCCGGGCGGGGTGAGCACGCTGGTGTTCGACGAGGTGGACGCCGGGATCGGCGGGGCCACCGCGGAGGTGGTGGGCCGCAAGCTCAAGGAGCTGGCTCGGGAGCACCAGGTGCTGTGCGTCACCCATCTTCCCCAGATCGCCTGTTATGCAGATCATCATTACCGGGTGAGCAAGGCGCGGGAGAAGGGCCGCACCCTCACCGCGGTGAAGAGGCTCGAGCCCGAGGAGCGGGTGGAGGAGCTGTCGCGGATGCTGGGCGGAGTGCAAATTACCGAGAAGACCCGGGCCCACGCCCGCGAGATGATGGAAGCGGCGGGCAAAGTTGCGCGGGAGGCCCGGCCTTGAAAGCCGCCGCGGCCGGAGCGCGCTGTTCCTGGAGTCCCTCGGCGCGGTCGCCGAAGCGAACGGCGATTCGCAAATTGCCTGGGAGCTTGATTTCAGTCATTACTATGCTAGACTGGACTGCGCCGCGGCGGTCGGTTCAGCCGGGTGGAGGCGGTCGGATCGGATCTTCGCTTTTTCGGCGAGATGGGGTCGCCGAGCCTGATGGTAGGTGAGGCGGCCTTCAGCGGCAGGTAAAGGAGCGAACCGCGGCCGGCAGGAGACTGGCCGGGGAAGCGCTCCTGGGCTGGGGTGAAAGGTTCAAGATGAAGTTAGTAGCGTTCGGCGGCACCGACGTGGGGCAGGTCCGGGAGAAGAACGAGGATGCGTTCCTGATTGACGAGTCCCGCCGTCTTTTTCTGGTGGCCGACGGGATGGGCGGTCATGCCGGAGGCGGCTTTGCTTCCAGCCACGCGGCCGCGGCGGTGCTGGAAGACCTGAAACGCCAGGAAGAGAACCAGGACATGACCCAGCCGCTGAAGGACGACCCCGGCCGCACCCTGGTCCAGCTTCAACTCCAGCACGCGCTGCGCTACACCAATGAAGTTCTGTTCCAGCGCTCGATGTCGGACAGCCAGCTCCGGGGCATGGGCACCACCCTGACCGCGCTCAAGTTTGACGACCAGTACGCCAACATCGCCCACGTGGGCGACAGCCGGGCCTACCTGATCCGGGAGAGCCAGCTCCGCCAATTGACTGAGGACCATTCCTGGGTGCAGGAGCAGGTTCGCTCGGGGGTGCTGACTGCGGAGGAGGCCCGCCTGCATCCGCTCAAGAACATCATCACCCGCAGCATGGGGCACGAGCGGGAGGTGCAGGTGGACCTGTTCAAAGAAGAATACCGGGCGGGCGACCGCTACCTGCTCTGCTCGGACGGTCTCACCAACATGGTGGAGGATGCCGAGATTTTGCAGACGGTGCTGGCGAACCCGCCCCAGCCGGCGGTGGAGCGGCTGATCCAGCGCGCCAAGGATGAGGGCGGTCTCGACAACATCACCGTGGTGGTGGTCGCGGTCGAGGACTGACCCATGGCCGCCCGGCGCGAACTCCGGGAAAAATTCGAGATTGTCGGCCATCTGGGTTCCGGCGGGATGGCTGAGGTTTACCTGGCCCGCCAGGATTCGCTCGAGCGGCTGGTGGCGATCAAGGAGCTCAAGCCCGCCTTTGCCTCCAATCCAGAACTGTATGAACGATTCCTGCGCGAGGCCCGCACCGGCGCCGGCCTGACCCACCAGCACATCGTCCCGGTTTACCAGTTCGGGGAGGGCGAGCACGGCCCCTTCATCGTCCTGGAATACGTGGAGGGAGTGGACCTCAAGACCGCGATCGTGCGGAGCGGCGGGCTCCCCCCCCGGATCGCGCTCCTGATTTTCTCCGCGGTGGCCAAGGCGCTGGTCTACGCC
>Ga0315282_10013757_pt1 | contig 12144 bp, 8 predicted proteins | sample YL17G07_20_MG_FD_203693 | JGI IMG/M metagenome (GOLD analysis project Ga0315282, IMG submission 203693) | Sediment microbial communities from Yellowstone Lake, YNP, Wyoming, USA - YL17G07_20 | ecosystem: Environmental > Aquatic > Freshwater > Lake > Sediment | place: USA: Wyoming | collected... | reverse complement strand
TTATATCGCCGAATACGCCCCTGACAACCGCTGGACGCGCCTGATCCGCATCGCGATTATCACTCTTTCGGGTATCCCTTCGGTAGTCTATGGCCTGTTCGGTTTGGGTTTATTCGTACTCTTCCTGCACTTTGGCACTAGCATTTTATCCGCCTCATTGACCCTGGCCATCATGACCCTACCGGTGATCATCAGCACTACCGAAGAAGCATTGCGTGCCGTTCCATATAATTTCCGCCTGGTTAGCATCTCCTTGGGTACTTCTCGCTGGCAAACCATCTGGCACATCGTCTTGCCTGAAGCCATACCGGGTATCTTGACCGGAGTAATCCTGGGATTGGAGCGCGCTGCCGGTGAGACCGCCCCTATCCTGTTCACCGGGGCAGCATTCTTTCTGCCGCGCCTGCCAAGTTCACCGCTGGATGCGACCATGGCTTTACCTTATCACCTGTATGTCATCTCTACCCAGGTCCCGGGAATGCCAGTCCAAATCCAATATGGCACTGTATTGGTGCTGCTGGTCTTTATCCTGGGCATGAACCTGATTGCCACCGTGATCCGATCACGGGCACGTGCCCGTCGCCAATGGTGAGTCTGAAATGGAAAAAATTCGCATCGAAAATCTCAGTATAAAATATTCAGACGGCACCGAATCCCTCAAAGATATCAACCTGGTAATTAAAGCCAATGCCATCACAGTTCTATTTGGTCCCGCCGGCGGCGGAAAATCTACCCTACTGCGGACACTCGACCGGTTGAATGACCTGGCAGAAGTATCAGAATCAAAAGGCCAGGTGTGGTTTAATGGGATGAATATCCTGGAGCCATACATTAATGTTGTCGAGTTGCGCCGTAAAATTGGAATTGTATTTTCTCGCCCGGTAGCCCTGCCGCTTACCATCTACAGTAACATCAGTTATGCCCTGGAAATGGCCGGTGAGCGCAATAAAGCTCACCTGGATGAGATGGTCGAAAAAGCTCTGCGCCAGGCAATGTTGTGGGACGAAGTTAACGATCGCCTGCAGGATCCGGCTGCCGCCCTTTCTGGTGGGCAGCAGCAGCGTTTGTGTCTGGCGCGTGTCCTGGCATTGGAGCCAGAAGTAATCATGCTGGATGAACCTACCTCGGCGCTTGACCCGATTGCCACCGCCAAGATCGAAGGTATGCTGCAGGAGTTGAAGCTGCGCTATACAATTTTAATTGCGCCCCATAATGTACAGCAATCAGCTCGCGTGGCAGATTTTGCGGCATTCTTCCTGCAAGGCGAGCTGATTGAGTATGGACCCGGCATTAATATTTTCATGCACCCCAAAGATAAACGCACCGAGGACTATATCGAGGGACGTTTCGGCTAATTCTACAAAAGCTGAGTATACAGTTCCTCGTATCGCTCGAGTACATTCTCAATATCGTGCGGGACTACCTTCTCCAGGCTGGTGGCGCCCATCTTTGCCCAGTTCTCCGGGTGGTCCGCCAACAATGCCATGCAGCGAGCAGCATCAGCTGCATCTCCCGGTTTGAACAAATAACCGTTCAAACCATCTGTGACCAATTCGGGCAGCGCCCTGGCACGCGCCGCCAGGAGTGGAAGGCCTGAGGCCATCGCTTCGAGGCTGGCAATACTGAGCAGTTCCGCTTCACTGGGCATAGCAAAAAATTCTGCACTATTCAGTAAACCCGGCAAATCTGAAGCGGGTACAAAATCGGTAAAACGTACCTGGTCTTCTATTTGCAGCCTGTGCCCCAGAGCTTTAAGCATGGGCAGCGCGGCCCCCGTGCCAGTGACAGTCAGTTGAATGTCTTTACGGGCAAGGATTTTAATTGCGCGAATCAATAAATCTACCCGTTTTTCCCTATCCACTCGTCCCACAAAAAGGAAAGTCTTTCTTTCCGGATCCAGGCCATAGCGCAGGCGTAACGCTTTTTTGTCAACCGCTGCATCTGGGTGGAAACGTGCCAAACTCACCCCACAGGAGATGGGATAAACAGGTACATGCACTCCCTGGCTGCGGATAATTTCAGCCGCCGTGGATGAAGGAGCTGTAACAACATCCAGGCTGTTGAAAGTCCATTTCATCCACATCCATAAAGTTGAATTAAAGAAAGGCTTTATTCTTGATAAAAGGGGAATATATGGAGCCAGGTTATCGGGCATAAAATGGTTTGTACCAATTACTTTAATCTTTAATCGCCGGGCGGCATGCAGCACACTGAAGCTGAGCGGGTAATGGTCCTGGATATGGACGATTTCGGGCTTATGTGTTTTAAAGAAATGATGGACTTCCAGGTCGGGGAAAAAAGCAGCATAAAGCTGGTTATGTAAAAAACGCAATTCAATCGCTCTGACGGTTTGAATATGAACCCCATTGCGCTCAATGTAGTAAGGTTTACCCGTGTCAGAAGGGGTTAATACCCAGACTTCATGGCCTCGCCGGGCCAACCCTTCGGCCAGGGTCGTCGTAAATATCGATTGTCCATTAAAGGCTGGCGCATAGCTAGAGCCAGTAATTAAAATTCGCATTCAAGACTCCCATTAAAAATTTGGTATGAATCCGGACCCGACCTTAGTTGAATTGCCCACTCTCTATCAGGTTACTTTGCTGTTCGTGCTTGGGATTTCCTCATCCCCATTTAAAACATGCTTAATATCGATGGTTTTCATCAGGATATTCCGCCCTTCAAGAATTATGATGACCAGGAAAAAAATCGAGCCCCCTAAAACCAGAAATGTAATTCCTCGCGTTAAATCCTTAATCGCTTCAGTAGTGTAATAACCAATTAATACGAGTGTTCCAGTCCAGATCGTTTCACCCAGGAGTAACACGGGGAACCAACGCCGCCACGGAATACGTGCCATCCCTGTCGCAATCAGGGAAGGAATCATAAACCCGGCAGTTAGTTTGGCAAAGAAAAGGACCTTAAGGGCGTGAGATTGCATGGCTGAAGTCATGCGGTCGAGGTGTTTTTGTTTTAACCATTTCCAGTGCAACAGGCGGACTAAAGTATCGACTCTTCCATAGTAACCCAACAGATACCAGAGTGTGTCGGCAGTCAGGTTGCCGGTGGCGGCTGCCAAGAATACTGCCCAGGCTCGCATCATACCTGCGGAAGCCGCCATTGCTCCAAGCAATGTAGCCACTGGGCCTTCGATCGCCACCAGGACCCCTAAAATAATATAATTCCAGTGTCCTACCTCCGGCAACTGACCGTGTTGGAGCAAAATCCAGAAGTTCTTAAAAAAAACAATCCAATTTTCCATTTTTCTCTCAAAAATTAATCTAAAATAAAGGGGGGTTCGAAATCTATGAAGATATAAAATAACCCTCGTTCACCTGAAAATCTTTCCAATCATACCATGCAATAATTAATAACCTATTAAAATTTTATCCTAAATTTATAAATTGTTTTTCTTTGGAGGAAGAGAAGGATAAATTTGGGTCTGGAAGTCATATAACAACTACCAGCCCACATTCGCCTTCGTTATTATAACAAATTTATTATAACCAATGCTTGCTAAAGGGCACAGCTTCTGCTATAATCGAACCACTTGGGCGCGTAGCTCAGTTGGTTAGAGCGCACGGTTCACATCCGTGAGGTCCGTAGGTTCGAGCCCTATCGCGCCCACTTTCGCGTTCCATTCTATGGGGTGCGCTACGCGGATGTCTACTTCCCGCTTTTGAACTGCCACCTTTTCGGAGGTGGCAGTTCATTTTTCGTTATGTGGTTTGCAGAACAGAACCGCAGTAAATACATTCAGCTCTTTGGTCATCGATCCAATTAACTTCTGTGCTATGTACCGGCGCGCCACATTTAGGACAGGCTGCTGGCAGCCTGGCCGATTTGGGAGGCTCAGGTTTTAAGGCAGGCGCAGGCGCGGCACTGATCTTTTGGCCAAACTCATCCTGCAAGGTTTTTACAGCATCAGTCATGTTGTAAGAACTCATTTTGTTGGTAATATTGGTGAAAAACCTGATCATCCGTGCTGTCATCAGGTATTCGATAAATAAGGTAAGCGCGTTCTGAGCATGGGCCAGCGCTCGCTTTTCATCCAGGGCATCTGCAAAAGAATGAGCCGCCAGAGCGTGAAAATTAGCTGCCCGCCTGGGGTGGTCAGTGGCTTCCATTTCTTGCGCCAGCTGGGCAAACAGCTTGCCTGCCTCACCCGGTTTCTTACTGGTCACCTGCCGGTTAGCCCGTGAGAGGATTTCAAGTTGGCCCTGGTTTAATAACGGATGGCCCTGTCGATTGCGAGAAAATTGAAACATAACCACCTTATTGTAAAGTCATTTTATCTTTATTATAGTACCAACTGGAGAGAAATAAAGAAATTCATTATAATTCGAGCGTCTATTTGACCGGCTCAAGTGGTTCAGGACGGTGACCAAAGGTGACCTGCGGACCTCCCGATGGCGCCGCCCAAAGCACAGCATTATAGATTACCCGCAGTACATTGGGGTCATGATAAGTTGGCAGGGTCTCGTGCCCGGGCTGGAAATAAAAGACTTTGCCCATTCCGCGGTGGTAGCAGCAACCACTGCGGAATACATCGCCGCCAGCAAACCAACTGATGAACACCAGCTCATCCGGAGCCGGTATATCGAAGTGTTCCCCGTACATCTCTTCGTGTTCGAGCTCAAAATATTCTCCCAGCCCGACCGCGATCGGATGCGCCGGGTTGACCACCCACAGGCGCTCTTTCTCGCCAATTGCGCGCCATTTTAAATTACAGGTTGTGCCCATCAACTTACGGAATATTTTGCTGAAATGGGCAGAGTGCAGCACAATTAATCCCATCCCGGCCAATACGCGTTCGTAGACGCGCTCCACAACCTCATCTTTTACCTCGCCATGTGCCATATGGCCCCACCAGACCAATACATCTGTGCCGACAAGTTTTTCGATTGGCAAGCCGTTATCCGGTTCATCTAAAGCTGCTAACTGCACATCCAGGCCTTTAGCGCCCAACGCTTTGCCAATCATAACATGCAAACCCTCAGGATAAATCCTGGCGACCTGTTCGTTCTTCTTTTCATGGCGGAATTCATTCCAAATCGTTACACGTGGTAAAGTTTCCATTTTAAATCCTTATGTGTTTTGTTAATTATCTTCTACCCACTTTTCACGGGCTGGCCATTCTTTCCAGCCGATGCCACAATGGCATCATACAGCCGCGCCATGCGCAAGCCGACTTCGGGTGGACAGGGATTTGGGATTTGGTTCTGCCGGACAGCCAGGAACTGCTCCCAGACCCCAAGCGAAGGCGGCACGGATACCTTTACCATCCTTTTTCGCCCTGCCCGCTGCAGTTCAAGCCGTTCACCCCATATACCGGTGCGCAGGATGGCCCCTGAACAGAACACACGCACATCCGAATCGCATGAAAGGATGGCTTCACCACAACCATGCAGTGTGACCATGGCACCCGATGCCAATCGCCCAATAACGACACCAAGTGTTTCTACTGGACGGCGATTGGTATCTAACCAGGCGGCCACATCCACAAATTCTTCACCTGCCAGGTCGACTACAGTGTTCAGCATGTGCGCGCCGGTATCAAACAGGAACCCTCCACCCGAAATAGGAAGCTCCTGCCGCCAGGTGTTGATCGTGTTCGGTCCCCAATCCTGCCAGACGGTCGCGCTAATGGTAAGCAGCTTTCCCAAATCGCCACTGCGCAGCATCTGCACTGCCGCGCGGATCTGGGGGGATAGGCTGCCCGGAAAAGCAATCACCAGGAGCTTGCCTGACTGGTCGCGCGCCCGCATCAGGCTGCGCGCCTCGGCAGCATTCATCACCATTGGCTTTTCCAACAGCACATCCAGCCCCGCCTCCAGGCAAGCCTTCGTTTGGTCATGGTGGCAGGCATGTGGCGTGATAATAAAAGCTGTATCCAACTGGTAATCCTTCAACAACCGAACCAGATCAGGCTGGTTTGGCGGGGGAGTAATTCCCGCTTCAGTAAACAACCTGGCTGCCAAACCATATTGTTGGGGTGAGATATCACAGATGACACTGATTTCTGTAGTGTCGGTTTGTTTTAACATCTGGCGAATATGGTGGCGTCCCATGCCACCACATCCGATCAACACCGCACGGACTTTTTTTGTCATTTCTTCATCCTCACATGGAAAGATTAAACCATAGCTCTACGAAAAAATCTTTGATAACCTCTTTATGCATTTTTGCAATCACCCATGCAGGGCATAATCGACCAATTCTTCCAGTGTGCAGGTAGCCAGGCCAATTACGTGATCAGCTCCGCCATAGAATACATAAACCGTACCATTTACCACCGGGTTGGCACAAGAAAATACCACGTGAGGTATATCCCCGCGCAGTTCCCATAACTCTTCAGGCCAAAAGATTGGCTCAACCGGCCGCCGGATAACCTTGGTGGGATCATCTAAATCCAATAAGATCACACCCATTCGGTAAACGTGGTCATTATCGTAGGCATGGTTGATTACCAGCCAGCCATACTCAGTCTCGATCGGTACACCATTACTGCCCACACTCAGGCTGTCCCAACGATCTTTTCCACGCGGCCCATAGATTGAGCCCATCCATTCAGCCGGCCAATTTACCAGATTCTCCGAGTAGGCGATCCATACCTGCGGCCGCCGGCGATGGAAAGCAGCAAAACGGCCGTTGATCTTGCGCGGGAAAAGCACATGGTCCTTATTATCTTCTCCGGTAGCAATGGCTCCCAGACGGTGCCAGGTGAGCAGGTTGTTGCTGCGTGCAACCATGGGCACGATATATCCGCCTTCGAGAATTGAATCCCCCTGCCCTTGGGATTGGTAGCCATAGGCGGTGTAGGTCATATAAAAGACGTCCTCAATTTCGACGACCCGGGCATCCTCCACTCCACGCGCATCGCTTGCATCGTGGGGTTCAAGTATCGGACGGCGTAGCCGGTTCCATTGCACTCCGTCCGCGCTGACCGCATAACCAATCCGGCTGTTCCAGTCCAGCCCCTGCGCTCGATAATACATATGGAATAAACCGTTATGATAGATAACTCCGGGATTAAAAACGTTATAACATTCCCAATCTGAGGTTGGGTCAGGTAGTAAAACAGGATTCTTGGCGTGCCGCTGTAGTTGCATGGTTTTCCCTATAATCTATTCCAATTCGATGAGCAGGCCTTCTTTACCTGCTAAGGGTAAATCGGCCAGAACAACCGCCTCGTTTTCGCGGTTCAACCCGGTAGAAACCACCACTCGCCCTTTATCCAGGGCTGGCAAAGAAAAAAGTGTTGGTTCAGGAGATGAATTAAGCACTACCAGAAAACGCTTTGAATCCATTTGACGGAGATAAACAAAACTATGCACCGGAACGCCATCCACAGGTTGGTAACTGCCAGCATATAAAGCCGGCTTGTCCTTGCGCACTTGCAGCAGCCTGCGGTAAAGGTTTAATATAGAATGCGGGTCAGAAAGCTCTCTAGCAACATTTACGTCATGATAATCCGGTGCCAGCGGCAGCCATAAATCGGTCACGCGTTTGTCAGAGAAACCAGCATTTTTTGAAGGATCCCACTGCATCGGGGTACGGCTGGGATCACGCCCCAACCCTGGCACCCTTTTGCCCCATGGGTCCTGCTCTTTCTCAGGCGGGATTGGCACGTTTACCATTCCAAGTTCTTCTCCATAATAAATTGTCGGCGTACCGCGCAAGGTGAGCAGCAGCATAGCTGCCTGGCGGATATTTTCACGCCCATAACGTGTGCCGAGGCGCGGTTCATCGTGATTGCCTAATACGTAATTAGGCCAGGCGCCTTGTGGGATGGCGGCTTCAAGGTTATCGATGGATTGGCGCATGGCTTGAAGGTCCCATGGAAAACGGATCAATGAAAAATTGAACGGCATATGCAGCTCATCCAGGTTGGTCCCATAATAGGCAGCCCAGGCTTTCCAATCAAAGATATGGATCTCACCCACTGAAAAACGCGGCCGTTCCCGGCTGAAGGAATCCAGAATCTGGCGGAACTCGCGAAATACTGCATGCACATCCACATGCCCCTTGTCGTAGAGATGGATCAGGCTGTCATAATCTCCCATGCGTTTAAAATCCACTTTAGCTGAATTAAGGTTGAGGGGATTATCGCGCAGGTCAGGGTCTTTCATGATGTAATGAGCCACGTCTAACCGGAAACCATCCACCCCACGTTCCAGCCAGAACCGCACAGCATTGAACATCGCTTCTTTGACCGCCGGGTTACGCCAGTTTAAATCAGGTTGTTCTTTTAGAAAGGAATGCAAAAAAAATTGACCGGTTTTTTGATCGAATTCCCAGGCTGGTCCGCCAAAATTACTCAACCAGTTGTTGGGGGTGCTGCCATCCGGTTTTGGGTCACGCCAGACATACCAATCTCGCCTGGGATTCTGGCGTGAAGAGCGGGACTCAAGGAACCAGGGGTGCTGGTCGGAGGTATGGTTAGGGACAAAATCAATGATGACATGGATATCCCGCATGTGCGCCTCTCTAACCAGTCGGTCAAAGGTAGGCAGGTCTCCGAACATCGGGTCAATATCGGTATAGTTTGAAACATCATAGCCAAAGTCTGCCATCGGCGATGGATAAAAAGGCGAGAGCCAGATCGCTTCGATACCCAGGATACCTTTTAGATAATCCAGCCGTTGGATCACACCCGCCAGGTCGCCGATGCCATCTTGATTTGAGTCCTGGAAACTGCGCGGGTAGATCTGGTAAATTACTCCGTGTTTCCACCAAAGGTAGTTCAATTTTTCTTCCATTGTCTATCCTTAACATGGTTCTATCGTAAGTGGTTGAAACCAACTTAAGTATAAATTCAATTAAGTAATTTATCAGAGCAATTTTGGGAAAACCCCCGAATCGCTTACCTGTCGATTGTCTATCAGCGGAAGGCAGCCGTACCAGGTCAACCTTGAATGAAGAGTTTTTAATTCACCACTGTGTCATGAAATCATTCGGCCAATTCTAAACTTGTTTTTCAACACCCTCGATGTTAGAATAAAAACAATTTGCCTGAATATTGCATATTTTCCGAATTTTACAATAAACAGGCCAAATAAATTTACCAAATAAGGAAATCCATATGGCACTGACTGAAGGCTGGAAACGACGTCTCGAAGGTTGGCAAAAAGCAATCACAGACAGTATTTATTATCCGCTGGGTCCAGTAGAAATAAGCGGTTTCATCACGAAAGAACAACTGACGCCGAAACAGGCTATGGTGCATGAATTTAAACCCATGCCACCTGGAACGGCCTGGGGCGCCAAGTGGGAGTATGGCTGGTTCAAGGGCACGGTTGTCCTGCCGGAAGCTGCGGCAGGCAGGCGCATTACTGCAGTATTAAATGTTGGCGATGAAAGCGTGGTATGGGTCAATGGTCTTGAAATCGGTGCGATTGACTTTGGGCATAAAGAGATCACCCTGACGAAAAATGGCAAGCCCGGTGAACGCTTCGATATTTTATTAGAAGCTTATGCCGGGCATGGTCCACGTGAAGCGGGGGGTGGGCCGGTGATTTACGGACACGAAACGGTACCAGAACCCGGATCGACTCAGGTGACTATCAACGAAACCAGCTTTGGCATCTGGCGTGAAGAAGTTTTCCAACTGGCAATTGACTTTATCACCCTGTTAACCGCACGTAATGTTATAGATCAAAATTCATTACGCGTAGCAGAAATCGATCGCGGGTTAATGGATGCAACTCATGTGATCGATATGGAGCTGCCGGAAGCGGAAATGCTGGAGACAGTCAGGACCGGCCGGTCGCGTTTGAAGCCTTTATTGGAATGTGTCAATGGTTCCACGGCGCCTAGCTTTTTCACTTTTGGACATGGTCACCTGGATGTGGAGTGGCTGTGGCCGCTGGCTGAGACCGAACGAAAAATGGCCCGCACAGTTGGCACGCAGCTTACCTTGATGGCAGAATATCCCGAATATAAATTCTTGCAGAGCCAGCCTCACCTGATGGCGATGCTCAAGAAAAGCTACCCGGATGTGTACGAACGCTTCAAGGCTGCCGTAAAGAGTGGGAACATCATCGTAGAAGGCGGCATGTGGGTGGAAGCCGACACGAATATCACGGGGGGTGAGAGCCTGGTGCGCCAGTTTATCCACGGCAAGCGTTTTATGCGCGAGGAATTTGGCGTTGAGAGCACCGTGCTGTGGCTGCCGGATGTGTTTGGTTATTCAGGCGCACTTCCCCAAATCATGGCCGGCTGCGGGGTCACAGGTTTTATGACCTCGAAGATCTTCTGGATTTACAGCGGCGGCGACCCATTCCCGTATAACAACTTTGTCTGGGAGGGGATCGACGGCACCGGTGTAACTGCCCATTTTTATAATGGGTATGGTAATTTCCCACTCCCCTCGGATATCCTGGAACACTGGAATTCGCGCAACCAACGCAATGACATCTCGACCATGATTTATCCAATCGGCTGGGGTGATGGCGGCGGCGGTTCAACCCGCCCGCACCTGGAATTCTTGCGCCGGACCGCTGATCTGGAAGGGATTCCCAGGATGCGCATGGCAGGACCCGTAGAATTCTTCAAAGACCTGGCAACACACGGGCCAATAAAGAACCGTTATGTGGGCGAACTTTATTTCCAGAACCACCGCGGTACGTACACCTCACAGGCCAAAACGAAGAAGGGCAACCGCAAAAGTGAAATCGCCCTGCGTGAAGCAGAGATGTGGGGGGTTGCCGCCCATGCTCTCAATGGGTTTGCCTTTGGTCCCGAAACGCTGGATGCTTACTGGAAGACCGTGCTGCTGCACCAGTTCCACGATGCCCTGCCAGGCTCATCCATCCACCGGGTATATGAGGAAGTAGAACGAGACCACACCGCCGTGATTGCCAAAGCAAGGGAAGTGGCGCAACAAGCTGCTGCCGAACTGGTGAATGGACCATCTGCATCGGCAACCGTCTTTAACTCGCTTTCGTGGCCGCGCACATCTCTGGTCGCGCTGCCAGAAAGTGTGACGTCCAGCAGCCTCACTCAAAAGGTTGGAGGAAAAACGCTGGTTGAGGTCAGCCTCCCCGCCTGTGGTTGGGCAGCTCTTCCACAGGAAGTGCAACCTGGTGAACAGCCCGCAGAACTGGCAGTGAAAGCTACCAAGCGCTTGTTGGAGAATGAATACCTGCGTGTCCAGTTCAATGACCTGGGTGAGATCACCAGCCTGGTGGATAAAGAAACCGGGCGGGAAATAGTATCAGGCTTGTGCAATTCATTTAAAATGTATAAGGATGTTCCCGCCTGGTTTGACGCCTGGGATATCGATCCCCAGTATGTCGAGTCTCCGGTTGAATTGCCCTATAAAGCCAGCCTCACCCTGGAAACCATTGGCCCGCTCGTTGGCCAATTGAAGCTCTCCAGGCCATTATCGACCAAATCGAAACTCACACAGATCATCAGCTTGCGCCGCGGCAGACGCCGGATCGACTTTGAAACTACTGTGGATTGGCAGGAGAACCATAAACTGCTTAAGGTAGCGTTCCCGGTGGATATTCATGCAACTGAAGCACTTCATGAGATCCAATTCGGCTATATCAGCCGCCCCAACCATTATTCGCGCCCCTACGACGCCGACCGGTTTGAAGTGAGCAACCATAAGTGGTCAGCCCTGGTTGAAGCGAATCGAGGTGTTGCGGTACTGAATGACAGCAAGTACGGCCTGAATGTGTTGGGTAACACCATCAACCTGACCCTGCTAAAGTCGGCTTTGTCTCCAGATATGACGGCGGATAAAGGCATCCAGAGCTTTACCTATGCACTTTACCCTTGGAACGGGAGCCTGGCAGAAAGTGGTGTGGTTAAAGAGAGTTATGACCTCAATATCCCGGCGATGGTGGTAAAGGGTACTGCAAGTAAAAATGGTAAGGGTTCTCTCTTCTCGCTCGATGCGGATAATATCGTTATCGAGACGGTTAAACCGGCAGAAGATGGAAGCTCTACGATAGTCCTACGGCTTTACGAATCAATGCATATGGCAACTGCTTGCGAATTAAAGACCAGCCTGCCAGTGAAAAGTGCGGCTTTAACCGACATGCTTGAAAACAAACGGGAGGATCTGGCGTGCAATAATGGCACGCTCCGTTTGGAGTTCCATCCGTTCGAGATCAAGACGGTAACTTTGACATT
>Ga0315282_10013756_pt1 | contig 12145 bp, 3 predicted proteins | sample YL17G07_20_MG_FD_203693 | JGI IMG/M metagenome (GOLD analysis project Ga0315282, IMG submission 203693) | Sediment microbial communities from Yellowstone Lake, YNP, Wyoming, USA - YL17G07_20 | ecosystem: Environmental > Aquatic > Freshwater > Lake > Sediment | place: USA: Wyoming | collected... | reverse complement strand
TTCAACATCGGTTCGAATGCCGACACGTACCAGGTTCGTGATCTGGCCGAGATCGTGCGCGAGACCGTGCCCGACTGCACCGTGGAATACGCCGGCGGCGGCGGGCACGACCCGCGCAGCTACCGGGTGGATTTCGGCAAGCTCTCCCGGCTGCTGCCGCAGTTCCGGACCAGGTGGAACGCGAGACTGGGAGCGGAGCAGTTGTATGCCGCCTATCGGCGCGAAGGACTGTCCGCGGAGGACTTCAACGGCCGCCGCTACGTGCGGCTCGTGCAGCTGAAACACCTGCTGGCGACCAGCCGCCTGGATTCGACGCTGCGCTGGAAGAACGAGCCAGCCTCAACGCTCGCGGCGTTCCGGTGAAAGCAGCCAGCAGCCTGCCCCGCCGCGTGCCCGCCCGGCGTCGCCGAGTTGTATAATCGCCGCCGCGCACGACTTCTCCGCGGTCATCAACCTGATGTAGCCACGAGCCACAATGCCGAAGGTTTGCTCGCCCGCGGTGACAACTGCCTCGCTCAACCAAGTCACGACTCCGCGCAAACTTGTCTGCCTCGCGCCCGTCGGATTGGCGTTGCTGCTCTCGACGTTGCCGGCGGTCGCAGTGGACGCAGCGGTGCCTGCGAGCAGTCAACCGGTTCTCACTTAAACACAGCTCACGTTCGCCACGGCGGTGTCGGCCGGCGGACAGGCATTTGCGACGCCCTCCCAGGTCGTCTTCCTCGAGCAGGACGGCTCTCCGGGCGTGGCATGGCGCGCCGAAGTGACAGCGGCCTGGCTGCAGGTCGAACCCGAACGCGGCACCGCGCCTTCGCGGATCGCCGTTGGCATTCGTGGCGCATCGGTCCCCGTCGCGGCGGGCACCCAGACGAGTGACGTCGTCATCAGGATCGGTTCGGGCCCTGGTGCCACCGTACGTGTGGTGCACGTCACTCTCAACGTGCTTGGACGGAACAGTCAGCCGCCCTTCGGTTTCTTCGACGTACCCGCCGGAAACATCACGCTGACGAACGAGCCTGTTCGTCTGTTCGGTTGGGCGCTCGACGACATCGCCGCCACCGACGTCGAGGTCTGTCGCGACTGCACCCCGGAGGAGATTCCGGGTCCCGGGTGCTCCGACACGTCGAAGGCGCTGATGGGACACGCGATCTTCATCGACGGCGCACGACCGGACGTCGTGGCGGCCTTTCCGGCAACGCCGCGCAACACTTTCAGCAGCTGGTCGTTCCCGATCGACCCGGCCGACATCCCGCGCAGCCGGGGACCTCTTGCAATCTACGCGATCGCGCACGACGTGGACGGCCATGCCACTCTTCTCGGCACGCGGACCGTCACGGTCGATGCCGTCGCCCGGACGCAGGGTCGGTGGCCCCGGCGGTACCTGGCGATGCTCGTCGCCACCGTCGTCGTGCTCCTGGCCTTTCACGCGCTGATCGGCCTGTGTTGTCTGCGCCGCAAGGGCCGCACCGCGTTGTCCTCTGGCGACGCCGCCAGTCGTGTTTCACGCTTCGAGTGGTTGGCGGTGACCACCGTCATGACCGTCTTCCTGCTGTTCAATGGTTTCCGCCTGGGCGGTGGCCTCCGTTACGACGAACTCTACACGGCATCACGCTTCGTGATTGGTGTGCCACTGTGGAAGGCCGCCGCGAGCATCGGCGTCTTCAACAACCACATCGCGTACTCGCTCCTGGCCGGCCTCTCAGTTCGGCTGCTCGGTTCGGCGGAGTGGGCCGTTCGCCTGCCCGCACTGCTTCTGGGTGCGGCGACCGTCTTCATGTTGTGGCGGCTGGCGCGCATGCTCTTCGACGGGCCGACCGCTCTTGGCGCTGCGGCGCTCCTGGCCGTCTCACCGTTCTTTGCCGAGTGGAGCCGGTCCGCGCGCGGATACACGGGACTGGCGGTGATGACGCTCATCTCGACCCACGCGTTTCTCCTCCTTGCGAGAAGCGGTTCCCGACGTGCGGCGGCGGTGCACACGGGTTCGACGGTTCTCGCCATCTACTTCCACCTCTATGGTGCGTGGTTGCTCGTGGTCCAATACGCCTGCTATGCGGTTCTCGTGTTGCGAGCGCGATGGTCCACGGGGAGAACGTCGGGCATTGGCGACCGCGGAATGCGGCAGATGTGGGTCGGATTCCCGCTGATTGGCTTCCTTGCGCTGCTGCTGTACGTTCCGGTGATCCTGCCACTGATTCACGTTGCCCTGGCGCGAGGCCGCGCGCCGCTCGTGGCCGCGTTTCCGTGGGACGTCTACCGGGCGATGCTCGGCGAACCAGCGTGGCCATTGGCGGCCGGCGCTGGCGCCGTCGCGCTGGTCGGCCTCGCTCGCCTTTGGCGCCAGCGCCTGGCCTTCGCCTGCGTGATCCTCCTGTTGACGGTGCCGATGGGCACGATGTGGCTGCTGGTGCGTCCGGCCGATCTCTACCCGAGGTTCTTCGTGTTCGCGGCGCCGCTCCTGTTGTCGCTCATTGCTGGCGGAGTCTTCGCCGCGTTCACCCGGGTTCGGACGAGGCGGTCCGTTGCGGCGACGGTAGCCGTGCTCGTACCTGCAACCGCCGTGGCGGTCGTCCTCCTTGCTCGCTGGCTGGGCGCCGATCTGTCGTATGCACCGGATCCGGGCTACCGGGAGGCACTGCGCCGGCCCGTTGATGATCGCGCCGCGGCGTTCGCGATCGGCGGCGACTCGGAGATGTTCAGGTACTACCTGGGCCCGCAAATGGCCGTCCTCTACTTCGCCGCAGATCTCGATGCTCGCCTGCGCGAGTTCCCGCGTGTGGTCGTGGCCTACCACAACATGAGTTGGAACTCGCAATATGACCGGGAGATGCTCTCCCTGCTCCGCCGGCGATGCCGCGCCGACGACCGCGGCGCGGTGACGATGTTTCGCTGCGACTGATACGCTGCGCTGGAAGAACGAGCCAGCCTCAACGCTCCCGGCGTTCCGGTCACTTCACCTTCGGGCGCTCACGGTCTGTCCCGCCCGTGGGTGGCCCGACCGTCACCTCCACCTGTACCTGCCGTCCGGCTCGCACGAACGTCAGGCGATAGGTTCCCAGGTAACCGGGGCCGGGCATCCAGGTGAACAGCCCGGTGGTCGTATCCAGGTGCGAGCCCTCCGGCAGGTCGCGCAGCGTGCCATTGGCCACGAGATATCCGATATCGACTGGGCCGAGATACAACTCCAATCGTCCCAATTCAGGGATCTGCACCCGTCGTATGCCCGCCCCGTTGGTTTCTATCTCGTCGTACGGCGTCTGGAGATCGAATCCCGTGCGGGCCCGGACGGCGCCGGCGGGCCTATACGGGTGCTCACCTGCGTTGGCGCCATGTGGATCGGGGATCGGGGGTCGGGGGGCGCTTCCCCTGATTCCTGCCCCCTGATCCCTACGCGCACTCAAGCGAACTACGGGATTACCCGTGGCGCTCGTGTCACTGCTGCTGTTCAGGACGGTGAAGAAGCGGCTCCCGATTCCCTCCGGGCGCCCCGCGCTGTCGGTGACGCCCCACGCGATCGTGTGGACGCCGTTCGCGAGGGTCGTCGTGTCGAAGACATAGGCGCCGATGGCCCCACGGCCGATGTCGAGATTGCGGTACATCGTCGGATTCGTGGTGCGTGTCGTGAAAGTCGCCTGCGGCGTCGCGTTGCCGAAGATACTCGCCACATCGTCGTTGCAGTACAGGCCCGCGTGTACCGGGTTACCCACGTCGCCGCGGCACTGGTTATAGGACACGTTCGCGACGGCCACCCCGTCGATGAATACCGCCATCGTCGAACCGTTGGTCGGAATCTCGATGCCAGTGCCGTCGTCCGGGGTGAGCGCCCAGCCGAAGTTCGGGAGAATCCCACGGACTGTCTGCCCCTGGCTCGGCGTGTCGATCGCCCCAAATGGCTTGGCCAGCGTGTCGTTGGCCAGCGTGATCGTCGTCGGCGTGTGATCGGGCGGAATGGCCTGCCGGCCGAGCAACGTGACGTTCCCCTCGACATCGGTCGCGAACGCATAGAAAGTCAGGGTGCCCTGCCCGCCGTACATGAGATGGTTCGTCACGTGCGGCAGCATGTTGGTCAGCAGCAGGTGGCCCCAGCCGGCGCGATATGCCTGCGGGTAGTCGGGAAAGGCGGCCTCGACGTCGGGCCGCGCTCCTGCGACGAACGCGGCATCCCCCACATAGACGACGTTGTTGCCGCCGATCATCTGACAGTTCTGCTGGTTCTCGAACGCGAGGCAATTGCGGTAGATCTTCACGCTCGCTACGCCCACATCATCCAGCGCCCAGCCAGACACTCCAATCGCGCCCACCACTCCACTCGCGTTCTGTGCCGGGGTGTCGATCTGGCCGAACGGCCCCGCCGTCGCGCTGCCGTTGGTCTGGTCGATCGTGAGCGCGACGCTGACGGTTGTCGCTGTCAATCCCGCCGTTGTCGGCGTGATGGTCACTGTGGCCGTCAGGCTCGTCGCGCCGCCGAGCACGTTGCCCGGGTTGATGATTTCCACGGTGAACTGGCCCGCGCCGGTGCCGGACGCGTTTTTCAGCTGGACCCAAAGCTGGCTTGCCGAAGCGGTCCACGCACTGCTCGCACCCGTGAATCCAACCGTCACTGTCTGTGCTCCCGTGACAGCGATCAGGTCGCCGTTCGCACCCGCCTTGCTTGCCCCAAAGCGCAGCGCCGAGGGCGTGGCGCTCACCCCCGGTGGAGCGACGTACATGAACGCGTTCGACTGGCTGCCGCTGCCGTTTGGCGTCGTTACCATCACGGCAACGGAACCCGCGGCGTGTGGCGGCGTGACAACCGTGAGCGAGGCGCTGCTCGCGACGTTTACGTCCGATCCTGCCGTCCCCCCAAAGGTCACGGTCGTGGCGCCTCCGACGAACCCCGTGCCAGTAATCGTGACAGTGGTCCCACCAGCGATCGATCCCGCCACTGGAGCCGCACCCAGCACCGCCGGCGCTGTCACATCTCCAAGTCGAAACACGCCTTCGCCGTCGGTTCCGGCGTAGAGAACCATCCCGTCCGCGGAGATCGCCAACGCGTGCACGGCGCGTGTGCGCAGGCCTCTGTTCAGCGGGCTCCACGTGGCACCTGCGTCCTCGCTCACGTAGACGCCGCTGAACTCGCTTCCCGCGTACACGACATTCGGCCGAACGGGATCGATCACGACCGAGATGATGTTCTCGTTCGGATTGATGCCGGCAGTGAGCAACCGCCACGTCGCGCCGCCGTCATCGGTCTTGAACACGCCTGCTCGCACGCTGCCTGCATACAGCACGTTCGGGTTGTGTGGATCGAGCGCCAGGCTCGTCTCGACGAGAGTGGTCAAGCCGTTCGACGCCGCTTGCCACGTCGCCCCTCCATCGGTTGTTCGAAAGACGCCTCCGCTACCCGTCGCGGCCCATGCGATGTCTGCGTTGGTTGGGTGCACGACGATGTCCTCGACGGAGAACCCATCGAGCGCTGTGCCAGTCCGGCGAGTCCAGGTGTGTCCGCCGTCTTCAGAGGTCAGGAAGCTCACGATCGGCGCCTTGTTCATCCCCTCCGGCCAGTGCTGTCCGCAGATTGACCAGGCGAATCCCCCATACACCTTTCGTGGTTGCGACGGCGCATACGCAATCGCCACCATTCCTTCGGCCGCGCCGTCTCCGTGCCTCGCCCACAGCTCGTCCCGGTAGTCGATGATCATGGTCCATCGGCTGCCGCCGTCGTAGCTCTCGTACACCCTTGCGTCCTTGCCTTCGGCCATCAGAAGGTGGCGCGGGTCAGTAGGATCGATGGCCATCCGGTACGCTCCGGGGACCGGGAACGCGTTGGTAACCACGTTGATCCCGCGCCAGAGCGCGCCGGCGTCTTCGGTGATCGCCGGCCCGTTCTTGCCACTGGCAAAGACGACAGATGAGTTGCCTGGCACGACCGTCAACGCGTTGACTGTAGCCCCCGTGTAGCCGGTGGACGACTCGATCCACGTCTGGCCGCCATCCTCCGACAGGACGTTGCCGCCGTCGTAGTTGTTCGTGAACAGGCGCAAGACGTTGCGTGGATCTGCCTGGAAGTCGATCGGGTTGCCGAGCCGGAAGCCGGGCGGCCCCCAGAACCCCATGCTCTGGCCCTCGAACCGCGTCCAATTCCATCCGCCATCGGTGCTCCGCCAGAACCCGACTCCGCCAGCCCACACGACATTTGGATCCTTCGTCGAGAACTCTACCGAGGTCACCGGCGTCGAGGTGGTGGCATCACCGGTCTCCAGGACGTGGGTCCAATGCTCGCCTCCGTCGGTTGTGAGGTAGACGCCGTTGCCGATTCTCCAGAACCCGAACCCGACCCCCGCGAGCAGGATCTTTGGGTTGGTCGGATGCATGGCCAACGAACCCACGTAGAGATTCTCCAGCCCATTGTTGATGGTTCTCCACGTTGTTCCACCGTCGGTGGATTTCAGAATGCCCACCCCGCCTGGCACGTTTGCAGCCAGGTCCGAGTTCGCCGCTTCTCGATCCCACAGCCCTGTCGACATGTAAAGCGTGTTCACATCCGTCGGATCGATCAGCACGTAGCGCGCGAGGTTGTCCCCGCGCCAGATGGCTTCCCAGTGCAGGCCGGCGTCCGTCGTCTTGTACACGACCCCTTTGGTGGCGTCGTACCAACATCGCTTTCCGAGGTTGACATCGCCTGCGGCGTACACAACGTTGGAGTTGCCCGGCTCTATGGCAAAGCCGCGAAGGGTCAGGTCCATGTTCTCCACGATGCCGTTCGTCCGCTTCTCCCAGGTGTTGCCCCCGTCCGCAGATCGGTAGACACCGCGATAGCCCAGTGTGCCCGCCCAGATGATGTCGTAGTTGTTGGGATCGATTGTGAGGCAGAAGGTGGGAATGCCGTCCCCCGAACTTCCAGCGCGGGCATCGATACCCTCGTTGATCGGAAACCACGTGTACCCGCCGTCGATGCTCTTGTGAATGCCGGTGAATTGCTCGGTGACGTACATGATGTCCGGGTTGTCCGGCCGCATCCGGATGTCGTAGCCTCGGCCTCCCATCGGTCCGCCAGTGCGCACCCACGTCTTGTCAACGAGTGGACTTGCCGGCAGTCCCTGGGTCTGCGCGCGAGCAGGTGGCCGCGCGTCGATCGCGCCGAGCAGAAGAGCCAGGACGATCGGAGAGACGATCCGAAGGGTTGTCGAAAGGACGCTCGCCGTTGACGGCGACCTGAGACGATCGTTTGGTGTTGCTGGCATCTCAGCCTCCCGCACATCGTGCGGCACCGGCAGCCCGGGTTCGCGGGCGACTTCTCTCGCCGAGGAACGGGTGCGCGCGCCTTCGACCAACGTCACCGTGGCCGCGCTGCCACCGTCCGTCTGGTTTCATTCATCAGAATGTCCTGCACGTCCCACGACTTCTCGGTTGCGAGCCGTTTGAACGCGCGCCTGAAGATCAACCTTGTCGTAACCACCACAGGGCCCGCCAGGGTAGGCGCGCGGAACTCGTAGTGGGTGACGTCAACGCCCCTGGCAGGAATCCGTGTATCCGATCGCAAACGGGTTTGACGCCAGTAGGCGGCCGTCGGACTGACGCCGGTCCATAGCTCTTCGAGAATCTTGGCATAGCCCTTTCCGGGCCGACCGGCGTAGTCGCTCGGATCGTCACCCGTGCCTCCCCACTCGGGGATCTTCTGATCACCGAGGAACTCGAGCTCCTGTCCGTGCGCATCGACGGCCGATATGACAAGCAGGACGTTGCGCGCAGGATGATCGGTCGGCAGATGGTGGCCTGCTTTCTCGTTCGTCACCTTGACGTCGACGAGGATCCTCCCCGCCCGCGCCTGCGCCTCAACGTCCACGACTGCGGTATCGCGCAGCAGGGCGACGTCGGACGCTCCCGACATCAGATGGCTGAACACCGTTCCGGGATCGCGCTGCAGCCCACCCTTGGCCGGTAACGCCACGTGCCGTGCGCCTCGTCGAGGCATGTGGCAGTCCTGACAGGTTTGGCCCGTCTTCGGGTCCGAGTAGGAGCTGGCAAGCCACTCGCCGAACGAGTTGTAGATCATCACGCCCCAGAACTCGCCCACGTGGCAGGGGGCGCAGAACCGGCTCTGGCGCTGAAGTGGCGAGTACGAGTCCTCGCCTGGCGCGACATCCGAATACGGTCCCAGGAAGAGTTGGCGTCCCGCAGGCGGCCGCCGGAACTTCATGGACAGCACGCCGGGCATGTTCGACCTTGGCGAGCCAGTCGCCGCGTCCACGTTCACCGCCCACAGTTTGTGGCAGAGATCGCACGCAATGGACTCGCGATGTGCGGCGGTCGTCCGATTAGGGTCCGTCTCATAGGGCGCATTCACCGCCGCCGCCGGGATGTGGCAGGCGGCGCAGTTGCCAGGTCCCTTGTGACCGTCGAGGGTATAGCCCGGCCCGTAGTACGGCACGCTGAGATCGGGCGGCTGCGGCATCACGCCGTAATCCCGGCGCTCGAAGTACCGTGTGTCCGGGCTTCGATGGGCACCACTCAAATCGGTTCCGTTGTACATCGAGAGGAATCGCCGGTTCGAGGCGGACATCCCGTGCGCATCGCGCCGCCATTCATCGAACGGCAACCTCGATTGCGGGTCGAGGGGATCGGAGTGGCAGTTCTCGCAGTTGGCCGCTTGCCCGGCATCGCGGAACGCGCTGGTCCAGCTGTAAGTCGGGTCGTCCTCGACCGGGTGTCTCGTGAGCGCAAACGTGACGACCGGGCCGCCCTGCACGGGAGCCATCGGCCCGGCAATGTAGTAGCCCGGCGCGAAGGCGGTCAGCGCGACGCGCACGTTGTCAGGGACTTCAACGAGAGTGAACCTGCCGGCAGCGTCCGTTCGCGCGGTAATCGGTGTTGCCTGGATTCGAACTTCCGCGCCTTCGACCGGACGGCCGTCGCTGAGCACGACGCCTGAGATGGTCCGATGACCGCGATGACCCGTGCCTTGAGGACAGGAGGCAGGAAGGAACAGCGCGAGGGCGAGCACCATCGGTATGACGCTCGGACCGACAGTTCGACCCTTGATCTGCCGCCGCGCAAACCGATCGAGGAGAAGCGGGAACGCGGTGACACGACGCCGAGGCCAATGTGCGGGCACGGCGCCACCAGTCGAGGCAAGTGTGTTCCGCCTGTAGCCTAACTACCACTCCGGACGCCGTGGGACAGCGAGCCGACCCGGAGGCGACCAGCGACCGGCGGAATCGTTGAGCTTCGCGCCTAATCTGAGCCCAAACCGAGCCGCTGTCAAGCTGCGTCCCGGTTCGTGTCCGCGTATCAGGGTCGTCCGCGTATCGTTCGTCCGCGTGTGACGTTCGAAAGGATGCCGCTCGCCGGGCACTTACTCATCCGGCCTTTCGCGCTCTCGTCGATGTTTGTCGGCGTCGGGTCGCGGCGCCGATTGTGAAGGCGGTCCGATGGTGACGTCCACGAGGACCTGCTCGTTCCCGCGCACGAACGCCAGCCGATAGGTGCCGAGGTAGGCGGGTCCCGGCATCCAAGTGAACTGCCCGGTCGCTGGGTCCAGGCGCGAGCCCGCCGGCAGGTCGCGGCCGGTGCCATTTGCCACGAGATGCCCGGTCTCGACCGGGCCGAGCGACAGTTCCAACCGTCCGAGCTCGGGAACGCGGATCCTCCGTATGCCCGTCTTGTCGGCCGGAATCTCGTCCCAGCCCGAGGCAAGATCAAAACCGGTGCGAGCGCGGACGACCCTGGCGGGCCTGAGAGGTCCAACCGCGCTTTGCGACCCGGTCATCGCGGGGCTGTGGCTGCCGTTCAAGACCGTGAAGTACCGACTGCCGATCGCCTCCACCCGCCCCGCACTGTCGGTCACGCTCCAGGCGATCGTGTGGACGCCATTCGCGAAGGTCGTCGTGTCGAAGACACAGGCGCCGATGGCCGCCCGCCCGGCGTCCAGGTTCCGGTACCTGGTCGGATTCGAGGTGCGCCGCGTGAAGTTTGGTTGCGGCGTCGCGTTCCCCAGAATGCTCGCCACATCGTCGTTGCAGTACAGGCCGTCCGGTACAGGGTTGCCTACGTTGCCGCGGCACTGGTTGTAGGAGACGTTCGCGACGGCAACGCCGTCGATGAACGCCCGCATCGTTGAGCCACTGGTCGGGATGTCGATGCCGCCGCCATCGTCCGGCGTGACCGCCCAGCCGAAGTTCGCAAAAGTGCCGCTGGCGGTCCCGCCCTGGGTCGGCGTGTCGATCGCGCCGAACGGTCTGGCAATCGTGTCGTTCGCCATCGCGATCGTCGTTGGCGTGTGATCGCCCTGCGAGCGGCCGAGCAGCGTGAGGTGGCCTTCGACGTCTGTCGCAAAGGCGTAGATCGTCAGCTGACCCTGTCCGCCGTAAGCCAGTCGACGCGGCACGTGCGGCAGCATGTTGGTCGAGAGCAGGTAGCCCCACCCGCTGCGATGAGCCTGCGGCTGATTGGAAAAAGCGGCTTCGACGTCGGGCCGCGCGCCGGGCACGAACGTCGCGTCCCCGAGATAGGCAACGCTGTGTCCGCCGACCGTCTGGCAGTTCGCCTGGTTCTCGAAGGCGAAGCAGTTGCGGTAGATCTTCACGTCCGTCACACCGACGTCGTCCAACGCCCAGCCGGCGATCCCGATTGCGCCCTGCACGCCCGTGGCGTTCTGCGCGGGCGTGTCGATCTGGCCAAACGGCGCCGCCGTCGCGCCGTTGACTTGATCGAGGCCATACACCAGGACACCGCCGATCTCCCGCTCGTAGCGCACCCCTGGCTGCGCTTCGACGCGCCGCTTCAGGGCCGGCCAGCCGGGAATGGACGCGGGTGTCAGCAGCACGTAACGCACGTGCCAGCTGCGCAGCAGCGCGACACTGCGGTCCGATGGGAAATCGGCCAGCGCCGCCCGCCGCTGCGCGAAGATCGGCGGAGCAAAGCTGTCCCCCTGCAACCCGAAGACGGTGGGCTGACCGTGGACCGTCAGGTAATAGTCCTGCAGGGGGCGAAGGGCCTGCTCGACCGGCAGCTCCGCCACTGGTGCTGTTGGCTGTCGCGCGAGCCATCGATCGACTTCTCGGGGTCGGAGCTCGATTGTCGTAATGCTGCTGTAGCTTTCAGCGAGCACCAGCCCGCCAAGCGCCGCGACCAGGATCGCCGTCAGCACCGTGGCGGTCAGGGGGCGGTTTGCTGCGCGCCTCCGCACGGCCTCGACGAGCAGGGCAGCGCCCCAGCCGGCCAGGCCGGCCGTCATCAGCCCGGTCCACATTCCGAAGCGTGACATCACGCGCATGCCGCTCGTCATCGGCACGAACAGGAACATGAACATGGCCGGCAACGGGATCGGAAGCGACTGGCTGGCCAGGATGTCGTTGTGCACCGTTGCCAGCGACCCGAACATCCCGGTGATCCTGGCGGCGAGGGCCGCCATCGGCACCGGCACCGGCAGCAGCACCTGCCGATTGCCGATGTGCATGGTGGGCCCGAGCGCGATCGCGAACGACGCCGCCCACACCACCAGCAGCGCCGTCATCGGCCGGTTGCGACCTCGTCTCGTGAGTCCGATTAGCGATAGTCCCAGCGCCGTGTAGCCGAGTGCCACGCCGCACTCCACCCATTGCGCGGCCTGATGGTGAAACCACTTGATGGCGAACGCCGAGAATGCCGGATTCAAACGGTTGGGCAGGAAGAAATCGTAGAAGTTGATCGACCACGAGTCCATCTCGTCGATGCCGCGCGTCAGGCCGCCGTGGACGCGCAGGCTGAGGTACGGCGCCAGGAACGGCAGAACCAGCACGGCCGCGACCAGGGCTCCCGCGGCAAGCCCCCGCCACCAGGCCGCATCCCAGTTCTCGCGCCACGGCCGGCTGCGCACGAGCGCGTAGATGGGCAGCATCAACGCCGTCGCGTAGCCGTAGTACCAGGATGAGAGCACCACCAGGGCGACGCACACCCCGAGAGCCGCGCCCCGCACCACGCGCTTCCGTTCGAGGAAGCTCTCGAACGCGTACAGGGCCCACGGCACCCAATGCGTGCTCATCATGTTCAAGTGCCCGCCCAGGTGGGCAAACCGGTAGGGCAGGAACGCTGCGACGATGCCCGCGATGATGCTCCCCGGCATGCTGCGTGTCAGCTTGAGCATCCACAGGTAGGTGCCCAGCCCGGTCATCGCGAACGTGAAGAGCAACGT
>Ga0315282_10013754_pt1 | contig 12146 bp, 13 predicted proteins | sample YL17G07_20_MG_FD_203693 | JGI IMG/M metagenome (GOLD analysis project Ga0315282, IMG submission 203693) | Sediment microbial communities from Yellowstone Lake, YNP, Wyoming, USA - YL17G07_20 | ecosystem: Environmental > Aquatic > Freshwater > Lake > Sediment | place: USA: Wyoming | collected... | reverse complement strand
AAATAGGGCAGGCAGGCTTTAATTTCTTGCTTGCTGGGTTTCCGATTTTTGGGTGGGAAACAATGAACCGGAGCTGTGAGAAAGATTTTTTCTCTCTTAATTTCGGCAAGTTTTAAAAGTTGGTTTAAAAACTTGCCGGCTCTCCCCACAAAAGGCCTTCCAATTTTATCCTCCTCAGCTCCTGGCGCCTGGCCAACGATCATAATCTTAGCATTAACCGGTCCTTCTCCAGGAACAGTATTTTTTCTCGTCTTCCACAAGGGACATTTTTTACAATTTCTAATTTCTTGATTTAATTTTTTAAGTCTCCGTTCTTTGTCCATTATTTTAAGCGATCGCTGATTTTAATGGAATTAATCTCTAAATCAATTTTGTAAGTAAATATCCCAAAATACAAAATAAGGCAATTGGTGGTAGGGCGGGAATTGGTTGGCGCCCCCCACCAGGACTGGTGGGGGGTTGCCGAGTAAAAATATAAAATCCAATAAAGAGCCCGACTAAAGAAAAAATGGCAACTATTAAAGAATTCAAAATGCTGACTGGAACTAAGGAAGCAGAAAATAAAAGAGGGAAAATAACATCACCACCTCCTAAAATTAAAAATTTCCCTCCAGGTTCAATTTTTTCTAAGCTTTCCTGGAAACCAAGAATATTTTTGGGGATAATAAGAGCCAAAATGGCTCGACTTTCTATCATTTCTTTTGCCATCTTTACCATGTGTTTTGTTTTGTAAACGGCAATGAAATCATAAATTGAGAAAATGATTAAAAGGGCTACCACAATAATGGGTTGAAGGGCTAATCCCAGGGTGCTTCCTACTCCCGCCATTCCCAAAATCATTAAAATATCTTGATTCAAAACCGATGGCTTTTTCAGCCACCAAAAAATTAAAAGAAAAAGAATGAAAAAAGGAATGGGTTCTGAAAACCAGGCCTCAAGAAAAAGTAATCCGCCTAATAAGACTGTTAAAGTAAAAAGAAATTTAAAAATTATCCGCCTTCCCGGTTCAAATTTTAAAAAACGAATTAAAAGAAGAATAAATAAAGTAGCGAAAAGAAAAGAGATAACAAATTTCCAAAATGAAATTTGGTGAATTCCAATTTTTTGAATTTTCAAAATTTCATTAATTCTAGAAGCGGCGACAATCCCCAATCCTAAGGTTAAAGAAAATAAAAAAGCTTCCCAGAAAAAAATCTTCCAAGGATGTAAAAGAGGAATTATTTTTAATTCCTCCTCGCTTTTTGTCTCTTCACCATTTGACATTTTAGATAAATAAATCTACTCGGAGTCCGGTAAGCTAACTTTCCTTTCTTAGCGCGTTTTGATGAATAATTTCTCATGCCAAACTCTTTAACTTTCTTTGAGCTTCAATTTTTTCCCGCTTCGAAATTTTGCTTTTTTTGATTCCCTTTTCCATGGTTTCTAAAGTTTTATCGTAAACCGAACATGAAACCGGGAAGGGAGTAGAATCCTTACCCCCATGAGCGAATGAATATCTTGATGGATCTTCGTAGGAGGGCCGGGCACCGTAGATTATTTCGCTGACTAAAGAAAGTGCACGGATTGTTTTTGGACCTACTCCTTTTAATGAAAGAAGTTTTTCAAAATTTTCTGGATTTTCAAAGTGAGCAGCGAAAATTGTTTTCTCTAATCTTTTTAAATCAAATTTCTCTTTTAAAACCGGGTGCCAATGAAATTCAATATTTTTTAACTCCATTTCAACAAAACCCGGAATCCTCTGTTGCCTGATTAAGGTATCTGATTTTTGAGAGATTAATTTAATGTCTTTTAAAAATGTTTTTGGTTCTTCTTTCACTAACTCTGTTGAAATTTCTTTGTTTTCCCTACTTTCTTTGGCTGTTAAATTTAATGGCTTAACTTTAATATCGGAAATAATTCCGCTGTGAGGTTCCTCTACAAAATCTCTAACATTTGAAGATAACCAATGATAACGCCGAGCTGTGGAATTTTCTTCCCTCATCCCCTGCTGGACCACTGCCCATTGACCACTTTTTGAGAAAATTAAATTATGATGATAAAGCTGATAACCATCCTGAATGAGATTTGAGTCTACTTTAGCTGAAATTTTACTTGCATAGACAAGTTTATCAATTTTTTCCATTGGCCAACCCAAAAACTCTCCCCAATTTTGAATTTGCTCCGGGGTTTTTCTGGAAGTTTTTCCTTTACCTCCGCAAATAAAAAGACCGAGGTCTGATTGTAGACCTCGCAATCCTTCTTTCAAAGCTCCCATTGTAGTAGTTGTAGCCCCGCTCGAATTCCAATCAAAACCAATCACGCAGGCAAGACTTTGAAACCAAACTGGATCAGAAAGCCGTCTTAAAACCTCTTCTATTCCAAATTCTTCAACAATAGCTAAAACTATTCCTCTAGCTAATCGCTTCATTCTTTCAAATAACCAATAAGGACATTTCCCATAATCTAATGGAATTGTGGCAACTCCGGTTCTCATATATTTCTATTTAATTTTATCAAAAAACTGGCTTTTCAGCCAGTTTTGGAATTTGCTATTTTATTTTTTAATCTTTAAATTGAATTCCTCTCTAAGATATTTTATTGGGATTGAACCCGCGTTCAAAATAACTTCATGGAAAAATCTGTCTGAATATTTTTCACCCATTTTTTCTTGAATCTCTCTTTTCAATTTTTTAATCAAGTATTTGCCAATTAAATAACTTAACTGATAAGATGGGTTTTTGGTATATCTTTTTACTTCAGCGATTGCATTGTCTTTTTCCATACCTACTTCTTTCATTAAAAATCTAACTGCTTTATCAAAGCTCATCTGACCGAAATGAAGTTTAATATCGATTATGATTCTGGCTGCTCGCCATATTTCATCGAGGGTCTGAACAAATCTTGTCTCACTTGTATTATTAAAGCCAACGTCTCTCATATATTCTTCACAATAATGGGCCCAACCCTCAATTGTTTCGGTCGCTTCAGATAAGGTTCTTACCAAAGAAGGATTCTTAAGTGCTAGAGTAGACTGGAGATGGTGGCCCGGATAAGCTTCGTGGACAGAAGTATTAAAAATACTGGTATAATTATGTTTTTCCAATAATCTTTTTTGTTTAGCAGGAGTAATAATATAAATTCCTATTTTCTCTTTGGCAAATTTTTGGGGAAAGAAATAAGCAGCGAAAGGTGTGGTGTGAACCAAAAAAGAAGGGGTTTCTCTTATTATAATCTTCTCGTCTTTTGGAATCTTCATTAGATTATGAGTTAATATAAATTTCTTGGCTTTTGCAACGATTCTTCTGTATTGCTTTGTAATTTCTATGAAGTCATTGGAATGTCTTTTTTCAATTCTCTTTTCGACCTCTTTCGCTGTTAGTTTTGGGTCTATTTCTCTGGCAATTTCTTTCAGCTCTTCTTTATCCGCTTTTAGAGCCTTTTCCCCTATCTCCAACATTTCTTTTATACTTAAATTTAATTCCCTAAGCTTTATTAATTTTCTAAAATTATCTTTCCCAATAATATATCTATTGATTGACTTGGGTAGAATTTCATTTCTTAAAAATTTTTTATAATCTTCTGTAGCTTTCAATGCAATATTAATATTCTTCAAAAATTCTTTTCTAAAATTCTTCTCGATTTTTATTGATTTAAGATTATCTAAAAATGACTCAAATCCTTCACAAGATTCTATGGCTATCTCTACCCAAAGTTTGTAAGGTCTTTTAATTCTTGTTTTGACTCGGTCAAATAAAATAGGTATAGTTTTTATAGCTTTATTTATCTTTTTTATTCTTTCTTTGAGAGGGATTACATCTCTACTAATTAATAAAAAGAGGGTTACTCCTATGTGCTCGGTAATATCTGGATCAGATTCCCACATTTTTAGTTTCTCGAGAGAAAAAATTGTAAGTTTTATGTTATTGATAATTATTTTCCTATCTAATTTATCTTTTTCTGATAATTTTTCTGTTTTTATCTCTGTAAATTTTTTAAGATATCTTTTAAAAAATTTAATATTCTCAAGGTAGGCCTTTTCGCCTTCATCCGACCATTTCCCATCGAATTTATACAAGCCTAAAAAACTCCCATATTCTGGGAATCTTTTTACAAATAAATCAAAATAGTCTTTAACCAACTTTTGAAATTTTTTGTTCTTCATAATCCTTTTTCATTTTCAATTTTTCAAACCCAGCACCAGAGCGAAGCTCGGTGCTGGACTAGTCCCGCACCGAAACTTTGTTTCTGGTGCAGGGAATTTTTTGATAGAGTTCTTGAATTTGTTTTTCCTGTTCTTTGATGTCCAAAACTTCTCGGCGAATCCGAGCTTTTTCTTTTCGAATATATTTGCGTAATGATTTTGGGAGTCCCTTTTTCATATCTAAAAATTGTAAATTTTAGAATTTCATTTTGCATTTTGACAGGCGAAGAGGACTTTGTCCTCTTCTTCACTTTCGCTTCCATAAATGGAAGCTCGGTATTTGAATCTTGCATTTTTATCATTCTCCTTTAATTACTGCCAATGGCACTAATCTTGCCACTTTTTTTGACAAACCGGCGTTGTGAACCACATTGACCACATCGTCCACGTCTTTATAAGCCATTGGTGCTTCTTCAGCAATTCCTCTTAATGACCAACATTTAACAACAATTCCTTTTGATTCTAATTTATTTACCACTTCTTGTCCAGAGATCCTTCTCATCGCCTCGTGGCGCGACATTGTCCTACCGGCACCGTGACAAACTGTATACCAAGCTTCTTTTGATTTTTCAGTGCCAACTAAAACATAAGAGGCAGTACCCATACTTCCAGGGATAAACACTGGTTGCCCGGTGCTTTTATATTTTTCTGAAAGCTCAGGATGCCCACTCGGGAAAGCCCGGGTTGCTCCTTTTCGATGGACTATTAACTTCGTTTTTTCTCCATTGACTTCATGGTCTTCAATTTTTGCTATATTATGTGCCACATCGTATAGAAGTTTCAAATTTGCCCTTCCCCCTAAAATCGATTTCCAAGCCTTTCTAACATAGTGAGCAATCATGTGTCTGTTTGACCAGGCATAATTACAAGCGGCAGACATTGCCTTAAAAAATCTTTGGCCTTCTGGAGAATTAAAGGGAACACAAGCTAACTCTCTATCCGGCAATCTTATTCCGTATTTGGGCAGAGCATTCATTACTATTCTTAAATAATCAGTACAATTTTGATGACCGAGGCCACGACTGCCAGTATGGATAAATACTACAACCTGATCTTTGAATAGTCCAAAAACTTTAGCTACCTCTTCGTCAAAGATTTCTTCAACTTTATCAAGTTGGCAGAAGTGGTTGCCTGAGCCAAGAGTCCCAACCTGATCTCTTCCCCGGTTTTTTGCTTGATTAGAAATACAAACGGCATCAGCTTGAGACATTTTCCCTTTTTCTTCACAATTTTCGATATCTTCTTCTTCGCCATATCCTTGTTTCACCAGATAAGGAACTCCTCCCTCTAAAATTTTGTTAATTTGTTCAATTGAAAGCTTTATTGCTCTACCCTTTCCTAACCCCGAGGGCACCTCTTTTTGGATTTCAGTAGCTAATTTTTCTAAATAAGGACTAATTTCTTTTTCAGAATAATCAGAAAGTAATATTCGGCAACCGCAATTTTCGTCGTAACCAACGAAGCCAGGAGAAATTACTCCTTCTGGTAATTTCATAGCTCCTACTCCGCCAATTGGCGGACCGTAGCCAGAGTGGATGTCGGGCATAGCAATGGCATATTTTTGAATCCCTGGCATTGTAGTTGTATTCACTAATTGAACTAAAGCTTCGTCTTCTGTTTCTCCAAGTAATCTTTTCGAAGCGTAAATTCTCGCCGGAACGCGCATATCTTCTCTAAAAGACTTGGGGATTTCCCAGAGCCAATCATTTATTTTGACAATATTTTCTCTTATCATATGATTTCAATGCTATTTAAACACGCTCTTAAATAAGGAGCTTTGTGGTTTTTTAGCCGCCAAATCCTCATTTTAATACTTCTTTCGGTTCGCTTAAGTCGATTACAACTTTCTTCGAGAGAATGACTTAAAATATATTTATCCTCCCAAGGCTCCCAAAAATTTTTGAAAATTCTTTTTAAAGCTTCTGGTCTTTTCCAGCTTAAAGCTTCTTGAGCTTTTTTTAATTTTCTCTTTAACGCTAAATAGCCTGAATAATACAAATATTTAATAAATTTTTGGGCTTTTTCTCGATTTAACATTATGTTGTAAATGTTATCTCTTTTATTTCTGCTCAATCTTTTCCTTTCCTCCAGATTTTTTTTCGATAACCTTGCAAAGATAATTCTTTAATTTCTCGCTTTTAACTGAAATACCAACAAATGGAAGTCCTTTTTCTGTTATCCCGACACTTCCATCCCCATCTATCAAACCTCTAATATAATCTCTCTCACAAAATTTAGCTTTAGGTGGTGAAACAATCCACGATTTTTTGCCGTAAGGAACTCCTAGTTTATTAATTTCACTTCTAAATCTCATATCGCATATAGTTAAAGTATAACTTCGATAATTTTTTTTAAAATTAGTGTCTCGATCCCTCGCCCTAATTGGGTGGTAAATAGTAGGAAATAATTTTTTAAAAGATTTCAATATATCTTTATCTCTTTCTCCCAATTCAATTTCTAGTTTTCCTTTTTCTCTCTTTATAAAAGGTTTACCTAAAGTTCCATCTGTTTGCACAAAACTAAAGAAATAAGAATGTTCAGGTATTTTAAGATTTATATATTTCATACACTTTTTGGGATTTCTTAAAGCCAATCAGAAATTTTTTTTGAAATTTTTTTTAGAAATCATATATTTATTTTAACTTAAATTTTTAAAAAAGAAAAGACCGTGCTTAGCACGGCCTATTCTTTCTACTTTTTCAAAATTAGATATCGAAAAGTATTGTTGCTTCCCAGCTTTTGTCTTTTTTTTGATGAATGTCTAAACTATGATAAGTGACTCCTTTTATTATCACTCCAATAGTTTTTAACTTTTCACCAAATAAATTTCCTTCAATGTTTTTATTTGTCAGTTTTCTAAATTGAATTTGATGATAAATTTCGTGATTAATTTCGCTTAAATATAAAACTTCACTTAAAAAATCAACTAAAAGTGACGGCAAATCCAGAGAGGAAACCTTAATCTCTTTTTTTATTTTCCTCCCTTCCCCTTCATATTTAGCGCTTTCAAACATTCCAATCATTGCATTTTCAAAAAGCTCTTTTTTATCTTTCCCAAAGGCCCTAATTTTCAAATCCGCTTTGTGTTCTAAAATTTCAAATTTTTTCATAGATTTAATGCTTCGACATTGCTCAGCATTAACCCTGAGCCTGCCGAAGAGTTAATTTTTTAAATTCCTCTCGAACTACTTGTCTATCGTCCCACGGGATTTTTTTGCCACCGGCGACACATATCCAGGGCTCGCAACCTTTGCCGGTAATAACAACTATGTCTCCTGTTTTCGCCAATTCTAAAGATTTTCTGATTGCTTCTCTTCTATCTAAAATTTTGTAAACCGCTGATTCGCGCTGATTTCTACGCTGATTTACGCTGATACTTTCAGCGCCTTTAGCAACCTGCTCAATAATATCCAGTGGATTTTCATCGTAAGGGTCTTCGTTTGTGACAATAACCTCGTCACAATACTTTGCGGCAATTTCTCCTAAAACTGGCCTTTTCCATTTATCTCTTCCACCGCCACAAGCACCCAAGACGCATATCATTTTGGAATTTGGAATTTGGATTTTGGATTTTCCAGAAAGTGTTTCGTACACTTTCTGGAGGGCATTAGGAGTAAAAGCATAATCAACGAAGACTTTAAAAGGTTGAGAAATTACTTCTTCCATTCTGCCTGGAATGTTGCCAACCGCCTCTAATACTTTTTTGTAAATCTCTAAATTAACTCCCTGGGACACTCCAACGCAAGCTGCCGCTAAGGCATTGTAAACATTGAAATCGCCAATTAGCCGAAGATTTAATTGGAGATTTTGGTTATTAACATCTCCTTGATTTAACCCGTAGGTATATTTTTTTTCGGCTGGGAATTGTAAAAAGTATTCCGCATTCTCGTCATCGATATTAATTATATGAATATTTTTTGTTGCTTGAAATAATTTTCCTTTGGCGGCTCTGTAATTTTCGAAGCCACCATGGGCTTCAATATGTTCTGGTGTTAAATTTGTAAATACTGCTATATCGAAATTGATAAATCGATGGCGATGTTGCTTAATTCCTTCAGAAGTCACTTCCAAAACCGCGTATTGGCATCCAGCATTTACTGCCTGTCTTAAAAATTTCTGAATTTGAAAACGACCAGGCATTGTCATCTTTAAAGTGTTTTGCCATTCTTTTTTACCAATTTTAAATCTTATTGAATCTACTAAAGCTACTTTATATCCTACTTCCTCCAAAATTTTCGAAATCATTTCTATAGTCGTCGTCTTTCCATTTGTTCCTGTAATTCCAATTACTTTTAATTTTTTTGCTTGCCCGCCGAAGCTTCGGCAAAGGCGGGAAGGAAATCGATAAAAAACTGCTCCCAAAAAAGCCAGCAAAAAATGATACCAGCTAAGTAGAAAAGCGGGGACAAATTTTTTGATAATTTCCTTCATTTAACGAACTTTTATTTATAAAAGTGAAGTTGAAGAAGAGAACGAAGTCCTCTTCGCCATCTTTTAATTTTAGATGAATTTTAACCAAAATAAAAGGGCGGCTTCACCACCCCTCCATGCATTTTTATAAATGTTTAAATATTTCCGATGGATATATAATTTCTCCTATTGCCCCAAACTCCCAACATTCATCCGTTGGATTTCCTGACGCATCCCACACACGTTTTGCTATTCTTATCTTGATTCCATTCTGTTTGATTCCATTTTCATCATACCACCTATACCTCCATCCGTCTACAAACCAACTACTTTCATCTATCCATCCGCAAGTAAATTGAGTACTTGTATAACTGGCACCGCTGTCTATTTTCGTTATTATTATTCCCAATGCGCGCTTAACTGCAGATTTTTCTCCCCGATTTAATTGCTTCGCTAATTTATCTAAACCTGCCATTCTGGATTTCTTTAAGTATTCAGCAAAACTTGGTATTGGCTCTTCCATTTCCTTTTCCATCTTTTACCTCCTTTTAATATTAAGAGCTATATTTCTTTTTAAATCATTTTTGGAAAATTTTCAAGGGTTGAAAATAGAAAAAATCTGAGGTAAATTTAAATAATGTTTGAATTAAAATATCCATTTAAGCCAACTGGCGACCAGCCCCAAGCGATTGAGAAATTGGTGAAAAATTTGAAAGCCGGAGTGAAGACTCAAGTGTTATTGGGAGTTACAGGTTGTGGAAAAACTTTTGATAATTTCTTTTATTAACCAAGGGGTATCTTTATCTTTAATCTTCTTTTGAACTAAAGAAATTAAGATATTATGATCTACCGAATCAAAAAACTTTTTAACATCGCATTTGAGAATATAGCAATTTCTGGTATTATTTTTGTTAACTTTTCTAGTAAATTTTTGGAGGCGATTAACTGCCCGATGAGTTCCTTTTTCAATTCGACAAGAATAAGAATCAAAAATAAAGGTGGGGTCAAAAATTGGATAAAGTATTCGAAAAACGGCGTGATGTAAAACTCTATCTTTCACACAGGCTTTGTGAATTTTTCTTAATTTTAGATCTTTAATGTAGAAAGATTTATAGTTAGAATGTTTATAGGTTTTGGTCTTTAATTCTTGGTGAAGCTGGAAAATATTATTTTCTAAATTATATTCGAATTTTTGGACATCAATTTTGTTCCTTTTTCCTTTTTTAAATTCATACCAAGCCAAAAATAAATTTTCAAGCGAAATTATCTCTTCAAAAATATTATGAAAAATTTTACAAATAAGACCCCCCCGACGGAGTTGAATTCAAAGTTCCTTTGGCTCATAAAATTTGTGAATTTTACAAAAAGATTTATTTGATTTCTCCAAAAATACCAAAAAAAGACCGTTTTGGAATTCATTTAAAAATAGAAAATATTTGCCTTGAAATTATATCTTTAATAATTACCGCTGCTTTAGAATCAAAAATTAATAAACTTCCGATATTAAATTCAACCAGGATAAAAATTGAGATTTTAAAAAGATTAATCAGAATTACCCATGAATTAAATATTATTGAAAAGAAAAAATATATAGATTTAGAATCAGACTTACAGGAAATATCTAAAATGGTAGCGGGCTGGATAAAATATTTTAAGTGAGTAATTATTAGACAAAGGAGTTCCGGCATAACGGAACTCCTTTTTAGAAACCTCCGACGGGAGCGCAGGGGAGAACCGGAGTCCCCGGGAAGGGGCCGGCCGACGCAGAACCCGCGGGAAACCGTACTCAAGCGGACCAAGGGATCGAAGCCATCGGAATAGCACGAACCCGCTTTCTTTGCCTGATTTCATCTAATACACCGGTAATCTTTTTCAAGATTACCTGGGTTAACCGGCTCTCTGCCGGAGTTATTCACGAAGCATCCCGATAAAATTGGGAATCTTCTCTAAAATCAGGCAAGCAGTTTCTTTTATTTAGCAAATCGCCACCAAGCACATAAAACTATTATGTGCTCGGCCGACTGTATTAGCTGATTATATTTTATCATAAAAATTAGCAAAAATGAAAAGGGGCGGGTTTGGTTTTACCAAACCCGCCCAAGGGGTCAAGGTGCAAGTTACAAGACTGCCCGACGGGAGCGCAGGTAGGGATCGGAGTTCTCGGGGTGGTACCAGTAGACGCCAAGCTCGCGGTAGACCGGAATCCAGTAGACCCCGGGAACGTTGCCATCGGAATAGCGCGAACCCGAACAAAGCGTCCAGTTCTCGGTGTCCAGATGGTTCCCGGTTTCCTTAAAGTACTTAAGCTCCATTAAGAGCCTTTCCTCCAAGGTAATTCCGGGGATACCCTTCTTTTCCAGGTCTTTAGCAGAGAGATCCTTCAAATCCTCGTCTGCCTCAACCACATCCCGAAACCAGACAGCGTAGGGACCACTGGTGGCTGTTCTCTCTGACCGGACGACCTCATCCAAATTCTGGTCGGTCCACCAGCAGGGGAAGAGTTCCGCACACTTATCGTAGAGCCGCTGGGGAGTCATCCCAGGAGCAACCACGATAAGCCGGTCGAAACCCTTCTTCTTTGCTGGCACCACCAACCCTGATAGGTCTACCTCAAATCCAAAGACGTCGCGGTAGAACGCTTGCCAATCGGCAAGACCAGTTAACACTTTCCCGCTGGCGTCAATGATGCGCTGAAGCTCTCTGGCCACCCATTCGGGGTCAAGCGGGCTTCCGCCATCTTGATCAAGCTGACGCTTGATCTCCCGCATCCGACGATCGATCGTCCTGTATTGATCACCTGTGACAACGTGTAACATCGCCATGACAACCTCCTTCTTTAGTTTTTATTTTTTGAATCTGCTCAGGTCTAACAGATTCAGCATCAAAGAGCTAATAATTCACCTCCTTTCGTTTAGATTTGACCTTTTAAAATATCATAGCAAATAATTATTTTCTTGTCAAGATTTGCATTTGGAGTTAAAATTAATAGATATGTTCGAATTAAAATCTCCATTTAAGCCAACCGGGGACCAACCTCAGGCAATTGAGAAATTAACTAAGAATTTAAGAGCTGGAGCAAAAAATCAGGTACTTTTGGGAGTAACCGGCTGCGGAAAAACTTTTGACATTTGCGGTGTTATTCAGGAAATCCAAAAGCCAACTTTAGTGATAACTTTCAATAAACTTTTGGCTGCTCAATTATATCAGGAATTTAAAGAATTCTTTCCGGAAAATGCTATTCATTACTTTGTATCATATTATGACTTCTACCAGCCCGAGGCCTATATTCCCCAGACGGATACCTACATTGAAAAGGATGCCAAAATAAATGAGGAAATTGATAGGTTAAGACATGCCGCTGTCCAAAATTTATTAACAAGGGATGACATCATTATTGTGGCCTCGGTTTCCTGTATCTATAATATTGGCTCGCCCGAAGCTTATCAGCAAGTTTCTTTGGAAATTAAAAAAGGACAAAAGATAAAAAGGAGAGATTTTCTTTCTCATTTAACTTCCCTTCAATATCAGAGAAATGATATTGATTTTAAACCAGGCA
>Ga0315282_10013752_pt1 | contig 12146 bp, 15 predicted proteins | sample YL17G07_20_MG_FD_203693 | JGI IMG/M metagenome (GOLD analysis project Ga0315282, IMG submission 203693) | Sediment microbial communities from Yellowstone Lake, YNP, Wyoming, USA - YL17G07_20 | ecosystem: Environmental > Aquatic > Freshwater > Lake > Sediment | place: USA: Wyoming | collected... | reverse complement strand
CTGAAGGCCAACACGAACTTCATGCAACTGCAAGGCCGCATCACGGAACTCGAGGAGAAGATCGCCGGACAGCGCAGCCGCTTCAATGAAGACGTCAACGTTTTCAACATCCGCATTGCCCAGATCCCCGCTAACTTTGTGGCCGGCTTCATGGGACTGCAACCCCACGCGCTCTTCCAAGCCCCAGAGGCTGATCGCGAGGATGTGAAAGTCAGCTTCACGTAGAACAAAAAGGCCCGCTTGGGGGAGCGGGCCTGGGGAAAGGAGGAAATCCTAGAACGTGTTCATTCCTTATCTCTTCTTTTTCTTTGCCTTCTTCGCTGCCATATCTTTTCCCCTCCTTTGGTTGAATTCTTGGGGTCTGCGTGTAGAACCACAATTTGTGGTCCCACATCACATTACCACAATATGTAGTAGCTATTAGATTTTTTGTCAAGAAGATTTTTGCGATGGACAGATTTTGCCCGGACGCGGCCGACTGCCGCCGCGCCCCATGGTGAGTCCTTCTCGAGCTCGAGCCCGCCGGCGCTCATCGCGCTTCGGTTTGAGGATCTTGGTGGGCGCCCGCTGGCAGGGTGATGCGAAAGGTCGTGCCGCGGTTGACTTCGCTTGTGAAGTCAATCATGCCGTTGTGGAGTTGCACCACTCGAAACGCCATGGCGAGCCCGACGCCGGTGCCCCCGCGCTTGGTGGTGTAAAAGAGCGAGAAGATTCTTTTCTGCGCATCGGGGGGAATGCCCACGCCGGAATCGCGAATTTCGAGTTCGACGGCGTTGGATATGGCGTGGGGGGTGATCCTCAACTCGCCGCCTTGGGGCATCGCCTGGCATCCATTCAAGACCAAATTCAGCAGCGCTTGCTTGATGAGGTCGCGATCGACGCGCACCGGCGGCGTAGCGCCATCGCCCGCGAAGATCAGTTGGACGTTATTTGTCCGCGCCTGCGGCTCAGCCAGGGCGAAAACCTCGCGCACCAGGGGTGCGATCTCCACATCGACGGGATGAATCTCCACGGGCCGGGTGAAATCCAAAAAGGTTTTGACCACGCGATCGAGGCGGCGAATTTCTTCCGCCAGGATTTCAACCTGCGGCTGCACTTTTTCGCCTTGTTTGCCTAATCGCGCCTTCAACACTTCCAGTTGCAGCACCATGGCGTTCAGCGGATTCTTGACTTCGTGCGCGACGCCCGACATCAGCCGCCCGATGGCGGCGAGTTTGGTGGTGGTGTCGATCTGGTCCTGAATTTTCGCGCGCGATCCCGTGTCGCGCAGGGTGACGAGGCAACCCACGCGCTGAGCGCCTACGCCTACGAACTGCGCGTTCACGGCGACGCGGGCGGAAGGCGCGCCAGGCAGTTCGAGGGTTTTCCAAAGCAGCGACTGGCGAGTTTGGAAGACCTCGCGCAACAGTTGGTGCAGGGGTGTGGCCTGGGAGAAAACTTCCAGGGCCGGGCGATGCGCCGTGGTTCGGACGGTCGAGCCGAGAAAGCGTTCCGCCGCCGGCGTCGCCAGAACCAACCGGTCCTGCTGATCGAAAAGCAGCAGGCCATCGCTGAGGTTGCTGAAGAGATGGCCGAGATTTTCCTGGAGGCGGACGAAGGCGGCTTTTTCCCCGCGCATCTGCACACCCAGAAGATGAAGTTTCGAGGAGAGAATGCCCCACTCGTCGCGCCGCTTGAGCGCTACCGGCCCGGAGAACTCGCCACGCGCCAGGAGATCGACGCTCTGCGAGATATTCTCGAGCGGCCGCAGCACGCGGAAAGAGACGACCCCGGCCGAAAGCGTGGCGAAAACGATCGCCACCAGGGACAGCAGCAGAGCGGCGCCAAGATTGGGCGAGATCTCATCACGGAGCAGGACGGTGGAGACGCCTACCCGCACGTCCCCGAGCGCCTCCTTGCCGAGGGCGAGCGGCAGGATGACTTCATAGACCTGCGGAGGGCCGTAGACAGCGAGGAGTTGCCGCAGCATCCCCGCCTGCATGAGTTGCGAATAACGTGGCGCCGCAGTGAGATGATGGCCGACCTCATCGGGATTGCTGTGAACCAGGATGGCGAGGTTCGTGTCCGTGATGGCGACGTAGTCGACGACGGGTGAATACCCCACGGCTGATTCCATCAGCGACGCCAGGCCCGGGTCAGAAGAGAGGCGCGTTTGGACGAAGCTGCGCAGCGCCTGGAAGTCCTGCGGATCTTGGCCCTCCGGCATATGGCTCTCCGCCAGCACCGCGCCCGCTTGGTGATAGACCTCGTTGGCGACGTATTCACCCTTGCTTTGAACGTCCAGAAGGGCTTGGCGGGTAAGGTTGGAGATGTAAACCGTGGAGGTGACCACCACCACCAGAAGGACCAACACGGTGATCAGCGCGGTAAGCTTAGCTTTGAGGCTTAGCCTCATACTCTTTCAACTTGTTGTGTAGGGTTTTCAAACTGATCCCCAAGTGTTCCGCGGCGCGCGTCTTGTTGTTTTCGGTGAACGCCAGGGTCTCGTGAATCAGGCGGCGCTCGGCTTCTGCCACGGACATCCCCGGCCGCAAGCGCAGGCCGTCGTTCATCCCCGCCACCATCGCCCGGCTGAAGTCGAGGCCCAGGTTTTCTTTTCCCAGGATTTCACCGGAGCACGTCACCAAGGCCCGCTCCAGGGCATTGCGGAGCTCGCGGACGTTTCCCGGCCACGTGTGCCGGCGCAAGGCTTCGAGCGCGTCGGGGGAAATGCCTTTCACGGAGCGGCCGTGTTTGCGGTTCAGGCTTTCGAGGAGCGCCGCTCCCAAATCCGGAAGGTCGTCCATATGCTCGCGCAAGGGGGGCATGGCGACGTGCACAACATTGAGGCGGAAGTACAAATCCCTGCGAAGCTGCCCCTGGGCGACGGCCTCCTCCGGGACCTTATTGGTGGCGGCCAGCACGCGCACGTCGACGGAGACTTCCGACTTGCTTCCCAGGCGGCGGACCTTCGAGTCTTCCAGGACGCGCAGAAGTTTGGCCTGCGTCCCGAGCGGCATCTCCCCGATTTCGTCGAGCAGCAAGGTGCCGCCATCAGCTAACTCAAAGCAGCCGATGCGCCGCTCCACCGCTCCCGTGAACGCGCCTTTCTCGTGACCGAAGATTTCACTTTCCATCAGGGATTCAGGGATGGCCGCGCAGTTCAAGGCCACAAAGGACTTGGGCTGGCGCGGACTGAGTTCGTGGAGGGTGCGCGCCGCCAACTCCTTCCCCGTGCCGCTTTCGCCGGTAATCAAGACCGACGCACTCGAAGGCGCGACCATGGCAATCAGGCGCATGACTTCCTGCATTTGGGCGGAGCGGCCCACCAGGCTTCCCAGCACTCCCAGATCGCGCAGGCGGCGATGGGCAACTTCCAACTGCCGCTCGCCTTCCTGGCGCTCCATGCAATTGCGCAATTCCACCTGGAGCCGTTTGGGATCCACGGGCTTTTCCAGGAAGTTGTAAGCGCCCAGCTTGGTGGCCTCGACAGCTTCTTCAATCGTGCCTTGGCCCGTCAGCATGATGAAGCATATGCTGGGCTGCTCGCCGTGGAGTTGGCGCAGCAATTCCATGCCGGTCACTTGCGGCATGCGAAGATCGGAAATGACGACGGCGGGATTGAAAGCGGCTATCTTTTCCAGAGCATCGGCGCCGTCACCGGCGGTGTCGGTTTCGTAGCCCCAGGCGCTCAGCAGGTCTGACAAACCCTGCCGCGCGTGCGGGTCATCTTCCACCACCAGAATTTTTCCCCGCTTGGCCACGCCACCACCCTCCGGTCTCCAGATATATTACACCTCTTCGGCATTCTCCGGCTGGGGTTGATCTCGAGGGAGCGTTAGCCAGATGGTAATTTTTTGACTTTACCTGATGTGGACTGTATACTGTCGCAGCACTAGGCGTGCCCTCGCTTCTGGTGAAGGCCTCGTCCGTCGCGGGCTTTCATCTCGCCGCCATGCCCAGAAAAGTGTTGCTCGTCGATCCCGATGCGTCTTCACAGCAGCAGTGTGCGCGCGTCCTGCGTGACTGCGCGTGCGAAGTCAGCGCGGCGAATTCCGCCGTCGCGGCATTGGCGCTGCTGGGGAGCAGGAAATTCGACGCCGTCCTGGTGGATTTCCGGCTGGCCAGCCTGGGAGGAAGCGATCTGCCCACCGATGCCAAACGCGCACAGCCGGGAATCAACGTCATTCTCACGGTGGAAGGGATTGGCAACGCCCCACCCCATCAACTCCTGCGACTGCGCGGATATCCGCTGCTTACCAAGCCGCTGAAAATCGAAGAGCTGACACGGGTGTTGGAGGCCCCGCCAGAGGTAGTTCCACCGTCAGCGCCGGAACCTGACGCTGCCGCGGCGGCGTTGGCTACAGAAGGGTTCGCGGGCCTGATCGGGACCTCGGAAAAGATGAAGAAGATTTGCCGGCTGGTTTCCAAAGTGGCGTTGCAGCGGCACCCGGTTCTGATCATGGGCGAAAGCGGCACGGGCAAAGAGTTGGTGGCGCGGGCCATCCACACGCACGGCCCCTGGCGCGATCAGCCTTTCGTCCCGGTCGATTGCGGGGCGCTGCCGCCGACCCTCATTGAAAGCGAGTTGTTTGGGCACGTCAAAGGCGCTTTCACCGGGGCCGCCCAATCGCGGCAGGGCCTGCTGGCGGCGGCCGGCTCCGGGACCGTCTTCCTGGATGAAGTCGGCGAACTGCCCATCGAACTGCAATCGCGGCTGCTGCGCGCTCTCCAGGAGCATGAAATCCGTCCTCTGGGCAGCAACGAGCGGATTCGATTCGAAGCGCGGATCATCGCCGCCACCAACCAGGACCTGGAGGCGGGAATAAAGCGCGGCGCCTTTCGCAAGGATTTATTCTTCCGCCTCAACGTGGTCTCCATCAAGGTGCCTTCCCTCCGCGATCGAAAAGAGGATATCCCGGCGCTGGTCCAGCACTTCCTGGCGCGCTTCGGAAACGAGAAATCGGTGGCGCAAATTTCCGACGAAGCCCTGGGGCGCTTGATGAGTTATGACTGGCCCGGCAACGTTCGCGAGTTGGAAAACTGTATCCAGCGCGCGGTTTCGCTGGGTTCAGGGACCTTTATTCAAATGCAGGATCTGCCCTCCGCGATGCTCTATCACCTCGCGCGCAAGTCCTCTTCCGGGCAGGATCTGACCACCCTGCAAGCCCTCGAACAGCAGGCCATCCGGCAGGCGCTCCAAGCTACGGGCGGGGATCGAGTGCGCGCCGCAAAACTTCTGGGCATCGGCAAAACCACGATCTACCGCAAGCTCAAAGAGTACGGCATTGATGTGAACCCGGGAGGGGCGTAAGGCGGTAAGTCTTCACTCCTCAGATTTCAGTGTCCGGGGCAGCCTCTCCAGCCGCCGCGGCGTCAAACTCTCAGGCTCGCAGATAACTGGGTGTGTTTTCTATAACATCTCAGGGTAGCGGCAATTCAGTGAGTTGGGGATTGGCTTTTTGCGATTATCTGGCTTGATTCCAGTAACATCTGAGGGTTTTTGATAACCCCTGTGATTTCACGAGCATCTCAGGGTAGGCGACAAATTGTCACACAACGGCCCTTTGTTTTCATAAACATCTGGGGAGCTATCTCCATTTTTCGTGTTGGGCATTCGCTCCCACCGGGCCACAAACGGTCAAATTGACTCTGCCGAATGCCAGCGTCGCCTGGGGAAAAAAGTCGCCTGAAGGCGGGAGGGAAAAGGCATGCAGCATCGCAGAGGTGAAGCGTACAACTCTCATGCCACTATTCTAGTCTACAGTCCTGCCATTTGTCAAGCGAAATCTTCCACGGAATTCCTACGGGTAGGAAAGAAAATTCTGACCAATCGCAGAATTCAAGGGATCTGACGGCGCGGTGGTGGGTCAAACGCCTGTGCGCAGATCACACCTCCGTAGGTTTCATCCCGCGTGGCCGCACCAATAGAGGCCTATAGCTTGACCACTTCAACGGTTAGGCCGTCACGTCCAAGTGGATTGTTCCGAACCCACCGGCACCGCCCGGATACTGTTAACTTCATCAGCCGCGGACCCGAAGCTGCCCTCCGCGCCTGCGATAGTCGGAGATCGCAGACGCCAAAAGGCGAGTGTCTGCGCGGGAAATACTCTAACCTGTGGGCAGATCCACTCCGGAGAAGTGCTTGCACGCATCGAGTAGTTGCTCCTGCCGTTCCAAATCGCGAGCCAGAGGGTACGGTGCACGGGGCCGCATGTGATATCGGATCACCGCTGCGGTGAAGGCCGGAACTCAGGTAGACGAGGCGCGTGGGTCGCTGGATCAGCGCGGTCAGGATGTACGGTGCGAGCGTGTTGATGGCGAAAACATGAGGCAGGCCATCTTCGGTCGCGATGCGCCGGGGCTCCCGATAGCCGATGGCCGCATTGTGAATGACCCCGTCGAAGGGGCCGAGCCGGTTCACCTGATCGGCCACGCTCCGAGTCTGGGCGATGATCGAGAGATCACCGATGACCACGGTCTCCGCACCCGGCACGGCGGCGAGCGCTTGCTCGCCTCGCCGCTCGTTGCGCGCGTGCAGAACTACCCTCTGTCCCTGCTCGATGAGGAGCTGAGCGGCCATTCGGCCGAGCCCATCGGAAGAACCTGTAATGAACACCCGCGCCATGATTTCTCACCCCTGTTCATTGGCTTTTATCCTTCGGTTTACCTGCGCGCCGCGCGAGGGCCTGTTAACGGGGAGTCCGCTACCATGCGTTGGTGAGATTTTTCAGCCCTTGGAGATAGTCGTCTTTCTCGATCCTGCTTTCCACGCCAAATTCCGCCAGGAGGGTCATCATCTGCCCCACGGAAAGCCCTGCCAGTTGCGCGGCTTTGCCGAGAGAAGCGTCTCCCTTCTTGTAGCGTTCCACGGCCAGCAGGACCCTGCCTCGCGTCACCAGGTCGCGCACCGCCTTGGACAGATCGCTGCGTTCCTGTTTAGTGATCTCGGTGAGGAACTCGTAGTTCTCCGAGTCCATGCGGATACTCAACGTCTTGGTCATTTTCGCTGCTCCATTCTGCGTCTCGCGTCATTGACGATCGCAGGCTTATAACGCCCGTACTCGGCAAGCGCCTTGAGTTTGGCCAGGGCATCGCGGTGATCGAGCAGGCCCTTTTCGCGGCTCCGAACCAGAATGCCCACGGCGGTGGTAAAGGGAACGCCGAGCAGCTTGGACGCGTTGATGCCGTTTTTGTCGTCAATTCCCAGCAACTGAGCCTTTTCCTTTAGGGCGAGAGCGATGGCTTCCGCTTCTCCTTGGCCCATGTTGAAGTCGGCTTGCAGCTTGGCAAGGAGCTTGTGATTCTTGACCGCCACCACTTGAATTCGCGATTCCTCCAGCGCCTTTTGAATCATCAGCGCATCGAGCGTCCTCTTGACGCCACAGCATTCCCTCGCGACTTCCGTCGGAATGGCAACCCGCGATTCCACGCTGGCCAGGAACGGGGCGAGAAGGTCGATCCTGGCTATCAAAATCAGAGTGGACGAGTCAAAGATGATCATTATGACAAAATATGACAAGCGTAATTCTATCAGAAAAGCGCGCCGACTGCAAATTCGGCGGAGCGGTGTAGCGTGGACCTGCGCCTCAAGGCCGCGGCTTTTAGGACGTGCTCCGGGAGAGACTCTGGTCGGAAATTAGCTCAAGGTTACGACTGAGCCCACCGTTCATACGGATCATTTGTTTTTCGTTCTGGTCAGCGCTTAAGAGCCGCGGACTCAAAAGAACAAGTCCGCGCTACGACGTTTTTCAGTACGGATGCAGCGAAGGCATTTCACGATACAGGCACCCGTAGCGGCGGGGGAGTTTATCCCGATCAGATCGGGACCCCGCCATTTTCGAGTTCGTAGAGGCGGCTTCACGCCGCCATGTGGCGAGGTAAACTCGCCGCTACGACAGAGGGCCAGCCACGGTCAGCGATTTTACGTCCGTGGGCTTTTCTCCGGTGCGGCAAAGGAAGAGTCACAACACCGGGCGAGCGTGGCTACCATCTGAAAGGGGCGGCTGAAAAGACGGGTTGACTTTCGTTCGCAATTATGCGAACATCTTCGGGGTCGACATGCCGGCAAATATATGAGAAAGAAGCAGCAATTCAACTCACCAGCTTTGCAGTTTGCGTATGACCGCTACGTCGGCGCGGATCGAGAGTTAAGGGCGGCTTTCGAGGAAGATATCTCCGCGGCTGATGTCGCAAGCCAGATCTACAAGCTCCGCAGCCGGTCGGGTCTTAGCCAACGCCAACTCGCCGCCAAGGTGGGAACTACCGCTTCCGTCATTTGTCGCCTTGAGGATGCTGACTACGAAGGGCACTCACTTTCGATGCTCCGGCGAATCGCCACCGCTTTGGGCCGAGAGGTGAAGATTGTCTTCGTCCCCTCCCGCCGTCGAGCGACCGCCTGACGAACAACATTCCTTACACGATTTTTCCCGACCACCTCAGGCAGGCCGCAAGGGTGGCCTTGCCCAAAGCGACGGCCGGCGGGCTGGTGCCGAGCAAGCCCAGTTCTGCGATTCACGTGCGCACTAGAACCACAGGGCTGGGCTCGCCCTGCGCCAGCCACCGCTCCCGGCACGGCGGCGAGCGCTTCCTCGCCCCGCCGCTCGTTGCGCGCGTGCAGAACTACTCGGTGTCCCTGCTCAATGAGGAACTGAGCAGCCATTCGGCCGAGCCCATCGGAAGAACCGGTAATAAACACCCGCGCCATGATGTGTCACCTCGCTTCAGTAAGGATGTAGCGAAGGCCCATTACGATGCAGGGCCCATAGCGGCGGGGGAATTCATCCCGATCAGATCGGGACCCCGCCATTTTCGAGCAATGTGGCGCGGCGACGCGGCAACCAAGTGGTTGTTGGCTGGCAAAGTGACCCCTCACCCGGCGGCGCATGGCCGCCGCCCTCTCCCCTCGGAGAGGGCGGTTTGATTTCCAACCTTCTCCCAGGGGAGAAGGTGCTGAGGTACGAAGCGGATGAGGGGTCTTTTGGATCGAAGCCGCAACTTTCAACACTCGCCCAACCGGCCCTGAGCACCCCGTCGGTGGTATGATTTAGATCATGAGCATCTACGCGACACTGTGGAAGTTGAAGTTTCCTCAAGATGGAGACGATTTCACAGGATGCGATTGGATCGAAGTGATGGCACAAGGAGTTCCAGCGCATATCGGGTCGCCAAGCCCCGGCGCCGGATACGAGAGCGGTGATCCGTTTGGCGCGTTTCTGCCGCCGCCGGTGGCGGTTGATTCGGACGGCGACGCCCCGCACATGCGAGCGGTGGTTTTCATCACCGAGCTTACCCAAAAAGGAACGGAACGAAGCGGTCAGGAATATCAATCGCCATTGCTTATTTTGACCGGCGAAGCGTATGACAAAATCACGTTTGCAGATTTGTACGAACGAATCTGCTCTGTTTTGCGAGGCAATCGAGCGCCGGTGATTGCTCAAATCATTCTTCCGGATGGGTCAACCGAAATCATTCGCCACCGACCAAAACCTGCGGAATAACATTGTAAAACGCTTGGGTTGATCTAAAGTGGGAAGTACCGATGATCGAGGAAGCGCGGAGGTGGACGGCCTTTGGCCTCCTCCGCGGCTCGTCATCTGGCCCCCTGTACGGAACGTCTTTCGTACGGCAATCAAACGCGGACGCTTTGATCGGTGTCGTCGCCGACGCGACATGCCGCCCATGATAGGCCTCGCAGCCGCGTCCCCAAGCGGTCATTTCCCGATGTAGTGCCGCGGAGGAGGGCCAAGTACGCCCACCTCCGCGCTTGCTGCTTTACGTCACAGCCCCGACAAAATCCCGGACATCAACCTGGACACCGGAGCGGGCGGCGAGATCGGCGGCGGCGAGGATTTGGCGGCTGATTTCTTCGGCAACGTAGGCTTCGCCGCAATTGGCGCACACTTCTGCCGGCACAGCCTTGAAGACGAGGGTGGTGGTATCCCGCTCGAGGGTGATGGCGGTGTGGCCGGGACGCGTCTCCCCTAGTTTACAGATGACGCACTTCATATCCTTCTCCTCCTGAAACCGAATTCCCAAAGCTCGGCGTCCGGTTCATAGACCGTTATCACGATGAGTTCATTATCACTCATGTTGCGCGCCACGACAACGTGCACGGGACGCGCGCCTCTCCACCCTAGAACCAGACGGCTGGGGTAAGGCTTGTCATCCGGGTAATCTTCAATTGTTTCCCCGCTGCCGATGACGGCCCTGACATCGTCAGGACTGATTTGCCTTTCGAACATTCGCCGAAGTGCGTGGACACGGAAAACGAGCTTAGCCGCCATAGCCGAGATCCTTCGTATTCATTCGAAACGCATTTTCGAGCAGTGGACCGCCCGCCCAACAACTATCCTCGCAATAGCAACGATTTTCAAGTCGGCATTTGGCGATTGATAATTGTCGATTGCCGATTGAGGACACAAAGGGGGCTCGGGGCGCTACGAATTCACGGCCAGTCCTGCGCGGCGTGAAAAATCCGCGGGTGGCGCAGACATGGGGTTTGATGTCTGCGTCCTAAGTCGGCAGCCGGTTTAGAGATATCGGTCGCAGAACTGCCGCGGCGTCAAAATTAGCGCGGCCTTCGTTCGGACCTCGAGTAGGTCCTTATCGCCCGTTACCAGGCAACGCGCCTTCGAGTCGAGCAGGCATTCGAGGAATTTCACATCCTCCGGGCCTCGGCACGAAACGCCTGATATCGGCCCCGGATGGACCAGTTCCCCGTAGCCCGTTACGAGATCAAGGAAAGGTTCCACGTTAATTTTGGGAAACTGTTGTGACAGGTCGGCAAGCACGCGTCGGTACTCGAGAATAATGGCAGGAGAATAGGCAACCCGCACCCGTCCCTCGCGCCATGCACGGAGAATCCGGTAGGGCGGCCCTGAGAAGAAAATGCCCGACACAAATACATTTGTGTCGAGGACAATTTTCATCGGCTTCTGCGGACCTTGGCGATGGACTGGCTAATGTGACGAGGGGAAAGTCCTGCCGCCCGCGCCTGGCGGCGGGCCTCTCCCACCAGGCTCTCGAACTGCTCCCACGACGGAGCAGACAGTTGCTTGAAAACGAGCACATCATCCTTCGCTACGACCACAAACTCTGTACCGGGTTCAAGGCGCAATTGCGTGCGGATCGGCTCAGGGATGACGACCTGCCCTCGCGAGGACATTTTGGTGGTTAAAGGGTCCATATTCTTACCAGTAAGATTATACCACAACCTTATGTTCGCACGCGGGTAAAAAGTAAGCATCCCGGAGAGGTTCTGCTTGCGGCTCTCGCGCAAGAGAATCTGGAGGGAAGGGCGGCCGAAGCGCTGCCTTGGCTGCTGCTGCGATATTGGCACATGGATCTGACCTGGCTGGTGGAGGAGGCGAAGAAGTTTGACCTCCAAAATCGTTTGGGATTTGTGGTCAACCTTGCCCGCCAGCTTTCCGAACGAGGCGTGGAAGCGGAGCGCACACAGGCTCTCGCGAGTTTGGAATCCTTGCTGGAGTCCAGCCGGCTGGCGCGTGAAGATTATTTCTACCGGCCTCCCCGCAACGACCGGGAGCGGCAGTGGCTGCTCGAGAACCGGCCGGAGGCAGCGCGGCACTGGAACTTGTTGTCAGACCTGCGACCCGAGCACTTGCAATATGTGGAAGGAATTGCGTCCGTACCTCGCAAATGAAGGCCGGCATGACCTTACCCTCAAGCTCTGGCTCGACGTTTGCTTCGAGGGGCATCCGCTCAAACCTTAACTCTCGATGGAGCTCGCAGTAAATGACCGGCTTTCCCGGAGACAAGCACAGGGTGCTGCCACTTGACGCCTAACCGTAGATGTGGTCTGCGCGGTCATCTCCGAGGGACGTGCTTGGATGTTGGAGCGCCCGGAAGCTATGTATGCTGAATAGACGCTTCGCCGGATTGTGCCTGAGAGGCGCCCACACTGGGAATTGGCAAAACTGACCCACTGCCCAAATTTCGGTAGTGGTACAGTTTGATTTTGTAGCGGCGAGTTTAGCTCGCCAAATGGCGGCATAAAGCCGCCTCTACGTCAAACTGACCCCCTGCCCAAATTTCCGGGTGCACGACGTAAAAGTTGAAGGCCTCGGCCTCGCGTGCCGACGAGTGCGAGAAGGTTGTAGCGCGGGCGTCCCGCCCGCCGTGGCGGGAGCGTCCCGCTCCCGCGG
>Ga0315282_10013750_pt1 | contig 12147 bp, 11 predicted proteins | sample YL17G07_20_MG_FD_203693 | JGI IMG/M metagenome (GOLD analysis project Ga0315282, IMG submission 203693) | Sediment microbial communities from Yellowstone Lake, YNP, Wyoming, USA - YL17G07_20 | ecosystem: Environmental > Aquatic > Freshwater > Lake > Sediment | place: USA: Wyoming | collected... | reverse complement strand
TCTGGGTCTTAGTTCAACTCTTCGGCGACCTTGACGAATTCCTCATGTTTGAAGAAGTCCCTGTCCTGATCAACCCTCTTCCCCCTGGGGAGGCTGCTCCCTTCAAAGCCGTCTTCGAAGGCGAACTGCAGGTGAAACGGATCTCCCTCGCCTTCAAAGGTGCTTCAGGAATGCCCCTTCCCGCAGAAGATCATCTCAAAAAGCAGGAATGGGTCTCCGTGGAAACCGGCCTTCCTTTGGGACGTGAGGATCTTCAGGACTCCGATTTAGATGTGCCGGTTCTCGAGATCCATGGGAAGCCGGAAACGAAGGGCATCCTTGAGAAAAAAACTGAAAGCGGATATCCTTCGTCGGCTACCGAAGAACTCTACCTGGAGATCGAGAGCGACGCTTCTCAAGGAGATTCTCTTCCGGTCCTGGGCGAGGAAGAAGATGTCAGAGAGGAGGAGATGGCAAGATTAGCTGGAGAGTTTTTGTCTCTCTCCTCTTCAACATCTGAGCTGGGCAGGGGAATGGATCTCTTTCTCCCTCAAGAGGGCTTGCCGTCCCACGATGAAGGGGTATCCCCTCTCGAGCCAACGGAAGGGTTCGTCGCTGAAGAAATTCCCGGGGGCGAAGCTCTGGATGGGAAGCGAGTTGAATCAGAAATCCCTGAAGCGATCTCCCTCCCTGCGTTTGCCGAAGAGGAAGCTGCGGCAGAGAAGATGACCCTGGGGGCGAAGGAAGGGGAACCGCCTGAACCCCTGGAACAGCCTGCAGAAGCTCAATTCGAAGCCCCTGAAACAGCACCTTCCCTTCCCGCTGAAGAGGCTCATGGGGAGGTAAAAGAGGCGGTTTCTATGGGGGCGGAGATTCCTGAAGCACCGGAGACACCTGTCGCAGAAGGAGCTGTTGTTTCGTCAGAGATTCCTGAAGCGCCGGAGACACCTGTCGCAAGAGGGACTGTTCTTTCGGCGGAGATTCCTGAAGCGGCAGTGGAAGAGAAGGAAGCCCCTTTTTTCCCATGGATCGAGAAGTTCAGGATGGCCGTTGAGGCCTACTACCAGGGGAGCCAGGACAATTTTTCCATCTGGTTTGAAAAACGGAGTAGAGAAGGAGCCCTTGAAGACCCGCTTCATCGCATCTTAACCATCCTGACCCATGCTCGTTTCATGCAGATGTGTCCTCCGGAAAAGGCCCTGGAGAATACCGAGAAGGTCTACGCGTTGATCCTGAAGCCGGATCTGATTTTGGACGAGATCCCTCCCCTGGAGGGCACACAATTCTCCCCGGGAGAGAAATGGCGAAATCTCTTTTACCGGGCCATCCCCAAGCTCAGGGAGATTGCGGGGCAGGTCACGACAAGAGGCATCTGGACCGCCTTGGAGCTGGAGAGGCTCATCCAGGTGATTCCCCACATGAGCGGAAAAGCGAGCGATAGGGCGGTCCGCTGGATCCATGCGCTCATGGACGATGTCGTCCGGGTTGATTTTGACAAGACCTTTCCTTCAGTCGGAGAAAACCTTTACAGGGTGGCCTGCCGTCTGGGGGTTATGGATCCTCACTTTGATCATTTTCATGGTCGAAATTCTCTCGGAGACCTGAAGATACAGTCCTTTGCCAGAATGGCCTTCCCTTCTCATCCCCGCAAGATCGAGGAACCGATGGATTGGGTTGGAATGGAGGGAGAGAAGGGAGGGCACTGTTTCCCCACATGGCCTAAGTGTGATGGATGCCTCTTTGGAGACTTCTGTCAGAAATTATACCTGAACTTCAATCCCTCGGAAAAGGGAATGGTGTTACATTGATCAGGGTTCAGACGAAAGGATCTGCATGAAGAAACCGAGCGCTCCCCGGGAGAGGAGAAAATCTCCCAGGCTGACGATCGACTTACCCCTTGAATATCGGCTTTCCCATGCTCCACGGCCTCATGGCGGAATTGCAGTGAACGCAAGCGAGGTGGGACTTCTTATTCGTTCGATCAGGGATGTCCCTGTGGGTACGAAACTGAATGTCGCCATCCTCTTTCCGAAAGGGTTTGAACTCGCCAACTTCAAGCTCCTGGCCGAAATCATCTGGAAAGATGAGCACTGGGAGGAGAACTGGCAGGGATACCGTTACGGGGTGAAAATCATCAAGATCTTCGAAGACGATCGCTTGAAGCTGAAGCAGCTCCTGAGCGGCCAGTTTCACCTGGAAGAGGTCCTTTTCAACCCCTGATTCAGGGAGCTACGTGGAAGAAGAAGATAAAATCAAGGCCAGGCCTCGTGTTGGCATTGTCAATCTCGAAAGAAGGAGACATCCCCGTTTCAATGTCGATCTGCCGATCGAATATCAGCGAACCACGTCTGCTGCCTGCGTCAGCGGCCGGGCGCGAAATGCCAGCAAAGGAGGACTTCTCGTCTATCTTCCCGAACAGGTGGAGATCGGTCAGTATCTCAAGATGAAAGTTTTCTTTTCCTCACGAGCCCGGTTGGATGCGATTGAGATCCTTGGCCAGGTTGTATGGGCGGATTTCCATCTGGAGAAAGACTGGGGGGACTATCGGTCGGGCGTGAAGTTCCTCGATATCTCTCAGGAAGACCTGGAAAAGTTCGGAAGTTTCTTGAAGAGCCTGTCCCAGTAGCGCTCCTTTTTTCTACAGGGAAAAAGAAGGACTGTTTCTTTCAGTACGCCCTATTTTCCGTAATGGGCAAGGGAGATAAGAGATGAGCGGGAAAAGTAGTTTTCCGTACCGAAAATATGATCGGAAACCCCATCCCCATATCGTCAAGCAGATCATAGACGATAATGAGCTGATGGAGATGATGAAAGAAGTCCTCATTCAGGAGGGAAAGCCCTGTCCTTTCTGCCATCGCAAACTGAAAGCGGAAAAAACAGAGAAAGAGATCCGGTAAACTCTCTCGGCGGGAGCCGAGCGGCTCGCCGGTCAGCCTCCCGCATCTTTCCAACCGCGAAGAAAACCGAACCCTCTCAATATTCGTAGCCGTCAGGCCGGACATCCCGGTCCGGGAATTCTCGCTTGAACGAGAAGCGCAATGGCTCGCTGACGAGCATCTTCGCTGCCGCACCGACGCTCCCCGTGGGAACGGTGAACGGGAGCGAGGCAATAAAAAGAGCGGTTCCAACGATCCCCGCTGCCACTCCCATTGGCCTCGCAATGAAGAGATCGAGCATGTTGTATTCATCCGTGAGGGCATCTTCCTGAGCCCTTGCCATTGGGCAAAGAGCGCCAGTAAGCCACAAGAGGGCCAGCAATATCACAAATGCTTTCTTCACTCTTTCCATAAGAGACTCCTCCCTTCAAAATAGGCAATCGATGAAATCGTTTTTCCCTAAGGACTCCCGAACCAGGTGACTTCAAGGCCAATGTACCAAACTGAAAGCGCTTTGTCAACCCTTAGGCTCTCCCTTCGGCGTTCTCCGGAGATTGCAGGGGCTCTCGATTTTCAGCCCCTACGGGGTTGACCCTGAAGACCCTCATCTCTTCCTGCTTTATGCAGAGGGGCTTTGGCGCAGTCGAAGGGCAGAACGATTGGCTTCCATCCGGTGTTCAACTTCAATGAAATACCTTGGCCATCCGCGTGAATAGTCCCTTCTGAAGCGCCAACTTCAGCATGAGGAGATGGATTTTGATCAGATAGAGGTTGCCGAGAATGCTCTCCTTTGTTAAACTCATTTTCTAAGCCTTTCATGAAAGAATGGATTCAAGCGGAAGGGAGCGTGAATCCAGCGAACTGTGCTCCCTATTTTGTATGCAAAATTCTTGCCATTGAAAGTGATTTAGGAGGCACGCATAGTGACTTGAATCCATAGGACAATTTGATTCTTTTCCTTAAGGGGGCCCGCGGCCGTCCTCAGGAAGGTGACGAAGGATGTCAAAATGAGACGAAATGGTCACTCAGACTCTCCAGGGCATTCGAGGTCTTCCCGGATCCCGAAAAAAAACGGTGAATTCAATTGGTCAGGCTCAGGGCTCTGCCGTGAGATTTCGGCGTGAGATCAGGCGAACGATCAGCCGAACGGACGGCCTGATTCCCTTGCAGGACACGTTTTTTTGTGCAGATCTTTTCCGGAGGGCTTGACAAGTTGGCAAAAAATCGATATACATCCTTAAAATTCAAAAGGATATTTTAGCACGATGACCGAATGGACACTGCTTCTCAATTCAACCTTTGAACCCTTGAAGGTTGTCACGTGGAAGAAGGCAGTTATTATGGTTATGCTCGAGAAGGTTGAGGTGGTGGAGAAGTACGACCGCATGGTGCGTGGAGTTAGCCTATCTCTACCCCTGCCCGCCGTGATCCGGCTGAATCGCTTTGTGAAGAGGAGAACAACCATATTCAATTTCTCCCGAAAGAATCTTTACGTCAGGGATCGAGGGAGGTGTCAATATTGCGGAAGATCATTTGACCACAAAGAGCTGACCTATGATCACGTTATTCCAAGGTCCCGGGGCGGCCAAACGGAATGGACAAATGTCGTTACCTGCTGCATCGCGTGTAATCTCAAGAAAGGGGGCAGGACCCCGGAAGAAGCCGGGATGTCACTGATCCGAAAACCCAAGGCACCTATCTGGATCCCTCTGCTGACGGTGAGCCTGGGCCTTAAAGAGACCCCGGACCCGTGGAAGAATTATCTTTACGTCAACGTGGAACTGACGTCGTGACAGGAAACGAAAGGCTTTTGTTTGATGACGATGTCCCCTTTGGCGGCCCCAAGGCAATGCCGAAGCGGGAGGTTCCCCAGTGCAGTATTTCAACAGTCCCTTTACAATCCGTTCGTGGTGAGCCTGTGGTTCGACAGGCTCACCACGAACGTTTTTTTTCCGAATGTCCTGAGCGAAGTCGAAGGACAAGCTCAGGGCGAACGGGGTATGTAAAGAAATATTAGTAACGAGACACTAGGAAGGAATGAACGATGAAATCTCTCTGGGCTCCGTGGAGGATGGACTATATCCTGGGTAAGAAAAAAGGGGGGTGTATCTTTTGCAGCAAACCGACAGAAGACCGGGATGAAGAGAATCTCATCCTCTTCCGGGGTCGAGTGGCATTTGTCATGATGAACAAATTTCCTTATAACAACGGCCATCTGATGTTGGTCCCGAAGCGACACTGCAGTGGTTTTGAGGAACTGAACGACAGGGAGTTGCAGGAGCTTTTCGACTTGATGAAGACCTCTGTCAGGGTCCTGAAGTCGACGCTTCGTCCTCATGGGTTCAATATTGGGATCAACATCGGCGTTGCAGGAGGGGCCGGAGTAGCACACCTCCATTTTCATATCGTTCCTCGATGGACCGGGGACACGAATTTCATGCCCGTTCTCGGAGAGACGAAAATTATTCCTCAGTACCTTGAGGAGACCTACAAGAAGCTTCGTTTTGCCTTCGAGAATCTTCTCCCGAAGGAAGGGAGACAGAAAGGAGGACCCAGAAAGTGAAATGGGTGAGCACACTCTTTTGGATGGCGATCTTTCTCCTTGCCATTCTCTTCTCCGTTCAGAACAGGGTTCCGGTCACCCTTCGGTTCGGTCTCTATCCTCTCGAGAGAGAGCCGTGGTTTGAAATTCCAGAAGTCCCCCTCTTCTTGGTCATTCTCTGTGGCATTTTCCTTGGCTTTCTGATCGGAGGCTTTGGTGATTTATACAAGCGCTTTCAACTGAAGAGGACCCTTCGCCAGAATCAGAAGGTGATCGAGAGGCTGGAGAGAGAAGTCGATTCTCTCCGCAGCCCCGCTGAGGAGAAGCCTCCTTTGGGCAAGAAGGAGCCCTGATCCCGATGCTGAACCATAGAGCGCCAGCCAGATGAGATTCGTAGATGATGACCCCCGTTCCGTCGTCCAACCCTACGAGATGGTAAAGGCCTTTGCATGTCGAAAGGGCGGGGTATCCGGAGATCTCTCCCTTGAAGAGCTTGCCCTGATTACCTTCACCCCTTACGATCTGAAGGAATGGGTCGGCGTCGATAAGGAGGCGAGCCCTGTTCAGGCGTGGAGCGAAAGAGGCCACCGGCTTTACAGGAGGGACGGATGGATCGCTGTTCAGTCGGCTTTCGGAGCTCCCAATGCGGTCATGCTCTTGGAAGAACTCATCGCCTTCGGCGTAAAGAGGGCTGTCTATTTCGGATACTGCGGCTCTCTTCGGGATGATGTGAGAATCGGTGATATTGTCATTCCAATGGAGGCCCTCCGGGAAGAAGGCACGTCGTACCACTACCTTCCAGAGGGAGAAAGAACCTTTCCGGATCGCTTCCTGCAGGGTCAGCTCTATGTTTGGATCAAGGAGAGCGGCCTTTCGGCCCACATGGGCGGGATCTGGACAACCGATGCCCCGTATCGCGAGACTCCAACAAAGGTCTCCCGATATGGCGAGGAGGGGGTATTAGGCGTCGAGATGGAGATGTCTGCTGTGTTTGCCCTTGGCATGATGCGGGGCATCTCGGTTGGGGCCATCCTGATCGTGTCCGATGAATTAAGCGGGGAGGAGTGGAGGATCGGTTTCTTCTCCCCGGAAGTAAAGGTGACGCGAAAGAGAGCCATCGAAAAACTCCTTTCTTGTCTTAAGGACCTCATCTCTCCCGCCCGGATTGAGTGAAATTTTCCATCTGGTCGCCGGTGTCCCCTCGCTTATTCGTGGGAGTAGAGGCTTCAGCCGGAGTTTTTCCGCCTGAAGGCTCGACTCCAGCGAGAAGATTCCAACTGTAAATAGCGGGGTTTCAGTTTAGCTTATGAGGGCGACTAAAGTCCTCCTTCCCCGTGTAAGTGAGGGGATACGGTCGCCGTAAAATTTTTCTTGCATTGCGAGGTAAATTGTGGTATAAAATAATTATATTACTGGCTCTGCTGAAAAAGCGGGCTTTTCTGCCCGCTTTTTTTTTAAAATGTCTTGTTCTCCGCAAAGGGATCTCAAATGGCAAAGGAGATTGCAGATCGGGTGTTCGAGATTGCTGATCCTATTCTCACCAGCGAGGGAATGGAACTGATAGACGTGGAGTACCGGAGAGAGGCAAGGGGATGGGTCCTTCGACTCTACATCGATAGAGAGGGAGGCGTGACCCTCGGGGATTGCGCCCGGGTTAGCGAAGAGGTCGGAAGAATTCTCGATGTGGAGGATTTTATCCTGGCATCTTATACGTTAGAGGTTTCCTCGCCGGGCCTCAACCGTGTCCTAAAGAGGGAAAAGGATTTCGTCAAGTATCGCGATCGACGGATTAAGGTCAAGACGTTCGAGCCGATAGGGAGCCGGCGCCATTTCAAGGGAAGACTTCTTGACGTCTCTGAGAACCGGGTCCAAATCCAGGTGGAGGGGGGAGTCTTTGACATCCCTCTTTCCAATATCGCAAAGGCGAACCTCGAAATGGATTTCTAAAAAACGACGTTCCATCCTTTCTGATGAGGAGAAAGGGTGAAACGCTCAAAAGGGAGAGATCAGCTATGCCGTCCAATCTCAACTTCATCATTGACCAGGTGGGAAAAGACAAAGGAATTGATCGTAAAGTGATTATTGAAGCGCTGGAACAGGCTGTCCTGACTGCTTCGCGAAAGAAGTATGGGCATCAAGGAGAGATTGAAGTCCACTACAACGAGGAAGCCGGAGAGGTGGAGCTCTTCCAGTTCAAACAGGTCGTGGAGCAGGTGACGAATCCATCGGCAGAGATCCCCCTTGAAGAGGCACGGGAACTGGATAGCGAAGCAGAAATCGGGGATAGCCTCGGTGTGAAGCTGAATACCGATTTTGGCCGCATCGGCGCTCAAACCGCAAAACAGGTGATCATCCAGAAGGTCCGGGACGCGGAACGGGAGAATATCTACGGTGAATTCAAGGATCGGAAGGGAGATATTGCCAGCGGAGTGGTCCAGCGGATGGAAAAGGGAAACATCTTTATCAATATCGCCAGGGCAGAAGCCGTGCTCTACGCAAAGGAGCAGATTCCGGGAGAGGTTCATAGACAGGGGGAAAGGCTTCGAGCTTATATCCTCGATGTCCAGAAGAATTCCAAGGGCCCCCAGATTTTTCTGTCGAGAACCCATCCGGGCTTTCTGATCAAGCTTTTCGAGATGGAGGTACCGGAGATCTCCCAGGGGGTCATCAAGGTCATCAGCGCAGCCCGTGAACCGGGTGAAAGGGCGAAGATCTCCGTCTACAGCTCGGACAGGGATGTCGACCCGGTCGGAGCCTGTGTCGGAATGAGGGGATCGAGGGTGCAGAATGTGGTCCAAGAACTCCGGGGAGAACGAATCGACATCATCCCCTGGAACCAGGATCAGGCAAAATATGTCTGCAATGCCCTGGCCCCTGCAAAGGTCTCAAAAGTCTATATCGACGAAGAAAACCGCCATATGGAGGTGGTGGTCGGCGATGATCAACTCTCTCTGGCTATCGGGAAGAAGGGGCAGAATGTCCGTCTCGCCTCCAAACTAACGGGATGGAAAATTGATATCAAGAGCGAATCAAAGATGGAGAAGATCTCCAGTGAAATTCTGGATCGTTTTAAGGGCATTCCGAATGTGGGAGATGTCGCCAGCCGCGTTCTTTATAACGAAGGATTTCGATCGATGAAGGATGTGGCAGAGGCGGATCCGGAGGAGTTGGCGAAAGTTTTAAAGATTGAAAAAGAGAAGGCCTTGGAGATCGCTCAGGGAGCTCTCCAGTTGATTCAAAAACAGGAAGGGCCTAAAGAAGAAGGCCCTGAGGTTCGTCAGGAGGAAGGCGCTCCCGCTGCAGGTCCCTCGTCCGATCCGGTCAGACGGGTAGAGGGGGTAGGGGAGAAGACCGCTGAAACGCTGGAAACGACCGGAATCCAGACGGTTGCAGACATCCTGAAAACGGGTGTCGAAACTCTGGCTGGCCTTCCGGGAATCGGTACGAAAAAGGCCGAAAAATTGATCCAGTCGGCCGAGCATTATGTTCGGGGGACCCAGGATGAGTAAAAGGGGCCATGTCCCGGTCCGCATGTGTATCGGATGTCGCAATCGAAAGAAGAAGCAAGAGATGATTCGCCTTGTGCGAACCCCCGATGGTCTTGCCCCGGCGGATGGGAAGAATGGCAGCGCAAGGGGATTCTATCTCTGTCCGGATTCGGAGTGCCTGAAAAAAGCGGAGAAAAAGAATCCGATGGGACGTGTTCTGGCGATTGGCGAGGCAAGAACATCCCTCGGCAAGGCGCCGATATGAAAGGGTGAACTCAGGGAGGAAAGGGAATGGCAAAGATTAAGGTCCTCGATCTCGCGCGGGAAGTGGGGATGGAGGATGATAAGCTCCTTATGAAATTAAAGCGGATGGGCGTGAAGATGAAGGATAAGATGCCTGAAGAACCCGAGAAGGCGCTGGCCCCATCCGATGAGAAAGTGATCGAGAGGGATGCTGGGAAAGAGGTCGTAGAGAAACGGGTCAAACCCACCGTGATCCGGAGGAGGACAAAGATTCTGGAAGTGAAGGCCGAAGCTCCACCTCCCCCGCCGGCCCCCCCTCCTCTGGAAGCGCCCGAAGCCGCCGTTCCCGAAATGAAGCCTGCAGGAATCATAGAAGAGAAAGTTGAGGGCGAAGCGAGGCTTCGAAAGAAGGAAGCGGTCCCCAAGAAAGAACCGAGGAAAGAAGAGAAGCCGCGCCCCAAACCTCCTGCGGCGAGAAGAAAAGGCGAAGCGACACATCCCCCTGCTCCTGAGCCTGTGATCCGGCCAGAGGCAAGGGTGGAAGGGAGAGAAGTTTCTCCTGAGAAACCTTCTGTGGAATCCCGCCCGGTGCAAAAAGTTCCAAAAGAAACGGTGGGAAAAAGGGAGGTTGAAAAGCCCAAGGCCAAAGAGGTCCCTCCAAAGGGAGAAGTGAAAACCCTGAGCAAGAAAGAGTTGCAGGAGATGGAGGAGATGGCTGCCCTGGCTAAGAAGAGAGCGCCGGGAAAGAAAAGAAAGCTGATTGAAGAGAGAATGATGGCGGAAGAGGTGGTCGAAGAGGAGGAGGTCCGCCCGGGGAAAGCTGTAGAGCCATTCTTTCGTCCTTTTAGGCCCGTCAGGAAGAGGGTGATGAAGGCGGCGAAGAAACCGGAGGTGACTGTCCCGAAACCCATCAAGCGGGTCATTCGTATTGCCGAAGTGATCGCGGTCGGTGATCTTGCCAAGAGAATGGGGGTCAAGGGAGGGGATGTCATCAAGAAACTGATGGAGACGGGAGTCCTGGTGAATATCAACCAGATGATTGATGCGGATGTTGCCTCCCTGGTCGCCAGCGAATTCAGCTACGAAGTGGAGAAGATCTCCCTGGAGCGGCAGGGTCTCCTGGAAAGAAGGGAGGACCTCCCCGAGCAGTTGCAGCCGAGACCGCCTGTTGTTACGATCATGGGCCATGTCGATCACGGGAAGACGATGCTTCTCGATGCCATCCGGAAAACAAATGTGGTCGAAGGAGAGGCCGGAGGGATCACACAGCATATCGGGGCCTATGACGTTGATCTGGAGAATGGGCACGTCGTCTTTATCGATACTCCGGGGCATGAAGCGTTTACAGCCATGAGGGCCAGAGGCGCTCAGGTAACCGATATCGTTGTTCTTGTTGTGGCTTCAGATGACGGTGTGATGCCTCAAACAAAAGAAGCGATCGATCATGCCCGGGCGGCCAAGGTTCCCATCGTGGTGGCCATCAACAAGATCGACAAGCCGACAGCAAATCCCGAGAAGGTGAAAAAGGAACTGGCAGAGTATGGTCTTGCCCCCGAGCAGTGGGGCGGCACCACTCTGATGGCCGAAATATCGGCAAAGCAGAAAACCGGGATCAAGGAGCTTCTGGAGCTGATTCTCCTTCAAGCAGAGATTCTGGAGCTGAAGGCGAATCCGGACAAGCCGGCCCGAGGGGTGATTATTGAGTCGGAACTGGATAAAGGGAGAGGACCGGTCGCCACCCTTCTGGTTCAGGAGGGGACCCTCCGTGCGGGAGAGGCCTTCATCGCGGGCTCTCATTATGGTCGCGTCAGGGCGATGCTGAACGACAAAGGACAGAAGATTGAAGAGGCCCGTCCCTCGATGCCGGTGGAGGTGGTTGGGTTTTCGGATGTGCCAGAGGCAGGAGAAATCTTCATCGTCGTCTCCGAGGAGAGGATGGCAAAACAGATCAGCCTTCACAGACAGGAGAAGCTCCGGGAGAAGGAGCTCTCCAAGCTCTCCAAGGTCTCACTGGAAGAGCTCTATGAACAGATCAAAAAAGGCGAGGTCAAGGAGCTCAATGTGATCATCAAGGCCGACGTCCAGGGTTCGATCGAGGCGATGAAGGAGGCCCTGAGAAAGCTTTCCACGGATGCGGTGAAGGTCTCCATTCTCCACGAGGCCGTGGGGGGTATTACAGAGACCGATGTGAACCTTGCCTCCGCTTCGAATGCCATTATCATCGGCTTCAACGTGAGGCCGGTTCCGAAAGCTCAACAACTGGCCGAGCTGGAGCGGGTTGACATTCGAACCTACTCCATCATTTACGATGCGATCAATGATATCCGGAAGGCCATGGAAGGCCTCTTGGAGCCGACTTATAAGGAGCGCCTCCTGGGAAGGGCGGAGGTGATCCAGGTCTTCAATGTCAGTAAAGTGGGAATGGTTGCGGGGAGTCTTATCGTAGACGGAAAAGTGGTAAGGGGATCCCACGCAAGGCTTTTAAGGGACAATGTGGTCATCTACGATGGACGAATCGCTTCCCTCAGGCGATTCAAGGATGACATGAAGGACTGCGGCCAGGGACTCGAGTGTGGAATCAAGATCGAGAATTTTAATGATATCAAGCTGGGCGATATCATCGAATCTTATGATCTCGAAGAGATTCAACCCCGGCTGTCCTGAAGATCCTGGTCCGGGGTATGGGAACCGGGTTTGTGGAAGGAGTCAATGATGCCATGTCAGATGAACGGGCGCCTGAAATTCGAAGCACGAAATCCGAAATTCGAAACAAATCCAAATCAGCAGATTTTCAGATTCGAGACAAGAGATTGCCAAGCATGTCTGTTTTGAAATTGGATCATTTGAATTTTGGAATTGTCTCGGATTTCAATATTCGGATTTAGAATTTGTGGGCAAGGGCGGCTAAGGGGGAGGAGATGGTGGTCGGAATCTGTCAGCTTGATGTCCTGATCCCCGAGAATCACTCATTGAAAGGGAAACGCCATGTCATGCGGAAGCTCATCGAGCGGGTGAGACA
>Ga0315282_10013749_pt1 | contig 12149 bp, 13 predicted proteins | sample YL17G07_20_MG_FD_203693 | JGI IMG/M metagenome (GOLD analysis project Ga0315282, IMG submission 203693) | Sediment microbial communities from Yellowstone Lake, YNP, Wyoming, USA - YL17G07_20 | ecosystem: Environmental > Aquatic > Freshwater > Lake > Sediment | place: USA: Wyoming | collected... | reverse complement strand
AGGTATTCTTAGTCCTTGTTGGATTTGGGAGAAATACCAGTAGAAAGCAGTGATCACCAGGGCATGGTCGATCTCGCCATTCTGGATCAATTCCGGGATATCAGAGAGAGGGATGAGTACGACCTCAATATCCTCCGCCTGATCCGGGATGGGATCATGGGTTTTTTTGACATTTAGGGCAACATACGTATAACAGCGGTTGTTGAAGAGGGCCGGGTTGGGATTCACTACGCCAATCTGAACCAAGGCCTCTGCCTGATAACCCGTTTCTTCCAATAATTCTCTGGCGGCGGCTTTTTCCGGGGTATCGCCAGGATCCACCAATCCTCCGGGTATCTCAAGGGTTACCTTTCTTGCTCCATGTCGGTATTGTCTGATCATCACAACGTGACGATCAGCGATCAGGGGAATGACGTTAATCCAGTCTTCTGATTCGATAATATGGAAGTCATGCTCGGTCCCCGTGCGCGGGGAGACAGCGGTATCTGTCCTTACGGAAAAGACACGAAAAGAATCATTGGATCGGGACTTGATGCAAGGCCACGGTTTGATCATGTCATCTCTCCTTTTTCAACAAGAAATTTAATTTTATTTGTGTCGATGTCATTTGTCAAATCACGTTGATTTTTTCTCCTATACTCGATATAAAGAATCTTAGAGTTTAGCCGGAACGTGTCCTGTCCCTCCTCTGGCGGGATAGGCAGGATTCCGCTCAGGACAAGGCTTCGTCATTTCACTCCTCGCAATGACAAGGAACTTAATTCATTTATATCAATTGAAACATTTCTGATCAGAATTACGTCTATACGAGTAGGTGAAGCCTGCCATGAACCAGTTGGATGAACTTTACAGAAATTACAAAGACCGTATCGAAGGCTTTGTCAGGCGAATGGTTCGAGATCAGGCCCTTGCACAGGACCTCACTCAGGAAACGTTCATCCGTGCCCAGAAAGGTCTTAAAGATTTTCGTGGGGAGTCAAGCCCCCTCACCTGGCTTTTCCGGATTGCTAATAACCTCTGTTTAGATCACTTGAGAAAAGAGAAGGGAAGGGGATTGATGATCGATTTTTTTGAATATCTGGATAATCGGGATCACGGGGCAGAGGAATCGGGAAAGAACGAGGAGAGTGACCAGCAGGTCGATCGCTTAGAACAGAGGGAAATGAGTGAGTGTGTTCAGGAATTTGTCGATCGTCTTCCCGAGACCTATCGATCGGTAATGATCCTGTACTACTTGGAAGGATTCTCTATAGAAGAGATCGCAGGAATCCTCGGGACCAGTTCAGGCTCTATTCGTGTCCGGCTCCATCGGGCAAGAGAAGAACTCAGAACCCTTCTGGAGGAGGGATGCGATTTCAGTCGCGATGAGAGAGATGTATTTGTCTGTACGCGAAAGGAGAAAGATGATGGATGAGAAAATATCTCTCTCGTGCCTTGGAAAAGGGATAGAAGATAGTATATATTAGTAGATAAATCTTTGGAAAAGGAGAGCGGCATGGGACATCTTGCTGGAAAAGAGGAGATACTTAGGCAATTGCGAGAAAGGCTTGATAAAAATCCAATTGGGCTTCCAGAGCACACTTCCCTATATGAGATTCTTTCCATCCTGTTTACAGAGAAAGAAGCCGAATTTGGAGCGAAGTTTCCTTTTGGGGTGGTGGGCATCGAAGAACTCCAGAAGGCAACAGGAAAGGACAGAGGTGAGGTGGAAGAAATCTTAGAAGGGATGATGAAAAAGGGGTTAGTCGTTACTATAAAAAAGGACGGCCAGGTCCAATATCTCCTTTCCGCGGCTTTTGTCGGTTTTTTCGAGTTCACCTTCATGCGTACCAATGAATCCCTTCCCATGAAACGATTGGCTGAACTGATGCATACTTATAGATATAGTCCCGAATTTGCCCAAGAATTGTTTTCACCCGGGACAAGCCGGAGTCGGGCGTTCATCTACAGTGGTGTCCTTCCAAAGGTAAAAAGCGAAGTTTTAAGTTTTTATGAAGCAGCAGAATATATCAAGAAAGCTGGAAGGGGGAGTTTGAGCAAGTGCTATTGCAGGCATGAGGCGTGGCATCTGGGTAAGAATTGTTCTGCGCCCATTGATGATATCTGTATGAGTCTAGGCGCTCCCTCCGATTTTGTGGCAGAACAGGGATTTGGAAGAAGGGCTTCTGTTAATGAATTGCTGGATACGCTCAAGAAGGCAGAGGATTCTGGGCTGGTTCACATCGGGGACAATGTCTTGGACCAGACGACGTTTATCTGCAACTGTTGTGGGTGTTGCTGCGGGCTCCTCCTGGGGATCACTCAGCATCATCTCAAACATACGGTGACTACGACCCAATTCATCGCCGGAGTGGATCACGAGGAATGCAATGGATGTGGAGAATGCGAGAGCCGTTGTCAGATCAAAGCCATCCGAATGGAGGGAGATTACCCAGTGGTCGATGAGGAGTACTGCCTCGGATGTGGCGTCTGCGCCCGATTCTGCCCCAGTGATGCCATGAAGATGAAGGAGCGGGAAAGAAAAGTCATCCCACCAAAGACCTACAAAGAGTTGATGGTCCGGCTGATGAAAGAGAAAGGACGGATGTGAAATCCAATCAAAGGTTAAGGTCAAGGTTTAGGTTGAGGATGAACTTGTTTCTAATCTTGACCTGAACATTAACCTCAGCCTCCGCCTTAACCTTTCACCCCTAGTTCTTTTTACATCGATTTGAAACCGAAGGCAAGAATCATTTCCCTCAAGATGACCGAAGCGGTCACGGATGAGATCTGGGTGGGATCATAATCAGGGGTCAACTCCACGATGTCGAAACCAACGACATGGAGGGAGTTCAATGCCTTGAGGAGAGAGATGAATGCTTGGAAGGTGAGGCCCCCAGGCTCTGGAGTCCCCACTCCTGGAAGGAGACTTGGATCGAACAGATCGAGATCGAGGGTGATATAAACGGGTCGGTTCCTGAGACGCCTCACCATCGTTCTAAGCGATTTCTGGTCTGAAGAGACGATCGATCTCATCTCTTTCGCTAATTTGAATTCCTCTTCTGTTCCGGACCGAATTCCGATTTGAAACAACCTTCCCTTTCCCAGCCGATCGACCACTCTCCTGATCACGGTGCTGTGGGAAAGGGTTTCTCCGAGATAGTCTTCCCTCAAATCAGTATGGGCATCGAGATGAAGAAGATGGAGATTTCGATGAACCCGCAAGATCTCCTCAAGAACCGGAAGGGTGATCAGATGGTCTCCTCCGAGGAGTATGGGGAATTTATCTTTAGAAAGGATTTTACGAAGGGCCTTTTGAATGAGATCAAAGGCTATCTTCTTCTCTCCCAGAGGGAGTTCTAAGTCTCCCATGTCATGTATCAATAGTTTGGTCAGATCCCGCCTGAAATAGGGGCTGTAGGTTTCGATTCCCCATGAGGCTTTTCGTATGGCAGAGGGTCCAAAACGCGCACCCGGCCGGAAGGAAGCCGAACCATCATAAGGGCATCCGAGAATGACGATCTTTCCCTCTTCAAAGGGGGCGTTGGCTGAGACAAAAGTCTGCTCCATGAAAGGAAGTTTCATTTCTTTGACGTCGAGGCGCTGATCAGGGGGTTTCTCACGATAGAGGGTATTTCTGATTTTAAGGTAAGGCCTATCTTTTCCTCGGTCTTTTCGGTTACCACAATTCCATATCCGATCCTAAGTCCAAACATCAAAATTTGAAATTTGAGGTTTGAACTCTGAAGTTCCGTGCCATATGGATGAGTCCCAAAGGACCACAGCGGCCAGGGCCGCCCCAATTTTCATTATCTTATGTTCTATGGCGATCGACTTCAGATCTTTGATCTCCCATCCACGAAGCTTCATTCCCTCCACGGCCATATTCCGGACGGTTTCCTCGATTTTGCAACGCTCTCCTTTGGCCGAGTATTCCATGATCAACCCATTCTGATTTTCATCCTCTGGGAGAGCTACGGCAATGCCAGCCGAGATGATCTCTCCCGGGATATCGCTGGTGATGGAGGCATAGGCTGCCGGAACGAGGGCCCCCGGAGGAAGAGTGATCGGAGAAATCGGTTTACAATGGGGCGGGACGATACTCGACATCTTCACGATATTGGTGTTCCCGATGCCCGCCTGGAGGAGAGCTCCGTCAAATGCATTGAGAAGCGTATACCCTTCCGATGCCCCGGAAACCAAGAAATATCGAGTAGGCATTTTGAAAATCACTGTTTTTCTCCGTCCCCTAATGGGCTAGAGCCCGTTCGCATTGCCCGCATCCGAACAGGCCCGCCTGCCGTTTGACAGGGAGTAAGGTTTGTGATATACATTCTCACCTCAGGCCTCCAATTTTCCCCGTTCCCCAATCTTCCTTCAATCCCCGATAGTAGTTTAGGAAGAAATTTGTTTAATAACCTGTAATCCAGTATAGAAAGAAAAATGTTTAGTAATTTGTAAGCAAGTATAAAAAGAATAAAGTTTAATAAACTATACCTTGCATAAGTATAACGGTCTTTTTTATTTTGTCAAGTATTTTTTTCGTAAAGGAAAGGCTTTTTGAAACGAATGGCTAGAATGACAATGAAGGAGGCGAATGTTCGGTTAAGGGCAAGAGTTTAGCGCCGTTGAGGTGTGAATGTTATTCACGTCGAAATGAATAGGAGTCAAAAGCAGAATTGGATTCTTTCTTAACCAGTCGATCCTTATTTATTTAGGCCTGCCTCCGAGCTCTCTGGGAGAAAGACATAAAACAGCTCCCAGTCACCCAGATCAATCGGTATGCTGCCTCAAATGAGTTTCTCAGCCGGCGTGTACTCCACATGCCCCGCCTGTAACAGTAGGGAGATTCAATTGAGGAGATATACGCAGGTTACCTGAACCACCCTTGGCTTTCGCCACGAGGCAATGTATCAAGTCGGTCGAGCATCTCAGTAGAAAAGAATTTTACATCTCCTTGCAAAAGGCCTTCGTTAATGATATTAAAAACTGGAAAGGTAAAGAAGAACATAATAGGCAAGAGGGAGATGGAAAAAACGTATAGCGGACGGGTTTCGCTTGTAAGGGAAGAAAACATTTCCTGTCAAGCTGGGAACATCACCGACATTCTGTCACGCGGAGTTAAAGAGGGGCTTTTCCCTGGGCATCTTGAATTGGTGCCTCAGTTGAACGAGGTTTATGAACTGGAGTTGGCTTTTTACGAAAGCAGGATTTTGACTGATGACGAAATCATTCATAACGGAGCCTATTTCGCTCAGGTGGGCGACACTTTAACCAGGCATTTTCTTATGTGCAGTGGGGAACCAATTAAATTACCTCAACATTCTTCTTCAAGGTTACGTTCGTTCTTTCACACAAATCAGTTTAAGACCGGTTATGCAACCCACGGTTTATTCCCCTACCGGGGCAAATTCCATCCGCAGATGATTAAAGGATTGATCAACGTGATGGGCCTTAAACCCGGTGATACAGTTCTTGATCCAATGATGGGGTCTGGAACTGTTCTCATAGAAGCAAGGCTTATGGGGATCAAGTCCATTGGAGTAGATGCAAGTCCTTTTTGCCGATTCATGGCTCAGGTCAAAATTGACGCACTGACAGTAGCCCTAACACCGATTCGTGAGGCTCTGAAGAATTCAAAGTTAGTGTATGAACATTTCGTGAAATTGGCTGGACAACCAAATCAGGGCGGTAAGAAACGCTTTGGAGAATACTCCAGGGACTTGTTTTCCGTAAGGGATCCGAATGCCGAATACGTGCCAAGGTTTTCAGGTAAAGGAGACCTTCCAGATGGATGGGAGATCCCCGAAGTCTACAATTTCCTCCTCCTGGCTTATTTGGATGGCGCTGGATATTCGGAAAGGAGTGACCGAAAGTCTCCGTATGATCAATTTCGTGCAATCCTTGAACGTTACCTATTCGTCGCAGAAAAAATTCAAGTTGTCCTTGCAGGGATAGAATCGGAAGTTACAGAATCTAAGGCGCTGGAAGGAGATGCTCGGCGTCTGCCTTTGGAAGACTCCAGCATTGACGGTATTGTTTTTTCCCCGCCTTACAGTTTTGCTATCGATTATCTAGAGAATGATTCTTTCCATCTAAGCTTTTTGGGTACCGATATTGAAAAGCTTCGAGGAGAAATGATCGGTCTGAGAGGGAAGACGCTCCGGCAAAAATTTGAGCTATATAAAACAGATATGGAAAAAGTGCTTTCCGAATGCGCACGGGTGCTGCGACCAGGACGGATATGCGCTATTATCGTAGGAACAAATAAGAATCAATTAAGCAAAATTTTTGGGATATCTCCTGATGAGGTGAAGGGGATCGATGAGCTTTTAGTCGAAATCGGGAAGCCACATGGTTTAAACCTTACCCGGAAACTCAGTCGACAGATCACTGGAATGGCGAACACCATGAGAACCGAATTCATAGTCATGCTGCAACGAAGGTAGTCCAATTATTGAAGAGCTCTGCCATTTGTGCCTTTTGGGATACGGGGCACGGAATGGCTTACTGCATCATGTTCAATCGCAATCACAGCAAGAAGCCCTTCCTCTACTTTAAGAGCACGCCAAAGGGGGAAATAAGGCTCCAATTCAGGGAAGTTACCAACCCGGTCTGTAAGGTATTTGTACATTGCCCTCGTAGGTAGAATCAATACGCCACCTATCAAGATCTTCTTAAGAATCCCCAGGGCCATTTTGTTTACTGCACGGTGACTTGAAGATATGTTTCCTGTTTCCCACTCTACGCAAAAAAAGCGATTCCCGACTGGATAGGTAGCATCCATTGGACCGGGGTGTTTCAAAGTGGCGATATCAACTGATGCTTCAAGGGTCCAGCCGAGAGATTTCAAATGAGCCATACAAGCATCTTTGATTGGTTTCACTCCACTTCCTTCACCCCTCGCTTTACCTGGCTGGTCATAAAGTGTGAAGGACCCTGAACCAGGTGGCCATTCTACAGCCTCGATGGCCTGCCTGATATGATTCTCTATCGTTTTCCATATTTCAGTGTTAGAAAAACCGGCGGCATCGATTAAGCGTTCCACCTTAATTATTTTCATCTTATCTTTTTCCTTCCTCCGCTATCTCGTCTCCTGAGCTGAATAACTTGCGATTCGGTGAGTCGGAGAATCTCAGAAGGCAGGACTTTTAAGGCCTTAGCCAACTGAAAGATGGTATTCAAGGATGGGCTTTTTTCCCCCCGTTCAAGGAGGCTGATATAAGTGCGATGGTAGCCACTCTCGAAACCGAGGGCTTCCTGGGAGAGAGAATGTTCGTACCGGATTTTTTTGAGAACCTTTCCGAATGCCTCTTCTAGGTTCATAACTGTTTCTCCTTTGAAAGTAAGAACAAAATACTTCTATTGTAGACTAAAAAGCTACAGACTATAGTATTCACTACCAAAGCTAAGTAGCATAGAGAAAAGGAATGCCCGAGAGGGAACCGATGCTGAGCATGTCAGATCGAGGGAAATAGGTGAGAAAGGAGAGGCAGGCGAGGAGAGGCCAGAGCCGGCGAATTTATTCTGTGAAGAATCTCGGACTAAAAGATATTGACAGGAAGGTGGTCGAGATAAAAGGAAAGAATTGTCGAGTTAAACGAGAATTCGTCACATGATTCGAAGGGAAAGGTGTCTCGAACATCAGAACGGTTTTGTAACTTGGTGTTTCCTACAAAAGATGAAATTTTTTCGTTCTCCCTCTAGACACCGGAGGCCTTACAAGTTTTGGGCAATTATTCATCGTTGATTGTGAATCCTAACACTTTCGCGTACAGCTGCCTCAGGATTGAAGATACTTTCCGAGTTTCTACCGAAAAGTCGATATCTAAATTCTCAGGAATACCACGATGAATTAACTGACTCCGCAGATTGTAAGCGTAATCAATAATACCTTGTGCTGAGGCATCATTGGGAAGTTTTGCCCTAATTACTCTTTTTAATGCCTGCCGAATTGACTCCTTTCTCAATTCATTAAGCCGCCCCTGTAGTGATTGTCGATATTCTGGCTCTATTTCATCTTTTTTTTCTAGTTGAGCTGAACACTCGTCAATGAATGCATCCACTTCAGAACCAAGAAGCTCGGCTTTGGCTAATGGTTCGAGGGCTGAGACAGTTGAAAGAAAAATAGCCCGATCGCTAGCCTCTAATTGTGAAGCGCAATATATCTCCATCGATAGAAGGAGTGTTCGGTCAACTGACTTCGGCAACATGTAAGCAGCTTGAAGTCGATCGATGACCCAGTCGGGAGGAAACGATGTCGTCCCTTCTCCGAACATAGAAAAGCCAAGTGATCGGAGGCGGTCATAGACTGTTGTTGGCTCGTATGTGTGGTAATTTAAACGGACGCCGAAATTAAGACTGATAGCTGTCCATAGAAGACCTTGGACAAGCCTTCGTCCATGTTCTTCTGCCTGTGATGCGGTTGGGAAACCCTCCAAAGTTAGCGAAAACCGTCGGCCACCTTCCCATGCTAGCTGTCGCTCGGGCACTAACGTCACAAAAGCACCATCATCGAGAAAAATGGTGACATGTTCGAGGTTTCCAAGAAACCCCTTCTCGAGTACCTGAAAAATCAGTTTTGCACCGTAAGGCCTCTTCTCTGGGCAAGAGACAATTACTGATCGTTCAACTGAAGGATCTATTCGCCTCGTCACAAAGTATGCCCCTATTTCTTGCCTAGCGATAGAAGTAATCCGCCATCACACGTAGCCATACCTTCAAGGATTCCTCGAAGGCTCCGTGCGGCTGGTGGTTGGCTTGACTGACTGGTTAGCTCGCGTCACCGCTTCCGATGTATGGCATCTTTCTGAATAGCATCGACGATGTGCTTGATGCTATAAGCAACGACTATTCCTGAATTGCCACGCGCGTAAAGATCCTCATATGCCTTAGCATCAGGGTTCTTCAGATCCTTTTCCTTTAAAACGGGGAATGCCTCATTCTGGTACCCCCGTACGACCGCAGCGACCCGATATGCGCCGCTCTTAGAATGGCGATAGACAACAGGACCCCCAGAAAATCCGGGGTTGTTGTCGCCATCTACGTAGAAAATGACTGAATCCGCTTGTCGGCTGTCTATCGCTGACAAGACCCCAGATTTAACAAATGGGATCTCGGCTATACCCCCGGGCAAGCCGCCCCGACTTCCCAGCCCCCAGGGATAACCGATAAAGAAGACTTGCTGACCAATCATTATGTCCTGACTTGTTAGCTCGAGAGGGTAGTCTGCAGTCACTTTCTGACCCACATCGAGGGCAACGATGTCGACGGAATCGTTGCCAGGATAGACCGTGCGAGCCTTGAACGAACGCCACGCACCATCGAGGAAAAGCTTTATGTCGACATTGGCTTCAGGCTTCGCGAGATTGTGACGAGCGGTAATCAAGTACTGTTGACCATCCACCTCAACGGTGAATGCGGTGCCAGACTTTCCACTCTGGAAACGTAACACCCGAAGCAAGACGTTGGTGGTTACCTGCGCGTAAGCCAATGAGCCTATGAGCAACAAAATGATAGAAGCCAAGAGGTTTCGTCGCATCATTGGGTCCTCCCGCTAACGAGTCTGTAGAAAAAGCCCAATTTTCGCTATACTTGGACTTATAAGTATTTGATTTTATTGATAGCGAATTTACGAAAAATCACTTTTCCTACAGACTCAACATTTAGGGTAAGCGGCGACGGTCAAGGATTTCAGAGACGTACCTCGCCGTGGTCCGCGGTCCCCTTGACCCTATGGTTAGCCCAATGAGTCAAAGCAGTTTCCACTTCTTCTCGAGCGTATGAAGCTCGTCAAGAACATGTGGCCTATAGTTATCTGCGCCTGCCCCCCGGCTGCCCATTTGAATTGTGATGGTGTCGGACTCGATCTCTTTTCGTGTACGTTCGGAGAGAAACGGCCGAAGCTGAGAATAGATCGCGCTCTCTCGGAACTCATCTTTGTCTAAACCAGCTTCTAACGAACGTCTTGCCGCCGCAATAAACTCGCGCCGAGCCCTAAGCCTTAGTTTTCTCTTCTCGATGCCCCAATGGATCCAAGGAGCAATGAGCGAACCGATCACCCCCGCGAGAAGACCCGTTAATGCTGGAATTGCGATTTTAAGGAACTCTCCCATAGGCCCCTCCCAGGGCGAACGACTAAAATCAGCAGCGCGGTTTACCGCATCCACCGGATTGGTTTGTTATAAATTGGATTGATAAATCTAATCATAAAATGCGTTTTTTACTTCTTCATTGAAATTGACGATTTCTTTGAGAACAAGTAAGGCGCATTTTACTAAGCTAAAATCTTTGTCGAATTCTTCTAAATAACCCCCTACAAATTTCCCACCATGAAAGAGATTATTCCTTATTCTGCAAATATACATAATCAGATTTTTTGTTTCGTTTCTTTGGCTTGGATCGACTCGTTTCCATTTGATTACGCCGTTTTCGTTAATTTGTTTTTGTGGGGGATTGTTTAAAATAAAATCTATGGATTTTTTCAATTGGCAATTTGTAGAATTGTTAATCTTTGATTCGATGTTGCTGGCAAAGGCAATCTAGTCCGCCTCCGCATCTTTAGTTTTTTTTAGAAATTCAGATGAGGCTTTTAAGGCATATTCTAGGCGGGAAAATGTAGCAATAAAGTCCATAATAGCGGGTTCTTTTTTGAGTATTTCTATATTCATAACGCTAAGGCTCACCGCGAGCTGGCTTTATTGGCATGCGGTGGTTAGCCGGCCACCGGCTTGAGGCCTTCACGATACTTTTGATTATCTCTGATCATTATCTCTACCAACTCGAATGCATTAGATTCACAATACACAAACCTCGAGGAATACACTACTTGGAGGGAGTTGATCAATGTGACATTATCTTCAACCACCCTTATTGGTGTACCGTTTACAAGTCCGTCACAAAAAGCCCTTGCGAATGCTGGTTTCTTCATAGCTGAATCAGCCAACCCCGGAGCCACTTGGTCCAAGAGTCTAAGGTTGTCATAGGCCTTTGCAAATTCCTCTGCTATGGTTGGACAGAGCAAATTGAGGCAGAGGGTAGATGATATCGGCAAGTATATCTGGATTCCCTTGACGGCTAATCCGAGGTTACCATATGGCCCGAAATCCATGTCGTTATGTAAACCAATGGGATTGTCGGAGATAAAGAACGGATTCCTGGGTGTGGTTTCGAGCAACACCCACGCCTTGTTCAAAAAGTGAGGGACAAACTCTTTTGCTTCAACCAGCGATCTCAAGCCGACCAGCTTATCCTCTGCCACGCTTCCTGCCCTTCCTGTAAGTTCCTTAATGTTCTCTTCGTTGACCCCCATGCCACGAAGCTTCTGTGTGAGCTGTTTTCCCAAATGCTCAAATCTCAGTCTATGTTCATTTGTCCTAACGAATTGCACGGCCAAAAAGAGAGCAAGTATTGCTACCTCGTCCTCGCTTAAAAACTTAATGTTCCTATCCCTTATGAGCTTCTTGATGATTCCCGATGTGTTTGCCTCAAGACGAGCCAAACCCGGCTCCATAGTCAGAACCCCATCTTCAACTTCTAAGTCATAAAACCCGCTCTCGGCAGCAATATTCTTGATGTTTGTAGGGAAATGCTTATTATTCCACTTGTCATAGACAAAAACCCTGGGTTTCTTTCCATGGCTAAAGTTCTTCAAAAGAAACCTTGGTACGTAATGTTGCCGCTCCCCTGCATATTCCTTTCTCGTTACCTGTTAACTATTTGCATAACCTGCCCGGGTAAACACCAATGTTAACTCCACGTCGTGCTTATTCGGCGTCAGGCTAGGACCATTGTTAAATTGGAGGCAGGCTTCGAGAATTCGGTATAAATTACTCTCTATCATTAGACGTATAATATATGCCTCCTGACAAGTTGTTTGCCCAATCGTCCCAATATTTAAACCGTTTTATCAAAAATTCTCTCCGTTCTTTTGAAAGGTAGGGGCTCACCATGGCCGCCTCTTCTTTGTGCCGAACCAATCGCCAACGTTCTTTCACGGTGAAGGGATCTAAATAGATTGTTGGTGGGATTGAAATGGCATAATACCCATCCTTGTCAATTTTGATACTGATCACATGCGATGCATTTGGAGAAGGCTTTAGTCTGTCGAACGTCATCAAAAATTCGTTTTCCCCTTGCAAATGAGTCCTTTTTTCTGCCAGATGGGTATT